>Ga0307411_10000353_pt1 | contig 15508 bp, 6 predicted proteins | sample DK1Ometagenome_2_FD_203712 | JGI IMG/M metagenome (GOLD analysis project Ga0307411, IMG submission 203712) | Maize rhizosphere microbial communities from greenhouse at UC Davis, California, United States - DK15-O-1 | ecosystem: Host-associated > Plants > Roots > Rhizosphere > Soil | place: USA...
GGTTTGCTTGATCCTTCCTACCATTTCTTTAAAGAGATTATCCTGAAAATTTTCAGTAGGTTTTAAAACAGAAACAGTGTATTTATTTTCTTCCTTCAGGTAGTTGATCACATTTTTATCTTCACGGTCATTCAACCAATAATAATTGTCAATTCGTTCCATATCATGAACAACTAAACTTTTAGGAATTTTTTTTGCTATGGGTGTTTTCATATTTTTTTGAGCATATAGGATAGAAGTAAGTAGCAAACAGGTGATTAGAGATATTTTTTTCATAATCAACATTATAATAAAGATTTTGAGTGTGCTAAATACGTGATTTTTTACAAAAAAAAGCAATTATTTGAACTAGACAGAAACAGTGGTTGATCCCAAATATCTGCTAGCATAACAATTAACATTTATTTTACTTTAACTTTGCAGTCTGTTTTAATTTAAATGGTTTATGAAAAGAAAAATTCTACTAACATTTTTCGGGCTATGCGTATTTACATCTATGATGAATGCGCAGTTATCCACCTATAGTTTTTCAGCAGTTTCGGGTACATTTACACCTGTAAGCGGAGGAACTACAGTTGCTGCTGTCCAGGCAGACGATGCAGTATCAGGAGCGATACCAATCGGATTTAATTTCGTTTTTAATGGAATTACATATACAAATGTATATGCAAGTTCTAATGGTTTTTTATCATTCAATGCCGCTACGGGTAGCGCAACTGCAAACAATCTTCCAGCTTCCGGAGCAGCTACCCGTCCTTTGCTGGCCCCTTTATGGGATGATCTTGAAGGCACCGGTCATTCTGCAAGCTATATTACCACAGGTAGTGCAGGTTCCAGGGTTTTTACATTTGAATGGTTGGATTGGGAGTGGAGGTATCCGGCAACAGTTCCGGTTATTTCTTTTCAGGTAAAACTATATGAAACTACAAATGCTATTGAGTTTATTTACAGGCAAGAAGCGGGTGCCGTTAATGCAACGGGTATTGGTTCTATAGGTGCATCGATAGGTATTGCGGCAGTAGGAACAGGAACAGGTAATTTTATTTCCTTAAATAATAGCAGTACGTCTCCAACACCAAGTTTAACTACTGAAACTTCAAACATAACAACCAAACCTGCCACAGGGCAGATTTATAGATTTGTTGTAGCACCTTCCACACCTCCTGCTCCAACGCAGGCAGCCGGAGTTCCTACCTGTTTAGGTGGATCTCAAATTACAGTTACCGGTACTCCCCCGGCAAATGTGAATTGGTACTGGCAAGGTACTAATCCAAACGGAACCAGTATGACCCAGGATTATACCACACCTTATACTGCATTTGCTAATGGAACTTATTATTTAAGAGCGTATGATTCAGTTACGGCTTTGTGGTCAACCGCATCAAGCAGTGTTGTTATTTCTAACTTTCCTGTGTCTACCACACCACCTGTACCAACTGCAGGAGCCAACCCGGCTTGTTATTCAACTACATTAACTGTTGCTGCTCCTCCTGTTGGTGTGTCTTACTGGTGGCAGGGAACAACTGTAAACGGAATCAGCACTGCTAATTCAGCTTCAGTGGGTTATCCTGTTAATGCTACCGGAACGTACCATCTTTCAGCCTATGATAGTGTTTCGGGTTGCTGGTCAAATTCTTCGAGTCTTCCGGTAACGGTTGTAACAACCATAACACCCGTCCCTACAGCTCCTGTAAATTCTGTAGTTTGCTCTGGCTCCGGATCAGCAATTATTTCTGCGACTCCCGGACCTAACCCTCCAGTTAATACAATCTTATCAAGCGGAACTGTAAACCTTGCTATTCCAGATAACAGCACAACAGGTGTTTCCAGCATACTTGCTACTGCTTTACCAGCTGGCGCTGTTATTACGAATGTTACCGTTAATTTAAATATTACACATACCTGGGATAGTGATGTTAGTATTTTCCTCACTGCACCAAATGGTACACAGATTGATCTTTCATCAGGAAATGGCGGTAGTGGCGATAACTATACAAATACTACCTTCAGCTCATCTGCAGCCACAAATATAACAGCAGGTGCAGCTCCATTTACCGGAACCTTCCTTCCGGAAGGAAGCTTACCTTCTTTATATTCTGTTGCTAACGGTAACTGGACACTTTTTGCAAGAGATGGTGCTGCGGGGGATGTAGGAACTTTAGTAAACTGGAGTTTAACGATCACTTATACAACTCCTACAACTATAACCTGGTGGGATGCTCCAACGGCAGGAACATTACAAGGATCCACGAATCCAATTGAAACTGTAGGAACTCCTTTATTACCTAATGCAAATACTCCCGGGACTTATTCTTTTTATGCTCAGGGTGAATCAGGTACTTGCCCAAGCCAGACAAGGTTACTGGTCAACGTAGTTGTAAATCCTGTTTTAGTTGCTATTAATCCTATTAATGTAACCTGTAACGGAGCAAACAACGGAAGTTTTTCAGTAGGTACAATTACTTGTGGAACCCCGGGATTTACGTTCTCAGTTGATGGTGGACCATTCGGAGCTATTCCAACGAATTTAACACCAGGAAACCACTCTGTAGTGGTTCGTGATACCAATAACCTTGATGCTCAACCGGTAAATATTACCATTACAGAGCCTTCATGGACGGTTCCTAACCCTACAACAGCCACTTCAGTAAGTGTTTGTACAGGTGCAAGTAGTGCTGAATTATCAGCTGTAATGCCTTCAGGAGGTTTTACAACAAGCAGCAGTTTTGGAACTAACTTACAGTCTCCGGGCCCTGCAACACCATTTACAATTACTTTACCTGCACTTCCACCGGGAGCAGTAGTAACTTCTACCACGTTAAATTTAACCACTGTAAATGCAATCAATGGTTCATGGAGAAGTGAGATCCGTGTGGCACTTTCAGGTGCTTCCACACTTGCTGCAACACAAATTTCAGTTTTAGGTAGCGGAGGTTTAATTACTCCCGACCCGGTAATAAACATTCCTAATGTACCGGCAAGTGGTGGTTCAATAACACTTACTTTATCTGAATCTTTTGATGACGGTGGTGCAGGCACAATTGATGCAACGTTTGGAAATGCCGAGATCGTTGTACATTATACTCTTCCTTTAACTGTAGACTGGTATGATGCTCCTGCTAACGGTAACCTCCAGGGATCAGGTAATCCATTTGAAACAGTAGGTACTGCCGTATTGCCAAATACAAATGTTGCAGGGAATTATAATTTCTACGCAGGATTTAATTTAGCAGGCTGTCCGAGTTCTACCAGGGCTCAGGGAACAGTAAGTGTTTCTGACGTTGTTGTTACTCTTAATCCTATCCATATTACCTGTAATGGTGCCAACAACGGCTCATTCAGCTTAGGTACGGTATCATGCGGAACCCCTGGGTTCACGTATTCTGTGGATGCAGGTCCGTTTGGTCCTGTTCCAACAAACCTTACTCCAGGTCTTCACAATATTATTGTTCAGGACACCCTAGGTGGCCAATCGGATAACATTGCAATCACAATTACCCAACCATCATGGGTTGCTATTGCTCCAACAACAATGGGTGATACAATTTGTGTGGGTGATGCTGCGGCTTTTGTTACAGCTTCTGTGGCTATTGCTGATACTGTTACTTTAACCATACCATTTGATGTGGTAAGCACTCCGGCTGAAACTGATATCGCTCCGGGAACATTATTCTCAACTGCTAACTTAGCTTCAATCCCGGCAGGTTCAACTATCATTTCTGCAGTATTAACTTACCCCGGTGTTAATTCCGTTGGTGGTTCATGGCAATCTGAAGTAAGATTGGAGCTTACAGGTTCAATTGCGAGTCCCGGTACTGTAGGTACGGGTGCTGCTAACAGTGGTGGTGTATTTACCTATACCAGAAATATTGCTCCAAACCAGATTAATTTTGCGGGTGGTCCATTAAACCTTCACTATTGGGAATCATTTAATGACGGAGCTCCAAACCCGGATGCTACTTTCCCAACCGGAACAGCTGTTGCTAATATTGTGATCAAATATTTACCTGCTGCAACCATCAGCTGGTGGAGTGCTCCAACAGGAGGAACCAACCTGATCACTGATGACACTCTTCAAACAGTGGGGACTTCTGTTCTTCCTAACTCAAACACAGCAGGTGCATATAATTTCTATGCGGAAACTTCATATAACGGCTGTACTAGTTTAACAAGAAGCATTGCGGTTGTAAATGTAGGTGCCTACCCGGTTGTAAACCTTGGAGCAGATGCCGCATATTGTAATAACCATGTATTGAATGCAGGTAATACAGGTTCTACGTATTTATGGAACGATGCCACCACAGCTCAAACATTGAATGCTCTTGACACTGGTTTATATTATGTGGACGTAACTTCAGCACTGGGTTGTACAACAAGAGATTCGATCAACCTTGTGATCAATCCACTTCCAACGGTTAACTTAGGTCCGGATACTACTTCATGTGGATCCTATACTTTAAATCCGGGACCACAACCTCTTACATCTTCTTTCTTATGGAATAATTCTGCAACTACTCCTACATTAACCATCACCAATTCAGGCGACTGGCATGTTACTGTTACCGATGTAAACGGATGTATGAACAGTGATACGGTTACTGTAAACGTTCCTCCGGTTACCTATACCAATATTGGCCCGGATACAGTTCTTTGTACTAACAATCCTGGTTTCATACTTGATGCGTATATGTCAGGTTTAACGTATGAGTGGCAGGACGGAACTAACGACTCTGTTTACTATGTTGATCTTCCAGGAACATACTGGGTTGATGTTACCAACTTTGTAAACTGTACATCAAGAGATTCGATTGTAATCGTTTCGGTGTATCCAACTCCTACAAACATTGATGTGAACTTTGTTACCACAACTTCTGCAACACTTGATGCCGGTTCTGGTTTCGGGTCATACCTATGGTCTACATCTGCTTCTACTCAAACGATCACTGTAAATACCAATGGTACTTATTATGTTACAGTTTCTGATAATAATGGTTGTATTACCACTGATACGGTTAACATCGTGTTCTCATTAGGAATATTTAATCCTAACGGATCTTCTACAACTATGAAGCTGTATCCAAACCCATCTGATGGAGTGTTCAACGTATCAATTGATAATCTTGAAACATCTAACCTTACTCTTGAAGTAATGGATATTCATGGTAAGGTTGTTTACAACAGAGTAGTTGGAGCTGTTTCAGGTTCGGTTATTGAGCCATTCAATTTATCCGACCTTAGTATGGGAACTTATATCCTTAGATTAACCGCAAACGGTCAATCATCTAACCTAAGATTTATTGTAGGTAAATAATTATCAATAAAAATATCCGGCAGAAACCTGCCGGATATTTTTCATAAAAACAATTTAAAAAGTAGAAAAATGAAGAAGGCAACAACAAAGATCTTGTTTTTAATTCTTGCCTGTCTGTCGTTCAATTTATCGGCACAGGTTACTTCCTATACAATGACTCCATCAAGCGGAATCTATACTCCTATAGTAGGTACCACAGTTACTTTAGCTGGAGGAGGTTTAGACGATGGATGGTATAGTTCATTGCCAATAGGGTTCACATTTAATTATTTGGGTACACCTTACACTACAATAACTCCAACTACTAACGGCTCCGCAGTATTAGGAGCAGCTGTTGCGGTGTCGATGATAACGAATGATTTAAATGCAGGTGTTCCCCGTCCGGTATTAGCCCCGCTTTGGGATGATCTGGACATGGTAGCAGGAAGCGTGTCCTATATAACAACAGGTACTCCTGGTTCACAGATTTTTACATTACAATGGTCTGCAGTTTCTTGGAACTATACGGCGGATGCGGATGTGATTTCTTTTCAGGTAAAGTTATATGAACAGAATAGTACGATTCAATTTATTTATAGCCAGGGACCCGCTGCTCTTGCCGGAACACCTTCTGCGTCTATAGGTATAACTTCTACCGGAACCGGAGCAGGAAATTATTTATCTTTAAATAATTCGTCTGCAGCTCCAACTGTTAGCTCAACTGCAGAAACTACAAATATTTCTACAAAACCTGCAACAGGCCAAATTTATACTTTTTCATTACCTCCAATTGATGGCACACTTAGCAGATTTGTTTCTCCGGTGGCAAATTCTTGTTATACAAACAGTGAAGCTGTATCCGTTAGATTTAGAAATAATGGCTTGGATTCAATCGATTTTGTAACAAATAACCTTACAGTAAATGTGAATGTAACAGGAGCTGTTACTACCTTATTAACTACAACAATTACTGATAACTCTTTAAATGCAGGTATTAAACTTGCTCCTGGAGATTCATTGGATATTACTGCCGGAACGATTGACATGACAACAACCGGTACATATACCTTTGCAAGCTCAATTACTTTAGTAGGAGATGGCAATTCGGGTAATAATACACTTGCTGCTGTTAACCGCGTTGTAAGTGCAGGAACCTTTAATGTTGATTTTGTGGGTTGTGATGGCACTCCGGTTTCTTTTAGCCTGGTTGGTGGAAGTGGTGCTATTCAGTGGCAACAATCACCGGATAATGTTACCTGGGCAAATATTCCCGGTGCTACCACAAATCCGTATACCTATATTTCTTCTATTGGCCAGCAGGACACACTTTATTTCAGAGCGGTATCCTGTAATGTACTTATATCAAATGTTGACTCAATTGCATTTGATTTCACCGCACCTCCTTCTGTTACTGATACCAGCCGTTGCGGTATCGGACCTCTTGCTTTAAATGCAGGTGGACCTAATGTTTACTGGTTTACCCAAGCCTCAGGAGGCAATGTAGTAGGAACAGGAAACACCCTTAATACAAACCTTACCCATGATTCAACGTTCTATGTTCAGAATGGATTAGGCACTGCCGGCCATTTGGTAACATTGGTGGGTGGTAATGGTTTTAATGCAAATATGTTTGGGGTTCATGCCTTAAATACAGTAACTATCACAGGTTTTGAAGGACATACGAATTCTACGGGAAATACTTCATGGGATATCTGGTACCGTCCAAACGATTACCTGTTAACACCAGGTGCAAATACCAGTAACGCAGGATGGACCCAATTGGGCACTGCTACCGGCGTAACCGGTATGGGTACCGGTAATTCAACCCCTATCCCAGTAAACTTCACAGTAACCATTCCTGCTGGTTCAACCTATTCATTTTATGTAGCTGAAACTTCAGGAGCAGGTTTAGTATATACAGATGGAACATCATTGGGTGCTGTTTATAACTCGAATGGTTTATTTGAAGTAATGCAAGGACATGGAGGTGATCTGTTTAACTTAACCAATTCCCCACGTGTATTTAACGGAATAATCAAATATGTGGATGGTTGTGCAAGTGTTAGGATTCCTATGAATGTGGATGTTACTCCTGCACCTGCAATCAATTTTACAGCAAGCGATAACTCTATTTGTGATGTAGATACCATTACACTTACCACAACAAGTGCTGCTGCATATACATACACTTATAGCCCATCCACTTATTTAAGTGATACTACAGGTTCTTCAATTACTGCATGGCCACAAAACGATATTACTTATATTGTTTCGGCCTCAGAGCCTTCTGGTTGTTTAATTACCGACACATTAAGCATCACTGTTGATCCAACTCCTACAGGTACTTTAGCTGTTAGCGATAGCATCGTTTGTTCAGGCTCTCCGGTTGATCTTACCTTTAATTCAACTGCGGGTGGTGTGTTTTCTATGACAGGTCCTGCGGTGAACATTGTAAGTAACTTAACCGTTACAAGCAGCATCACAGTTAGCAATGTACAAAACTCTTTACAGCCCGGTGATCTTGTAAGTGTTTGTTTAGACATTACCCATACTTTTGATGGTGACCTTGATCTTTATATTCAATCACCATTGGGTACAATGGTTGAACTATCAACAGACAATGGAGGTTTAGATGATAACTATACCAATACCTGTTTTACAATGACAGCTGTAACTCCTATTACCTTAGGAACTGCACCATTTACAGGTGACTATTTACCGGAAGGCGACTTTAATACTTTTAACGGTGAAAATGCAAACGGTACATGGACATTAAATGTAGGTGATGATGCCGCTGGTGATATTGGAACATTAAACAGCTGGTCAATTACTTTTGGAAATATTACCCATCCGATTGTTTGGACCTCGGTTCCCACAGGTTTCACAAGCACTGCAGATTCAAACGTAGTTACTCCATTAGTTTCTACAACCTATAATGTAACTGTTACAGATACTACAAGCGGTTGTTCACGTTCGTATTCTCAGCCTATCCAGGTTAATGCTTTACCGGTGCTTTCTTTAGGCCCTGATACTGCATTGTGCTCAAACTATGCAGGTATCACTTTAAACGGAACCATTAATGCTGCTGCTGAATACACATGGCAGGATGGCCAGAACAGCGCTACTTATTTTGTATCGCTTCCAGGCACATATTATGTAAATGCAATAGATACAAATGGATGCTCCAATGCGGATACTGTAATTGTTACTACGGTATATGCACTGGTAGTTAGCATTGATGCTAACTTAACCTCGCTTAACTCAGCTACGTTGAACGCAGGTGGTGGTTTCAGCAGCTATTTATGGTCAACTTCAGCAACAACACAATCTATAAATGTTACCAATAACGGGGCCTACTATGTTACCTGTATTGATCAGAATGGTTGTGTTAGCACAGATACCATGAACATTGTATTCTCTCTGGGAGTATTTAATACCAATGGTTCTGAAACTACTATGCAGTTATATCCGAACCCATCCAATGGTAACTTTAACGTAAGCATCAATAATCTTGAAACTACAGATCTGGTAGTAAATGTTATTGATATGAACGGTAAAATGGTTTATAACCAGGTTGTAGGAACTGTTTCAGGTTCTGCAATTCTACCATTTAACCTTACAGGTTTAAGTGCCGGCACTTACAATATGCAGTTTATAGCAAACGGTAAAACCAGCACCATGAGATTTATTGTGGGTCAGCAATATTAATTCTGATAATAATCTTTATATAAAAAAGGGCGACCAAACGGTCGCCCTTTTTTATAGCGTATATTTCATAATTAGTTTAATGTAATGATTTGTGCATACCCATAGGATATCTCAGTAATGATTATGGGAAATTAGAATAGACGTTCTTCCTTATTATTATACATGAGAATTCTGGAAATAAAAAAGCCTCCGTTATTTGGAGGCTTTTGTTGTCCGACCAGGGCTCGAACCTGGACTCTTCTGAACCAAAATCAGACGTGTTGCCAGTTACACCATCGGACAGTCCTTACTTGAGGAGTGCAAAGATAGACATTTTATAAAATACACCAAAAATCCAATAAAAAACCTTACAGGCCGGGGTGGCAAAAGTATATTTCATCCTTATACTGTTCGGTAAAGGCCGGCCCGGCTGAGTATAGGTATGGATGCCGGAAGCGGTTCCTGCTATTTTTGCCGGGCTGTAAATGGGCACCTGTAAGCCTGCCTAAAAGTTAATGTTGACGTTCTACCGTAAAATTTACCAGGTCGATTAGAGAAGTCTTATAAACGCTGTCGGGAAACTGTTTTAGCATATCCAGAGCATTGTTTTTATAATCCATCATTTTGGCGGTGGCATATTCAATACCCCCGCTTTTATTTACAAAATCAATTACCTGGGCCACCTTTTGAGGATCGTTATTGTTATTCTTAACAATACGTATAATGGAGCGTTTGGTTGATGTATCAGTATTAGCCAATGCATAGATCAAAGGCAGGGTCATTTTTTGTTCCTTGATATCAATACCGGTAGGTTTACCTATAAGATGTGAGTTTTCGTAGTCAAAAAGATCGTCTTTAATCTGGAAGGCAATCCCGATCTTTTCGCCAAATTCTTTCATAAGTTCCACCACCTCATTACTGCTGCCATTGCTGGCAGCACCACAGGCACAACACGAGGCGATAAGGGATGCTGTTTTTCGTTTAATGATCTCGAAATATACCTCTTCCACTATATCAAGCCGGCGTGCTTTTTCAATTTGCAGTAATTCACCTTCACTCATTAAACGCACTGCATTGGTAACAATCTCCAGCATTTTATAATCACCGTTCTCAGTAGATAATAAAAGGCCTTTGCTTAGCAAAAAGTCACCCACTAAAACGGCGATCTTATTTTTCCAGATAGCATTTAATGAGAAAAACCCACGGCGCTCGTTACTGTCATCAACCACATCATCATGCACCAGGGTAGCAGTATGCAGCAGCTCGATAAGAATACCGGCACGGTATGTTTTTTCGTTGATCTCACCGGTAACATGTGCACTTAAAAAAACAAACATAGGGCGAATCTGTTTACCCTTTCGCTTTACAATGTATTGAGTGATCTTATCAAGTAAGGGTGCCGAAGTTTTCATGGAAGCTTTGAACTTACTTTCAAAGATTTTCATTTCTGCCTCTATGGGCGCCTTTATTTGGTTCAGCTTCGACATGTATGTACTACCAGTCCAAAAATTGCACATATATTTTATTTGACAAAATTAAATATGATTAAAAAACCTCTTTACAAGCATTTTAGTGTTTTTAGGGGGCCATCGCACAAGCCTGCTTCGCGGGTTATCCACTCCAAATCCTCGCCCCGGGCACAGCCATTGCTAAAATGTACCGGGCTATTTATACCTGCATAACCGGTACATCAAGCACTGCCAGTGCCCGGCACTGCGGGTTTTTCGTTGCTCCCCCTGCTCCGCATAGCGTATATGTATTAGTTTTTTTAAGGTTGTATATATAGTTCCGTCGGGGGGGTGATTTTTAGGAATCAATCCTCCTTTTATGTAAATTTGTATGTTTTTAAGTAGAATGTCCGTTAAATCAAAAATCGTACTCGCCACCTCCCAGCATGTAATTGCAAAAGGTATTGCTGCTATTGTTAATAGCATGGATGGTATACAACTTAGCGGAACGGCTACAAACCGCCAGCAACTTATGGAGCTGCTCGTCGTCCATCAGCCCGAAGTATTGATCATAGATCGTTGGTTGGACAATATGTTTCAGGAAACAGAGTGGGATACAACCAACAATCTACTGGAACAATATAAAACCATACTATTTTCTGATCCGGATAAAGAATCTATTTACAAGTTGCATAAGCTACATATTACCAGCTTTTTTACACTGCATTCAACAGATGATGAGGTAAAACAAAGCATAGCAGCCACCATAGACGGAATTAAATTTTTTACTCCAAAAGTAGTGGAGGCTCTTATTGAATTTAGCTTTAAACGTCCATCCGATACCCCAAAACAACACCTGCACGATGATCTGAGTGAACGTGAAATGGAAGTATTGATGCTTATTACACAGGGAAAAAGCACCAAAGACATTGCAGATAAACTTTTCCTCAGCACCCATACAGTTTATACCCATCGTAAGAACATTCTCAAGAAGTTATCCTGCAAAAGCGCCGCTGAGCTTATCAATTATGCCTATACCCAGGGTCTGGTTGAAAAGGATTAGCATCCCTCAATTAGGTTAGTGAATACATTTCTGTACCCAATGTTAGGTACTTAATTTACCCAACATACGGGATTGCCTGTAAATATTGACAAACTTACCTTTGTTGCCGAAATTATAGTATTCATATTTTAAATTACGAGATGAAAAAACTTTTTACAATTTTATTGGCTTCAGCTACACTTAGTGTTCAGGCCCAGGCTTGGGTAAGCGATTCAGCTGCTACCGGAGCAGGTTACGTGAACAGGGTATTTTACAGCATGCAAAACGGCATTGTAGGCACAATACCTATGAACTCCTTTGATTTTATGATTGATGTGAGTACGCCCATGTCAGCATCTATCCGTATCAACGGTGGTTTTAACGGTGCATCTACAGGTTCTGCACTATACCAGTTTTCAGGCGATACTACTGCCTGGGCTAGTTTAGATACTACTGGTATTTCTTCAAACACAAACTGGACAAGAAACCGTGATGCCCAGGATTCTTATTATCCATCTGCATTTGAAGCTCAAATGGGATCATTTCCAAATTATGGTTGGGGAAATTACAATACATCAAACCATAATGTGGTAGGAGATAAATTATTTGCTTACAAAACTGTAACCGGTGCATGGAAAAAAGTTTGGATCAAGTCATTAAATGCCGTCACTTTTGCTTATACCATTCGTTTGGCTAACCTAAACAACACACAGGATACTGTTGTTACGATTTCAAAGCAAGGTATTACAGATAAGAGCTTCATTTATTACAGCATTGCGCTTGATTCTGTTTATAATAATGAACCAGCCATTGATAGTTATGATATTATCTTCACCAAGCATGAAGGTGATTATTTAATGAGCGGCTCTTTTGTTCCAAACCAGGCTGTAACAGGTGTTGAGTTGAACCATGGTGTTGCGGTTGCGGAAGCTTCAGGAATTCTGGCAAACAATGCAGTTTATACCAACTACACGTTAGAAGAAAATTTACAGGGAATAGGTGCCCGTTGGAAACAATTGAATGCAATGTTCCAGTGGGTGGTTGAAGATTCATTAAGCTACTTTATCCAGGATCTTGACAGTAACGTATGGCAACTTGAATTCACCAAATTCCAGGGTGCAGGTCTAGGAAAATATGTATTCCAAAAACGTACAGTTGCTCACGTAGCAGTTGAAGAGAACAATACTAAAATTGCAGGTTTCAGTGTGTACCCAAACCCTGCTTCTGAGTTTATCAATTTGGTTTACACTATCGATCAGGAGTTTGAGCATGCTACGTTAACCATTGTTGACCTTAACGGAAGAGCAGTTCTTTCTCAGCAGTTATTAAACCAGGCTGGAATTAACCAAACCAATATTAATTTAACCAGCCTTAATTTACCAAAAGGAATCTATGTTGCGCATGTTCAGGTAGGAAATGCTATCGGAACGCAGAAATTTATCATCCAGTAAATTGAGAAGGGTAAGAATATTTTTAACGCTATTCTTGTGTATGGTAGATTGGGCCGGACTTGTGTCGGCCCAATCTTATATTACAATAATTGATAGCGACAGTATGCAAGTACAAGGAGCGCATGTATTTATAAGTCCGCTTAACGGTACCAAACCTGTATATGATATCAGTGATTATGCAGGGACAGTAAAAAATACCATATCTGCACCGGCGCAGATAAAAATTTCTTATTTAGGATATTTAAGCATTACAGATACCATTCAACCCGGTAGCAGTTATAATTTTACACTTCATGTTGATCCTTCGCAGATCAACGAATATGTGGTTACATCATATGCGGTTCCAACACGCATTCAGGAATCAGTATATAAAGTAAAAGTTATTGATCGTGCCCGTATTGATGGGCAGGGAGCTCAAACCCTACGCGATCTTTTAACCAACGATATAAACGTTCGTTTATCACAGGATGCTGCTTTAGGAACTCAAATTAAAATGCAGGGTGTTGGTGGTGAAAACGTAAAGATTATGGTAGACGGTGTTCCTCTTATCGGCCGTCTTGATGGTAACCTTGATCTTGGCCAGATCAATCTCAACAACGTGGAGAAGATTGAAATTATTGAAGGATCCACCTCCACTATTTACGGCTCGAATGCCATGGGGGGAGTAATTAATATCATCACAAAAAAAACTCAGAACCACACCCTGGAAGGCAATGCTAAATTTTACTATGAAACGGTAGGTACCTATAATTTTGATGCCCGTGTAGGATGGCAATTCAAAAAGAATTTTTTACAGGTTAGCGGGGGCCGTTATTTTTTCGATGGATTTAATACCAATGATTCAATGGGCCGTGTAAAATTGTGGAAACCGAAAGAACAATATTTTGGTGAGCTGCAATATAACCGTGCAATGGGTAAAATGAATCTCAGGTATTCAGGAAATGTATTCCACGAGTTACTGGAAAGTAAAGGGGCGCTTGAAGCACCTTTTTATATCACCGCTACTGATCAATGGTTCAGAACCATTCGTTCAACACACGGATTATTTTTAACCGGGTATGTAGCAAAAAACCATCATCTTGACATTACCGCTTCGTATAGTTTTTACCAGCGTCGTGGCCAGACTTTCAAAAAAGATATGGTAACGCTTAATGAAGCATTGGTTACTGAAAATATAGATGTATTTAACCAGGTAATGAGCCGTGGTATTTATAATTACAATAAAGAAAATTCAAGGATCTCCATCCAGGCGGGTTATGAGTTTAACTATGAAACTGCACAGGGGCAACGTATCCAGAATAACTTCCAGGATATGATGGATGTTGCATTTTTTGCTGCTGCAGAAATTAAGCCTTTTAAAAAGATATGGAGCATTAAACCGGCCCTTAGGTATGGTTACCAGTCAAGATTTGAAATGCCTGTAATTCCATCTATTCATACACGAATTTCTCCTCATAAAAACCTGGATATTCGTTTATCGTATTCAAGAGGTTTCAGGGCCCCTACGTTAAAAGAAATGTATTTCCTTTTTGTGGATGTAAACCATAATATTTATGGTAACACTTCACTTCGTGCTGAGAATGGTAACAATATCAATGGAAGTATTACCTATACCAACAAGGCATATAAAAATGTAGAGTTTGGATTTTCAGCCGGTGGTTTTTATAATGATATTCAAAACCAGATAAGGCTTATTGCCCTGGCTATTACACCCGATTCAAACATCTATCGCAATGAGAACATTGCCCGTTTCCAATCGGTTGGCGGACAGGCAACCGCCACCTTCGCATGGAGAAATTTATCTCTTGGTTTAGGATTTACATATACCGGTGTAATCAATGATATTTCGGAAGATGTGATTGGACAAAATGATTATAAGTTTTACCCGGAGTTCCAGGCGAATGGTTCTTATAATTTCAAAAAGTGGAATGGTAAGTTCAATATCTTTTTTAAATACACCGGAGCCCAGCCATTTCTTTATACAGAATTTGATAACGATCTGCAGGCAGATGTTATAAAAGAAGGTACTATTTCAGGTTTCGGAACCATGGATGTTTCGTATCTACAGTCATTCTTTAAACAAAGACTACAGATTGGTTTATTCGGTAAAAACTTGTTGAATGTAACCAATATTGTGCAGGCAGGAGCTAACGGTGGCGGAGTTCACTCAGCAGGAACATCGAGCATTCCAACCATGTGGGGGACTACGTTCGGGGTTTCTGTAGCTTATAATTTCAGATTAAGTAAAAAATAATGAAAGGAAAGATCTTACTATACGCATTTATATTAGCTGGTTTAACTTCCTGTTTTCGTGAGGATGATCCTGTTCCGGGATATCAGTCTCCGGCCGGGGTTACTACATCTGTGGCAGGTATGGGACCATATTATGAAACGCAATGGTATTTCGACTTCGGTACCGACACTTTTGTTCGTGTAAATGACCGTTCCATCTGGGATCTGGCATTCCAGTGTGGGCCTGGTGAATATCATATCTATACCAATAGCTCAAAAGGAATGAATGTGGCCAATACAGGGTCAACAGATTTTGCATCGGTTATTTCCGGATCAGGTTATACATATCATTACGACA
>Ga0307411_10000354_pt1 | contig 15495 bp, 12 predicted proteins | sample DK1Ometagenome_2_FD_203712 | JGI IMG/M metagenome (GOLD analysis project Ga0307411, IMG submission 203712) | Maize rhizosphere microbial communities from greenhouse at UC Davis, California, United States - DK15-O-1 | ecosystem: Host-associated > Plants > Roots > Rhizosphere > Soil | place: USA...
AGTTGTGGAAGCCACCGGCATACAACGCCTCAGGCACGTCCGAAAAATCCAGGTTGGTACTCGCCCACGAGGTCGAGTTGCCCGGAACGATTCGGACCGTCGAGTCGTAGGCCTGCGTCGCCGGACGGTTGCCGGCGGAGGAGAAGTACGACACCCCCTTCGCGACCACCTCGTCGACCGCCTGCGCGACGATGCCGTCCTGGAAGAACGGCTCATCCAGATAGATGACGTCGTCGACGATCACGTCGGCCTTGAAGCCGGCCTGGTAGTTTGGTGCCGCAGGATCGCCCGCGAGCGCCCGGATGTTGTTGGCGAAGTTCAGTTGCCCGCCGTTCGCCGTCGCGAAACCGAGTTTCGCCTTCGGAGCGACATCGTGAACGATCTGGGCCATTGCACGGCCTTCGTCGGTACGCGCTGGCGAGTCCTCCAGGACGACTACCGGTTCGGTATTGCCCAGCGGATTGCCCGCGCCCGGCAGGTCGCCGCTCGCGATGTCGAGTGCCGCGCTATTGGGCGCAAGGTTGGTGTCGAAGCTGTCGGACATGATGCCGACGGTGATGCCCGAGCCATCAATACCCGCGGGTAGTTTGTTCACGCGGTGCTGCACGATGCCCTGGCTGTCGGTGGCGCCGACGTTGGTGACCATCGGGCTCGAGGGGACGATGGCCAGGACACCCTTGGTGCCCGCCACGGTGACGAGTTGTTCCACGGGAACATAGGCTTCGACGAGTCCCGGCCCGTAGGCAAGATCTGATGCGACGACTTGGACGCCCGCGATCTGCTGGAGCGATCCCAGTGTCGAGGACTTCGGTGCCGTACCGTCGAGCGATATGCGAACCAACGCGCGGTTGGCGTCGTCGAACTGGACGGGCGAGATCAGCGTCACGACCTTGCCGTCGCTCGCCGCGCTGCGCGCCGCGCGCGCCGCCGCCGGGGGCGCGACGAGTTGCTTGAGACCTTCACCAAGTTTTGCCGTCTCGTCGCCCGCGACTGCCGTCAGGGGCGCGAGCGACAGGGCGAAGGCGATGGAGAGGCCGAGCCGCGCGAGCTTTGCTCGGCGGACACGCCATGTCTGACTATTCATTGCTGGTAGCTCCCTGCTTGTAGTTTGGCTTTGCGATCAGGACTCGAGACAGTCCACTTGATCACCACAGTGGGAGCTGAAACTACGCCTGCGCCCGCAGGCATTCAACACGGGAACGCATCGCGATCAGCCGCGAGCAATCCGCTGCAAGAAGAAATTCGCGATGATGCAAATTGTCAATCAGCCGACACCGATTGTTGACTCACTTCCGGGCTCGCAGGACCCGATTCAGGATCAATCTCACGAACAACAGGGCGGCATCGAGCGCGCAAATCAAAAGCTCAGCACAAATGCCGCTCCACGTTCGAGCGGCCGCACGTGGCGGACTCGACCGCCCATGCCGGCCATGAGCTGGCGCACGACGGTCAATCCGATCCCGTGCCCGCCTTCACGCGTGCTGAAGAACGGCAGAAACATTTTTCGCTCCACACCCGCGGGCACACCGGGGCCGTTGTCCCGCACCACGATTTGAAGCCGACCGCCGCGGCTCTGGCGCGCTTGGACCCATAAACGTGGATCGGGCTGATCCGACGTGGCCTGCTCTGAGTTGTGGATCAGCGCCAGGAGCACCTGGTCGAGATGCCCCTCGTCCGCCAAAAGGCGCGAGCTCGGTGACGCCAGCTCGAATACTGCCGCGCCCCCGCGCGCCGTCCACGCCGGCGCCACGGCTTGCTGCAGTCGAGCGAACAACGCCTGGAGATCGACCGCCGTCATTGTCGGCGCCGGCCATTGACTGACCTTCCGGTAGTTGGTGACGAAGCTGGAGAGATGCTCGGCGCGGCGCGCGATCGCGTCGAGCGCGATGCGCAACTCCGCCTTGCCGCCAGGCTCGTCGAGAAGCTCCTGCGCCGTCAGGCTCAACGATTTGATCGGCGTGAGCGAATTCATGATCTCGTGCGTGAGTACCTGCAGCAGCTGCTGCCAGGCCCGCAACGACTCGGATTCCAGTTCCGATTCGAGCGGCACCATCACGAGAAGCGTCTGCTCCGTTCCATCGACGGCAAGCGTCTGGCGCTGCAACTGCCAGCGCTCGCCGCCTCGCTCGGTCTCGAGGACCACCGGGCCGCCACGCTCGCAGGTGTCGAGGAGCTCGTGAAGTCTCGCGACTTCGCGGACTCCGCCGGGCGCGGCCAGCCGACGTGCACGGCTGGTCAGGGGTTGCAACGTATCCGACTTCAGCCAGGCGGCGACGGGCAGGTGTTCGAGCTGCGCCTGCAAAGTGGCGAGGCGGCGCGCATCCGGCGGCGGCGCAGGTTCAACGGGAAGCGGTATGCGCGCGCGAGCGCGCGACAGGGGCCAGGCCACCGCGATGCCGGACATCATCAGCAGTACGGCACCCGACCAGACACGAGCCGATGATCCCGCCAGCGCTGCGGTCGATCCGGCGGCCAGCCACAGCAAGGCGGCCAGCAGCAGACGGACCTTTTCAGAGCCCATATTTCTCGAGACGCCGGTAAAGCGCCGCGCGGGACAGTCCGAGCGCGCGCGCCGCCGCGCTCAGATTTCCTTCGGCTTCGGCCATCGCGGTCATCACCGCAGCTCGTTCCTGGGCGGCAAGCGACTGCATCGGTGCGGTCGTTGCCGCTGAAGGGGCAGACGATTCTTCCCGGACAGCCGAGTGCGTGCGCTGCATGGCTTCCTGGCAGGTGGCGACCAAGCGCACGTTGTCCCAGGGCTTCACGATGAAATCGAACGCGCCTCGCTTGAGGGCGCGTACCGCGAGTTCGATATCGCCGTAGGCGGTCAGGACCACGACCGGAGGTGCATCCGGTCTCGCGTGTACCTCGTCGAGCAATCGCAATCCCTGGGAGCCGTCGCTGCGCCCCGGGCCGAAATTGAGATCCAGCAAGAGTAACGAAGGCCGCAGGCGATCCAGCGCGACGATCAGCTCCGCAGGGCGACGCAGACAATGTAGCGGCGCGATTCGTCTCTGTAACAGGAGCTGCGCCGCGATGCCCACGTCGGGATCATCGTCCAACAGCAGGATCGACCGGGTAGAGAGGTCTGGCACGCCACGCATTTTTGCAATCATGCGCGCGCCGGCGCCAGTCGTGTGTTCGAAAGCGGACAGGGGGATATGCGGGCGGGCCAAGGCAGTCGAGGCTATCGGTGGATGCAGACTTTCTCGCCGAAGCCGCGGCTCGCCGCTCATAGCGGCGCCGCAATGGACCAAGTGGTACCGCCACCGCCTTTCTGGCGGCGCCGCTTGCTGATGATCCTCGTCTCAGCCGCCGCCGTGGCAGGGCTCGCGGCTTTGATTTTTCTCCGGCCTTCCCAACTACGCACGATACAGTCACCGCAGCTCGCGACGGTGGTCGCGGGTGTGTTCCGCGACGAAGTGGAACTGCGCGCGCGCGTGGAACCGCTGCGATCAGTGCAGCTCGATGCCGCCGAGGCTGGAAGGGTGGAAGAGGTGTATCGCCAGGACGGCGACTGGGTGGAGAGCGGTACTCCCCTGTACAAGCTGCACAGTCCCGAGCAGGAGCAATTGCTCATGCAGCGAAGCGCGGAGGTGGCGCAGCAGATGGCGAATGTTTCCCTGCAGCGCAGCGCCCAGGCCGCGAGCCGCGCGCAGAATCGTCGCGAGCTCGCACAGCTGCAGCACGCGTTCGCGCAGGCCGATGGCGAGCTGCAACGGCAGACGAAACTCGCGAACGCGGGATTCGCGTCCGCCATGTCTCTGGAGCAGGCGCAGCGCCAGGAACGGCTGGCCTCCGAATTGCTCGAGCAGGCGCGCCAGGATCAACGCATCGAGGCGGGCATTCGCCAGCGATCGCTCGACGAGATGCAGCGCGCGGTCGAAGGCCTGCAACGCGGTCTGCAACTGCTCGAGCGATCGCGCGAGCGCTTGACGCAGCTCGCACCGTTGACGGGCCGGCTCAGCGGGTTCCAGCTCCAGGTCGGGACCAACGTGCGCCCGGGTGACCGGCTTGGACGCATCGATGACCCGACCAGCGGCGTGCAGCTCGCCGCGGATGTCGACGAGTTCTATCTACCGCGCCTGCAACCCGGGCAGCACGCCACGAGCCGCAGCGGGACGCTGACACTGGCGCAAGCGCTTCCGCAGGTGATCAACGGCAAAGTGAAGGTGTTGCTGCGCTGGCTTGGGCCTGCGGCGACTCCGACGGATCTGCGGCCAGGGCAGGCGGTGGACGTGCGGTTGCAGCTGAGCTCAGCCACGCCCGCGCTGCTGCTGCCCGACGGCCCCGGTGTGCAGACCGTTTTATATGTACAGGTGAACGACGAACTGCACCATCGAACGGTGCGGCTGGGACGACGGGCTTCGGGACAGGTTGAAATTCTGTCCGGCCTGCGTGCCGGAGAGCGCGTACTCATTTCACAACCTCCTTCAGACAGCCCGAGGTTTGCATTGCCATGATCGAACTGATCCAGCTCGTGAAGCGATATCGTGCCGGCGACGTGGAGACCACCGCGCTCGATGCGATCGATCTGCGCATCGAAGCCGGCGAGTACGTTGCCATTACCGGTCCGTCGGGATGCGGCAAGTCGACACTGCTCGGCATGCTGGGTCTGCTCGATTCGGCCACGAGCGGTGAGTACTGGTTGCAGGGCGAGGAAGTGGCGCGCAAGACGCCGCGGGAACAGGCGGCGATCCGCCGCGGGCGTATCGGCTTCGTGTTCCAGAGCTTCAACCTCGTGGACGAACTGACCGTGCACGACAACGTCCAGCTCGCGCTGCGATATGGCGATCTGCCCGAGAAGGCGCAACGCGCGCGCGTCGCGGAAGTCCTCGAGCGGCTGGGCATCGACCATCGTGCCGCGCACCATCCGAGCCAGTTGTCAGGTGGTCAGCAACAACGGGTCGCGATCGCCCGCGCCATCGCCGCACGCCCGGCGCTGCTGCTCGCCGACGAGCCAACGGGCAATCTCGACACCGCGCATGGCCAGGCCGTCATGCAGCTGCTGCGCGAGATCAACGAGGAGGGCACAACGCTGGTCATGGTCACGCACAGTGCGGAGCACGCAGCGCTGGCCTCGCGAACCATCCGGCTGCTGGATGGCCGGGTACTCGTCGATGCGCATGCGGAGTACGCGGCGTGAAGGTTCTGTTGCGCGATGCCTGGCGGGGTCTGGGCAGCCGGCGAGGTCCCACGATCGTCACGGTGGGTGGATTGATGTTCGCCATGACGACTTGTCTGCTCGTGGCCTTGCTGGCACTCGCACTCGCGGCGACCGATCCCAAGATCGCAGACCCGGACCGCGTGGTGATGCTGGACTTCAAGGGCAACATACCCGGCCAGCCCATTTCGTGGTTCACGGCTTCGCCCGTCTCGTTCGCGACGATGCTCAAGGAACGCAAGGTTCCGCTCGACCTGGTCAGTCGCGCAGCTCCCGGCGGGCTCGACATCAATCATGATGGCCGCCTGCATCCCACGTTCCTGCTGAGCGCCGATCCGGATCTGGTGCCGCTATTGGGCCTGAAGGCCCTGCACGGCGACCTTCGCGCCGCGCTGGAACGGTACGACGGCATCGCGATCACGCCGGGAGTCGCGCGCACCTTGTGGGGCGACCTGCCCGCGGAGCAGGCGCTCGGCCGGCGCCTCGAATCGGATGGCGCGTTCTACACCGTCGCGGCGATCATTCCCGACTTCGATCCGCGCGGTCCGATCGGCCTCGCAAACCCGATGGTCGGCGATGCGAAGGTGATGGTGGGTTTCGAATCGCAGGGCAATCGCATGTCGCAGGCCGAACGCGACGCGATTTACGTAGGGAACGGGCGCGTGTTCGCGCGCATGCGTGCGGGCGTGTCGGCGAACCAGGTCGGTCGGTGGATGCGTGAAGCCTTCGTCGACAATCCGCGGTATGCGCAGCTCCCCGCCGAGTGGAAGGCGAACGGCCGCGAAGCGGCGTTTTTCCGCGGTGTCACGCTCAACCAATTGCCTTTCGAGGGCGACGACAACCGGAGGCTGTGGAAACTGCTGGGTGCCGTGGCGGCGGCCAGCGCGTTGTTGCTCATGCTGGCCGCATTCAACTGCATGAACCTGCAGACAGCGACCCTGCTGCAGCGACAACGCGAGACCGCACTGCGCCGGAGTCTCGGCGCCGATGACACGCGGATGTTGCAGCTGTGGGCCGCCGAAGTGTCGTTGTCGCTGTTGTCAGCCGCGACGGGAGCGATGTTTCTGGCCTGGTGGCTCGCCCCTGGCGTCGCGCACTGGATTGGCCTGTGGCAGGCCGACTACGTGGTTGATCCCGTTCCACTCGTCGCATTTTTAGGCTTGGTCGCGGTGGTGTTCGCACTGCTGGTATTTGTGCTCGTGCCGCCCGCGTGGCGCGCCTTGCGCCAGGCGCCGGCGCCCGCACTGCAGGGACGGACCTCCAGCGAAGGACCCTGGGGAAGACGCACGCGACAGGTCCTGCTGGCCTTCCAGCTCTCCGGTGCGATTGCCCTGCTGCTTCTCGCCGGGGTGCTCACGGCGCAACAGAGATATCTGATGGAGGCCGATCGCGGATTCGATACGCGCAATCGATTGTGGTTCGGCTTCATGGTGAATCCCGAGAAGATTCCGAACATCGATGCCTTCGTCGCCGCTGTCGACCGGCATCCCGCCATCAGGAGCTGGAGCTTCGGTGGCGGCATGACGATGATCGAGCGGGGCTGGATCGACATGTGGGTGGGCGTTGCGAACCACAAGCAGGTCTTGCGGCTGTCCACGGTGTCGCCCAGCTTCTTCGACACTTACGGAATGACGGTACTCGCGGGTCATCCGCGCGTGGGATCGGGTGAGATCAATGTAGTCATCGATGCCAAGGCGGCGCGCGCATTGGGCTTCGCCAGCCCGCAGGACGCCGTGGGCGTGCTGGTGCGCGGCGGAAGCGGATACCTGCAAGAGGGCAACGAGCCGCGTCGCGTGGTCGCAGTGATCAAGGACGTGAAGCTCGAATCGGCGCGCGACCCCGCGATGCCGCAGGGATTCCTGCTCAGCAATGACAAGCAGTGGGATCTGTCATTTTACGGATCCGACATGCCGGCGATGCGACAGGCGGTCGACGAGTTGTGGAAGTCGCTCGGTCCCGGGTTGCCCTATCGGATGCTTTCCGCGGACGAGTTGCGCGCCATGGTCTACGAGCAGGAGCGGCAGATGACCACGATGTTGAGCGCGGTTGCCCTGCTGGCGGTCGGAGTCGCCATGCTCGGAGCGTACGCGCTGATTTCGGACACCCTGCGTCGCAGGCGGACGGAGCTCGTGCTTCATCGCCTTCATGGTGCAGGTAGCGCCGCGATCCTGCGCGTCGTGACGAGTGAGTTCATCCTGCCGCTGCTCGTGGCGGGCGCGGCCGGTGTTCCAGTGGGCGTCTGGCTTGCGCAGCGGTATCTCGCAGGCTTCGTCGACCGGGTGAGCATCGGCGGCGGAATCATCATGCCTGCGACGGTGGCGTGCGCGGGGATACTGCTGGTGATGGCAGCTGCCGCGATTCGGCACGTCAGACAGGCGCTGGCGATACGGCCAGTGGAAGCGCTGAAGTGAAGGAGTCTGGAAGTCCACGCACGAGCCAGATGGGCGGATAGCGGAAGTCCGGCGCGCGCGGAGTCTCTGGAGGAGGCCGATGCTATACCTCCCGATACCTTATAAAAGCCGGTTGCATATATAAATGTGTATGACGCCGGTTTCTCCCCACCCGAATGAATCCGGGGCCGCGCCCCTATTTGGTATCGTCGCTGCCGTGCGCGGAAATTCTCGTCATCGCTCTTCAGCGTCGCGCCGGTCGCTGCGTTGCGCCGTGTACGCCTTCGTCGCGACCACGTTGCTCTCCTCCATGGCCATTGCAGGTGATGCACTCTCCCAGACATCGCTCGAATTCTTCGATCGATACTGCGGGGAATGCCACTACGAAGATGCGACTGGTGGCCTTGACCTGAGCCTCCTGACGTTCGTGCCGGACGACCGGGACAACGTTTCCACCTGGGTGCGGATTTTCGATCGCGTCGCTGCCGGCGAAATGCCGCCAAAGAAAAAACCGCGTCCTGCTCGGGTGGACGTTGCAACGTTCACCCGCGCTGTCTCTTCGTCGCTCACCGCCTTCGAGCAGGAAGTCACGTCCCGCGATGGCCGCGCGATACAGCGCCGGCTGAACCGCTACGAATACGAGAACGCGCTTCGTGATCTTTTGAACGTTCCGTGGGCGCAGGTGAAGGACAAGCTGCCCCATGATGGCGAAGCGCATCGCTTCAACAAGAGTGGCGAGGCGCTCGACATCTCCTTCGTGCAGATGGAGCGTTATCTCACCGCGGCGGACTATGCGATGCGCCAGGCGATGTCGGCGGCGTTCGAACGGCCGGAGACAGCGATCCACAAGATCTACGCGCGCGATGCGATCGGGCAGTGGCGATATCAGCCTCGTGAGAACGGCACGCTGCCCGACCGGCTCATGTTTCCCGTGCTCGATTCTCACGCGCAGCCCGATGTGCGCGCCGGACGCGTGCCCAACTCCAGTCCGGAGACGCGCGAGCGCGAAGCGATCGGCAAGGTCTCCAGCATCTTCAGTGATGCGGGCCAGTACGGCTGGGGCTTCAATGCGCCGGTGGCTGGGCGATATCGCGTGCGGCTCAAGGGTTACTCGATCTGGGTGAGCGGCGGCGGCATCGGTCGCTGGTTTTATGAAGGGCAGGGTGACGAGAAGGCGCCGGTGTACTGGCTGCCGGTCTGGCATCGTCCCAACGCGGACGAGATATGGCCCGGCCGCAACGATGAGCCGATGGGGATCTATGCACAGAGCTCGGGTCAGACGCGCCCCGTCGGTGTCATGGACTTCACGCCGCAGCCGACGGTAGGCGAGATCGAGGTGCAGCTCGCGGGCGGCGAGAGCATCCGCACCGACGCCATGCGACTCTTCCGCACGCGCGTCAACGGCAGCGACGAGCAGTACGTGAATCCACTCGCGACGAAGGAAGGCATGCCGGGCTACGCCGTGCAATGGCTGGAGGTCATCGGACCGCTGGAGGACACGCACGCGCGAAGTGGCTATCGGCTGCTGTTCGGCGACTTGCCGATGAAGCGATTGCGCGAAGGCGAGAAGGGCGGCGTGCCGCTCGAAATCGTGGCGCCGAACGTCACTCCGCCGGTCGGCGGTGCACCGGGCGGCTTTCCACCCGGCGGGCCGGGTGGCTTCGGACGCAGCCCCATCAGCAACGTCCCGGTCGAGGTGATCTCGAAATCGCCACAACAGGATGCCGAACGGTTGCTGCGCCATTTCATCCAGGCGACGTATCGACGGCCCGTGACGGAACCGGAAGTGCAGCGTTTCCTCGGGCTGTTCAAGCGTGAGCTTGCGCTGGGCTCGGGTTTCGCGCGCTCCATGCTCACCGCCTACACCGGCGTGCTGGTCTCGCCCGGCTTCGTGTTCGTCGAGGAGCAGCCGGGCAAGCTCGATGACTGGGCGCTCGCCACGCGCCTGTCGCTGTTCCTCTGGAATTCCACACCGGATGCCGCGCTGCGCGCGCGAGCCGAACGCGGTGAGTTACACAAGCCCGGGATCCTGCGAGCGGAAACGCAGCGGCTGCTCGACGACCCGAAGTCACGCCGCTTCGTGGACGCTTTCACCGACTACTGGCTCGACCTGCGCAAGATCGACGACACCTCGCCGTCGGCGACTATCTACAACGATTACGAACTGGACGAGCCGCTCAAGACCGCCGCGCTGGAAGAGACGCAGTTGTTCTTTGCCGAGCTGCTGCGCGGCGACCTGCCCGCGCGGAACGTAGTGGCCTCGGACTTCACCTATCTCAATGAGCGGCTCGCGAACCACTACGGCATCCCGGGCGTGACGGGTGCCGCCATGCGTCGCGTCACGTTGCCGCGGGGTAGCGACCGCGGCGGCGTGATGACCATGGCCAGCGTGCTCAAGGTCACCGCCAACGGCACGACCACCTCGCCGGTGCTGCGCGGCCACTGGATCACCGAGCGGATCTTCGGCATCGAGACCCGTCCGCCACCGCCGAACGTGAAGGCCGTCGAACCCGATATACGCGGCGCGGTGACCATCCGGCAGCAACTCGCACAGCATCGTGACAATCCGAGTTGCGCGTCGTGCCACATCAAGATGGATCCCCCTGGGTTCGCGCTCGAGAGTTTCGACGTGATGGGCGCGCGTCGCGATCGCTACCGCGCGGTCGCCGAGAACGTGAAGCCGGTGTCCGGCTACGGCCTGAACGGCCAGGCGTTCGCCTTTCACTACGGGCTTCCCGTGGACGCCGCCGGCGAGTTGCCCGACGGCCGCGCCTTCCGCGATGTGAACGAGTTCAAGCGCCTCATCCTGAGCGATGAGGTGGCCGTCGCCCGCAACCTCGCCAAGCAACTGATGGTTTTCGCGACGGGCGCGCCGGTACGCTTTTCGGATCGCGGCGAACTCGAGAAGATCCTGCAGCGCGCGCGAGCGCGCGAGTACGGCGTGCGCACCCTGGTCGAGGAAATCGTCCGAAGCGAGTTGTTCCAAACCAAATGAAAACCAGATTCCCGGCTCCCTTCATCGCCACGTGTCGGGCACTGTCGCGACGGCGCTTTCTTCAAGGAATCGGCGTCGCGATGTCGCTGCCGCTCCTCGACGCCATGCAGCCCAGATCGGCGCGCGCCGCATCCGGTGCGCTTGCGGCCGATGCCACACCGCGCCGCATGTTCGGAATCTGCAACAACCTCGGCCTGCGGCCGGATCTGTTCTTCCCCACCGGTACTGGTCGCGACTACGTGGCGTCGCCCTATCTCAAACTACTGGAAGCGCATCGTGAGCAGTTCACGGTGATCAGCGGCGTCTCGCATCCCAACGTGGACGGCGGGCACCCGGCCGACATCAGCTTCCTGACCGCCGCGCCGCATCCGGCGAGCAGCTCGTTCCGCAACACCATCTCGCTCGATCAGCACATCGCCGAGCGCATCGGCACGCTCACGCGGTTCCCATCGCTCACGCTCGCGGTCAATGGCGCCGCGCGCAGCCTCTCCTGGACCGGTTCCGGTGTCTCCATTCCGCCCGAAGAGCGCGCTTCCGATGTGTTCAACCAGCTTTTCCTGCAGGGCACGCCCGAGCAGGTCGAAGCGCAGATCCACCGGCTCGATACCGGGCGCAGCATCCTCGACGCCGTCGGGATGCAGGCGAAGGAACTGCAGCGCAATGTCGGCGCGCGCGACCGCACGCGGCTCGAGCAGTATTTCTCGAGCGTGCGCGATCTCGAGCACCGGCTGCAGGAGTCGCGCGCCTGGGAGAGCAAACCCAAGCCGGTCGTGAGCGTGCCCGCGCCGCCCGAGTTCAACGGGCCCGCGCAATACATGGACAAGGTGAAAGCCATGTACGACCTGGCGCGGCTCGCGTTCGAGACCGACTCGACGCGCGCGATCACGCTCATGCTGAACAGTGTGGCGACGCCCGTCGTCACCCTGCAGGGTGAAACCATCACCGACAGCTACCACAACCTTTCGCATCACGGAAAAGCGGAGGAGAAGCTTGGGCAGCTCAAGGTGCTGGACGAATGGCACATGAAGCTGCTCGCAAAACTGTTCAGCGATCTCAAGTCCGTGGCCGAGGGCGGCGAGAACCTCCTGGGCCGCACCATGATCCTGTACGGCTCGAACCTCGGTGATGCCAACGCGCACTCGACCACGAACCTGCCGACGCTGTTCGCGGGCGGCGGGTTCCGCCATGGCCAGCATCTCGCCTTCGACCGCGGGCAGAACTATCCACTGCCCAATCTTTTCGTTTCGATGCTTCAGCGCATGGGTCTCGAGGAGGACAAGTTCGCCTCATCGACCGGCACGATGCGTGGCCTCGAATTGGCATGAGGCGCCGCGTGCCGATAGCACTCGTTTGCCTGCTTGCGGGCACCGTTTCCGCTTACGGCGCGGAAGAGGTCGTGATCGACTTCGAGCAGGCCGAGATCGGGAAACCCACGCCGGAATGGACGGAGAAGGGCGTGGTCTTCAAGTTGGCGGGAGTGCCCACCCGCAGCAAGGCGACCGGCAGGATCATGTTCTTCCCGCATCTCGCGACGAATCGTAAAGGCCTGCTCAATGCCATGGCGAACGAGCAGGCGATCCCGGTGCAGGCCACGTTTCCGAGCAAGGTATCGGCCGTCACGATCGTGCTTTGGGGCTCCACCGGGTGCCCGGCGCTGGTCGAAGCTCTCGACGAGAAGGGTCAGGTGGTCGACAAGGCTTCGCTCGCGGCCGTGCCCGCACGCCACAAGCCCGCGGAACCCGTCCCGTTCGTCGAGCTGACAGTGAAGGCGGCGGCCATCGCCGCCATCCGGTTCAGTGGACCTCGTGACGGCGAATTCCTCGCCGCGGACGAGATACGGTTCACGACCGTCGACGCGAAGTGACACGTCCCTACAATCACGCGTGGCTTCCAGGATCTACGTCGGAACCGCCGGATGGAGCATTCCTCGCTTCGAGCAAAACCGCTTTCCACAGGGTGACTCCCACCTCGCGCGCTATGCCCAAGTGCTTCCCGCCGTCGAGATCAACTCCACCTTCCATCGCCCGCATCGCGACAGCACATTCGAGCGATGGGCGGCCAGTGTCCCTCGCACATTCCGCTTCTCCGTCAAGATCCCGCGCACCATCACGCATGACCAACGTCTGGCGAGAAGCGCTCCGCTACTCGATGCATTCCTCGCGACTCTGGCGCCGCTGGGCACGCGGCTCGGCTGCCTGCTCGTGCAGTTGCCGCCCAGCCTGGTGTTCGATGCGCGTTCGGTCCGGGGATTCCTGACTGCGTTGCGGGGGCGATTCGATCGCGGCGTTGCGATCGAACCAAGACATGCGAGCTGGTTCGAAAGCCGCGCAGATGATTTGCTGCATGATTTCGAGATAGCGCGGGTCGCCGCCGACCCGCCTCATGCGCAGAGCGGTGGTGAACCTGGCGGTTGGCCCGGACTCGTCTATTTCCGATTGCACGGCTCGCCGCGTACCTATTACTCGGCCTACGAGGACGATTACCTGACAATCCTGGCGATCAAGCTGCGTGAGCTTCGGCGCCGCCGCATTCCCACGTGGTGCATTTTCGACAACACGACGGTCGGTGCGGCAACCGGCAACGCCCTGGCGGTCGCCGATAGGATCGACTGATACTCGAGACCGAAAGTTACTCTTTCGTCGGGGCGTCCGGGACGGCCTCGAGCGAGCCCAGAGGGCCTCGCGAAACGCGCTGCTCCACCAGCGCGCGAACGGCGCCCACAACCTCTTCGACCGTCGCCGCGCCAATGGTGGCCGACGCAGAGGTCACATTCGCGATGGTTCGAACTGCGTCGCCGGCACTGGCGCTGCGCCCCTTGAGACCCTGAGAGCCGAGTGACAAGGCGGTCATGAATCCTCGTCCCCACCGGTGAATGCCTGCTGCCTGCGGCTCGCCTCGCAGCGTGCGAAGCACCGACGAATCGAATCGCGACTGCGGTACGGACAGCTCGCGATCGAGTGCCTGCAGGAACCCCACGATCAATGTGACGAATTCCTCGCGCTGCGGAGTTTTCGCAAGCTTTGCGGGTATCTTCCAGCCGCGCTCCCCCCAGACGGGAGGCAGCCAGGCGCCGGGCGTGATGTCCACGGGCCACGCGACGAGCGCGACGAGAAAACCTTCGAGCTCGGCGATGTCCATGTGATGGCGCGGCCAGCCACCTTCGCGCAGCCAGGAATCGAGGCGCACCTGCTGCGCCCTACCGAAGGGAATGGCGCCGAGCGCGCGCAGATCCGGCGGCATCGGCTCGTCGGTACCCGGCCGCCCCGAGCGGTTCCGCTTGGTCAAACTACTCACCGGCTGCTCTTGCGGCGGGAGGGGCTCCGCGTTGCCGTTTCAGCCGACCAGGGTTTCCCGGTGCGCGACTCGATGTAGGTGCGCATCAGCCGCCGCACGACCTGGGAGGGCGTGAGGTCTTCTTCGGCGCAGAGGCGCTCGAAAACCGCCTTTTTGCGGGGATCGATGAGGATCGTGAGGCGCGCCGTGCGTTCTTCCAGGGTCAAGGGGATTCACCTCGTATGAGCGGATGCGCATTGTATGATAATGCCGCTCACATTTGAGTCTGATTGAAGGGTTTTGCATGTCCGACTCCACGAACCTGAAATGGCTCGACTTCGAGAGTCCCTGGTCCTGTCAGCCGGGCACCGTTCGCGTGCTTCAGCCGGCGGATGGCGCCGATCGGGGCGAACTCTCCGACCGCGCGTGGCGTGACGAGCTCGGGCAGCCGTACATATTCGAGACGCCGTACGAGCGGCGCATGCATTTCACGAACCATGCCACGCAAAGCGCCATGTCGCTCGCCAATCCCGATGCGCTCATCGCGCAGTACACGCGCAAGATGATGGCCTTCCTGCTGTTCAACCCGGAGCCGCGGCACATCGTGATGATCGGGCTGGGCGGCGGGTCGCTCGCCAAGTTCTGCTATCGCCATCTGCCGCGCACGCGCATCACGGTGGTCGAGATCAACGAGGATGTGATCGCGCTGCGCGACGAATTCTGCGTTCCCGGCGACGACGACCGCTTCCGGGTGGTTCACGACGACGGCGCGAGATTCGTCGAGTGTCTCGAGGAGCGGATTGACGTTCTGCTCATAGATGCCTTCGACGCCGACGGCATCGCACCGTCGCTCGCGAACTCGGCCTTCTATTCCTGCGCCGCGCGTCAGCTCACCGACGACGGCATGCTCGTCATGAACTTCTGGGGTCCGTGCGACCGCTATGTCGCCAATCTCACGCCTGCTCGCGCCGCGTTCGGCGACAGCCTGTTGCTCGTTCCGGTTGCCGATGACGTGAACGTTCTGCTGTTTGGCTTCAAGCAGGCTCCGCCGCAGGCGATCACCGACGAACTGGACTCACTCGCACGTCGGCTGCAGATGCGCCTGTTGCTCGAATTTCCTCGCTATCTGCGGCGGATTTGCGAGGGACACACGCTGGGAGAAGTCGGGAGCAATTCCTACCCCGGACTTCGGTGATGCGGTCGAAAGTAAGCGGCTGATCGGCGAGACTTCCGCCATGACACGCGGACCTGGCAAGACGCGTCATTGGTGGGTAATCGCGGCATTCGCGGGGTGGATCTCGTGCACCTTTGCCGCGGACGAGGTGCGCCGCACGTATGCCAATCCCGTCGACGTCGACTACCGCTACAACTTCGAGCAGATCAACCAGCAGATCTCGTATCGCACCGGCGCGGATCCCGTCATCGTGCGGCACCAGGACGCTTACTACCTGTTCATGACGCTCGCGGATGGCTACTGGCGTTCCACCAATCTGCTCGACTGGCGGTTCATCACGCCGAGCCGGTGGCCAGTGGCGAGTGTCGTGGCACCCGCGGCCATTTCGGACGGTGATCGTTTGATCCTGATGCCATCCACCACGCGTCCGGATCCGATCCTGATGTCGCGCGATCCGGCGAGCGGCAAGCTGGATTTCCTCACGCGCAGGTTGCCGGAG
>Ga0307411_10000357_pt1 | contig 15483 bp, 15 predicted proteins | sample DK1Ometagenome_2_FD_203712 | JGI IMG/M metagenome (GOLD analysis project Ga0307411, IMG submission 203712) | Maize rhizosphere microbial communities from greenhouse at UC Davis, California, United States - DK15-O-1 | ecosystem: Host-associated > Plants > Roots > Rhizosphere > Soil | place: USA...
CTGTCCCGCCTCGGCGCCCCCGGTAAACTGTGCGCTCATGCCTTCCAGCAATCCGCCGGACCCGCCCCAGGCCGCAGGCGACACCTCGACCAGCGGCAGTTTCGCCGTCAACGAGGTCATCGGCCGGTCCGCCGTTGAGCGCCCGCTCGTCTCGATCGTCCTGCCGGCCTACAACGAGGCCGCGATCCTGCACAACCACGTGCACCTGCTGCTCGACTACCTGAGGACGCTGCAAGGCGCGTACCGCTTCGAGCTGATCATCGTCAACGACGGCAGCCGCGACGAGACCGGCATCATTGCCGGGAAACTCGCCGCCGGGTCCGACGGCATCCGCGTAATCCACCATCCGCGCAACTTCGGGCTCGGCCAGGCGCTCAAGACCGCCTTCGGCCAGTGCCGCGGCCGTTACGTCGTCGTGCTGGACATCGACCTGTCCTACGGGCCCGAGCACGTCGGCCTCCTGCTCGAGCGGATGACGAAGACCGGCGCGCGACTCGTACTCGCCTCGCCCTACATGCGCGGTGGCCGCGTCGTGGCGGTGCCGTGGCTGCGCGTCGTGTTCAGCCGCGTCGCCAACTGGTTCCTCGCGCGCGCCTCGGGCGAGCGGATCAGCACCATGACCTGCATGGTGCGCGCGATCGACGGACGCTTCCTGCGATCGATGCACCTGCGCAGCACCGGCATGGACGTCATGCCGGAGATGATCCACAAGGCCAAGCTCCTGCGCGCCAGCATCGAGGAGGTGCCCGCCGAACTCAACTGGGAGCGACAGAACAAGGTCGCGGGCAAGCGCCGCTCCAGCCTCAAGGTCGCGCAGCAGATCGCCGGCACGACGATGTCCGGGTTCCTCCTGCGGCCATTCACGTTCCTGCTTGTGCCGGGCCTCCTGTTGCTCGCATTCGCCGCCTACGTGAACACCTGGATGGTGATCCACTTCTTCGAGGCCTACGCCCAGCTCGGCGCGTCGCCCGAGGTGGCGCAGGACATCTCGGCGGCGGTCGCGCTGGCCTACGCCCGTTATCCGCATACGTTCATCGTCGGCCTGCTGTCGCTGATGCTTTCCATGCAGCTCGTCGGAATGGCCATGCTCTCGCTGCAGAACAAGCGCTACTTCGACGAGCTGTTCCACCTCGGATCGACGATGCTTCGCGAGCAACGGGAAGACGGGCAGCGTCGCCAGGCCGAATCGGGCGCGCCCCGATGAGCGCGCCCTACCTCGTCACCGGCTGCGCGGGCTTCCTCGGTTCGAACCTGGTGGGCCGCATGCTCGCCGCCGGCCACGCGGTCACCGGCGTCGACAACCTGTCCATGGGCCTGGCCGACAACCTGGCGGAGCACCGTGACGACCGGCGCTTCCGCTTCCTGCAGGCGGACGTCACCGATCCCGCCGTGCTGGGCGCGCTCCCCGGGCCCTTCGCGGCCGTCGTCCACCTTGCCGCGTTCAAGATACCGCGCTACGGCAAGGCGATCGACACGCTCAAGATCAACTACCGCGGAACGGAGTGCGCGCTCGAGCTCGCGCGGCGGCTGGGCTGCAAGCTCGTGCTCGCCTCGACCTCGGACGTCTACGGGCGCAACCCGGCGCTGCCGTTCAGCGAGGAGAGCACCGACCACGTCATCGGCAATTCGAAGTCGCCGCGCTGGGCCTACGCGGTGTCGAAGCTGTTCGACGAGCACCTCGCCTTCGCCTACCAGGACGCCTACGGGATTCCCGTGACGATCCTGCGCTTCTTCGGCTCGTACGGCCCGAAGCAGCCGCTCAGCTGGTGGGGCGGCCCGCCGCCGGTCTTCATCGACTGCGTGCTGAACGACAAGCCGATCCCGATCCACGGCGACGGCAGCCAGACGCGCAGCTTCACCTACGTGACCGACACCGTGGAGGGCATCTACCAGGCGACGGTGCGTCCCGAGGCAAACGGCGAGATCATCAACATCGGCAACACGCAGGAGATCACGATCCTGGAGCTCGCGCGCCGCGTGAAGAAGGCCTCCGGCACGCCCGGGGACCTGAAGGTGGAGTTCGTGCCCTACGCCTCGTTCACGGGCCGCAAGTACGAGGACGTGATGCGGCGCGTCCCGGACGCCTCGCTCTGCGAGCGCCTGCTCGGCGTGCGGGCCAGGGTGGACATCGACGAAGGCCTCGCGCGCACGATCGACTGGCAGCGCGCCACGGTCGCGAGGCGCGCAGCGGGCTGAGGCCCGCTGTGCGAGGGCGGCCGGTGCGCATCGGCATCATCGGCGGTGGGCTCATGGGTCTCGCGCTCGCGGAGCGGCTCGGCTCCGCGGGCCACCGCGCGACGGTCTACGAGCGCGCGGAGCAGCCCGGCGGCCTCGCCACCTGGCACGACTTCGGCCCCTTCACCTGGGACCGCTTCTACCACGTGATCCTGCCGTCGGACACGGCGCTCGTGGACTTCGTGCGCCGCATCGGCCTCGGCGAGAAGCTGCGCTGGCGCGCGACGCGGACCGGCTTCTACGTCGATCGCGCGACACATTCGCTCTCGAGCGGGCTCGACTTCCTCAGGTTTCCGCTGCTCGGCCCCGTCAGCAAGGCCCGGCTCGCGGCGACCATTCTCTACTGCTCGCGGATCCGCGACTGGCGTCCCCTCGAGCGCATGACGGTCGAGGAATTCCTGGTCCGGCACTCGGGACGCGCGACCTTCGAGAAGTTCTGGAAGCCGCTCCTGCTCGCGAAGCTCGGCGAGAATTACCGGCGCGTGTCGGCCGTCTTCATCTGGACCTACGTGAAGCGCCTCTTTTCGGCGCGCGACGCCGCCGCGCAGAAGGAGTCGCTCGGCTACGTGTCGGGTGGCTACCGCGCGGTGTTCACCCGCCTGCTCGAGCGCATCCGCGCCTGCGGCGGCGAGCTCAGGCTCGGCGTCGACGTCGGGTCCGTGCACCCGCGCCCGGGCGGCGGCGTCGAGGTCGCGGCCGCCGGCACGACCGCGGGCTACGACAAGGTCATCTTCACCGGGCCGGTCAACGTGCTGCGCGCGGTCGCTGACCCGGCGCTGGTCCAGGTGCCGGCCCAGGGCGACGTGGAGTACCTCGGCGTGCTGTGCATGGCACTCCTGACGCGCAGCCCGTTCTGTCCCTACTACGTCCTCAACATCGCCGACGAGCGCGTGCCGTTCACCGGCATCATCGGCATGAGCTCGCTCGTCGACACCGCCGAGACGGCGGGCCTGCACCTCACCTACCTGCCGAAGTACGTGCTCTCGGACGACGCCGCGCTCAGGCGCCCGGACGCGGAGGTGGTGGCGGAGTTCATGGCGGGCTTCCGGCGCATGTTCCCGGATTTCCCGGAATCCGAGATCGCGGGGATGCACCTCAACCGCGCCGTGAAGGTCCAGCCGCTGCAGGTCATCGGATACTCCGGCATGGTACAGCCGCCGCGCACGCGCCATCCCGACTTCTACGTCGTCAACACCGCCCAGTTCGCCAGCAACACGCTCAACAACAACGAGGTCATCCGCAGCGTGAACGATTTCCTGGAGCAGTTCGAACCCGAGTTCCGGAGCGCCGCATGACGATACAGGACCCGAAGGGCTATTTCGCGCACGAGACGGCCGTGATCGACGCGCCGTCGGAGATCGGGGCCGGCACCAGGATCTGGCATTTCAGCCACGTCATGCGGGACAGCCGCATCGGCGCGCGCTGCAACATCGGACAGAACGTCGTCATCTCGCCGCAGTGCACGGTGGGCGACAACGTCAAGATCCAGAACAATGTCTCGGTCTACACCGGCGTCGTCCTCGAGGATGATGTCTTCTGCGGGCCGTCGATGGTGTTCACAAACGTCATCAACCCGCGCAGCCACGTCGAGCGCAAGGACGAGTATCGCCGCACGCTCGTGAAGAAGGGCGCGTCCATCGGCGCAAATGCGACGATCGTCTGCGGCGTCACGCTCGGGCGCTACTGCGTCGTCGGAGCCGGCGCAGTCGTCACCCGCGACGTGCCCGACCATGCGGTCGTCTACGGCAACCCCGCGCGCCTGCGCAGCTGGGTGTGCTGGTGCGGGGTCGGCCTCGACCTCGGCGGCGACGACGGCGCGATGCGCGAGTCGGCCTGCAAGGCCTGCGGCCGCCGGTACCGGCGCGAGGGACGCCATGTCGCCGAGCTCTGACGCATCGGCCGGGCCGGCCTTCCGCCTGATGCAGGTGGTCGGGGCGCGCCCGCAGTTCGTGAAGCTCGCGCCGCTCTGTCGTGCGATCGCATCGGCGAATGCGGGCGGCGCGCGGCTGGAAAACCTCGTCGTGCACACGGGACAGCACTACGACCCGGCGATGTCGGACGTGTTCTTCTCCGAGCTCGGCATTCCCGTGGCGGATCTGGACCTCGGCGTCGGCTCCGGCAGCCACGGCCGGCAGACCGCTCGCATGCTGGAATCGCTCGAGGCGGCGATGCTCGAGCGCCGTCCCGATCTCGTGCTGACCTACGGCGACACCAATTCGACGCTGGCGGCGACGCTCGCGGCCGCGAAGCTGCGCCTGCCCATCGCGCACGTCGAGGCGGGCCTGCGCAGCTTCAACCGCAGCATGCCCGAGGAGGCGAACCGGCTGGTCGCGGACCACCTCTCGGACCTGCTCTTCGCGCCGACGACGGAGGCGATGAAGAACCTCGCGAACGAGGGCCTGGGCGCGCGCGCGCGCCTGGTCGGCGACGTGATGCTCGACGCCGTGCGCGCATTCGCCCCGGTCGCGCTCGAGCGCTCGCGCGTGCTCGGCCGCCTCGGCCTGGAACCCGGCGCCTACCTCGTCGCTACGCTGCATCGCGCGGAGAACACGCCCGCCGAACGGCTCGCCCCGCTGCTCGACGCGCTCGCGGCCGTCGGCACGGCCGCGAGACCCGTGGTCCTGCCGCTGCACCCGCGCACGGCGCAGGTCATGCACGACGCGGGCGTCGCCCTGCCGCCGGGCGGCAAGCTGCGCGCGATCGAGCCGCTCGGTTACCTCGACATGATCGCGCTGGTCGCGCGCTCGCGCATCGTGCTCACCGATTCCGGCGGATTGCAGAAGGAGGCTTTCATCCTCGGGCGGCCCTGCGTGACGCTGCGCGAGGAAACCGAGTGGGTCGAAACCGTCGAGGCGGGCGGAAACATCGTCGCCGGAAGCGATCCGCAGCACATCCTCGACGCCGTCGCGCACTGGGACCGCGTACGGGATGCCGGGGAGCCCGATTTTTCGGCGGCAGCCGGCCGGCTGTACGGCGACGGGCGGGCCGCCGAGCGGATCGTTGCCGTGGTACTGGCGCTGCGCGCCGGGACCGCGTCGGCCTAGCGGGGTTTCGGCTGCTCTTCGACCTGCAGCTTCAGCAGATCGATGATCTGCCGGCGCTCACCGGCGTCATCGATGCCCTCGAAGGCCATGGTCGTGCCTGGAATGGTGGCCGCCGGGTTCGCCAAGAAGCGATCCAGCCGCTCCTCGCTCCACCGCCCCCCGAATTCTGCCATTGCCTCCGAGTATGCGAAGCCTTCTGCCGCCGCGACTGGTCGGCCGACGATGCCCCGCAGGCTGGGCGCCACCGAAACCGTCTCGCGCTCGCTCAGGGTGTGGCAGACGATGCACTGGGTAAGCAGGTTCTCCGCCGCGTCGCTTGCTGCCGGTTCGATAAACATCAGGTCGTTCTCGTCAGTCCAGACCAAAATCCTGCCGTCGGCACCCTCCGTGACGTCGCGAATGCGACCCGAGATCCTGATGGGCTCGGCGAACACCACGCGCTTGTCCTCGATCCTGATGCGGTTGAGTCCGCCGAAAAAGGAGCCGGCGAGCAGATCCCCCCTCCACCGGTCGAACAGCGGGCCGCGTATGCCCGCAAGCTGCGAGACCGCAATTGACGGCACGAACGCGTACGCGGGTTTCTCGTAGCCCTCGTGACGACCGGGCGTAGAGCTGAGCGGCCACTCATGCATGCGGTAGTCGGTGCCGTACGTGACAGCCGGCCAGCCATAATTCGCGCCGGGGCGCAGGAGATTCAGTTCGTCTCCCCCCCTGGGCCCGTGTTCCAGGACCCAGACGTTGCGGTCGGGTGCGACGTAAAGACCCTGCGGGTTGCGGTGGCCGAGCGTGTAGAGTTCGGCTTGCCCGCTGTCCAGCCTGATCCTCATGACCTTGCCGTACGAATTGGCCGGATCCTGCGGCAGCGCCACCGACCGCTTGAAGCCGTCGAACTCGTGGTCACCAACCGTCAGCAGTATTTCCTCGTCGCCTAGCAGCCCGAGCGCGCCACCGACCTGAAGACCGCCGAACCGCAATCCGCGGCGCCCTTCCTCGTTGAGAGCAAGGCAGGGCGTCGTCTCGTAGAGCGTGCGCCATGCCGGACTGGCAGCATTACCCAGCAGTTCACCGATCGTTCCGTCAAGCACCGACACCCGCACGACTGTGCACTGTTGGTCAACTTTCCAGTAATGATGCGACACGAGTACTCGCACCGCGTCTGCGGCGCCCTGCTCGACGAGCAGGTCCGCGATGCGGAGCTTGTCCATGCTGTTGTCCTGCCAGGCATCACCGAAGACCTTCCTGCCGCCCTTCTTGAACTCCTCCGGGTTGTACGGCACGCGATACTTGAGCTTGCTGATCCGCAGCGCCGACGTCGCCGCGTCCTGCTCGATGAAGTAGAGCCAGCCGTCCCCCGCAGCCAGCAGGTAGCCCCCGGCTAACGCCGCGACCGCCCCGCCCCGCGTCCTGCCGTCCTCGATCCGCTTGCGGTAGGTCGTGTTCTTGAGGACGTACATGGAAGTATCGATGTAGCTGACCGCCTGCGCAGGCGGCGCCTCGTCGGGCGGCCGAATCGCGACGTGCCCCCAGACGCCGGCGGCGACGAGCAGCACCAGCAGTGCGATCTTCCAGGCGCGCGCGTTCCGGATCGCGAACAGCACGACCAGGAAGAACATGCCCAGCGCGAATGCCGTGAACGCGAGACCGGCGGGAAACGCCTTTCCCATAACAGCCGGCAACTGCCACTGTACGAGCGCGAGCACGACGAAGACGCCGCTGAATGCCGCCAGCCCCAGGAGCGCGGTTCGCGCGACTCCCGGCTCCCCGGCGCGGCGCCCGAGCACGGCGGGCAGCGCGACGGCTAGGTAGGCCGTCGCGAACAGCAGGACGACGAGACCGAACATCCGGTCCGGCCGCCAGGCCGACCAGCGTGCCAGCAGCGCCGGCACGAGGACCAGCGCCCCCGCTGCCAGCAGGTGAATGACGACGCGCGGACCGCGGTCGACGCTCACGTGCAGCTACCTCCGTTCATCCGACTCGCCGTCCGGCTCCTGTTGCGTCTCCTGCCGCCCGAGGTCCCGGATGCCGGCGAATGACAGGCGGTACTTGTACAGGAAATACAGGCCCGTGCCCGTGACCGAAAACCACAGCAGCGTATGGTAGAAGAACGAGGCGGCCAGCGCCCGGCTCGCGTCCACCCCGAACTGGGACAGGCCGAGCACGAAGCAATACTGGATCGTTCCGAGGAAACCGGGGCTGGTCGGCAATGACAAGCCCGCGACGACGATGGCGAGCACGATGATCGACGCATGGAAAGGCACGTCGATGGCGAGTGCCCGCAGCGCGAAATGTATGCAGACGCTCATCAGGAGCCACTGCGCCACGGAATTTACCAGTATCCGGGCGAACAGGCGCCGCTCGCGGACGGCGCCGAACCCCGACGTTATGTGAAGGGCCACCGCGCCCGCCTTCGTGCGGATCGCCGGCGGCCAGCGCCGGGAGCGCGCATGCAGGAGCGCCTGTAACGCGTCGGCATGCTTCACCGCCAGGTACATGAATATCGTTCCCGCAACGGCTACTATCAGCAGGAACAGGATTGCCGGACGCGTGCCTGCGGAAACGTCGGCGAAAAACAGCGTGCCGGACAGCAGCAGCAGGACACCGACGATGTCGAAGACGCGCTCGGCCGCGAGGGTCGCCAGGACGCCGACTTTTGGCAGCCCGTATTCCCGGCCCAGCAGGTACGTGCGCACGAGCTCGCCCATGTGCGCGGGCAGCAGGTTGTTGCCGGCCGCGCCCGACATCATCGACGGGACCAGGCCGCCGACGCCGATTGTCGCCGTCGGCGCAAGGATGTCGCTCCAGCGCCATGCCTTCAGGAAGTAGAATCCTGCCGCAGCCAGGAGCAATGGAACTGCAAGAAAGGCATTCGCATCGCGGAACGAGGCCGAGACCTCGACGAAGTTCGTGTCCTTGATGGCAAGCCACAGCAGGAGACCGCTCAGCGCGACGCCGGCCGCCGTCATCAGTTTCTTCATCGGGCCGCAACTCCACGTTTCAGCGGTCGGCGCGCCGACATCATACAAGCGGCCGGACCGCGCGGAACGGACGAGCTGCCTCGCGCGGGCCGGGACATAGCCAGGGATGCCGGCCCGGATGCGATCGTTCCTTCACCTGTTCGTGCCCGCGCATGTCGGCAATCCGCTCGGCCTCGCCGGCAGGATGGTCTCGTCCGGAAACCGCACGGCGCTGTTCACCCTGTGGGTCACGGTGCTGGGCATCCTGTGCATCCCGCTCGACATGCTGTTGTCGTTCCGGGAGCGCCGACTTCTCGCGGCAGCGGCGGCAGTACCCTCGCGGCCCACCGTATTCCTGTGCGGTCCCGCCCGCAGCGGCACCACGCTCGCCTTCCAGGTTCTGTGCCGACACCTCGACGTCGCCTTCCTGCGCAATGTCACGGCGCTTTTCCCCCGGTCGCCGATCGTCGCCTCCAGAATCCACCGGCGCCTGTCCGGCGCGCGATCTGCGCGCCCGTCCTCGTACCGGAACTACTACGGGAAGACGAGCGGACTCGCCGGGCCGAGCGAAGCCAACCACGTCTGGAACCGGTGGGTGCGGCCTGACGAAACCGGCTTCAGGACGAAGCTCCCGGCCGCGGAGGCACGCGAGGCGGCGCGATTCATCTCGGCTTTCTGCGAGATCGACGGGAAACCGATGGTCTTCAAGAACAACAACATGAACGTGTTCGCGGACGTGGTTGCGGCGGCCATGCCGAACGTCCTCATCATCTGCCTGAGGCGCAACCCGGAATTCCTCGCGCAGTCGCTGCTGCAGGCGCGCCGCGACATCCATGGCTCCCTTGCGCGCGGCTACGGCGTGCAGGACGTGGACAACCTCTGCGAAACTGCCGACCCGATCGCGTCGGTGTGCGCGCAGGTGGCCTTCCTCGACCGCAAGGCGCGCGAACTGCAGGCCAGCATCGGTCCGGACAGGTTCTGGATCGTGGACTACGAGGAGATCTGCCGGCATCCGGGCGGCTTCGTCGCCTCCGTTGCCGAGAGGCTTGCGATACCGCTGCGGGAAGGTGACGAGTCATCCGCGATCGACCCGATCCCGGTGCACAACGTCGTGCGCAACCAGGACGAAATGGAGCGGATCCGGGCTACGCTGGCAGCGGGGGACCACAGGGAGGTGAACCCATGAACGCGAATCCCGCCGCGCAACCCGGGGGAGCGAATGGCGGCTGGTCCACGGCGATGCCCACCGTCATCGCCATCCTCGCGACCGTCCTGCTTCCGAGGCTGTTCCTGCTGCACGTCAGCGTGATCGACTGGGACGAGAGCATCTTTGCGCTCATCGCGCAGCAGTGGACGCACGGCCACATCCCGGACGAGCTCGTCTTCGATCACAAGCCGATCGGCGTCTACGCCATCTTCGCCGCATTCTTCCTGGCCCTCGGCGACACGATCTGGGCGATCCGGGTGATACCGATCGTGTTCGTCGCGGCGACGGCGGCGCTGCTGGCGCGCCTGGCCTTCCTGCAGTTCGGCGGTGATCGCATGCTGGCGGCCCTCGCGGCCGCCCTCTACGGGTTGCTCACGCTGACGAACGGCGGACTCGCCAGCAACACCGAGATCCTGGTCAACCTGTTCGTCGTGCTCGCCATCTGCATCATCGTCGCCGGCGGCCTGGACCGCTCGACGTCGCTGGTCCCGGGCCTGCTGGCAGGCGCATCCCTCGGCGTCGCGTTGCAGATCAACTACCTGTCCGCAATCCTCGTGATGGGGGTCGCAGGGTACTACCTCGCCTGGATGAAGCCCGCGGGCGCGGAGAACCGCCCGGTCCGGCGTTACCTCGTCAACGGGACCTACATGTTCTGCGGGTTCCTCCTGGCGTCGCTCGTCGCCCACTTGCCGATCATCATCTTCGGCGACCTGCCGGCTTACTTCTCGATGCGGGCCGGATACCTCAGCGGCTATGCCGGAGTGCCCGGTGGCGTTGCCTTGCGGCGAACCGCCGAGGCACTCGCGCCATACTGGCCCTTCTACATGCTGGCCTTGCTGCTGGCGCTCGGCGCGATCCCGCGGAAAGGGTCGTCGCGCCGCTGGGACACCGGCGAATCGCTGGCGGACCGGCGCGTGGTGGCGTGGCTCGTCGTGGGCGGCTTCGCGGTCTGGGCCGCATTTGCGTCGCGGCGCTTCTACGGGCACTTCTTCCTGTACTCGGCGCCGGCGCTCGTCATGCTGGCCGTGGCCTTCCTTCGCCTGGCCATCCCGGCCGGCCGCCTGCGGAATTTCTGCGCGCTGTGGCTTGCGCTCATGGCGGGCACCGCGGTCCTGCATGCGCGCGACGACCTGATGCGGGGCTATCGGGCACAGGTCCGGGTCCTTGCCGGAGCGCCCGCGGACCCGGTCGCACTGACCGGCGAATACATGTCGAAACGGCTGCGGCCCGGTGAAACCATCTATGTGCACGACGGACAGCCGATCCTCTATTTCGTGACCCGCACCGTCCCGCCCACGCGTTTTGCATTCCCGGAAACCCACCTCAACGCCGAGGTCGCCGGGCGCCTCGGATTCACGCCCGATGATGCGGTACGGGCGATCCTCGAACGCAAGCCGCGCTTCATCATCACCCGCCCCCCTGTCGACGGTGCGAAGCTGCCGGAATCCGACGTTCGCCTCCATGCAACGCTGGAGCGGGATTACGCCCCCGCCAGCGACCGCGAGGCAGGCACACCGGAGCACGTTTACGAGAGAAAAGGCATCCCCCGCAGTCCTGCGCCCTGAGTCCGCGGATCGCCGGCTTTGTCGGCTTTGCCGGCCCCGACTTCCGCGCATCGCGATCTCGGGAATGTGCTGCAAGTCACGGTTGGTGCACCGGATACCGCGTTCCGCCCGCGCTATCATTCCATTCAAGAGGGGATAGGTAACCGCATGGATCCGGTACAGATCGCGGTCGTCGGCGTGGGCGGCTGGGGCAAGAACCTTGCCCGCAATTTCCACCAGCTGCCGGACGCGAACCTCAAGTACGTCTGTGACCTCGACCAGAAGAAGCTCGACCAGGTGGCCCGGCTGCTCCCCGGGTCGACGCTCACCCGCGATCTGGACGCGACCCTGCGGGACCCGGACGTGCAGGCCGTGGTCATCGCCACCCCGGCGCCGCATCACCATGCGGTCGCAAGAATGGCGCTCGAAGCCGGCAAGGACGTGTATGTCGAAAAGCCCTTCACGCTGGAGATCGGCCACGCCGAGGAGCTGATCGCGCTCGCCGCCGCGCGCAAGCGCGTGCTGATGGTCGGTCACCTGCTCGAGTACCACCCCGTGGTGACGCGCCTCAAGGAGATGATCGGCCGCGAGGAGCTCGGCCGCCTCTACTACATCTACAGCCAGCGCGTGAACCTCGGCACCGTGCGCACCGACGAGAACGCGCTGTGGAACTTCGCGCCCCACGACATCTCGGTGATCATGTTCCTGCTCGGCGCCGCACCCACCGACGTCGCCGCGCGCGGCCAGAGCTACCTGCAGAAGGACGTCGAGGACGTCGTGTTCCTGACGATGAACTTCGGCGGCCGGGCGATGGCCCACGTGCACGTGAGCTGGCTCGACCCGCACAAGATCCGCAAGCTCACGCTCGTCGGCGACCGCAAGATGGCGGTGTTCGACGACCTCGAGGCGAACGAGAAGCTGCGGGTCTACGACAAGGGCGCCCAGCTCAACCACGACTACAACACCTTCGCCGAGTACGTGGGCCTGCGCTTCGGCGACATCACGATGCCCTACATCAAGGTCGGCGAGCCGCTGCAGATCGAGTGCCGGCACTTCGTGGAGTGCGTGCGCACGCGCCGGACGCCGGTCAGCGACGGCCAGGATGGCCTGCGAGTCGTCAAGGTGCTCGACGCGGCGCAGCGCTCGCTGAAGCGGAATGGCGAGCCGGTGACGCTCGCATGAACGCCTACGCGAGCCTGTCGCTGGACCTCGACAACCAGTGGTCTTACATGAAGACGCACGGCGACTCCGGCTGGCAGTCGTACCCGTCCTATCTCGACACCGTCGTGCCGCGCATCCTGGAGTTCCTCGCCGCCCGCAGGCTCACGATCACCTTTTTCATCGTGGGCCAGGACGCGGCCCTGCCGCAAAACCGTGCCGCGCTCGCCTCGATCGCGGCCGCGGGCCACGAGATCGGCAACCACAGCTTCCGGCACGAGCCCTGGCTGCACCTCTACACGGGCGACGAGCTCGACCAGGAGCTGCGCCGAGCCGAAGACGCGATCGAGGCGGCCACCGGCGTGCGGCCGCGCGGGTTCCGCGGGCCGGGATTCAGCCTGTCTCGAGGCACGCTCGAGACGCTTGCGAGCCGGGGCTACGACTACGATGCGACGGTCTTCCCGAACCTGCTGAATCCGCTTGCCCGCGCTTACCTCTTCTCGACCAGCAAGCTGACGGCCGGGGAGAAGAAGCAGCGCAGCGCCCTCTTCGGCACCTGGAAGGACGCTTTCCGGCCGGTGCGGCCGTTCCAGTGGCGGCTCGCGAGCGGGAGCCTACTCGAGATCCCGGTAACGACGCTGCCATTGTTCAAGGTGCCCATGCACCTTTCCTACCTGATCTACCTCGCGAAGTTCTCGCGCGTCGCCGCGCGCGCCTACCTGCACTTCGCGCTCGCCGCCTGCCGGGTGACCGGCACGCAACCCTCGATCCTGCTGCACCCGCTCGACTTCCTGGGCGGCGAGGATTGTCCAGCGCTCGCCTTCTTTCCCGGCATGGACATCGCGCGCGCAGAGAAACGCGCGATCGTCGCCGAGCTCTTCGACATCCTGGCGGCGAAGCGCGAGCTCGTGACGATGGGCGAGCACGCGCGCCGTGCCGGCGCCGTCCGGGACGCGCTGCCGACCCTCGCGCCTGTTTTTCCCGCCTGACCCGCCGAAACGTCAGTGCTTGCCGTCGCGCACCAGACGCGCGAGGGCATCCTCGCCGAGCGGCTTCTTGTGCTTCACGCGCAGGCTGTCCGCCCACTCGCGGTTGAAGTCGCGCTGGAAGCGGCGGTTGATGGCGTAGGTCACGAGCATCGCGACGAGCGCGCCGAGGCTCGCGAGCGCCATGTCCTTGTGCGCATCCCATACGTCGCCCTGCGTGCCGAGGTAGGCCTGGCCGAGGTCGCCGCCGAAGAACTCCGCCGCCCACCACTCGATCAGCTCGAACAGCATGGACGTCGACATCGTGAGGTCGAGCGGCAGGAAGTAGCCCCAGAACCCGCGCACGTCGGCGACGCGCAGGAACACCTCGCGGATCGGGTACGCGAGCAGCAGTCCATAGAGGAAGTGGATCACCCGATCGAAGTTGTTCCGCTCCCAACCGACCAGCTCGTTGAAGGTCCGGCCGGTCAGCGACTCGAACCAGGCGTCGTACGGCACCTCCGCATAGGAGTAGTGCGCGCCCACCTGGTGCAGGCACATGAAGATGAAGATCAGCGTGTAGGAGACGCGCGAGAGCAGGAGCTTGCGGTGGTAGCCGATGATGAGCGCCGCGGCCGCGACGGCGAGGGCGTTCTCGACGAGCCAGGTTTCGCGGTCCCAGGGGCTGATCGCGAGCAACGCCCACAAGAGGGCGAACACCAGCGAAAGCACAAGGAGGTACTTGCGGTGCGGGATGCTCAAGCGCGTGGATTTCAGCGCAGCGACTGGATCAGGCGTGCAATGGGCAGGAGCTTGCCGAGCGGCAGGAAACGGATGAGGCTCATCGCGAAGCGGGGCTTGACCGCCATCAGGCCCGCAAAGGCGCCGAGCGCAATCATGCGGCCCTTCCCGCCCAGCAGGTATTTCATCGTCCGGCTGCGCGGGAACTCGTCCGGGCCGGGCGCGAAGATCCGTTCGATCTCCGCGCGGGTCAGGGCCATCTGGCGTTCCCCGGGCGACGGCTCCCGGACAAGGTCCTCCCCGTGCGTAACCTCAGTCCGCTCTCTGTTCACCGTTCTCCCTGCCCTCGTCCCGTCCGTCGAATGCGCGCTCGATCAGCTCGCGGTCCCGGCTGAGCTCGCTGCGGATGCGGGGAAAGAATAGCGCAGGCTGGCCCGCCTGGCGCCTGAATGCGGGCCAGGCGAGCGCCGCCGCCGCGGCCGCGAACAGCAAGGCGAGGCCGGCGGCCGTCCAGGCGCGCCAGGGCGTGTCCCAGGCCAGCACCAGCAGCCAGGTGCAGGCCATCAGCAGGGCGACGAACGCGCAGGCGCCCGCCACGAGGAGCGCGAGCAGCCGCCGGGCGACGAAGGACGTCGCCTCGCGCGCGTCCTCGCCGGCGACCTCCGCATACGCCTCCAGATGCCGGAAGAGGGCCGGCACCAGCCGCCCGATCAGCGAGCGCATGGCGAGCTCCCCCGCGGGCCGCGAATCAGCGACGGCCGGCGATGAAACCGATGATGATGCCGACAGCAGCTGCGATACCGACCGCAGCCCAGGGATTCTCATGCACGTATTCGTCGGTCGCGTCGGTAGCCTCTTCGGCGCGCTCCCGCACGGCCGTGACACTATCGGTCGCAGTCGTCTTCGCGCGCGCGAGCGTGTCCTCGACCTTCGAGCGGATCTCTGCGATCTCCTCGTCGTCGACGTGCGCGACCTTCTTCACCAGGTCCTCGACGTCGGCCACCAGCTTGTGCCACTCGTCGCGGCCCGCGCCGCCGCCGTTGCGCACGGCGCGACGCACCTTCTTCCCCGTTACAGCGATGTTTTCCATGGCGTCTCTCCTTGACAATCGATCCTAGCACGGCGCCCGGCGGCGGGGGTCCCGCCGGGCGCCCCGCCGCTCAGGCCCGCCGCCCGAGGCTTATGAAGAACGTGATGATCGCTCCGATCAGGAACAGCACGAACAGGATCTTCGCGACCCCGGCCGCACCGGCCGCGATCCCGGAGAACCCGAAGACGGCGGCGATCAGGGCTACGACGAAGAACACGACGGCGTAATAAAGCATGGGTGGAACCTCGCTACGATGCGAGGAGACTGCCCCTGCCCGCTGCCGCCGGGCCGTCGGCTCCGCGGACTACAGCGCGTAGGAAGCGGCCCACGCGACGAGCCGCGCGCCTCGCATGGCGTAGTCCGGTGCGGCGGGAACACTCTGGGTCCAGCACCGGAGGTGAGGCATGGCGCAGGCGCGCGAAAAGCCCGACATCGAGGCCATCGTGAAGGATCCCGTGAAGCACTTCGCGACGCCGCGCGACGTCGTCACGGACGGCCGCCTCTCGACCGACGAGAAGCGCAGGATCCTAGACTCCTGGGCCCTG
>Ga0307411_10000358_pt1 | contig 15457 bp, 14 predicted proteins | sample DK1Ometagenome_2_FD_203712 | JGI IMG/M metagenome (GOLD analysis project Ga0307411, IMG submission 203712) | Maize rhizosphere microbial communities from greenhouse at UC Davis, California, United States - DK15-O-1 | ecosystem: Host-associated > Plants > Roots > Rhizosphere > Soil | place: USA...
GAGGAGCATCAAAAACTTTTAGATATAATTACAGATCTTACCTCTTCGGTTGAAGACAAAAAGTTCGAAACTCAATTTACATTACCGGGTGACCATAATGCAGGCGAAAAAAGATTATTGGCCAAAGGAAAAGTAAAACTGCACAACAATAAGATACAGCGATTCAGCGGTACATTGCAGGATATCACAGATCAGCATCTTTCACTAAAAAAGATCCAGGAAAGCGAAAGGCGATTCAGAACCACTGTAAAACAAGCACCTTTGGGCATAACCATCATCAAGGGAAATGATTTTATAGTGGATATGGCAAATGACAACTACCTGGAAGTAGTGGGAAGAACGGAAGAAGAATTTATAGGAAAATCGCTTTTTGAAGGATTGCCCGAAGTAAAAAATGCGGTGGAACCATTGTTAAAAGAAGTGGTGCAAACAGGAATACCCTATCATGGAAGGGAATTCCCGGTAACCATTAATCGCCATGGCAAGCAGGAGATCTGCTATTTTAACTTTGTATACCAGCCATTCAGGGAAGAAAATGGAGAGGTTACCGGCGTAATTGTGGTCGCATCCGAAGTAACACCTATTGTGGAAGCAAAGCACCAACTTGCCGAAAGCGAAAGGCAGTTCCGGAACCTTATCATGCAATCACCTATACCAATGACTGTTTTTAAAGGGGAGAACTTTGTAATTGATATGGCCAATGAGGTCATGTTCAGGGATATCTGGAGAAGACAGGAAAAAGATGTGGTGGGAAAACCATTACTGGATGTATTCCCTGAACTGAAGAATCAAAAATACCCGGAGCTGCTGAATAAGGTATATACAACCGGAAAAAAACATTCTGAAAATGAATCTGTAGCGTATGTGCAGGGAGAGGATGGAATGAAAAAGTTTTATCTCGATTACGAGTATACGCCACTACATAACCTGGATGGAAAAGTAGAGGGAATTATCGTAACGGTAAATAATGTATCTGAAAAGGTAGAGACACGTTTACTGGCAGAAAATGCAGAAGAACGTTTACGTCTTGCTACTGAAGCTGCTGAACTGGCAACCTGGGAGCTCGATATGAGCACAAGGGAACTTATATCGTCTCCAAAACTATCTGAAATATTCGGACACGGTAAAGAAACGCCGCTGACCCAAAAAATGTTACGGGCACAGATTTTCCCGGAAGATCATAAAAATATTGTTGATAAAGCATGGGAAACCGCATTGGAAACAGGGATCTATAAATATGAAGCAAGAATACTACGTCCTGACGGAGCCGTAAGATGGATCCGTACACAGGGCCAGGTATTTTTTAGTGATACAGAACTAAAACCCACCAAGCTTATCGGAACCTTAAAGGACATTACCGATGAAAAACAACAACAACAGGTTTTACTGGAAAGTGAAAAAAAATTCAGGCTTCTTGCAGATTCGCTTCCACAACATGTTTGGACCTCTGATTCGAACGGGTACCTGAATTATTTTAACGCATCTTTATTTGAATACACCGGTTTAAGTTATGCCCAGTTAAACGATGAACAATGGATCAATGTTATTCATACCGATGATAGAAAAAAATTCATCGATAACTGGAAACGTTCGATTACTTCAGGAAGAATCTTTGCTTTTGAACATCGGATAAAAAGAACCGATGGAACTTACCGCTGGCATTTTACAAGAGCAACTGCACAAAAAGACAAAGAAGGAAATATAAAAATGTGGGTTGGAACTTCATCCGATATCCACGACCAGAAAGAATTTACCAATCAGCTGGAAGCTCTTGTGAATGAACGTACACAGGAACTGGAACAGGCCAACCTTGAACTAAAAAAGACAAATACAGAGTTACAGTCCTTTGCATATGTATCCAGCCATGACCTGCAGGAACCTTTACGTAAGATACGAATGTTTGCAAATCGTATCCTTGAAAAAGAAATTGATAAATTATCAGGAACCGGGAAAGATTATTTTGAACGCATGGAGGCTGCTGCTGCAAGGATGCAATCATTGATAGAAGATCTTCTTGCCTATTCAAGAACCAATACGCAGGATAAGGTTTTTGAAAATATAAATATCCAGCGAATTGTAAATGATATTTTACAAGAACACAAAGATCTCATTACAGAAAAACATGTAGTGATAAAATCATCCGGCCTTTTTGAATCAGAAGTAATCCCTTTCCAGATCAACCAGGTATTTACAAACCTTCTTACCAATTCCATAAAGTTCTCAAAAGAAGGCGTGGCCCCAAGCATAACTATCTCAGGGGAGCATGTACAAGGCTCTGTTTTGCCCGGGATATTAATATCGAATGTGAGTTACCTAAAAATAATTTTTAAGGATAACGGTATCGGGTTCAGCAATACGTATAATGAAAAGATCTTTGAAGTATTTCAAAGGCTGCACAACAGGGATGCGTATGAGGGAACCGGGATAGGCCTTTCGATTGTAAAAAAGATTGTGGATAATCATAAAGGATTTATTAAGGCATCGGGAGCTGAAAATGAAGGCGCTACATTTACCATATACCTTCCCGTAAAACAACCAAAATAACATTTGGATTACGTTTATGCGTTAATTTTCGGTTAAGGAAATGATCATCCGCCCCGGCGGAAAACAATCCGGAAGTTTAGCCGTATAAGGTGCTTGTTTTATGCAATTAGTTTCTAAATTGCACTTAATTAACCAATAAAAATCAAACTACTATGTCAAATGTACTTGAGCCTGTAGAAGGCATCACAGTGGAAAAATGGGCGGCAGCCCAGGCAAAAATGGCTTCCGGCGGAACTTTAGAAGATGCGTATTCAATTTGTGGAGTAGATGCTGCAAAATGGGACCGTGTAAGTAATGAATGGCTGGCCAGGATGAGCAATGATACTGAGTTTAAGATCATGCCCATTTATTCGGCTGCATTTAACCAATCAGCAACCGGGAATTTCGGAAGCGGGGCTGCTACCGATGACAGCACTATTTCATTTGAAAAATTCGTTGAAGCTATGGCTGCACAGGATGTTCTTACCCGACAGGGAAAAGACCCCCAAGCTGTATTAGCTGATTTTGGAATGACTGTTTCCGATTACTCAAACATCAGTTCACACTGGTTTGGTAAAATGGCAACCGACATGGGACTGGCTACCAAATTTGCAACTCTTCAGGCTGAATATACTGCCAAGTATGAAAGCATGAGCGGTGACAGTCACAGCGATCTTGAATTTTAATTTACTATGAGCAATCCATTACAGGAAATCCAGGCCGAAATATCACAGGCCGTTGATTCTGCTTTCAAATCTGCCAAAGGTGGTGATGAAAAATGGAATTCTGTTCTTGAAAATTATTCTGTAAAGCCTCTTACTGAAAATCAGAAAGAGGCTTTATTAAATTCTTCCATGAAAATATCTACCGGGGCATTTCCTATTGAATTGAGATGGGTAATACTTTCAATACTTCATAAGCATGCAGGTGCAAGTGCAAACAGTGTTGAAGTGATGAACTTTATTAACTCTTACGGCATTGATGCAGAAGTGATGAAATATTACAATAAGATCAAGCCATTTGGAGGATTAGGAGATATTTTCAAGAATGCAAAAACATCTACCAAAAACTATTCGGAAGGGATAGGAGAAGCTAAAAAATCTGCCATACGTTGTAAAAATTGCGGAGCTCCGAGATTAGACACCATGCAATACGATGAATGTATGTTCTGTGGCAGTGAACTGTTTGAAACCACATAATCAAAAAAAATGAGCATAGGATCACCCGAATACAAAGCCCTTACAGAAAGGTGGGATACCTTTTTGGGCAAAATAAAATCCCGTTATTCCGAAATACTTGATCAGTCAAAAGAACCCATCCATGAAATGATAAGCGGATTGGAGTACGACAGCATTATCATGCACAATGTATTGAACGGTTTAAGAAATCAAACCGAGATCCAGCTAGGTAGAAAGATTGAAGAAAGTTGGGAGAAAATGGAAAGCGAGCTGGAAAAAATGGGAATTCATTACGACCATATTCTCCGGATCAAAGATAAAAACTGGGAACTGATAGAATGGATGCGGGATGATTTTGAAAGGTTTTCCATTCGTACGTTTGCAGATGCCGCACGACAGATTGAAAAAAATATCCATGCAGCAGTTGACCCGCACCAGATCCACAATTGTGTTTCATGTGGAGATCAGCTAAAGGTGGAAGTCTTTTCTTTCCAGGCAATTAATGTAAAATGCGAAGGATGTGGATCAATTAATACTTATGAGCCTGACGGACGTGTCCGTCAGCTGGAAGGGGTTTACAGTTCATTCGCTGATGAATTTGCCATGGAAGAAAGGATTTTAAAAGATAAGGATAATAAACATGGTGCCCCTTATTTTAAAAAGTACTACGGTTTTCTTATCGAAAAACTTCCTTCAAGAAAAGAACATTATGAAAGGCTGTTGAATGATAAATTAAATAATCCTGATTTTGTAGGAAAGCAGTAATCATTTTAAATGACGGAACTTAAGTTGAATAGTTGTTCCCTGTTCAGAAGAATCAATATCAAGTGAGCCTCCTATATCGGAGGCTCTTTGTTTCATATTCGCCAATCCGTTACCCGGTATGCTTCCGGGTGAAATTCCATGTCCGTTGTCATTTACGGTTAAATGAATCAGCGAACGTAATTTTTCAATGGAAACACAGATCTTTTTCGCACCTGAATATTTTACCGCATTATTTATTGCTTCTTTATAAATCAGGTATAGATTTTTTCGTTCCTCCATGTTTAAAGAGGTCTGAAAAACCGGTGCTGTAACCTCAAATACAAACTCAATTCCGTGAACTCCCGTGAGCTGTTGCCCGAAATTTTTCATCTTCTCTAATACATGATTCAGGTTATCGTTTTTAGGATGAAGGCTCCATACAATATCACTCATGTTTTCAATGGTTTCACGGCTGGTGGAAGCAATTTTTTTTATGAGCTCCTTATTGGTTTTTTCATCTTCAGTCATTTCAGAAATACCTGCAAACATAGAGATGCTGCTTAATGCAGAACCTACTTCATCATGCAGATCAATGGCGATTTTATTTCGTAAACCGGATACTTTAAGCTTTTGACGGAGAGATAAACGTTGAACAATAAGAATCGTTAAAATAGTAACCAGGATTAAACATACAATCAAAAAATAACGCTGGATCTTTTCATGTTTTAGTTTCGTACGATTTTTTTCCTGCTCAAAAAGCATTTCATTTTCTTTGATCCTGTATTCAAATTCAATTTCTGATTTTAACTGCTGCCGTGTTTTTTCATCATTTACGATCCATTGGTTTATTTTTGTATGTTCTTTATAGTTTTTAAATGCTTCAGAAGGATTGTTGAGTTTTTCATACACTTTGCTTAACCCGGAATATGCATTTTTCTGTTTTTGTAAAACTCCGGATGTTAAAGCAAATTCAAGGCTGCTTTGATAACTTTTTAAAGCTTTTGAAAGTTCTCCTGCTTGATAAAATAATTCTCCCAGGTTAAAGTACACTTCCGAAACTTCCTCGTAGTTATTCATGCCCATGTAAAATTCAAGAGCTTTCATAAAGGACCCTTCAGCGAGGTTAAACTCCTGCTTTAATAAGTATAATTTCCCTATCGAATTATATGAGTTGGCTTTTTCGGTTGTGTATGTGGCTGTTTCACTAACTTTTAATGATTGGTTATAATAATCCAATGCCCTGGTTATGTTATTATAATCAGCATAAAATTTCCCAAGGTCGTTTAATGCTCCTGCTATTCCATCAGGAATATCTGCTTCACGATATAACTTTAATGCTTCGGTAAAAAAGTACCTAGCCTTCTGATCTTTCTGGATAAGATAGATCTTTCCCATACCACGATAACTATTGGCCGTTTTGCTTTTATCGCCTGTAGTACGGTGACACCAGACTGCCCTGTTAAAAAACAGCAAGGCTTTTGAATAATCTCCCAGTCCGGTGTAAACACGTGCAATATTGGCAGAAAAAGAACCGGTCATTCCGATATTATCCATCTTTCCTGCAAGGTTGAGGGCAATAAAATAATTACGCAGCGCACCTCTCATATTACCCTCATTCCTGCAAACCACTCCTTTTCCATTATAGCTGGATGCAAGGCCTTTTTCAAAATTTAATTCACCGGCAAGTTCATTTGCTTCATTAAAATAATTAATAGCTTGCTTGTAACTTCCAATGTATGTATATTCATAACCTACCCGGTTTAAAATATTCACTCTTTGTGTATCGGGCGGAGCCACGGTAAGCAGTTTTTTTAAAGAATCTAATTTAGGATTTTGAGAATAAAGGCTTCCCAATGCAAAGCAGGAAAGTAAAAGGAGCTTTAAATTTCTCATGGATTTATTTTCAAGGTTGAATATACAGAAAAACCACCTCACTGGAGGTGGTCTTATCCGCAATCACAAAACAATTTATTGAGGTATAACCTGTAAATTAATCTGGGCTTGCTCTCCCGGAAAAGTGGATAACAACAGACCTGGATTACCGGAAGGAACTGCCACAACAACATTTACTTTATACGTACCTGCCGACGCTAAAAAACAATGATGGGTAAATACTGCGGAAGTAACTTTATCGTCTCTCAGGTCAATATATAAAAATGCCTGGTTAATGAGATTATTGAGATTATCACGTAGCTGTATGGTGAACCTGACTTTTGAATCGCCGGAACCTGTAAAACTTGATACAACAGGTATATTAAAATTTACCAGCACCTTCGAATTTCCGGTTATTGTAAAATTCATATCCGTAAAACCATTAAAAGTTAATAGCTGATCACCTGTGGTATAGGTTACCGGTGCTGCTGTAAGGTCAAATAAATATGTATTGCTAAACAAAGCATTAGTTGATGAAACCCAGCCAGGTGCTACTCCCGGTCCATTGGATTTTAATACCTGCCCGCTTGTTCCTGCAGAATTATTAGGCATTAATGCACCGGAGAATTTTACGTTGCCGTTTACATCCAAACGTTCTGTTGGATTAGAATTAACGATTCCCAGATTTCCGTTTCCTTTAACAGTTAATACCACTCCGTTCATCCCGTTCCATAAATTAAAAATTTCTGTATTCGCCACTCCGGTGTTTATAAAATCCATTTCCCAGAATTGATTTGGTGTAGAATTAGTAAACCTCAATCGTGCATAATCATTTGTTTCCGTTTCCGTAATCAATAAATTAGGCTCAAAACCATTCGAATTGGAAACGATAGCTGTGCGTCCTTCAAACATTCCTCCATAACCTCCGCTTAATGCAACACCATGAATACCATAGCCTGTAGCAGAATTTGAAGTTCCTTTTACACCTGTTAAGCTTCCTGAACCCAAAACACCAACGCCTCCCGTTGTTGCAGATGTACCCCACATTCCAACACCTCCCATCGCTGCACTACCGTAAACCCCTACTCCACTTCCCTGGTGTAAACCGTATACACCAAATCCATTTGAATTGGTACCAACGTTAACTCCCATAACTCCCATTGTACCTATGCCGGGATTAGTGCCTTGTATCAAACCAACAACACCAACACTGTTCGGCTGACCGGATGCATTCACACCGCGAATTCCGGTACCGCTTCCTGTATTTTGTACACTAAATGCAGTGTTCGATGTATTTATGTTTCCATCATAAGGTAAATTCAACGTATCATCCACACCAGGTGACCAGCCAATACCTGACCATTCCAGAACATTGCCGTTAGATGCACTTTGCTGTGACAGTAAAAGTGGATTTGCAGGAGTTCCATTTCCGGTAAATTCAGGTGAGGTATTTACCACTGAAGCTCCCCAGTTGTCACCATTGATATAAGAAGGCGACCACGAGATACCGTTCCACATTAAAACCTGTCCGTTGCCGGCTCCCTGCGATGCAAGCGCTAAAGGATTAGCAGATGTACCATTTCCACTTAACGTGAAATTAGTAACAACATCCTGGCTTCCCCAATTGTCACCACTACCTGTGCTGATATTGGCCGGGACCCATTCTGTTCCATTCCATTGTAAAACCTGGTTAGTAACTGCACCGGATGTATTTACATCCACCAGGTCATTCATCATCATATTATCAACTTTCCCTGCCACCAATGCATACGGAACACTTATCAAAGGAGAGCTTCCCATGTCTATATAATTATTACCTCCTGCAGGGTCCAGTTCAACCTTGAGTGATCTTGCACCACCAAGCCAGTCAATACCTGCAAATGTGCCTGAAACAACATTCCCGTTTCCAACTTCTGCCTGGAACAATCCCAGAGCAGATGTTGTAGGAGTAAATGTTTCCGAATACAAAGCATTTGTTCCATCAGTAATGCTCAATCGTAAACCTATGGTTGTATTGATAATGGGATTTCCTGAGCTGTTGCGGGCAACTCCCTGGTAATTGAATTTTTGAGGAACCTGTGCAAATGAATATACACTTGCAAAAAATACTATTAAAAAGCTGAATAATTTTATTTTCATAGTTATGGGTTTGATAATTTCTGGATCTTAAAGTGAGCAATGAGCTGATTATTTTCTTTACCGGTAATATGTATGATATAGGTTCCTGCAGCCAAAACAGAGAGATCACAACATACAGATTCATTTTCCCAGCTAAAGAGCCGCAGGTTTTTTCCATACAGGTCAGAAACATAAACTAAAAATGGTTGCATGCTTTCAGCAGGCCTCTGTATTGTAATCTTATCATAAGTAGGGTTCGGATATGCCGTAATATTAAAATCCATGCCTTCTTCTATCCCGGATGGATTAGAAACCGTATATGTTTGATGAAAACCCTGCGTAATTATATTAGCAGGCATAGATATCGTGGCAACTGCTAATTCTCCTGCTGTATACTCAATGCTAAACCCTGATTGGCTGAGCACGGTTCCTGAAGAGGCTATGACCTGTGGCGATATGGATTGCGAGGTAACATTATAGGTTAGAGATAAAAAACTCAGAAGAATGCACAGACATCGTTTTTTCATAAATAATTTTATGGCAACAAAACTATTGCATAAGAGTCTATAGGTCAACTACCAAAAATGGTAGTGCGTCTAATTCAAGATGATATGACCTACCAAATTAGGTAGATATTAGTTCAATGAAACTTTCTTTAATTTGCCTTAACCAAAAAAATAAAATTATGAAGTACACGATCACAATTCTTTTTGCAGCCATCCTTAGTTTAACAGCATGTGGAAGCACTTCCAAAAGTGGAAGTATCAATGGAACCTATACAACTGATTTTGGTGATCTTACCTTAAAAGAAGATAATAAAAAAGTTACCGGTACGTATACATATCCCGGTGTAAATGGAAGTGAAGCCAAAGGAACTCTTAGCGGAGATCTTAAAGATAAAACACTTTCTTTTACATGGGAACAAACCCAGGGTGATCAGAAATCAGGCGGAAGCGGATCATTCGTTTTTTCTGCCGATGGAAAATCTTTTACCGGTTCATGGTCTGACAGCAAAGGAGGAACAGGCCAATGGAACGGTACTAAAAAATAACCAATCTCCACTATGATCAAAACGAAAACAGCTGCTTTATGCAGCTGTTTTTATGTATACACGTTAACAAAATATCAGGTTAGATTCAATCTGATCGCTTTTGCAACAGCTTCTGTCATTGAAGCTACATGAAGTTTACTGTAAATATTTTTCATGTGGAAACGCACTGTATCATAGCTGATCTTACATTCAGCGGCAATCATTTTATAGCTAAGTCCTTTTACCAGGCAACCCAGGATCTCTTTTTCCCGGTCACTAAGGTCCGCAACTGTTTCCGGCTGAATATTTGCCTGGCTCTTAAACATCTGCAGAACACGTGTGGCAATGTTTCCCGTTATTGGGGCTCCGCCATTGTAAGCTTCAGTGATGGCATCTATAAATTTATCAGGGCCGGTATTTTTTAGTATATACCCGGAAGCACCTGCACAAATAGCTGCAAAGATCTTATCATCATCTTCAAAAACCGTTTGCATAATAATTTTAACCTCTAACCCCGATTTACGGATTGCTTGTACAGCTTCAATGCCATTTACTCCGGGCATTTGGATATCCATAAGGATTACATCCGGATGGCTTTCTTCTATTTTATCCAAAATATTTTCACCATTTGAATATGATCCTGCCAGCAGAAATCCCGGAGTAAGTTCTATCAGCTGCTCCAAACCTTCACGTAATTTCGGATGATCTTCAACAATGGTTACCCTTATTTCCATAATAAGTAAATGTAAAAAGAATTAGTATTATTTTTACTACCGAACGGAGTAGTAATTATAATGCTCAAAAACAATGAACTATTTATCCAATTACGAAACTGAAAGACTTATCATCCGGCCTTTAACTGAAGAAGATACTCAACCCTGGCTTGAATTTATTTCCGATAAAGAATGTATGACCTTTCTGCCCTCCCCTGCCCACATGAGCTTGCAGCAACAGACAGAATACTGGATGAACCGCCAGTTTCTCAGGTATAAAGAAAATCGTTACGGGCTGATGGCCCTGGTAGAAAAAGAAACAGGAAATCTTGTAGGCCAGTGCGGATTACTATTGCAGGAAATAGAGGGTGAACAGGTAATGGAAATAGGTTACCATCTGTTTAAAAAATATTGGGGAAAAGGATATGCTACCGAAGCCGCTTCATTTTTTAAAGAGCTGGCTTTCAAAAATGACTATTCTAAAGAATTAGTGAGCATTATTGATGAGGGAAATACGGCATCAGAACACGTGGCCAGACGAAACGGAATGACATGGAAAAAGGCCTCTACTTATACAGACCTTCCTGTGAATGTTTATTCCATTTCCAATTCGGGGAAATAAATTATTTCTACTTTTTTTTCTTTCTTAATTCCAGAATATCCCCCGGCTTGATAACCGAGCCATACCAAAGGTTATTCTTCTTCATCAGGGCTTCCATTTTCATGCCGTATTGATGCGCAATGCTGTATAAACTTTCACCCTGCTTCACCGTATGCGTTTTATAGGCCGGCTCTGCCGATGCTCTTTTGGGTTCAAGGAAAATTACGGCTCCTTCCTTTAACGGATCTGAAGATCCTATCTCATTGTATTTTAATACCTGTTTGGGTTTTAATTCAAAATGTTCAGCAATCTCTTTTACAGTCTGGCCCTTTTTTACTTTTATAGCCCTCAGGCCGTTTATAAAGATCACTTTATTTTTTACGATCTCCGTTTTATCATCATTTGTTGTGTTATTAGAGTTCGTATTGGTATTAGTGTTATTATTTGAGTTATTGTTATTGGTAGAATTATTGTTCACTACATAATCCGGATCAAGGGCCAGTTTATCAAATTCATACAATTTATACTTTTCAATAAGATCAATTAGTAAACTGGCATACTTGGGATTTGTGGCATAACCTGCATCCTTTAAGCCCTGCGCCCAGCCCTTATAGTCGGTAATTTCAAGTTTAAAAAGTGCGGAATAACGTTCCCTGCCAATCAGGAAGTCAGCATGATCTATATATGATTCCAGGGCTGATTTATATTTACGAAAACATTCGTTGGGAGCATCGTCATCCATATAATAGGTTCCTCCATCCCAGCCTTTGTGGCATTTAATTCCGAAATGATTATTGGCTGTAGTAGCCAGTGAGCTGTTCCCGCTTCCGCTTTCCAGGATCCCCTGTGAAAGGGTAATGCTGGCCGGGACCTTTTTCTTTTGCATACTTTCTATGGCCCAGTCTTTATACAAACGGATATAATCGTCGGTACTTATTTTCTGGGAGGTTAAAGGCAGGGTTAGGGCTAAACAAAAAACGGTTAGTATATGCTTCATAGATGAACGAAAAATTCTGACTAAAAATAAATCAAAGACTTTTCCGATAAACCCGGGGTTTTCTAACTTGTAAACAGGCGACTGTGCAAATCAGGGTAACCTTTTAAGCCCTGCAAGCCGCCGGTATGCAGGCAAACTATAGATGATCCGGGTATAAACTGCTTTTTCTCAAGCATATCAAACACACCCAACATCATCTTACCCGTATAAACGGGCTCTAACATGGTTTTAGTATTTTTAAAGAAATCAACGATAAAATTTTCCAGTTGCGCAGATGACTTAGCAAATCCACCCAGGCTATATTCATACTTTATCTGCGTATTTGTATTATCCTCCACCCACTTTAAAAATTCAGTTGAATGCTGGGATGATTCTTTAAGCGCTGAAAAGCCAACCAGCTTTGAAGAGTTCAATTTCCTGCCCACTCCCTTCATGGTTGTACCGGTACCAACGGGTAAACAAAAATAATCAGGAGTTATGTCCAGCTCTGTAATAATTTCTTCACAACCTTTAACCCCGCGTTCATTTTCCGCCCCAACCGGAATGTAATATCCTCCCTGCTGTTCAAGCATGTATTGTGTGATAGATCCTGGTAGTTTATCAAATTCACGCCGAGAAATAAAGATCAGCCGCATGCCTTGTGATTTACAGTACACCAATGTATCGCTCCATACCGGTGGCTCTTCACCTCTTATTATTCCCACGGTTTCAAATCGCAGCAATTTCCCGGCGGCAGCCAGTGCTGCAAGATGGTTGCTCCATGCACCACCGGCGCTAATAAGGCTGGTGGCTTTTTCCTGCACCGCTTTTTCTATATTATGCTTTAGCTTTCTCCATTTATTCCCGCTGATCTCAGCATGAATAAGGTCATCCCTTTTTATAAATAATTTTATACCATCATTGTTCCCGGGATGAACTTCAATTTCCTCTAACGGAGTGGGCAGCTTTAAAAAATCCATGCATAAATATATACATTTCGTATATTTGAGTGATGAGCGATAATGAATACAGCGGCCGGAAAAAGCTTGAGCCCGGGGATTATTACCTGAGCGATGAGGGATATATTGTATTTACCGAAGCCTATCATTTAAAACGTGGGCACTGCTGCAAAAGCGGCTGCAGGCATTGTCCGTACGGATTTAATAAAAAAACGGGGCGCAACGATCTGCCTTCAAAAACGGATTAAGAAATCAACATTTCGGTATTGATAATTGTGTTCACTTCTGCTAAAAAATCATTTCCCCCGTTTTACATTTACACAAACATAAATGTATGCGTATCGTAAAAGATCAAATGGGATTTTCAATTGCTATTCCGGCAAATATCCAGCGTATCGTATGTTTGGTTCCAAGCATCACCGAATTATTATGTGATCTTGGCCTGGAAGAAAAAATTGTTGGGATCACGAAGTTCTGTATACATCCGGAAAGCTGTTATAAGTCAAAGGTTCGTATCGGAGGCACAAAGGATTTTGATGTTGAATCAATCCGATTGCTTAATCCAGATATCATTATTGCCAATAAGGAAGAAAACGAAAAGGATTTGCTGCTTCGCTTAAAAACCCAGTTCCCGGTATGGATAAGCGATGTTGAAACAACAGAACAGGCACTGGAAATGATTGAATTACTGGGAGATATTTTTAAGAAAAAAACCGAGGCCACCGATCTTATAAAAAAGATCAACTTTAATTTCGACAAGATTGAAAAAACCGGCCAGGATATTCATGTTGCTTATTTAATATGGCGCAAGCCATACATGAGCATCAACACTCATACTTACATACATCATATCCTTGATAAATGCGGATTTAAAAATGTGTTTGGTGCCAGTCCATCGAGATATCCTAAAATTACCTCCGAACTTTTAAAGAAGGCTCGTCCGGATGTGATATTTCTTTCCTCCGAGCCTTACCCGTTCAAAGAAAAGCATTTTGAAGAATTGCAGGAGATTTGCCCGGATGCCCGGATCTTTTTAGTGAACGGTGAAGTGTTCAGCTGGTACGGCAGCAGGATGCTGAAAGCCCCGGTATATCTTAATAAGCTATTGGGTAAGATAAAAGGAGAAAATTATAAAATTGAAAATTAAATCATATTCACAGAGCGGAATGAGACGGAGATCCCATATGTGCAAACCGGAAAAAAGCTTCATCCAGCCGCTGTCATGCTGAACTTGTTTCAGTATCCTGTACGGAATTTAGATGCTGAAACAAGTTCAGCGTAACGGCTCAATTAATAATTTTATTAAGCTGGTTCCCACAATTCGATCTTATTTCCTTCCGGATCAAGGATATGCACAAACTTACCGTAATCGTAGGTTGCAATTTCATCGAGCACAGTCACATTTTCTTTTTTTAATTCTTCCACCAGTGCTTCCAGATCATCCACGGTGTAGTTGATCATATAGTCCTTGCCGGAAGGATCAAAATAATTGGTGGTATACGGGAACAAGGTCCACTGGAGCAGCCCTTTTTTTGCAGTTCCATCCTCATTGGCGAATGTAAAACTTGCGCCGTATTGACTGGCATCTATTCCCAAATGTTTATTATACCATTCATTCATGGCTTTCGGATCTTTACATTTAAAGAAGATCCCTCCTATCCCGGTTACTTTTTTCATTATCATTTAATATTAAGTTGAAAATACAAAATAACAAATTATCCGGTTAGTCCCTATAGCTTTACATAATGAAAAACTACCGTTAATTGCAATGAAACAGCAATTGCGAGGCAACCCAGCCATGTAAACCACCAGCCTAAAGAAATACCTGTGATCTTAACTGCACGGTAATATAAAAGGATCATGGTAATTACTGATGTTATTAAGGAAGCGAAGAAAAACTCACCGCTGTTAGAGATTCCCAACCGTGCTGAGAAAATGTAGGGTATTAAAATACAGGAGCCTGTTAAACATACAAATCCAATGTTCTTTAAAAACAAATATGACTTATCCTTTAAAAACACCAGGGCCAAAAGTATCTGGATCATCCATTTACCACCTGCTATACCAGTGGATAATAACATTTGCTGCTTACTAATATACAACGGGCATAAAATAACGAACCAGCATGTTAGCAAAGTGGAAATTAAAAAATATACTAAAAATAAAATGATATTTTTTGATTGCATGAGGTTGGTATATCAGGATAAAAGTATGTAAAAAATATTTTAAAAATAGAAATAACCAGGACCGTACAAACTGATAAAAGATAAATAACTATATCCACTCCAAAAATTTCTCTTCCTGCACTTCTTTTAAAATTGGAGCAACAGGATTTAAATTCTTTCCTGAAATAACCAGCTCATACTTTTTCAGGTATTCAATGGCCATTTTCCGGCTGTTAAATACATCGTTGGCATATTCATAACAACGCACCTTTGAATAGGCATCCCAGTTCATTAACGCATTTGTGAGCTCCTTTTGTTTATTTGATAAATATCCGAATTCCGGGAGCACCAGTTCAGGCAAAGATCCATAAGGAGTGCCAAAAACGGGGCAACCGTAATACATACTTTCTATAATAGAAAGTCCAAATGGTTCATGCCATTTTACCGGGAAAACAAGTCCTTTCGAATTATTCAGCAGGGAAAACTTTTGGGTACCGTTTACCATACCCCGGAATTTGATGCGTGGTGAAAAGGTAAACCGTATACCCATGCTTATATTAAACCTGTTGCCACCCAAT
>Ga0307411_10000360_pt1 | contig 15443 bp, 11 predicted proteins | sample DK1Ometagenome_2_FD_203712 | JGI IMG/M metagenome (GOLD analysis project Ga0307411, IMG submission 203712) | Maize rhizosphere microbial communities from greenhouse at UC Davis, California, United States - DK15-O-1 | ecosystem: Host-associated > Plants > Roots > Rhizosphere > Soil | place: USA...
CGAACGATCTCATCACCGTCGTGGACCCGCTGACCCCGCTGAGCGCGCTCACCTTCACGCGCAACCGCGACCAGCTGCTCGCGCGCATGGACACGTTCGAAGGCCGTCAAGGCGAGCTGTTCCCCGTGCGCAGCGTGATGGAGGAGGCGCAGCTGCGCGAGCGCAACATCTGGGAGCTGCGCGGCGCGGTCTCGCTCTCGGCGCTCGGGGCGGTCGTCACGCACCTCGGCGGCCTGCGCGAGGGGCGCAAGTCGGTCATCTTCGTCAGCCAGGGCCCGCCGCTCGGACGCATCGGCAGCGCCAACGAGGAGCGGCTGCGCGAGGTGCTGCAGGCGGCGAATCGCGGCAACGTCACGATTCACGTGCTCGATCCGCGAGGGCTCGGCTCGACGCAGGTCGGCGGTCCCGACGTGCTGTTCCGGCTGTACAACGAGACGGGCGGCCGCGGCATCGTGAACACCAACATGCCGTGGACGCGCTTCGAGGAGATCTTCGCCGACGCGAGCGCGTACTACCTGCTTGGCTACACGCCGGCGCGAGAGTTCGCCGACGGCAAGTTCCACCGCATCGACGTCAAGGTCACGCGCAAGGGGATGCGCGTGACCGCGCGCCGGGGCTACTGGGCGCCGACAGCGAAGGAAGCGACGCCGGAGGAGCCGTCAGCGCCGGCTGAACCCGGCCTCGCGGCCGCGCTCTCGGCGCTGTCCAACCCGAAAGCCGCGCGCCCGGTGGACGTCTGGATCGGCGCGAGCCGCGCGCCTGACGCGCGGACGCGCCTCGCGATCACCTGGGAGGCAGCCGCGATGCGCGACGGCAAGACGCCGGTGCGCCTGGTGGTCGAGCGCCTCGCGGGTCACGGCCCGAGCGCGGTGAGCGAAGACAAACACGTGATCGGCGGCGCGAACGCGAACGAGCCGCGCGTGGCGGTCATCGACGCCGCTCCGAACGGCGCGTTGTCGCTGCGCTTCACCGCGGAAACCGCCGACGGGGGCATCGTCGATCAGTGGGATCAAAGCGTGGAGGTGCCAGCGTTCGATCTGGCTGCGCTCGCGCTCAGCACGCCGCGTTTCCTGCGCGCGCGATCCGCCTTCGAGGCGCAGGCGATGCGTGCCGGCAACGATCCGCCGCCCGCCGCGTCGCGGCAGTTCCGTCCGACCGATCGCGTGTGGGTGGAGGTGGAGTGCTACGCGCCGGGCGAGGTGCCGGCGACGCTGTCGGCACGGCTCCTGAACGGCAAGGGCGAGCCGCTCGCGGATCTCAGCGTTCCCGCACCCGTTGCCGGGAAGACGCGCCTCTCGCTGCCGCTCTCGAGCCTCGCGCCGAGCACCTACGTACTGCGGCTCGACGCGCGGTCGGGCGACCGCGATGTCCAGCAGCGGTCCGCCTTCCGCATCGTTCCCTGATCAGTGTCAAGCCGCCTCGGCGCTGTGCCCCGGCTCGTGGTGGTCGGGCGAGCTCCACACCTCGCCGCACGCGACACACCGGTAGTAATGCACGCGCGACGTCGAGTACATCTCGACCGCGATCTGGGTGTGGCAGGCCGGACACGGCGTGGGTGGAACTTCGGGCGTGCGCGGAGGCGGCGGCGTGAACATCTCGATCCCTCGACCCCTGCTATTACAAGGAGTGTGCCGGCACGTCGAACCCGGAACCGGAACCCGGAACCGGGTACGTTGCGTGCTTTTGATGGCACGGGGAGGGTGTGATGTTCAGAGCTCTGCTGCGACTCGTGGTCATCCTGCTCGTTGTCGTCGCCCTGGCCGCGTTCTTCTTCGGCTATCGCTGGAGTAGTCGTGACAACGATCGCGCAGTCGATCGCCCCGTCGGCACGTCAGGAGTATCGAGTGACGTCGATACCGATCGCGCGCGTGCGACTGGAGCGGCCATCGGCGAGAAGGTCGCGAAAGGCGCGAACCAGGCGGAGCGCGCGATGAGCGACGCGAGCCTGACGACGAAGATCAAGGCCAAGATGACGCTCGATGACACCATCGAAGCGCGGAACATCGACGTCGATACTGACGGCACGGTGGTCACGCTGAGCGGCACGGTGCGTTCGGACGCGGAGCGCGTGCGTGCGTTGCAGCTCGCACGCGAGACAGAAGGCGTGACGACGGTGCACGATCGCCTCCGCGTCAGCGGCCGCTGACTTGCAACGGAACCTCGTGGCTTTAACCCAGGAGGTTCCGTGATGATTCCGTATCGCGCGCTGGCTGCAGCGGCGATGGTTCTGGCGATTCTTGCGCCCGCCGCGTCAGCCCAGGATACGACTGTGACAGCGCCGCAGGCCCAGACGACGTTCTCCCCGATGTCCCCCGACACCGAAGGCTTCACCATCACCCCGTTCGTGGGGCTTGGCTTCGCCGGCGACTACGAGAACAGCCCGACGGCGTTCGGCGTCGCCGCTGGCTACGGCCTGACGGACCGCGTCAGCGTCGAAGGCGACCTGTATTTCGCGCCAGACGGCGAGCAGGGTGAATTGATCGAATTCGACACCAGCCTGTGGTCGCTGAGCGCGAACGTCCTGTACCACTTCACCGCCGAAACCGGCTTCACGCCGTACGTTGCGGGCGGCCTCGGAGTCATGGGCGCCGACACCAACGTCGAGGACCTCAACCTCACCGGCGACGACACGAGCACGAACTTCGCGTGGAACTGGGGCGGCGGCATCAAGTCGGCGCTGTCGGACCGGTTCGGGCTGCGCGCCGACCTGCGGTTCTTCAACGGCGACGACCTCGCGCCGGATCACTGGCGTCTGTTTGGCGGCGTGGTCATCCGCAATGTCGGGCGGTAACGCCTGAGGGTCAGACCCCGTAGAATCTGCGTACCTTGAGTCCGATTACATCGGGGGTCTGACCCCTAATACTGGGCGATGGCGTACAGATACTTGTAGCCGCGCAGGAAGATCTCGTTGTCCACCAGCGCCGGCGACGCATCGAAGCCGTCGTCGAGCGTGTTTTCGGCGAGCACTTCGAACTCGGGGCCGTGGCGCAGCACGACGGTGGTGCCGTCGCGGCCCGCGATGTACACGCGTCCCGCCGCGCCGACGGGTGACGAGAAGACGTTCGGCGCTTTCTCGAGCCGCTTGAGCTGATACAACGGCTTGCCGGTCTTTGCCTCGTACGCGGACACCAGGCCGTTGTTCGTCTTCAGGAAATAGAGGACGCCGTCGTAGAGCAGCGGCGACGGCACGTACGGCGTATCGCGGTCGAGCGTCCATGCGACCGCTGGCGTGCCGGTGATGTCATCCTTCGCGTCGGCCAGGCGAATCGCCTTCAGGCTGTTGCCACGGAATCCGCTCGTCGCAAACACCATCCCGTCGCCTGACACAGGTGAGGGAATCGGGTTCATCGTGAGGCCGTCGGTGTGCCACACGATCGCCCCGGTCTCGAGATCGTAGCTGCGCAGCCGGTTCATCCCGGGCACGATGACCTGCCGCCTGCCGCCCTGCTCGACCACGAGCGGCGTTGCCCAGGTGTCAATCTCGTCGCGCTTCTGCCGCCAGACCTCCTTGCCCGTGCGCTTGTCGAGCGCGGCGATGAACGACCCGCCCAGGTGATCCCACACGACGACGAGGAAGTTGCCGCTGAGGGCAGGCGTCGATCCCTCGCCGAACTCGTTGCGCATCTTCTTGTCGCCGAGGTCAGCCTGCCACACCGGCGTGCCCTTCAGGTCGAAGGCGTAGATGCCGCGCGACTCGAAGCTGGCGATCACATGCTCGCCGTCGGTCACCGCGGAGCTCGATGCCCACGTGCTGTTGTCGGGGTGTCCAGCCTCGTGCGGCGCCTCCTCGCGCGCCACGCGTTCCCACAGTACCTTGCCGGTCTTGCGATCGAGCGACATGACCACGAAGCGGTGCGGCACGCGCGGCGAGATGCCGCCGCGCGGCTCATGCGAGGCTTCGCCGGAGGTGCCGGAGGGAATCGCGGTCGTCAGGAAGATCTGGTTCGCCCAGATCACGGGCGAGGAAGACCCGCGCCCGGGCACTTCCACCTTCCAGCGGACGTTCTTCGTCTCGCTCCATTCGAGCGGCGGCCTGGCGAGCGGCGCCACACCCGTCGCGTGCGGGCCGCGCCACTGCGGCCAGTAACGTTCGGAGTCGCCGGATGCGTCAGCTCCCGACGCGACGAGGGCGAGAAGACCGAGGAGGAATGCGAGACGGCGCATCCCAAGAGTCTACTGCGGCGGCGGGTCGTCCCACATGTGATGAGTGATCAGCCACTCGCCGGCGCGCTTGCGCATGAGCATCACGAACGTGCCCGCGTTCTTGAAGCGCTTCTCCTGCCCCGGAGAGCCGGACGCGTACTCGAGCACGAAATGCCCGCGGACGAACGCCATGTCCGCCGTTCCGGCGATCTCGTCGGCGGTGTTCTCGAAGCGTGTAACCGTCGTCGGCGGGGAAGGCGGCCACCAGAATTTCTTGATCGCCTCCATGCCGACGACAGGCTCGACTCCGTGATGGGGCATGAGCACCGCGTCGGGAGTGAAGTTGGCGCACACGCGCGCGGCGTCGTTCGCACGCCACGCTGCAACGTAGGAATCGACGCGAGCGGCGACGGCGGCGCGATCGCCCTCGTCGAACCCGTCAATCTTCGCCGACGAGGCAACGAGCGCGACGAGGAGTAGCGGCACGACATAACGCATCCAGGCCTCCCGCGCCCATTCTCGGCGAGCGCACCAGGCGCGCGCTATCAAGGTCTTGCTCGCGCCGTTCGAGCCCGAACTGAAGTGAAGTTCGGGCCTACGTACGGCAGGACCGCCGCCGACCACGACGTTTATCGAGGTCTTGCTCGTGCAGCTTACGCGTCGCGCAGGACGACCATCGCATCCACGCGCCCGGCGGAGCGGGCGGGCGGATACGAGGCAAGCAGCGCGACGACGAACACCGCGGCCGCCGTGGCGGTGAATACCGCGGCATCCGTGGGCTGCACGTCGTTCAGCATCGTTTTCAGCACGCGAGTCAGCAGCCACGCGCCGCCGCCGCCGATGACGATGCCCGCCACCGCGAGCGCAAGGCCGCGCCCGACGACGAGGCGCTGCACGGCTCGGGGATCCGCGCCAAGCGCAAGACGGATGCCGAACTCGCGCCGCTGCCGCCGCACGTTATAAGCCATCACGCCGTAGACGCCGACCATCGCGAGCAGACCGGCGAGCGCGCCGAACAGTCCGGACAGCGCTGACACGAGCCGCGGCTGGCCCACCGAGTCGGCGACCACCTGCTCGAGCGTCTGCACGTCGCTGATCGGCACCGCCGGATCGATGGAGGCGACGACCTGCCGCGCGGTGGGAACGATGCTCGTCGGGTCCGCGGAATTGGTGCGCACGACCACGGTCATGCCGGAGAACGCGCTCTGCTCGAGCGTGCGGTAGAACTCGTACGGCGCCGGCCGCGAGAGCCCGAACGATCGCACGTTACTCACGACGCCGACCACCTCGTACCACTTGCTCCGGTCCTCGTCGTCCTGGCCGAAGCGCTTGCCGATTGGATTCTGCCCGGGCCAGAACTTCTCCGCCATCGCACGGTTGACGACGACCGCGGTCGAGTCCCGCACGTCGCGGGCATCGAGCATGCGGCCTTCGAGCAGCTGGATGCCGACCGTCCTGAAGTAGTCGCCGTAGAACCACCGATACTCGACGAGAGGCGCGTCGTTGGGAAGCCAGGGATTGCCTCCTTCGATGGAGAACTCGCCGTTCCAGCCAAAGGCCCACATCGGCAGGTGGCTCGTCATGCCGACGCTCTCGACGCCGCCAACCGTCGCAAGCCGCGCCTGCAGCTCGCGGTAAAAAGCCAGCTGCCGTTCCGGCTCCTCGTAGCGGTCGCCCGACGGCCGCACGTCGAAGGCGACGATGCGCTCGGTGCGGATGCCGGCATCGCGTTGGCGGAGCAGGACGAGGTTCTTCACGAGCAGCCCGGCGCCGACGAGCAGCGCAAACGCGAGCGCGATCTCGGCCACCACGAGTCCGTTGCCGAAGGCGCGGCCGGCGCCGCTCACCGTCCGCGTGTCGCCCTCGCGCACGGCAGGCGCAATCTCCTTCGCCCGCAGCATGACCAGAGGCCACACGCCGCAGAACACGCCGACGAGCAGCGACACCGCGGCGGCAAACAGCACGACACGGCCGTCGATCCCGATCGTCGCGGCGCGGGGGAGCTGAGTGCCGGCGAGCACCACGAACGTGCGCACCGTCCACTGCGCCAGCAGCACGCCGATCGCGCCGCCCACCGTCGCCAGCAGCACGCTTTCCACGACCAGTTGCCGTGCGAGGTCGCGCGGCCGCGCGCCTACAGCAAGACGGATCGCCAGCTCGCGACGGCGCGAGAGCCCGGACGCGAGCAGCAGATTGGCGACGTTGGCGCAGGCGATCAGCAGCACGAGGAACACGGCGCCGAGCAGCACGTTGAGCGGCGTGCGGATGCTGCTGACGATGGCCTCGTAGTACGAGCGCACATCGATGCCGTGGTTGTCGTCGTGCTCGTGCGCCAGGTCGCGCCCGAGGGCACGCATCTCGGCCGCGGCGCGTTCGACGGTGACGCCCGGCCTGAGCCGCGCGTAGGTGCTGAGGAAGTGGGCGCCGCGCGTAGCCGGATCGACGGGCCGCTGCAGCGGAACGAACACCTCGCCCCGCCGAAGGGCAAACGTCGGCGGCATCACGCCGATGATTTCGTACGGCTCGCCGTCGAAGGTCACCGTACGTCCGAGCACGCCGCGGTCGCCATTGAAGCGCTCGGTCCAGAACGCGTGCGCCAGCACCACCACCTTAGGTCCGCCCGGGCGATCTTCCTCTTCGGTGTACCAGCGTCCCAGCATGGGCGAGACGCCGAACACCTTTCCCAGCGACGCGGTCGTGGACATGCCCTGCACGCGCGCCGGATCCCCGTGTCCGGTCATCACGAGCGTCGCCTGCGTCGCGCCGCCGATCGCCTCGAAGACGCGGTTCCGCGTCTTCCAGTCCTGGTATTTCGGCAGCGACGCCGGGCAGGTGGCGCACGCCGGCTGCGTGTCGTACACCGACACCAGGCGATCGGGATCGGGGTAGGGCAGCGGCTCGAGGAGGACGCCGTTGAAGATGCTGAACACGGCGGTCGTGACCCCGATGCCGAGAGCGAACGCGAGGATGGCAAGGCCGGAGACGAAGCGGGTGCGGGCGAGCGTGCGCGCCGCGATGCGGACGTCGTGCAGCAGGCGGGACATGGACCCTCCGGCATCCTTTGACGGAAGGCCGGAGGGCCCCGTTGGCCGGGACTAGCGGTTTTCGGTGGAGCGGCCGTCGACGAGCGCCTTGATGTGCGGCTCGAGCTCGTCCTTCTTCATCTGGCCGGGGTGGTACATCCGTACGATGCCCTGCCGGTCGACGAGGACGACGGTCGGTGTGGTGCTCGTGCCGTAGCTCACGAACGACTCGTTGTCGACCGGCACGGTCCAGTTCACGCCGCCGTAGAACTCCTGCGCGACCTGGCCGATATACGCGAGCTCGGTTTTGGGATCGGCCGGCGCACGCCTGGCGACGTAGCCGTAGCGCTGCGTCAGCGCGACGATGGTGAAGCCCTTGTCGCGGTAGGCCGCCTCGAGCTCGGCGAGCGGCTTCGCCATCGACTTGCAGTCGCCGCACCAGTGCGCCCACAGGAAGAGCATCACCGGCTTGCCGCGCAGTGACGCCAGCGTCGGCGGCTTCGCCGGTCCGATCCACTCGCTCACCTGGTAAGCGGGGGCGGGCTTCCCCTCCAGGCTGAGCATGTGGATGTTCTTCTGGATGCGGGCGCGAATCGAGGTGTCCTTGTACTCGTCGAGCTCACGCTGCAGGAAGTAGACGGCCTCGGAGCGATCGCCCTTGCCGGCCATCACGTGCGCCTGCACCTCAATGGCGGCGCCAATCGCAATCGGCAGCCGCGGCTCGTCGTCCATCTTGCGCGAGTCGAGCGCTTTCAGCGAGAGGCCGTAGGTTTCCTGCGCGAAGCGGTTCGCCTCGTCGAGCCGCTGCTTGGCGAGCGCGCCGCGCCCGAGCCACGACATCGCCTCGAGCGCCTCCGGCGTGGCGCCCTTCTCCGCGATGAACGCGCGCAGCGTCTTTTCCGCCGCCGCGAAGTCGTCCTTCGCAATGAGGTCGCGGACCTCGGTGATGATCGTGCGCGTCGGCGGCGCTGCCGCCTGTTTCGCGGAGACGGCCGGTACGAACAGAACGAGGGCGAGCAGGAGCGTGGTGGGCTTCGTCATAAACCTCGATATTACTCCGAGCGGAGCGCCACGGACGGATTCACACGCATGGCGCGGCGCGCGGGGACGAGGCATGCCAGGACGGTGATGGCCAGCAGCAGGCCGGTGATGGCGAGGAAGGTCACCGGGTCGCGCGCCGAGAGCTGCACCAGCAGCTGGTCGAGGATTCCGCTGACGAACCAGGCGCCGGTGAGGCCGATCGCCACGCCGATGCCCAGCTGAGCCAGCCCGCGGCGCAGGATCATCCACGACACCTGGCCGCGCTCGGCGCCGAGCGCGATGCGGACACCGATCTCCTGCGTGCGCTGCGCCACCGAGTACGCGGTGACCGCGTACAGCCCGATGGCCGAGAGCACCAGCGCGATGATGGCGAACACCGCGAAGAGCGTGCTGAAGACGCGCCACAACCAGCTGAACTCCTCGAGGAGTTCGTCGTACGTCTTCAGGTTATAGAGCGGCTGATCGGGCGTTACTTCGCGGACGGCATCGCGGAGGCCCGCGGCCACACTCGTTGGCGCGGCCGACGTGCGCACTATCAGCGCGATGGTGCGCGGAGGATCCTGCCGGAACGGCTGGTAGGCGACCGGCTCGGGGACCACCTCCTGCGGGTTGCTCTGCCGGATCGACGGCGCGACGCCCACGATGGTGAGCCACGGCAACGTGCGATCCTCGGGCAGGAAGCGGAAACGCCTGCCGATAGGATCCCGTCCGCCGAAGAACTGCGCGGCGAAGCGCTCGTTCACGATGGCGACCTCCGCGCCGGGCTGGCCGTCACCGGCGGCGAACTCGCGGCCGCGCCGCAGCGAGACGCCGAGCGTCGGAAAGTAGTCGTTGCCGATCGCCAGCGTGAACACCTGCGGCGCATTCACCCGCTCCGCGACCGGCTGCCCTTCGATCTCGATGCGCAACTGCTGCCCGCCGGAGAGCGGGAACCCGCTGGCAGCCGTGGCGCTCGCCACCGCGGGCAGCGCGCGCACGCGCTCGAGGAGATGCTCCTCGAAGCGGATCCGCGCGTCCGCTTCGTTCCAGCGCGGCTCGAGCAGCGCAATGGAGCCGCCGAGCACGTTGCGAGAGTCGAAGCCCATCTCGAGCGCCTGCAGCTTCATGTAGCTGCGCACCATCAGCCCCGCGGCCACGAGCAGCACGATCGTGAGCGCCACTTCGGCCACCACCATCGCGCTGCTGAATCGCCGCGCCCGCACGCCGCTGCCGCCCGAGCGGCCGCCCTCCTTCAGCAACTCGTTGACGTTCGCGCGCGACACCTGCAGCGCGGGCGCGAGGCCGAAGAGAATTCCGGTGAGGACGCAGATGCCCGCGAGGAACGCGAACACCGTGGCGTCCATCGTGAACTGGATCCAGTACGGCTTGTTGACCGAGCGCAGCGCCTGGTCGAAGAGCCGCACGCCGACGATCGAGATCCCGAGGCCGAAAATGCCCGCCACGCACCCGAGCAGCACGCTCTCTACGAGCAACTGCCGCACGACGCGCCAGCGCGTTGCCCCGAGCGACACACGAAGCGCCATTTCCCGCGCCCGCGACGCAGACCTCGCCAGCAGCAGGTTCGCGACGTTCGCGCACGCGATGAGCAGCACCAGCGCCACCGCGCCCATCAGCACGAGGAACACGCGCCTGATCTCGCCGCCGTTGTAGCGGTCGTTGTACGGCATCACGACCGCTTCGTAGCCCTTGTTCGTCTCCGGATGCGCCGCCGCAATGGCGCGTGCGATCGTCGCCATCTCCGCCTGGGCCTGCGCCCGCGAGACGCCCGGCCGCAGCCGCCCGAACACGCCGAGCGTCCGCGTCGTCCGCTTCCGTGCGGCGGCATCGGGGACGAGCGGCACCCAGAGCTCCGCGGTACTGGGGAACTTCATCCCCTGCGGCATCACGCCGACGATGCGCGCCGGCGTTTCATTCACGCGAATCGTTCGTCCGAGAATCGCCGGGTCGCTCCCGTAGCGCGTCTGCCAGAGGCCGTAGCCGATGATGACGACCGGCTGCGCGCCCGGCGCGTCCTCGCCGGCCATGAACGTGCGGCCGAAGAGCGGCTGCTGCCCGAGCAGCCCGAACGTGTTCGCCGTAATCCATGCTCCGAGCGCCCGCTCCGCCGGCCGCTCCGCATCGTTCACGTTGATCGTCCCGCTGCGGAACGCGGCGAGATCCTCGAAGCTGCGCGCCTGCTGCCGCCACGTCTCGTAGTCGGGATACGACAGCCACACGTTGCGCAGGTTCGCGCCCGGATTGGTCAGCTGCAGGTACATGATGCGGTGCGAGTCCTGATAGGGGAGCCCGCGCAGGAGCACCGCGTTGACGAAGGTGAAGATCGTGCTGTTGACGCCGATGCCGAGTCCAAGGGCGAGGACCGCGACGGCGGTATACCAGCGGTCCTTCAGCAGCAGGCGTGCGGCGAGGCGTACGTCGTGCCAGAACATCAGCCCTCCAGGGAACTGATGAGAAAGTGGCGTAGCCGGCGTGCCGGCCTGTTTACCGCACTTCTGAGAGCGTCACGTCCAGCATGCGCGCCTCGCGCGGCGCCTTCTGCCACTGCACGAGGATCGGGCTTTGGTACGTGCCTTCCACGATGCCCGGACGCGAATCGGGCCGGTCGGCCACGAGCAGGCTGACCGATCGCCGCATGCGGAAGAACCGCGCGGCGGGAACGCCCAGGGTCTTTGCGAGTACTTTCTCGACGATGGAGCCGCGCAGGCCCAGGAAGTCGACGCCGGAGTTCAGCACGCGGACGAAATCGTACTTCGCGTAGCCGAGCGCCTTGCCCGGCACCGCGCGCGGGTTGGCAAGCGCGTGCCGGTACTTCTCCGCCGCGAAGCGCAGCGGGTTGCGCAGCACCTCGGCGAGGTCGTACTTCATGAGCAGCGTTTCGAACTCGTTGACCGTCAGCCCGGAGTGGCGTTCGGTCTCATTGAGCGCCAGGCGCAGGCGGCCTTTGCCGACGCCGACCCTGCCAACGAAGGCCTCGAGCTGATCGTAGATGCCGAGGCGCGGATCCTTCAGGTTGATCGAGTCGATCGGGTGCCCGGACATCGGCACTGCAATCCGCGTCCGGGCGACCACAGTTTCCTGGTTGAACCCGATCAGGCGCATCAGGCGCCGACGCGGACGGCCGTCGCACACGCCGTCGAGGTCGACGAAGCAGACCGATTCGGCGGGACGGTTCGGGTGCGTCACGCACGCGTGCAGGCCGCCGGCAATGAACGCGAGGTGCGAGTCGGCATTGCGCGGCTCGATGGCCCGCTGCGCGGCGTCGAGATCCGCGCGGCGCTCCAGGCGGTCGTGCTGGTAACCCGCGCCCTCGGGGAACATCGAGCGGAACGCGTCGACGTAGGTCGGCACTCCGGCCGGGCTCAGGCGCGCGATGAGGCTGCGATCGAGGAAGCCCGCGGTGGTGTGCGCGGACCAGTAGAGGCAATTCCGGTACGGCGCGAGCGCTTCACGGTGTTCGGCCGCGAATCGGCTCCTCAATTCGACGACATCGAAACGCGCCCGTGGAGCAAGCTCGAGCGTCAAATCGAGCGGATCTACGGCCATTGACCTCTCGCGAAATCGGACAGACACAGTAGCCTAACACACCCGGAATCCGATTCTCCCCCTGTTTGCAGCACTTTACATGGGGTCTGACCCCATTCGCGCCGGTCGGGGTCAGACCCTCTTCCGCGTTAGGGGTCTGACCCCTTTCGGGGCGACAGGTCCTGCCGTTTGCATCAGCCCTCGCGACATGAATTGGCCGGGGCTCCTCCTCTGGATTGCAGCAGCAATCGCCATCGTCTTCGTCTCCACGATTCTCCTGCGGGTGATCTGGCGCGTGCGCGGCGAGATGAAGATCCGTAAAGCCGGCCCGCGTCGGCTCCTGGCGGCGAGGCACCGGATCTGGGCAGACCCTGGAACGCCGGATGCGGAGATGCTGCGGTTCGGGCCGGGAGGACGCGCCGGCGCCCCGCGTCCCCCTTTTACTTTCATCGAGGAGCACCTCTCCGGGTCGCAGCCGTGCGTCGCCGTCCGCGACGCGGCGGGCCGGCGCTGGCGCGTGAAGTGGGGGCACGAGGTGCGGCCCGAGTCGTTTGCCGTTCGTTTTGCCCACGCATGCGGCTATTTCGCCGAAGTCACCCATTACGTCGACGAGGGGCGCATCGACGGGGTGAAGGATCTGACGCGCGCCCGGGATTGTATCGATACCGACGACTGCTTCCGGGAGGCCCGTTTCGAGCTCGAGGATCGCGAGGTGCGCATGCTCTTCGACGAGCACAGCTGGGCGTGGGACGACAATCCCTTCCTCGGCACGCCGCAGCTCTCGGGCCTGAAGATGGTCGTGATGCTGCTCTCGAACTGGGACACGAAGGACCGGCGCGACGTCGCGCGCGGATCGAACACCGCCATCTTCGAGCATCGCATCTCGCCGTGGGCGCGTGAAGCGCGGTACCTCATCGCCGACTGGGGCGGCGCCATGGGCAAGTGGGGATCGAACGTCGTGTCACGCGGGCGATGGGACCCCGAGGGCTTCGAGGCGCAGACCGCGCAGTTCGTCACCGGCGTTCGCGACGACGGGATCGTGACGTTCGGGTACGTGGGCCAGCGCACGGCCGATGTCGCCTACGACATCCCGGTCGAGCACGTCCGCTGGTTTCACGCGATCGTCAGCCGCCTGACGGAGCCGGTCCTGCGCGAGGGTCTGCTCGCCAGCGGCGCGAACGACGACGAAGCAGCGCGGTTCGCGCGCGCGCTGCGGGCGCGCGTTGCGCAGCTCGGAGCGGTGTGTTCGAACGAGCGCACGGCCGATCAGAACCGCCAGCTGGCCTTGTAGTCCCGCGACAGCGGCTGCCTGGTCAGCAGCGCGCGCACCATCTCCACCGGAATCCGCCCGTTCTGCAGGATCGTGTCGTGGAACTCGCGGTCCGTCATCTTCTTCGTCTCGACGAGCTCCCTGTGCAGCGTCCGGAACTGGATGCCGCCGAGCATGTAGGCGGCCTGGTAGAGCGGTGAGTAGCTGCCGTTGAACGAGCGGCGCACTTCGGCCGTGGCGTTCGCGCGCTCGTGCCCGACGCGATCGACGAGAAAGTCGATCGCCTCCTGCGGCGTCATCCTGCCGAGATGAAAGTTGAGCGAGAAGATGATGCGCGCCGCGCGATGCATCCGCCAGAACATCGCGCCGACGCGGCTCTCCGGCGTGTTGTGGAACCCGAGGTCCCACAGCAGCATCTCCCAGTAGAGCGACCACCCCTCCGTCCAGAACGGCGTTACGAACGCACGCCGGTGCGTGGCATAGCGGTCGGTCATGAACCCCTGAAGGTGATGGCCGGGGATGAGCTCGTGGAACACGGTGGCGCGCGAGAACCAGCGGTTGTTCCCGCGCAGGCTCATGAGCTTGTCATCGTGTTCCATGGTGTCGGTGGGGTACGACACCTGGATCACCTCGCCGCCGAGGAAGAACGGCGCCACCTTCTGCCGTTCCGGCGTCATCATGGTCATGCGCCACATGTCGCGCGCGAGCGGCGGCACGGTCACCAGGTTGCGCGTGGTGACGTAATCGATGGCTTCGTAGGCCAGGTCGCGAATCAGCTCGGGCTGCTTGCCCGGCTCGACGTGATCGTTCTTGACCTTTTCGAGCGCCCCTTTCCAGTTGTCGCCAAACCCCATGTCGCGCGATGCCTCGAGCATCTCGCCCTCGAGCACCTTGAACTCGCGCTCGGCGAGCGCGATGAGCTCCTCGGGCGTGTAGGGAATGAGCTCGTGGTCGAGATCTTCGCGCAGCCCGGTTGCGCCAATCGGGTCGCCGATGATCGGCTCGTCTTCGCCTTTTTCGATCCCGACGACCTTCTCGCGCAGCGTGTCGACGTACTTGCCGAGCGCCTCATTCGTCTTCTTGAACGGGTCCTCGGTCCACCAGGTGAAGAGCGGGTCGTAGCCGGAGCGGTAGTTGTACCAGTCCTCGAGCGTCTTGCGGACGCTCGTCGTGATGTCGGCTGCGCGGAACGCGACGATCTTCGTCGTCTTGATGGGTGCGTCCGCGGCCGCGCTGTTCCCGGCACTGGCGGTCGTCGGCGCCGGCTTGTCGCCCACTCCGGCTTCCACCGCCTTGCGCGTCGCTTCGATGCGCTCGAGGAGCTGCTTCAGGGTCGACGCGGCCTTGCGCGCGTCCACAGGTTCATGCCGGCGCCTGGCTTCGTGGAGCTCGGCAATCGGCTCGAGGAACGGGACGAGCGCGCTCGTCTCGGTGAGGACCCGCTGCTCGCGCTCGAGCAGCCGCAGTTCGTACTGCAGCTGCGTGTCGAGCAGCACGTAGTCGACTTTTGCGGGTTGCGTGAGCCGATCGAAGTTGACACCCTGGAGCGCCGAGCGCCACCCGGTATAGAAGCCGCGCAGCTCGGCGCGGCGCACGGGCGAGTACGGCGCGTCGAATCGACGCATCATGCCGGCGCGATCGACGGCGTAGCGATCGACCACCTCGCGGAAGTCGCTGGTCTCGAGCTGAAGCAGCGGCTGGACCTGCGCCACGTACTTCGATCCGGGCGTCTGCGCGGTGACGCCGACCGCCAGAACCGCAACTGAGCCTGCAAGCAGAATGGTCCGCGTCGCGATCATGGTTCGTCCCTCGTGCGTATCGCCGCAGATTATCATGCGGTAACCAATGGCGGAGCCGACGGGCGGAGGGCGATGGAGGCGACGGCTGGTCCTTGCCGGCGCGGCGCTCGCGATCGCGGCGGCCGGTGTCGCGATTGCCGTGCACACGCCGCCGGTGCGCCGCTACGCGCTCGATCGTACGATCGAGGCGCTTCGCGACCGATACCACATCGCGCTGCACGCCGACGCGCTCGAGTACAACCTCTTCGCGTTGCGCGTGACGCTATGGGGGGTGGAGGTCGCCGCAGCGCACACGACTGCCGATCCGTTCTTCACCGCACGGCGCGTCGTCATCGACGTTCCCCGATCGGCGGTGTTCGGGCCGCTCGCTCTCGACACCATCGAAGTAAACGACGGCCGCGTGCACGTCGCGCTCGCGGAACACAACGCCGGCAACCTGCCGGCATCGAGCGGGGCAGGTGGCACGCCAGCGGCACTGTACCTCCAGGCGCTGCGTGCACCTCGCCTCGCGTTCGACGTCGCGGACGCGAGCAGCGGTGTAGCGCTGGCGCTTCCTTCAGTCGATCTGTCACTCGATGGTGAACGCGGCCGCATCGAGCTCCGTCAGCCGGGCCGGCTCACGCGGCGGAATACGGCGTCGACCAT
>Ga0307411_10000361_pt1 | contig 15415 bp, 14 predicted proteins | sample DK1Ometagenome_2_FD_203712 | JGI IMG/M metagenome (GOLD analysis project Ga0307411, IMG submission 203712) | Maize rhizosphere microbial communities from greenhouse at UC Davis, California, United States - DK15-O-1 | ecosystem: Host-associated > Plants > Roots > Rhizosphere > Soil | place: USA...
AGGCGACCCCATTCCCATCGCGCCGCCTGGCTGGCTGGCCGGGCCGGTCGATTGGTTCGGCTTCAGCTTTCCGAGCTACCGCATCGCAGTCATTGGCGTGTCCGTCGTGGCCGCAGCCCTGCTCTACGTGCTGATGGAGCGCACGCGGCTGGGCGCACGGATCCGCGCCGGCGTCGATGACATGCCCATGGCCCGCGCCGTCGGCATCCGGGCTTCCGCGCTCTTCACCAGTGTGTTCTGCCTGGGTGCGTTGCTGGCGGGACTCGGCGGCGCGGTCGGCGGCCCGATGCTGTCGGCCTATCCGGGGCTGGACGCCGACATGCTCCCGCTCGCGCTCATTGTCGTGATCCTCGGCGGGGTCGGCAGTCTGATGGGCACCTTCCTGGCGAGCTTCATCATCGGCTTTCTCTACACCTTCGGCACGGCGCTGGTCCCCGACCTCGCCTACGTCATCCTCTTCCTGCCGATGATCGTGGTGCTGGCCTTCCGACCTTCAGGCCTGATGGGAGGGGCCCGCGCATGAACAAGCTCGCGCTCTTGCTGTTGCTCGCGGCACTCGCCCTCCTGCCCGCCCTGGTGGGCGAGTACTACGTCAACCTGGGCAGCCAGATTCTCATCGCGGTGATCTTCGCTGCCAGCCTGAATCTGCTGGTGGGCTATGCGGGACTGACGTCTCTCGGCCACGCCGCCTACCTGGGCCTGTCGGCCTACATCGCCGGGTGGCTGGCGCTGCGGATGGGCATGAGCCATGCCTTTGCGGCGCCGATCACGCTGTTGGCGACGACGGCCATCGGTGGCGTCTTCGGGTGGATCGCCTTGCGCGCGTCCGGTCTCAGCTTCCTCATGCTGACGCTCGCGCTGTCGCAAGTGGTCTGGGGGCTTGCCTACCGGTGGACGTCGGTGACCAACGGCGACAACGGCCTCTCGGGCCTCACGCGGCCCGCTCCTTTCGGCATCGACCTCGAGAACAGCAACGCCTACTACTGGTTCGTCTTGCTGATCACCGTCGCGGTGATGGGCGTGATCGGGCGGCTCGTGCATTCGCCTTTCGGCGCCTCGCTTCGCGGTACCAAAGACCAGGCACGTCGCATGAGTTCGATGGGCTACAACGTCTGGGGAATTCGCTGGTGTGCCTTCGTCGGTGCGAGCTTCCTCGGCGCAGTCGCCGGGCTGCTCTACGTGTACTTCCACAAGTACGTCCATCCCAGCGTTCTCTCGGTGACGTCGTCCGCCGAAGTGTTGCTGAGCGTGATCGCAGGCGGTGCAGGCACGTTGGCCGGGCCTGCCGTGGGCGCGGTTCTCGTGGTGCTCCTGAAGAACTACGCCTCGGGTTACATCGAGCGTTGGAACATGCTGCTGGGAGCGGTGTTCGTCTTCATTGTCTTGGTCATGCCACACGGCATCGTGCCCGGTGTTCGAGGCCTGCTCACCCGGGGCAAGGAAGGCAAGCGATGAACGCCGCACTCGAGATCCGGGGACTGAAGAAGTCGTTCGGCGGGATCGCCGTCACCCAGGACGTGCACCTGACCATGGAGCCGGGCGAACGCCGCCTCATCATCGGACCGAACGGCGCCGGCAAGACCACGCTGTTTGGACTGATCGCCGGCGAGATCCGCCCCGATGCTGGCTCGATCCGCATCTTCGGCCAGGATGTCACGCGGATGACGGTGCCCGCACGGGCCCGCTGCGGCCTCTCGCGCACCTATCAGATCATCACGCTCTTTCCGCAGGACACGCTGGCGCACAACGTGGTGCTGGGACTGCTTGCAGTCGCGTCGCTGCGCCACAACCCGGTGACCTTGCTCCGCCGCCACACGGCGCTGCACGATCGGGCGGTCGAACTGCTCGAGGGCGTGGGCCTCGGCAGCAAGGCGATGCACCGCGTGGCCGACGTGTCCTATGGCGAACAGCGGCGCGTGGAACTCGCGATCGGACTGGCCCAGGCGCCCCGGCTTCTGCTGCTGGACGAGCCTCTCGCGGGCTTGTCGCAGGACGAACGGACGGTGGTGCAGCGCCTCATCGCACAGGTTCCGCGCGAGACCGCCATCCTCATGATCGAGCACGACATGGACGTTGCACTTGAATTCGCGGAACAGATCACCGTGCTGCACTACGGCAAGGTGCTGGTGGAAGGCGACCGCAAGACCGTTGTCGAGCATCCGAAAACGCGGGAGATCTACCTTGGCCACTGAAGCATTGAGCGTTCTCGATCTGGACATCTGCTACGGGCAGAGCCAGGTGGTGCACGGCCTGTCGCTGCACCTGTCCGAAGGTCGCGTACTCGCGCTTCTGGGGCGCAATGGCGCCGGGAAGAGCACGTCGCTGAACACCTTCGCGGGCCTGATGGCGGCACGCAGCGGCGAGATCCGCCTCGGCGGCCGGCCGGTGGAGCGGCTGTCGCCTGAAGCCATTGCGCGCGCCGGCATGCGACTGGTCCCGCAGGGACGCCGGATCTTTCCGAGCCTGACGGTGCTCGAGAACCTGCTGGTCGCCGAACAGCCCGCCCCCGATGCGGGCAAGGGTCGAGCCTGGAACCTGGCCCGCGTCTACGAGACCTTCGGGCGGCTGAAGGAAAGAGCGCGACAACGCGCCGGCACGCTCTCCGGCGGCGAGCAACAGATGCTGGCCATCGGCCGCGCCCTGATGGGCAACCCGAAGGTGCTGCTGCTCGACGAGCCCTCCGAAGGCCTTGCACCGCTCATCGTGGCCGAGGTTGCCCAGGCGATCAAGACACTGAAGGCCGACCGGCTCTCCATCGTCCTGGTGGAACAGAATTTTCATCTGGCGCTCGATGTTGCCGACGACGTGGTCGTGCTCAACACCGGCCACGTGGTCCATGCCGGACCGGCCGATGCAGTCCGTGTCGAGCCCGAGTTGGCCACTCGCCACCTTGGCGTCTTCTAGCGCCAGGCCCTTCGCTTTCATCGTCTGTCCTTCCCAAGCTTCAACGGAAACCATCGTGCTGTACACCTGCTCCCCTCAATGCACCGACCCGTCCCACCACCACGGTGGCGCAAAGCGAACGCGCTCGGCAGCGCTGTCGGCGCCCCGCGCGGCGACGTCGACCCGCCCCGCCAGGGGCAGCCGTCCGCCAGTGGTCGACGTTCATTGCCACTACCTGAACCCGGCGGTCGCGGCCGCGGCCTCGGACCTCGATGTCGGCAAGCACGACCCCAGCGTGATCTATGCCAACGCGCTGACGCGGGAGACCAACGTGGCGCAGATGAAGGAGCGAGCCCCCAAACTCACCGGCATCGACCAGCGCCTGGATGACATGGAACGCATGGGCATCGACATCCAGGCCATCAGCCCCGCACCGTTCCAGTACTTCTACTTCGCGCCGCCAGAGCGGGGCGCTGCCCTCGCACGGCAGGTGAACGAGGGCATTGCTGCGCTGGTGGCACAGACGCCCGAACGCTTCGTCGGCATCGGATCTGTGCCGCTGCAGAACGCGGAACTCGCAGTGCAGGAGCTCGACCACTCCGTCGGCCGGCTCGGCCTGCGCGGCGTGGAGATCAACACGAACGTCAACGGGCTCAACCTGACAGATCCGCGGCTCGGGCTGGAGCCGTTCTTCGCCCGCGCCGATGCGCTTGGCGCAGTGGTCTTCCTGCATCCCGTCGGATTTTCCGAAGGCGCACGCCTGACCGACCACTACTTCAACAACGTGATCGGCAACCCGCTCGACACCACGGTCGCGGTCAGCCACCTGATCTTCGACGGCGTCGTGGCGCGGTATCCCAACATCAGGTTCATCGCTGCGCATGGCGGCGGTTACGTGGCGCACTACTGGGCGCGCATGGACCACGCTTGGCGTGCGCGCGCGGATTGCCGCACCGTGATCGACCGGTTGCCCTCGAGCTATCTCAAGACCTTCTATGTCGACACGATGGTGTTCGATCCGCAGATGCTGCGGCACCTGGTCGACCTGTTCGGTGCCGAGCGCGTCCTGCTGGGCACAGATTATCCGTACGACATGGGCGAGGATCGGCCGCGCGAGCTCATTGCGGCGGTCCAGGGCCTGACAGCCGAAGAAGTCGCGCAGATCGAGGGCCTCAACGCCGTCAAGCTGCTCAACATCACCCCCGCCATCTGAGCGTGAGGACTTCCATGAGTGACCTTTTCAGCCCTCTGACCCTCGGCGGCCTCGAACTGCCCAACCGCATAGTGGTTTCGCCGATGTGCCAATACTCGGCACAGGACGGCGTCGCGAACGACTGGCATCTTCAACACCTCATGCAACTCGCTTTTTCAGGCGCCGGCCTCGTGATGATCGAAGCCACCGCGGTGGAAGCCAGAGGCCGCATCACCCATGGCTGTCTCGGCCTCTACAGCGACGCCGCCGAGGAGGCACTGGGACGCGTCTTGAAAGCGGCCCGCGCGGTGGCTGCGCCGGGCACGCGTTTTGGCATCCAGCTGGGCCACGCGGGGCGCAAGGGTTCTGTCACCGCGCCCTGGGAGGGTGGAACGCCGCTGACCGGCGCGAAGGCCGATGAGGCGCCGTGGCTGTGCGTTGCCCCTTCCGCACAGGCTTTCGCGGCGTCATGGGCTGTGCCGGAGGCCCTCGACGAGGCTGCGATCGAGCAGCTGGTGGATCGGTACATCGATGCGGCCAGGCGCGCTGTACGTCTGGGCTTCGAAGTGATCGAACTGCATTGCGCGCACGGGTACCTTCTGCACCAGTTCCAGTCTCCCCTGTCCAACCTGCGGACCGACGCCTGGGGCGGAGACGCCGAGCGGCGCGACCGCCTGGCGCTGCAGGTCGCCACCCGCCTGCGCGAACAGGTACCTGCCCACTGCGTCCTGGGTGCACGCGTGACCGGCACCGACTGGAAGCCCGACGGCCTTCAGGTGGATGACGCCGTGCGCCTGACGCTCGGGCTCAAGGCGCGCGGCTTTGGCTACGTTTGCGTCTCCAGCGGCTTCGTCGAGCCGAACCGGGGAATTCCGTTCGGACCCGGGTTCCAGGTGCACCTGGCCGCCGAGGTACGGCAACGCACCGGGCTCGTGACGCGTGCGGTCGGCGGCATTTCCGAACCGGCCCAGGCCGAAGCGATCATCGCGTCCGGACAAGCCGATCAGGTGGCCCTGGCACGTCCCTTCCTCGCCGACCCGCGCTGGGTGTGGCGGGCCGCAGAAACGCTCGGCGAGCCGCTGTACTACCCGCCGCCCTATCTGCGTGCGGCCGGTCTGCGCAAGCCCGCGGTTCATGCCAACGACTGAGCCTTCAGGCAATGACCAAAGCAATCGAAATCAACGTCAACGGGAGAGCACGGCAGGTGCAGGCCGACGAGAACGACCTGCTGCTCTATGTCCTGCGAAACGACCTGGACTGCAAGGGCGTGCGCTTCGGCTGCGGGGCCGGCCAGTGCGGCGCCTGCATGGTGTGGATGGAAGGTCGGCCCGTGTGCTCCTGCGACATGCCGATGTGGAGCGCTGCAGGGCACCGCTTCACCACCGTTGAAGAACTCGGCAACGACCGCGTCGGCGCTGTCGTGCTTGACTCGTTCGTCACGCTGCAAGCAGCGCAGTGCGGCTATTGCATCAACGGCATTCTGATGTCTGTCACCGCACTGCTTCGCCAGACCGCGTCGCCCACCGAAGCCGAGATCCAGCACGCACTGCACCGCCACCTTTGCCGGTGCGGCGCTCATGCCCGCATTCTCAAGGCCATCCACGCCGCAGCCGAGCGGCTCAGCAAGGAGGCCAGCCAGTGAACGCCGCGCATCCGGACGCTCCCCCACCCGCGGTGCAGATGCACCCCCTTCTGCACCATTGGGTGCGCGTGGGCCCTGGCCGGCAGTTGACGATCTGCACCGGCAAAGTGGAGCTCGGACAAGGCATCTCGACCGCCCTGGTGCAGATCGCCTGCGATGCGCTGGGACTGGCGCCGTCCCAGGTGCATCTGGTCGCTGGCCATACCGATCTTGCGCCCGATGAGGGCTACACCGCCGGCAGCCTGTCCGTGCAATACGGCGGCGCCGCGGTGCGCTGGGCTTGCGATCACGCGCATGCCCTGTTCCGCGCTGCCGCGGCGAAGCGGTGGTCCGTCGATGCGACCCGCATCGACGTCGAGGAGGGGCGCTTCAGCGTGCCCGGAACCACGATGCACGTCGACTACTGGGAGTTGGCGCCGCAGGTGGATCTTCGTGTGTCCATCGACGTCCCGCCCTCCGGCACCCGCCGAACCGACGCACCTTACGTAGGACGCTCCGTCCAACGACTGGATCTGCTCCCCAAGCTCACGGGTCCCGGGTTCCTGCATGACCTCGCGCTGCCAGGCATGCACCACGTCCGCATGGTCCGGGCCCGCGGTTCGCGTAGCGTCCCTGCCACGTGGCCGATCGCAGCGCTGGAAGCGCTGGAGGGTGTGGACCAGGTGGTCCACAGCGGCGGATTCGTGGCGCTTGTCGGGTCGCACGAGGGTCGGCTGGTGCGCGCATGGGCCAAGGCAAGACGACTCCTCGACTTCGGCGACCTGCCGGAGGCTCCCGTCGACGCAGCCCAGGCGCATGAAGCCCTGCCGCTGCTTCAAAGTCTGCCGGCGGTCTCCAAGCGGGTGTATGACGATGGGACGGCGCTCGAGTCAACGCGTGTCCACAGCGCAAGCTACTCCCGTCCTTACCTCGCTCACGCGTCCATCGGCCCATCCTGCGCGCTCGCTGACCCGCGCGGTGGCCGGCTGCGCGTGTGGTCCCACACACAGGGTGTGTACCCGCTGCGCGCCCAACTCGCTGCGGCGCTGGGGCGGCCTCTCGATACGGTCGAGGTGATCCACGCGCCGGGGGCGGGTTGTTACGGCCACAACGGCGCGGACGACGCCGCGTTCGATGCGGCGTTCGTGGCGTTGCAGACCGGCTTGCCCGTCCGGGTGCAGTGGATGCGGGAAGACGAGATGTCGGCCTCGCCGTTCGGCTCAGCCAGCGCCATTGCGCTGACGGCTGGACTGAACGATGCCGGAGAGATCACGGGCTGGTCGATGGCACTCTGGAGTCATACGCACATGGCCCGACCGGGCTGGGGTGAAGGCATTCACCTGCGCGGCGCGTGGGACCTCGACCCACCGATGCCGCGGCCGGTTTCGCGCGACCTGCCCTTGCCCATGGGCGGCGGCGACCGCAACGCCATCGCGCTGTACAACTTGCCGCAGCAGACCGTCGACTACCACTTCATTGCGGACTCGCCGGTTCGCGTGTCGGCGCTGCGATCGCTCGGTTCGTACGCCAACCTCTACGCGATCGAATGCTTCATGGACGAGCTCGCCGAACGGGCCGATTGTGATCCGGTCGAGTTTCGCCTGCGGCATCTTGTCGATTCGCGCGCGCGCGCCGTCCTGCATGCTGTCGCCAAAATGTCGCAGTGGGCTCAGCGTGGCGAGAGCGGCTCCGGCACCGGGATGGGCATCGGTTTGGGTCGGTACAAGAACCAGGCTGCCTACTGCGCCATCGTCGCCAAGGTCGATGTCGAAGAAAAGGTGCGCGTCGCCAAGGTGTGGATCGCGGTTGACGCAGGCGCTGCCGTCAATCCCGACGGGTTAATCAATCAGATCGAAGGCGGCATGCTCCAGTCGCTGAGCTGGACGCTGAAGGAAAGCGTGACCTGGGACGATTCGGGAATCAGCTCCTGCGACTGGGCTCACTACCCGATCCTGAGCTTCGACGAAATTCCCGAGATCGACGTTCAGGTGATTCCCCAACCCGATGCGCCGAGCCTCGGCGTGGGCGAAGCCGCAGCCGGTCCGACCGCCGCGGCAGTCGCCAACGCCGTAGCCCACGCACTCAGCCTGCGCGCCCGCCATCTTCCACTCACAGGCGACCGCCTGGCGCAGGCCATCGCAAGCGGCTGAAGGCCCGCCGCGCCGCCGCATTCTTTCCGAACCCAACAAAGGACTTCTCATGGCTCTCCAGACCCTGGCCCACTATTCCGTGCGTACGACACAGCTCGAGGCGTCGCGGCGCTTCTACGTCGATGTGCTTGGCCTGCAGGAAGGCTTCCGGCCGCCGTTCGACTTCCCGGGCCTCTGGCTCTACAAGGGTGACGACGAAGCCCAGTTCGGCGTCGTCCACATCATCGGCATCGACCCCGACGCCCCCCAAGGCCTGAATGACTACCTTGGCGACAAGAACGAGGTGTCGCTGCACGGCAGTGCAGCCATCGATCACCTGGCATTCCTGGCGACCGATCTGCCCGACATGCGCCGTCGGCTGGTCGATGCGGGCCTTGCGTTTCGCGAACGGACGGTGCCGAGCATCGGGTTGCACCAGATCTTCGTGGAAGATCCCTCGGGCGTCACGATCGAACTGAACTATGCAGCCGCAGAGGCCGCGGATGCCGCACGGGCTGCAGCCGGCCACACGACCGGAGCATCCGCATGACCGCACCATCCGCAGCATCGCCCCGCAAGGCCATCGTCATCGGCGGCTCGCTGGGGGGGCTGTTCGCTGCGAACCTCCTCTTTCGGGCCGGCTGGGACGTCCACGTTTACGAGCGCGTCGCCGACGAGCTGGAAAGCCGTGGCGCCGGCGTCGTGACCCACCCCGAACTCATGGAGGTTTTGACCGCCGCCGGCGTCAATGTCACCGATCGCATCGGCGTCGACGTGAGCGAGCGCGTCACGCTGCGGCAGGACGGCACCGTCGAGGACAAGCGCGCGTTGCCCCAGACGCTCACCGCGTGGGGACGGCTTTACCAGGTGCTGCGGCGCGCTTTCCCTCCGGAGCGCTATCACAACGGGCACCAGCTTCTTTCCTTCACCCAGGACGCGGACCGCGTCACCGCCGTCTTTGATGACGGCCGCGAGGCGTCGGGGGATCTGCTCGTAGCCGCCGACGGACTGCGCTCGACGGTGCGCCAGCTGCTGGAGCCGCAGACCAAGCCGCAATACGCCGGCTACCTTGCCTGGCGCGGCCTGGTCGAAGAGTCGAGCCTCTCGGAGCGAACGCTGGCCGAGCTGTTTCCTTATTTCGCATTCGGCCTGCCTCCCCGCGAACAGATGATCGCGTACCCGGTAGCGGGACAAGGCAACACGGTCGAGCCGGGCCACCGGCGCTACAACTTTGTCTGGTACCGCCCGGCCGATCAGGACACCACGCTGCGGGACATGATGACCGATAGCAACGGCAAGGTCTGGCCCGACGGTATTCCGCCGCCGCTGATTCGTCCGGAGGTGCTGGCACAGGCGCGGCAGGCAGCACACGAAGTGCTGGCCCCGCAGTTCGCGGAAATCGTGGAGAAAACCGAGAACCTCTTCTTCCAGCCCATCTTCGATCTGGAGAGCACCGGTCTGGCACATGGACGGGTTGCCCTGCTGGGCGATGCCGCTTTCGTGGCGCGGCCGCACTGCGGCATGGGTGTGACCAAGGCTGGAAGTGACGCCGCCATGTTGGTGAGAGCGCTGGAAGCAGAGAAAGACGTCAAGGCCGCGTTGCGCGCGTACGAAGCGAAGCGCCACGAGGAGGGCCGATTCATCGTCGGTCATGCGCGAGCCCTTGGGGCTTACATGCAAGCACAGACACTCACTGCAACCGAACGTGAAATGGCTGAAAAGTACCGCTCGACGGAGGCGGTGATGCAAGAAACCGCGGTACCGCCTCGAGCCAGTCGGACATCAGCCAGCAGCAATTAAGCGCAGGACGTGGGACGGCAAGAGGCCGCCCCCAATTTGCCTTGGAAGGCCAGGAAGCGACCCAAGCCCTGTTATCGAATAGCCCTGCCATCCTTGACAGCTGTGCAGGCTCAGAAGATCAAGGCCAATGAGCGCAAGAGGGTCAAAAAACAAAAATGGTTCCCAACGTCGTAGTTTGGGAACTGCAGGAGACCCCCACTTTGGGTCTCCCGCTCGTCAAGCCCTGTGAGATCGGCTGTGCGCAGGCGCCATCGACGACGAGTTGTTCGGGATGCGGGACCACTGGCCGGCCTTCGCGCAGCGCTGCGAGGAAGCAGGAATGATCGGCCCCGACTCCGCGCGGCGTGTTTTTGTGCTGACCGCGTTTTCGGAGCTGATCGGCAATGGCGACCGGCACTTCGAGAACCTTTCGATCATGACGGACGAGCGAGGGAGGCCGACAGAGGTATCTCCCGCCTACGACATGCTCCCCATGATGTACGCGCCTGTTGGCGGCGGCATCGAGCCGCCTTTGCGGCCGGTTCCGCCATCTTTCCAGTCGCTGGGCGCCAGACCGGATGTTTGGGGACAGGCGTTCGAAGGAGCGCACGCGTTCTGGATCGCGGCTGCGGACGACGACCGCCTGTCCAGGGCGATGCGCAAGATCAGCGCCAGCAATGCACAGCGGATCGCCGAGGTCGTTGCCCCCTTGCTTCCTGCGCGCGCGGGAGCGTCGGAGGACCACCCGCGAAGCGGTCCGCGCCGGCCTCGCTGAGCTGAGCCGCTGCCGAAGGGCTCATCGCCGACTCACCGGAACGGGCCCGAACTGCGTTTGGCGGTGTCCCGTCTCGTACGTTTAGCGGGTGGCGATCTGGCGACCTCGATTGCGAGCCTGCGGCCAATCACCGAGTGACATCGCGCGCTCAGGACACAAGAATCCGCCCATGTGCAACCGCTACATCGCCCCCCGCGCATGCAGGGGCCGTTCATCCGTCGCGCCAAGGACGTGACAGGCTATAAACGGGAACTGGTCACTGGTCATTGGTCATTGGTCACTGGTCATTGGTCACTGGTCATTGGTCACTGGTCATTGGGCTTGATTCCCTAGTTCGCCATGGGATGCTGCGCATTCTGCGCCAGCTCGATGAGACCAAAGAACAGCTGAAGCACGAACCCGATGGTCACCGCTCCACCACCGATCCCGATTCATAGGCCAAGGGCTCGGGCCTGGTGGGCTAGAACGTGCAGGCGGCGGTCGATGCCAAACACCATTTGATCGTGACGCAACGAGGTCACTAACATCGGTAACGATCGCTCGCAGCTGAGCAAGATGGCCATGCGGCACGCAATTCGCTGGGAAAAAGACAAACTGCCGTGGGTACTTCAACGGCACTGAGTTCAAGGCCTGTGAAGACGCGGTCATCGCGACCTACGGGCCCAAGCCAATGACGTGGCGCGCCAAGGCCCAGGGGCGCTTCGACAACTGGCGACTTCATCTACATCGCCAGGGATGACCAGTACCAGTGCCCAGCAGGCGAACGCGCCATCTATCGGTTCGCCACGATCGAGAGGAACGGTCTTAACGCACGCCTCTACTAGACCAGTGCTTTCCCTCGTTGCTCCATGAAAGATGAGTGCACGACCGGCGACTACCGGCGCATCCGCCGGTGGGAACACGAAGAGGTTCTGGAGCGCGTCCAGCGGCGGCTGGACAGGAAAACTTGACGCCATGACCCTGCGACGACGCACTGTGGAGCACGTGTTCGGTACGCTGAAGCACTGGGTGGGGTCCACCCACTTCGTGACGATGACGCTGGCGCACGGCAGCACTGAGATGAGCCTGCACGTGTTGGTAGCGCACCGCCACGCGCGGCCCCACCCTTCAGCGCAAAGGGGGAGGATGTGGCCGAGAAGCTTGACTACTAGCCTGGCTTGTTCACGGTAGAGCACCATATTCTCGGCAAAGCCGAGTAGACGAAACGATCCATCATGGTGACGATGCGAAGTCGTAGTCAACCTGATAGCGCTCGGTACGAATTTCGCCAAGCGCACACTTGACACGAAGATGTGCGGGATGCGTCGCATAGGCGGCAAGACTTTGGGCATCTTGGAAGCGCGTGTAAAGCACCACGTCACAGGCGTAGCCAACTTCGCTCTTGTCAATTCCGACCTCCAACTCCAGAAGACCAGGAATTCGTCCGCGGAGCTCCTCGAAGGCGTTTCGGATCAAGACGGAGTTGATCCTTCTTTCTGACGCGGTGTCACCTGACACGCGCCACATGACGATATGTTTCATCTCCATAATTCAATCCTTGGTGACCTTAACTACATGAAGTCGAACTCGAGTGTTTCCTTGCAGACCTATTCCCTCGTGCGGCTATGCGCGCGCTAAGCCACGGTAACTCCGCTCAGCCTGCTAATTTATGAGGAAAGAGAAACGCGGTCGAACAAATTCCGGTGATAACACCCATTTGTAGATCGCATGAAAGGCCGGGAGTCGGAATGGTGGGACCATTCCAGATCTAAGTCGCCTTCGTGATCGACGTTTTCGCCCGGCGCATCGTAGGCTGGCGGGTCAGCAGTTCGATGTGCACGGACTTCGTGCTCGACGCCTTGGAGCAAGTGCGCAGTGAGCCTGTATTACGATGAAGAAGAAGCGCCATCTGGGCCATGGAGGGACCGCGGAACGCAATGACTAGCGGTGCAGTCATGTCGGTTGGATGATCGCGGCGCGGAAACGGGTCAGAACTTTAGACGTGCCGTTCACCGCAGCGCCTCACATCCGCCCGGTCCACTTTCTTTCGTAATCATTGCCGGCAAATTCATCCACCATGAAGTTGATGAACGCGCGAACCTTCGCAGACAAGTGTTTGCGGTTGGGGTAGGCAATATTGATCGTGAGCTGTGGCAACTCCCACTCGTCCAGCACCGGCACCAAGCGACCGGCAACAACATCGTCATAGAGGATATAGCTGGGCTGAATGAGAATTCCATGGCCGTTCAGTGCGGCTGCTCTGAGCACTTGTCCATCGTTTGAATCGAGCAGCCCATGAACCGTCACTGACTCCCGCTGCGCGCCGCAAGTGAAACTCAGCTCATTTGGACTCTTCGCATAGACGTATAGCAAAAGAGCGTGCAGCGCAAGCTCTCTCGGATGTTTCGGCACGCCTCGGTTGGCAAGGTATGCCGGAGATGCCGCCAAGATTCTCCGTGTCGTCCCCAAGCGGCGAATCGTAATGGTGCTGTCTGGCTCCAGCTCTCGTGTCCGGATTGCGACATCGATCTGGTTGTCGATCAGGTCCAGGTATCTGTTCGCGGTTTCTACGTGCACCCGGAGCTGGGGGTACAACTGGTGGAAGCGGGGCAGACGAGGCGCAATGATCTGCATCGAGAAAGAGAGCGAGGCGCTTACTCGCAGAACGCCCGAGGGATTGAGCGTGGCGCTCTGAAGCGCCGATTCCGCTTCTTCCAGCTCACCGAGGATGTGCCGCGCACGTTCAAGAAACTCGTGACCGTCGCGTGTCAGATAGAGGCGACGCGTGTTCCGCTCGACGAGCCGCACCTTGACGCGGTTCTCAAGCGAAGCCAAGGTCCGGCTCGCGGCGGGATTGGACATGCCCAGCGCCTCGGCGGCCTTACCGAGACTCCCCCGCTCAGCAACCTGGATGAAGAGCGATAGCTCAGTGAATCTGTCCATTTTTCCGGCTTTCGGAAATGTGAATTCCGGTTTGGGTGGTTTTCTATCTAATTGTGAAATTCTAAAGTGTGGCTCACCGGTTTGGTACACAAGAAGTCCTAATCCGATCATCCACTTTGGAGAAAGTATGAAAATCAATCGTTTCCGTGCGGTTCTTTCCCGCCGTACCGCATCTGTACTGGCGGCAGCAATGTTCCTGGGTGGATCTGTCTTCGCCCAGACGACGTTTCCGACGAAGCCCATCCGATTGGTCGTGGCGACGCCCGCAGGAACTTCGCCGGACGTTTCAGCCCGATTCGTTGCAGAGCGCCTCTCCAGGGATCTTGGGCAGCCGGTACTCGTGGACAACAAGCCGGGAGCGAGCTCGATCATTGGCGCGGACGCGGTGGCCAAGGCCCCCGCCGACGGATATACGCTTTTTTACGGCACAGCTCCGGCGATCTCGCTCAATCCGCATTTGTTTACCAAGCTGCCATACAAGCCTTCGGACTTCGTGCCGATCATCCATCTCGTGGACGTTCCTTTTGTGCTGAGCGTTCGCCCGAACTCTCCGTACAAGTCGGTCAATGAGGTATTGCAAGCCGCCAAGCAGCAGCCTGGCAAGCTGACCTACGCGTCGCATGGGCCGGGTACCCCGAACCATGTTGCGATGCTGGAGCTGTTGCAGAAGACAGGCGCAACAATGACGCACGTGCCATACAAGGATGGAGGCATCCTGGACCTCATGAGCGGCGTCGTGGATTGGGCGTTCGTCGCCTCGGCCGATGCCATTCCTCAGATCAAGGGAGGAAAGCTGCGAGCGCTTGCGGTGTCGGCGAACGGACGTATGCCGAGTCTGCCTGGCATTCCCGCCTTGTCTGAGGGCTTTCCCGGGAGTCAGCTGTACTCATGGAACGGCATTCTGGCGCCGCGTGGTACCCCTGCAGAAGTCGTGGATCGCTTGTCGGTGCCTCTGCAGAAAATCGCAGCATCGAGTGAGTTTCGGCAATACCTGCTCGAACTTGGATTGATTCCCGCCGGAGGATCACCAGCAGAGTTTCGTTCGTTCCTGGCCAAGGATTTCGAAAACTGGGGAGCCGTCGTGAAACAGAACGGCATTCACCTCGACTGATGCGGCCAAACGGAAAGCGTCGACATCACCAATTTGGACAATGGAGTTTTTACTTATGACTTTCACGATCATTGCGCGCGACAAGCAGTCGGGTGATTTCGGTATCTGCATTTCGAGCTTCTCGCCGGCGATCGGTTGGATAGCCCCCTTTGCGTCGGCGCAAGCGGGAGTGCTCTCTTATCAATCGTCCGTGGAACCTCGGATGGGTAAGGTGGCGCTGGGGCTGCTCGAAGCAGGATATTCGGCGCAGAAGGTGCTCATCGACATGGCACAGATGGACACCCATTGGGAATACAGGCAGGTCGGTGTCCTTGATGCGCGCGGTGGACTGGCGGTCTTCACGGGCAAGAACAACCGCCAATGGGCCGGGCATCGAATCGGCTCCGATTTCATTGCCTTCGGAAATGTGGTCGCCGGCGAAAAAACCATCGACGGAATCTGCGACGCGTGGGAGAAAAACCGCGCCGCGAGTTTCGATGACCGCCTGCTGCGCGCGATCGAAGGCGGTCGCGATGCCGGCGGCCAGTTGGATGGCCAAACCTCAGCGGCCATCAAGACCTTCGGTCGCAGGGGCACAGCGCGGCTCGATCTGCGCTGCGACCACGCGATGGAGCCAATCGCGGAACTGCGGCGGCTCGTCGACTGGTACATGCCGCTGGTGCCGTACTACGAGGCGCTCGCCGATGACCCGACGGTCATGCCCCGCCACAAGGAATGGCTCAAGGAGCGCGGCATCGAACGCGAGTTCGGAAAACCGCCAGCGCACCTGGCCTGAGCGTCATCACATCGATTTCGCCACGATCTTCAGCGCAATCCTTCAACCTGTTGTGGAGCCAGAAAATGAGCATCAATGATTTCCGGTCGGCTTTTACGCGTCGATCCGCGTTTGTACTTGCGGCAGCAGCACTCCTGTCCGGACCCGTCTTCGCCCAGACGGCGTATCCGACAAAGCCGGTGCGGCTGGTCGTCCCCTGGCCTGCAGGAGCTTCGCCGGATGTCACGG
>Ga0307411_10000362_pt1 | contig 15391 bp, 15 predicted proteins | sample DK1Ometagenome_2_FD_203712 | JGI IMG/M metagenome (GOLD analysis project Ga0307411, IMG submission 203712) | Maize rhizosphere microbial communities from greenhouse at UC Davis, California, United States - DK15-O-1 | ecosystem: Host-associated > Plants > Roots > Rhizosphere > Soil | place: USA...
GCCCAGCGACCTTGAGCCTCAACGAAAACTCGCACAGCAGGTGCGCCAGCCGGGTCCGCGCATCGCGCCGGCCGACATTCGCGATCCATTCCCGCGAGATCGATCCGTCGACCAGCGTGTCGTACCACAAGGCTTCGCCCACGTCGGGCCTGGCGAAAGGGCGCAGCCGGAAGTGGTTGCACCACAATTTGAGCCGCAAGCAATCTTGTGTCGCATGCCCGACTTTTCTAACGGCGATTTTGAGGCTCGCGAGTTAGGCCTTCACGCACAAGGCGCCCCAAACTGGCGAGTCTCACTCACATTCTTTGGAGAGATGATGACGCTACCGTCTGGAGGGGAGTTCCGAGAGACGATCCGCGCACGAATAAGGGACGCAGAACGCATCGCGCGAGATGCCCGGAACGGCGGCGATGAAGCGGTTGCCAGGTCTGCGGATCAAATCGCCGCCGAATGGCGCGCGCTGCTCAAGATCGCTGATGGGGGCTAATAGGGCAACTTCGTGTCAGTTAAGAGAAGCGACCCAGCGTGCTACTGGACCGAGCCGCTTCTCCATAAGCGATGCCCCCAAAACAAGGAGCGCAAGGGCCAAAAAAACGGCGCTCTCCTGTCATTTGTTCCTAAGTCAATTCCGCGAAGGTGGGGCGGCAGAACAATCGTCCGCGCTGGCTTGGCACCGCAACGAGAGATCGGTGCTTGTGGATATTCGGAGCTAATATCTGCTTTCGACCCAACGCCGACACTAGATCGGCTGGCGCCTAACCTAGGTCATTGAGGCGGGCGCAAGGGCTGATAGATTTTGGCCGATGCAAGCAGTGCCGGAAGGAGCCTACTTGCGCGACATGGCGAAGAAGTCCCGCTTGTTGGCGGATAAGTTGCATAACGAGATTGCCGCCGCGTCGCTGCGCAAGCTGGCCGAGGAATACGAAGAAGCTGCGAACGCCACCGAGCAACGCAATGAGCTTCGCTTGAACCAGCCGCCGACAGGATGACAACAAATGTTGAGAAGTCCGAAGCACCTCCGCGAGCGTGGCCGAGATTGCCTGAACTTATCCAAGAGCGCCGGTACGGACACTGACAGAAGCATGCTTGAGGACATTGCAGCGGAAATGATTGCTACGGCTGCGAGGATAGAGGGTGAGAAACGTCGCTCCGGCTTCCGCGTAGTGGCAGCTTTCCACCCAAAGCCACATTAGGCCGCTCGTCACCTGCTGGTTTGTACGTGAAACCTTTGAGGTGGGTGTGACGGCCACCAAAGTCCTTACCTGATGTCCGCTTTCCACCCGAAGCAGACATAGCGGCTGAGGCCTACCGATCCTGCGCATCGCCAGCCTGCGCTAGGTGAAGCAAAACTGTGGCAATGCCCCTCCTCTCGTACGTCAGAGGGAAAGTAAGTGTGTCAAAAGCAGCATGGAAAGCACGCGGGCCAGGCGCGGTGCTGAGCGGGCCGGTTAAGCAGAGCGCCAGATGCATCGAAACGCGTCAGTGCCCGTTCTCTCCTGCGTCAGAGGGGAACGGCGTGCGTCAAAACCGCCACGAAAAGCGCGCGGGCGAGGCGCGGGGATCAGCGCCGCGCGCTGACTGTCAACGCCCATTGCTAATGTCTGCCTCGCCCATCCTACTCAAAGGTCGAACGCGTTGCGGCTATCGGCATTCGAATTCAGAAAGCCGGCTGAGCAACAGCCCGGCAAACAGAGCTTGGCCGGTTTGCGCAGGCATAGTCTGCTTGCCTGAAAGCTGTGAAGACTTGGAGATTCCTCTCCTTACCCTCGCTCTCCCGGTCGAGCAGGCTGTTCGTACACGGGCGCGGGCATGTTCTGCATCACGGGTGACAAGGCCAGGCCCTGAAGCATGTTGAGATGGTTCTGCACGACCGGAACGATGTTCGTCGCAACAGTGCGCAGAGCCGGTACATCGCCACCGGCCGCGTAATTCTGGTGCAGCGCAAGTGCCTGCTGATGAGCCTGGATTTGGATCGACCGGAAGGCCGCATCGAATTGCCCCGGGCCTGCGGCCTGAAGCTGCGACAGCATTTGCGCATGTTCCGGTGTCATTTGCGGCGGGGGAGGAGTGATCCCCGCCGCCTGGGCAGCGGCCAGCAATTGCTGGGTGCTGTTCGTATGATCCGCGACCAGCATCTGGCCAATCTGGCGGATGCGCTGATCCTGCGACCGTTGCTGCGCGAGTTGGCCCGACTGGATCTCGAATTGATCGCTACTGCCAGCCATCGAAAGGAAGTTTGGCGCATAGAGCGGGGAAGTTGTGTCAACAGGAGGACCACTGGGTTCTGCCGTCGAGCCGGCACAACCGCACAATAGTGAGACTACTGCGAGCGAAATTGCTGCTCTCATCATGAACTTTCTCCTGCTGAATTACTAAAACAGCAACCAGCTTATGCAAAGAACGTTCCTAGTGTTGTTCTCTATTGTTGTTTTTGAGGTAGCTTCAGCATCGCAATGGAAGTTTTGAGCATAACTTAAATTACCATAATCAACTTTGCCACAACAGCGGCGTTGAAAATCCATCCCGCAGATGGGCGGGACGTATCGGAGAGATGTGATGGCAGACAATCAGCGCGAGCGTGAACGTCAGCAGCAAGGCGGCGGCGGCTCAAATGAGCGCGAACGCGAACGGCAGGGCGGTGGTGGCGGCTCCAACGAACGCGAGCGCGAACGCGAAAGAGAGCGTGAACGGGAACGCGAGCGGGAATAGCCATACAGACGGCCGCGCTTTGGCGCGGCCGTTACTTGTCACGGAGATAAGTCATGCGCGACGATGAACAGCGCCGCGCCGATGTGACGCTAGACCGTGCGGACGTTTGGCTTCTCGGCGAGCTTGTCGAAGCGAGCGCAGCCGACTTTCTCGAACAGCTCAAGAAAGCGCCCACGGATTGCGCGACGACAATCGTGGAGGTCACAACGCCGGGCGGCGATGCCGAGCTGGCACGGCGCCTGGTGCTAGAAATCGAGATCAGGCGAAAGCACTTCCGGCGCTTGGTATTCGTCGGAAAGACCCAAATCTATTCGGCAGGTGTGACGATCATGTCTGCCTTTCCGAAGCAGGATCGATACCTTAGCCGCGATGCCTCGCTGCTGATTCACTGCCGTCAGCTCGACAAAACAGTCGAAATATCTGGCGCCATGCGATCAAGCCTGCCGAAGGTTCAAGCGCTCCTGGAGCAGCTGGAAACCAGTATAGAACTCGAGAAGACCAATTTTCTCAAGCTGATTGAAGGCAGCGATATCAGTCTTGACGAACTTCTCGAGAAGGCCGTTAACAATTGGTACCTCACGGCGGAGGAGGCGCTACGCCGGGGGCTCGTTGTAGACCTCCTTTGAGCGCCTCACGCAGGCGCGCCCGCTAAGCTGCGCGTCTTTAAACAGCCATTTGCGGTTCCGCGACCTCGCGAATCAGCCTTAGGAACGCCTCGTCGAGTTCGGCTTTGGACATGAATGGTCTCCTGCAGGCTCGGCGTGCTCACTTTTCACCGGTCGGTGAATTACGGGTCCTTCTGGCAGGCCGCTTGCCTGGTCGGAGCGATGCAGTCGCGCGGGCACGATGCCGAACTGCTCGACCACGACTGTCCTGCGATCTGCCACGCCGAGCTGCGCTGCGCCCTACAACCGGAGTTGCCCAAGCGAACGGCGCGCGACCTCCTGAACAGCTACGCCGAGAAGACTCGCAAACTGGCCAAGGCTGTTGGCGGACTACCGCTGTCGCAGCGGTTTCCGCTTCAACAGCCGGAGCTGGCAGCCGACTATGACGTCATCGTCGTCGGAAGCGACGAGGTGTGGAACTTCAGGCACCCGTGGTTCGGCAGCAAGCCGGTATTCTTTGGCGACGGGCTAAAGGCCGATCGGCTGGTCTCCTATGCGGCAAGCTTCGGCAATCATTCCAGGTGGGACGGGATCTCAGACGATTGGGCGCGAAAGCTCGAGCGGTTTGCGAGCCTTTCGGTTCGCGACGGCAATAGCGAGGCGCTGGTCCGGGATGGGACTGCCCGGGGCCCGGCGATCGTGCTGGATCCTTGTCTCCAATTCCCTCCTACATCGCCCGCGGCCGACACAGGCACATCCAATTGTGCGATCGTCTACGGCCACGGCTTTCCTGATTGGCTGAAGCGGCGGGTGCGCTCCTGGGCTGACAGTCGCTCGGTGAAGCTGGTCAGCATCGGCTATTCCAACGATTGGGTGGACGAACAGCGCATCGATGCGGGCCCGTTGGACTTCAGCGAGGCGATGGCGGGAGCGCGCGCCGTGGTCACCAACTTCTTCCATGGCTGTGTGTTCGCGCTGCTCAATGGGAAGCCGTGGGTGACTGCGCCAAGCGCTTATCGGTCGATCAAGATTCCCGATCTGGCCGCACTACTCGGGACGGAGCATCGCATCGTCGGCGAGAACAGCCCTGCATTGTACGTTGGCGAGCTTCTCGACACGCCAGTCGAGGAACGCGTGACGGACCGCATCGAAGAGTTGAGGGTAAGCTCAGGCCGGTATCTTGATGACGCATTGTCCTGACCTTCCGGACGCCTCGGCGGAGCGCCTATATTCGCCAGCGGAGATCGTGAAGTCGGGGCTGTGCGTCGGCTGCGGCAGTTGCGTCGCGGCGCAACCTTCAGCCTCGATGGAGTGGGACAAGGACGGCTTTCTGCAACCTGAGGGGCCGCGGGACTGGTACGAAGCGCCTTCCGAATATCTGGCGAAAGCCTGCCCTTTTTCTCCGCTGGCAGTGAACGAGGATATGATTGCGGCCGAGCGGTTCCCGGCTGCGGCAGGCACCGACGCGTCGATCGGCCGCTTCGAGGCCGCTTACGTCGGGCATGCCGCCGAGCAGCCGTTTCGCCAGGATGGAAGTTCGGGTGGGATGACGAGCTGGGTTGCTGCCGAGCTGCTGCGAACCGGAGCTGTCGATGCCGTTGCACACGTCGTTCCGACGCCGCCGCACGAGAACGGCCGCTTCTTCGACTATCGAGTGTCGAGGTCCGCGGAGGCGGTAATGGAGGGCGCGAAGTCGCGCTACTATCCCATCGAGCTTTCCCGGGTTCTCCGTGAGATCCGCGCGACGCCGGGGCGCTATGCGGTGGTCGGCATCCCCTGCTTCATCAAGGCGATCAACCTGCTGCGTCGATCCGATCCCGTGATCGGCGAACGCATCACTCACACGCTGGGCTTGTTCTGCGGTCATATGAAGAGCGCGGCCCTGGTCGAAAGCTTCGCGTGGCAATTGCAGTCCGAGTACGAGCGAGTCCGCGCGGTTGACTATCGTAGGAAGGACAATAAGCGGCCCGCGAACTGGTACCGTGCGCAGCTGCTTCTCGACGACGGCTCGAAGGCGGAGCAGGATTGGTGGCACCTTGTCGATGGCGACTGGGGGGCAGGCTTCTTCCAGAATCCGGCCTGCAATTGGTGTGACGACGTGGTCGCGGAGACCGCCGACATCGCCTTCGGTGACGCGTGGGTCGAGCCTTATTCGTCCGACGGCCGAGGTACCAACGTCGTGGTGATCCGCACAAAGGCCATGAAGCAGCTGATCGAGGCTGCGAGGGGCGACGGTCGACTGAACCTGGAGCCAGTCGGGCCAGAATTCGTCATTCAAACACAAGCCGCGGGGCTCCGTCATCGCCGGGAAGGACTCGCCTACCGGCTCAGCCGGCGGCGGAAGGGCATTATGCCCGTAAAGAGAGGCGCGGCGTCGGCAGACCTGCGGCTGCGGCGCAAGCTCGTTTACCGGATGCGCTTCGAGATCGCTCGTTGGAGCCACGGCATGTTCCGGCTCGCGCGGCGGTTGCAGCGGCCCGCGATTTACCTGCTGTGGGCACGGAACAGCCTACGCATTTACCAGGCGCTGGCCTGGTCCCATGGACGATTGGGCCGAATGATTGACGGTTTCCTGCCGCGCTGAAGCGTAAAGCCGATCGAGCGTTTGCGCCGTTTGAAGCAGCCCGCTCGTGGTCCCCGCGAACGGTTCGCCGTCGGCCAGGGCATCGAGCCATTGCACGGCAGCACGGCGGCCCCACTCGTCTGGCGGAGAGGTCAGTCGCTCTCGCTCCGTGCCGCGAAGAAGGTCGGCGCGGAAGTCGAAGAAGGAGCCATCCTCATTGCTCATCTCCACTCCCGCCTCCGTGCCGTAAAAGGTTGCGCCGATGACGGCGTCCGCTCCTGCGTTGAGGTTCCACGAGCAGGCCAGCCGGACTGCAGCGCCATTTGCCAGCTTCAACTCGGCGGAAGCATAATCTTCAACCTCGCCGGGCGGCACGGGCTTCCCGTCTCGACGCAAGGTCGCGCGCGCCTCCACCACGTCAGGGAAGTCGAACATCCACAGCGCGGCATCGACGAGGTGCACGCCAAGGTCGATCAGGCATCCCCCGCCGGACAGCTGCGGGTTCCAGAACCATCCGCTTTGCGGACCGTAACCGTTGTGAAAGACGAGATCGGCAGCGAATACGCGGCCCAGATCGCCGGACCGAGCTCGATCGCGAACGGCTTGCAGCGCTTCTGTGTGACGATAGGAAAGATCGACGCCGAGCAGCCGGTCGGCCTTGCGCGCCGCGTTAAGGACCAACTGGACTTCCGCCGCATTGCGTCCAAGCGGCTTCTGGCAAAACACGGCGAGCCCGGCGCGCAGCGCCGCGACGCACTGCGCGGCATGGAGGGCGCTGGGTGTCGCGATCACCAGCCCATCGAGGTCGAGCGACAGCATCTCTTCGAGAGAGCCTGCCCTCCGGGCGCCGGGAGCGACTTTGATCGCTTCGGCGAGCATTGCCTCGTTCGGGTCGCAGATGCCGACCGCCTCGGCACGGCCGCTCGCAAGCATCGCCTCCATGCGATTGCGGCCGATCCACCCGGTGCCGAGAAAGCCAAGGCGCATCATGGGATCACCACCGCCTTGACGAAATTACCCGGTCGATCTCGCGTCGCGTCGAGGGCCTCGCCGAGCCGGTCCAGCGGGTAGCGATGCGTGATGAAGTCGCGCGGGTCGAGCAGGCCGGATTCGATCGCAGCGACGGCCTCGCGCATTCCGCGAAGCGACACGTCCGGATCACGCTCATGCGCGTTGACCACGTCGAAGCCGCGCCAGTTCCAGAGCTGCATGTTGACCTGCCGCGGGCCGTCCTGATGGTAGCCCGCGACAATCAGCCGACCGCCTTCGCGAGTGATCTCGGCGGCAAGATCGAGCGGCCATTGCTTGCCAACGGCTTCGATCACGCGGTCGCAGAATATGCCTCCGGTCAGCTCGCGGACCCGCTCGATGATTTGCGAATGATCGTGCATCGGGATCGTTTCCGAAGCACCCATCTTGCTCGCTAGATCGAGCGACTCCTGCCGCCGCGAGATTGCGATGACGCGCGCACCTGCGTCGCTCGCCAGCTGCGTCAGGACGGCGCCGAGGAAACCGATGCCGATGATCGCGACGGTCTGGCCGCTCTGTATGTCGCTGCGCCGGAAAATGTTGAACCCGCATCCGAACGGTTCCAGCGGAACATCGAGGCCGTCCAGTGCGGCGGGCAACTTCACCACTTGCGAGGCGTCTGCCAGGTCGAAACCCGCATAGGCCTTGCCGCTGAGAATACCGACACGATCACCGATGTGGAACTCGTCGAGCTCGTCGCCGACCGCATCGATCACGCCCCACCCTTCATGCCCCAGCGCCCCGGGCTCAGTAGGGAAGTCCATCCACTCCGGCCCTGCCCAAGGAGTCAGGTTGGACGCGCAGACGCCGCAGCCTTCGAGCCGGACGCGCACCTGGCGCGGGTCGGGCTCGGGAACGGCAACTTGGTCGATCTTCAACCTACCTGCAGCCGTCATCACCGCGGCGTTCATCATGTTCATGTGTCGTGGGTTTCCGCTTCCTGGATGACCGTGAGCACCGCTTCCGGGGCGATGTCGCGCTTCAGTTCCTCGATGTCGTCTTCGGTGACAACGCCAAGGTGGTCCGCGATTGCCGAGGTCTGTCGGATCAGGCGCGTGACCTCATGCTCGGCAAGGAGGCTGATCTGGAGGTCGAGCGCGGCGCGGCGACCCTGCTCCTGAGACATCCGATTCTGGCTGATCAGAACGAAGGTTGAAAGGAAGATGGCTTCGACGGACGCAATCATGGCGAGAACGATGAATTCCGGGTCCCAGGGCGAAAGGCCGGGAATCCAGCCGAGGTTCGCGGCGAGCCAGAACGCCAGCAGCGTCAAATGCAGATAGACGAACGGAAAACTGCCGGCGAACCCGGTGATTGCGTCGGCCAGACGATCATGGACGCTGTCGCGCTCACGCTCTTCAGCTTGCTGCCGCCGCAGCGCATCGATGTTCCGGTAGAGCGCGGTATTTAGGCTCTCCGGATCGGGAGGCGGGACCGTTGGCCCACGCTTTTGCACATCGCACCCTATTCCGCTGCGGTCGCCACGAGTGGCGCATCCGCATAGCGGGCAATCCGGTTTTGCTCTTCGGAAAACCAGGCCATCGTGGCTTCAAGCCCCTGCTTGAGGTCGACCATCGGACGCCAATCCAGGATCTCCATCGCACGGCTGATGTCCGGATTGCGGCGGCGCGGATCGTCTACCGGCAGCGGCCTCGTCACGATTCGCGAGGTCGTGCCGGTCATGGCGACGACGAGATCGATCAGGTCACGAACGGTGAGTTCGTTCGGATTGCCGAGGTTGACCGGCATCCCGGCGGCGCGGTCGCTCATCATGAGGCGCATCAATCCTTCCACCATGTCATCGACGAAGCAGAAACTGCGGGTCTGCGAACCATCTCCGAAGATGGTGATGTCCTCGCCCGAAAGCGCCTGACAGAGGATGTTCGACACCACGCGCCCGTCGTCGCACCGCATGCGCGGGCCGTAGGTGTTGAAGATGCGCGCAACGCGAACATCCGTCCGGCCAAGGCGCAGGAAGTCGAAGGCGAGCGTTTCCGCTGCTCGCTTGCCTTCGTCATAGCAGGCGCGCGGACCGGTGCAGTTGACCCAACCGCGATAGTCTTCCGTTTGCGGATGGACTTCCGGATCGCCGTAGACCTCGCTTGTCGACGTCAGCAGGAGCCGCGCACCCGTCTCTTCAGCAAGCCGGAGCACGTTGCGTGTGCCGACCACGTTCGTGAGCATCGTATGCTCGGGATCGGCCTGGTAGTGCGGCGGGGACGCGGCGCAGGCCAGATGGAAGATGTGCGTGAATTTGGTGCGTGAGCCGCGAAGCCACTGCGGCAATTGCGCGACCACGTCATGTTCGACGAACTCAAGACGGCTCTCCCGTTCGAGATGAGCGAGATTGTCGAGCCGCCCCGTCTGCAAATTGTCGAGCGCGACCACGTGTGCGCCGTCGGCGATCAGACGGTCGATCAGGTTGGACCCGACAAAACCTGCACCGCCGGTTACGAGTATGGTCTTGTCGGCAAATCGCGCCACGCTGGCTCCCTTGCCGCGCTCATGGCGCGCTTCGTTAATGTGTATCGCCAGTTCTTCCGCCCGGTGAGCGGACGTGTGCGCAGCGAGGATGCGCAGGCGCGCCGCCTGCCCCAGCGCTGCCGGGTCTTGCGGCGATGAGAGACGCTCGACGAGGTCGTCAGTGGAATCCGCGAGGACGATCTCGCGGCCCGGAGCGAAGATGGTGTCGAGACCGTCCCACCGGTCGGAGATTATCGCGGTTCCGCACGATGCCGCTTCGAACAGCCGGACCGATGGCGCCCAGCCGGCAGCGATCATGTCCGCTCTCGTGACGTTCAGAGTGTATCGCGACGCGGAGTAGAAATCGGCGTGCTCGGAAGGCGGCAGATGCTCGATACGCTCGACGTTCGACGGCCATTCGATGCTGTCGGGATATTGCGGGCCTGCGACGCAGAATTTCAAATGCGGCAGGCGTCTCGCCGGCTCAAGCAGCAACCTCTCCAGAGTCGGCTGCCGGTCGTCGCTGTACGTGCCGAGATAGGTGAGATCCCACGTTTTCTGGAAATCGACGGGCCGATACAACTCCGGATCGACGGAGCAATACAGCGCTCGTGCCCGCGGTGATCCGAACTGGCTCTCGATGCGGCCCAGCGTCGGTCCGCCGGTGAACGAGAGGTAGAGGTCGTAGCCGGCGATGAGCTTCGGCGAGACATATTCGAAATCCCCGTGCTCGAGCTTGGCCAGTGTGACCGGCGTATCGATGTCGTAGAAGGCGGTAACTCCGCGCGCGATCCGTTGGACGAGCCGGCCGACTTCGACGCCATCGGGAACGTAGGATCCAACCATGACCGCGTCAGAGTCCCGGATCTCCGCGCGCCAGCGGCGCAGTTCCTCGACGCTACGATAGAATTCGAGACGACAGTAATCGGGATCAGAGAGGTCGCGCTGATGGCGATACCAAGGCACGTCGCGTTCGAGGAACAGAACGTCGTGCCCGCGAGCGGCGAAGGACTTCAACAGCGCCCTAAACGTGGTCGCGTGACCGTTGCCCCAGGACGATGACAGGCTAAGTCCAAGGACGACGAGCTTCATGCCGCCACCTCTTCCAGCCGCAGGGCCACCTCTGCCCTCAGCAGGGCATCGACCTGCGCTCCGCGATGAGCATAGGTATGATCGGCGAGGACTCGGCGAAGGCCTGCCTGTCCGATCGCTCTCGCGCGGTCCGGGGTTAGCGTCCGCACCAGCTCCGCGACATCCTTGCCGTCGCGGGCGACCAGCACCTCTTCATCCGGCTTTAAAAACTGGTCGATCCCCTCCCAAGCGTCGGTGATCAGGCAGGCCGCGGCGCCGACGGCCTCGAACACGCGGGTCGCCGGGGAAAATCCGACGTCCGCCATGCTGTCGCGAGCGACGTTGAGAACGGCGAGCGGCGTGCAGTTGAAGGCGTTGTGCTCGTGCGTGAAGACATGGCCGAGATGGCGGACGTTGGACGACAGTTCTTTCGATTCCCAGCCATTCCCGCCAATCAGGAAACGGCGGTTCGGCAAGGATGCGGCAGGTTCGAGAAAGAAGCGCTCTACTCGCGCTTCGCGGTCGGGGAGGCGATTGCCGAGGAACGACAAATCGGCAACAAAGCGAGGGTCGGGCACCACTGGGAAGTGGGTCGAGGGATCGAGCGCATTGTAGATCGGCACGCAGCGGGCGGCGCCGAAGCTCTCATAAGCGCTCACGACAGGCGGACCGCCGCCATAGGTCAACACCAGGTCCAATGATTCAAGGGCTCGACGAACCGGGTGGTCGGCATCGTGCCGCAGCTCATCAAGCGTTGCTGCGGCATCCACGTCCCAGAAAATCTTGAGCGCCCGCCGCGACGCATGCTCGATGATGCCGGAGATTAGCTCGTCGTCGAATACGCCGACGCCGCTCGCCTTGACCACCACGTCCGCTGCGCCGGCCTCGGCAAGTACGCTTCGGAGTCCTTCGGCGGTTGCCGGATAGACGACAGACCGGGCCCAGTCAGGCGCGTCCATGTCGCGGTGATTCTGCCGATCGTAGGCGTCGGGTTCGTAGAAGGTGATCGCATAGCCGCGACCGGCGAGATCGCGCAGCAGGCCCCGATAGTAGGTGGCGGCGCCATTCCACCACGAAGACAGCAGGCTGGACCCGTAAAAAGCGATCTTCACGCGGCGCTCTCCATGATTGGATTTCGAATGCGTTGGGCGATGCCCAGGAGTTCGTCGGCACGGTGGGCGCAGCTATGCCGGCTGCGGACGGTCTCAAGACCGCTGCGGACGAGACTGTCGCGCAACGCGGGGTCCTCCTTGAGGTCCCGAAGAGCGCGCGTCATCGCGGCGCGGTCGCGCACCATGATGAAGTCCTCACCGATTCTGAACAGGTTTTCGCAGTCGTCCCACGGGGCCGAAACCAGCGGGATCCCGCAAGCGAGCGCTTCGAAGACCCGGATGGTCGGGATGCCTGGGAGCACCTCACTGTAGAAACGCCGGGGAACGTGCACGGTCGCAATGTGCTGCGCGAAAACATCGGGCGCAGACGCATTCGCGAGCCACCCATGATATCGTGCGCCGTAGGTGGCGAGCGTCCGCTTTGCTTCGCCTGGGTAACGGACGCCGTAGATATCCAGCGGCAAATTCGATTCCGCTGCAGGCTTCAGCAGGAAGTCGACGAGTTCCGCGCTGCGTTCGCCGTCACCCCAATTGCCGATCCAGACCAGGCCTTCGCGACTGCGCTCCTGCTCGGGCGGACGAAAGCGCTTGGTGTCGGCCGCCTCATGCCAAACGAAGGCGCGATCGCCCCACCCCCACTCTTCGTAGACGCGCGCTAAGGTCGCTCCAAACGCAAGAACGCCATCGTAAGCATTGAGGTCGAAGGCGCGCATTTCATGCGATGCGGAAACCGCTCGGTGGTGCGTGTCGTGGAACAGCAAAGTGAAGCTGCCCCCACGAGAGCGAAGCCGCCCAACGGCTGCTACGAGTTCCGGATCGTTCCACTCGTGAACGATGACAAGGTCTGCACCCCAGGCCAGCGCCGCGCCTTCTTCGGGACGGGTGTAGGTGCGGGAGCTGAGTTCGGGATAGCGCTCACGAAATACGGCGACGCCATCCTCGCCATGATCCCTGTGCAGGTTCGACAGGCTCCACGCGCCTTCGGGTTCGAGGACCAGGACCTCGTGGCTGCGCGCGATCAGCTCGCTTAGGACGCCGCGGAGGAAATGGGCATTGCCGTGGTTCCAGCAGGACCGAAGCGAGTGTGTGTAGTAGACGATTCTCATGCTGCGCCCGCCAGTTCGGCCGGCGCAGCCACTCTCGCGTAGACGGCCGCCATGTCATCGGCCATCCGCTCGGGCGTGTAGAGCGCCGCCCGTTCGCGAGCCTGGTCACCCAGTCGCTGGCGCTCGTCCGGGTTGCTCATCACCTGTTCAATCGAGGCTGCGAACCCCGCCGCATCGCGCGCCGGAACGTACAGCGCGGCGTTGCCCCAGATCTCGCGATGCGTTGGAATGTCTGACAGGACGAGCGCGGAACCGGCCTGCGCCGCCTCCAGCGCGGCCAGGCCGAACGGTTCGTACAAGGCTGCTGAGACGTAGATCGGACGGGCTGCAAGCAGGCCTTGCATGCGTGCACCGCCGAGCTCGCCCAGCAGCTGGAGATTGTCGACACGGACAGCGGCTCCATTCGGACCACTTGCCGGACCGGCAGCCTGAAACGGCATGTCGAGAAGAGCAGCAATGCGATCCAACGTCGCCGCATTCTTGCCTTCGTCCCAGAGACGGCTTGCAGTGAAGGCGAAGTCGCCCTGCGGAATGTCGCCCCTATGCGTCGTGATCCGTCGGCCGTTGTGCACGGCAAGGATCGGCAAATCGTAGATGCGCGACGTCTCGGCAGCGAACGCGATACTCGGCGCTACAATCGCGGACGCGCGCTGTAGTCCCGCCTCGGCGAGATCGCGCTGCCAGGCGAAATCGGGTGGAAGCGGAGTGCCTTTCACCGCGGCCCACCAACTGGCGACGCAGCTGTGCTGCACTGCAATGACGGGCTGCGAAAAATTGGCGTCCGCGAGTAGCGCGGCGCTGCTGACCTGGACGATGTCTGCACCCTCGCGATCGGCGATCGCTGCGATTGCCTGGCCGGCACGGCGGATCTCGCTTGGGCTGCTGTCGAGCCATTCGAGCGGAAGGTGGGAATCGACGAGTTCGAAGCCCGACGACTGCTCCAACTGAGCAGCGCTTGGCGACGGGCCGACGACCACAAGGATAGTCTCAATTCCAAGTCGTTGCAGCCATCGCGCCAGCTCGAGGCTGTAGACCCAGACCCCACCAACCGCATCGGTGACGAGAAGCAGCCGCATGCCCATCATTCCGCCGCGCTCGCAAGCTCGGGGTGGAGCTGCAGGCCGCGTTCCGCAGCAAGCCATCCGGCGAGCCGAGCCACGCCTTCGCGCCAGCCAAGCGGCGTCGGCAGGTCCAACGTCGAACGAACGGCGCTTGTGTCAGCGACGAACCAGCGCTGGTCGCCCTGGCGAAAGTCCTCGAAGTCCAAGTCGACATCGCGACCCGCGATCTTGCGGACTTCACCGATGAGATCGCGCAGGCTGATCGCGTTGATCGGGCCGCCACCGAGATTGAACGCCCGCCCTGAGATTCGCTGAATGTTCTGAAGCGCGGCGACATAGGCATTCACCGCGTCGGACACCTCGAGCACGTCGCGCACCTGACACCCATCGCCGTAGATCGTAATCCGGCTCCCTTCGAGCGCGCGGATCAGGAAATGTGCGACCCAGCCCTGATCCTCGGAGCCCATTTGCCGCTGGCCGTAGATGCAGCTCATCCGGAACACGGCCGTCGGGATGCCGAAGCTGCGCGCGTAATCGAGGACGTACTGGTCGGCTGCGCCCTTGGAGCAGCCATAGGGAGTGTGGAAATCGAGGGCGCGGCTTTCGTCGATGCCGCGGCGGGCGGCGAAGCTCCGGGGCTCATAGCGGTCGTGAAGCTCAGCGAGAGCAATGTCGCCAAGATCGCCATAAACCTTGTTGGTCGAAGCGAAGATGACAGGGACTGCCTCGCTGCGCACGCGCACGGCGTCGAGAAGGTTGATCGTCCCGCGGACATTGATGTCGAAATCCTCGCGCGGGTCGGCGAGGCTGGTCGTCACGGCGACCTGTGCAGCGAAATGAAACACCGCGCCTGCACTGGCGACTGCGCGCGCGAGCTCATCCTCGTCGCGCACGTCGCCGGCGACATGCGCTATGCGACTGCCGTGGCGCTCCCTCAGCCAGGCGAGGTTTCGCTCAACGCCCGGGCGGGACAGCGCATCATAAATGAGGACGTCGTGCCCTTCGCCGGCGAGGCGGTCGGCGAGGTTCGACCCGATGAACCCGGCGCCGCCGGTGATCAGGATCGGAGCGTCGCGGGAGATCATGCGACAAGTCCCTTGGCTTCAAGCTCGGCGCGCGCCTCATCCACGCGATCCTGCGCCTCCTGACCGGCTACCCATTCGGCAAGCTCGGCGAGGCCTTCGTCGAAATCCTTTGTTGACCGGAAGCCGAGGACCTCCTGCGCTTTCCTCCCATCACAGAAGCAATGGCGGATGTCCCCGATCCGCGACTTGCCGGTGATCTCCGGCTCGATGTCGTTGCGGTTCATCGATCGGGCGATCGAGGTGGCAACGTCGCGAACGCTGCGCTCCTGCCCGGAACCGATGTTGAAGACCTCTCCCGGCGCATCGGGATGGACCAGCGCTTCGCAGAAGGCTCGCGCGACGTCCCCGACATAGACGAAGTCGCGGCGCTGCTCGCCGTCTTCGAAAATCATCGGCCGCTGCCCGTTGGACAGCCGCGACGAGAAAATGGCAAGGACCCCTGTGTACGGATTGGAAAGCGCCTGCCCGGGCCCGTAGACGTTGAACAGCCTCAGGCACGTCCCTTCCATGTCATAAGCCTGCGTCATGATGAGCGTCTGCCGTTCCTGCACATATTTCCCGAGAGCGTAGATCGACGCGAGGCTGGG
>Ga0307411_10000363_pt1 | contig 15362 bp, 17 predicted proteins | sample DK1Ometagenome_2_FD_203712 | JGI IMG/M metagenome (GOLD analysis project Ga0307411, IMG submission 203712) | Maize rhizosphere microbial communities from greenhouse at UC Davis, California, United States - DK15-O-1 | ecosystem: Host-associated > Plants > Roots > Rhizosphere > Soil | place: USA...
ATATTCAAAAGAATATCATCAATCCTATTAAGGCAAAATATAAACTTCAGGTACAAGGTGCCGGAAGAAAACCCACTACAACTACATCTAAAAATATGTTTTTAACTGCTGATGGAAAAACACTTCCTCTGCTTGATATTATACGAGGGTTCAAAGGCTATATTTTCCTTTCTATAAGAGATAACATGGCCGCTATCAACGTAGATACGTTTTTATCATCTCTCACACCAGAGATAATAGAACGTTATCCTGAAATACAGAACACGATAAGCCTTGATCAGCTTAAACAGGAGATTGAAGCCGCAATAAAATCAGTTCCACATACTATAACAATGGAACTTCCACAGAGCGCACAGAGGGCAATAGAGCAATATTATCAAAATATTCAAAAGAATATCATCAATCCTATTAAAGCAAAATATAATCTTCAATAATAAAAATAGAGAGGGGCTCACCTATATTTGTAAGCCCTCTCTATTTTTATTAAGATAGACTATTTAAAACGCAAATCCTACTTTGCCCCATAAGGTCCATCTGCGGAGTACTGCATTATTGTTTTTAGAGAAAGTATATGATGCGCCTCCAGTGCCAAATACAGGATACTCCCGCTCATCATTTCTATAGCCAAGCGCTGCATAGAGCGTGTTAGAAAGAAGGCATGGTGTTGCCGCTGACTCTAAATCTAGATCTGTCTCTTTTATAACACTTGTCTCATAATTGTCTATTATAACTGGAATTAATATTAAGCCTGGCGGCGCGTCCAAGTTACTAACAACTTGTTCTAAATATGGACTACCTTGTATTGTACGTATTGGGTTGGTAGTACCCGTTCCGATAAAGTGTTTGATAGCAGGCCCTTCTTGCCATGGGCATGCTAATTTCACGCACTCTGCACGTTTTGCAAAGAAGTTATAGCCAACTTCTCCTTCAAAACGACGAAATGAGAACACAAATGCTGAGTTTGTATTATGAACAAGCCCTGGGGTTACCTTAACATCTTGCGTTAAAATATTTATACCTGGGGTGAAAAGGTTCTTACCTAATAATCCCCCTATTGTTAACGCTTCAGTGGCTTGTTCTACGTTTGCATACAAGCTCATATAACGACTCCATGGCTTATTTTTGAGATCAAAAGAGCGAATCTGTTTTTTATCAAACAGATATTCACTATGGTTTGCAAGTTCAAAACGAATCATTTTGTCGCCTTCTTGGTTCTCCCAAATATCTAAACCAAGACTGCTTCCAAACATAATGCCCGCATGTTTTCCACGTCCAATAATTGGTTCAAAAACATACTCTCCATTTTGCCTATTTGACGTTGGAATAACAACACCAAGATAAGTCTCCATATGCGCTGGTTGATGCTGTAGCCATTCGTATCCAATTTTAAATTCTATATCTGCAAGCCCTGTTTTTTTCATTGAACATGCACTCATTTTACCAAAATTCCATGCTGGCTGATCTAAAGCAGCAATCATAGAATTAACTGCATTTGGATTTTGTAATGGGTCTGCATCTGATGTGGTTTCAGAAACTTCAGTAAGGTTTAAGTTGTTGTTCATATGCGTAACTGGAGCTGATAGACTTAACCAGAAACCACGTCCACGTGAATGTAACTTCCAGAAGCTCTGTCTATAATAGAAGCCAAAACCGACCACACTCTGCTCGGGTGCAATACTAATTGTTCCTTTATAGTTAAGCCCTGTTGTAAAGATATTAAAATTCTGCGCGAGCAGATCTTGTTCTCCATTATTAAAGCCAATTTCTCCCAGCACAGGTCCTGTTTCAACAACTGTTAGCTGCGTTTTTGCGTCAGGAAAAAAATATTGCGCTAAATCCTTTTTATTAGTTGATTTACCCCCAAAAAGACATAGTTGAAACGCTCCTGAACAGCCATCCTCACGAGCATGATTAAAATCACTACGCATTGCAGATACTAATTCCGGAGTTACTGACGTAAAATGAGGTTGCGTATTTGCAAGTGTTGTTTTACTCGTTGCATCATAATCACATTCTCTAGAATCACAATCAGCTTTAATAACTCCAATAAGAATAACTGCTAAAAAAAATATTCTATTATTTTTCATATTGCCCCTTTTTTCCTGCATTAATAAAGCAGGGAGTGATAGTTTTTTATTCTAGTTTGTTCTAGCATTGTACAACAATACAAGTCAACCTTTTGCCGCTTCTTTCCATAAAAATCAAAAGAGTGATATACTAGAACACATGCGATTTCTCTTTATTAAGGATATACATGATTACACGCGTTAAAGGCACTCAAGACTTTTTGAATCTGAAGCTATTTAATTTTATTATAATTTCTCTCAAAAAACATCTTTCTTTATATCATTTCACAGAAATACAGACTCCACTTATTGAACATCTCAGCTTATTTCAACGTTCTTTAGGTCAGAATACTGATGTGATATCAAAAGAGATGTTTATTATAGAATCTCGACAGGCAGAAGACACAGACCGTATCTGCTTACGACCAGAAATGACCGCTTCCATTGTTCGCGCATTTAACGAAAACCGTATTCAACAGATTCCTTGGAAAGTTTTTTCATATGGTCCCTGCTTTCGCTATGAACGGCCACAAAAGGGAAGATTTCGACAATTTCATCAATGCACAATAGAGACTATTGGCACTCCTTCCATTATACATGATGTAGAATGTATCACCCTGCTTGATCGCTTTTTTCATGAAACACTTACGCTTAATAATTATATTTTAAAGATTAATTTTCTAGGGTGTAATCAAGATCGTGCCTCATCTATTGCCCTATTACATCAATTTTTAGAAAGTGCTGCTGCAAAAAATATATGTGGCCAATGTTGCGAGAGAAAAAATCGCAACATTATGCGTATTTTTGACTGTAAAAACAATACCTGTCAAGAAATATATCGAAACGCTCCCTCTGTTACTGATACTCTATGCACGCCATGCAATGATGAATGGAATCAATTACAAACCCAACTTTCTCTACTATCAGTCTCTTTTATTCATTCAAAAACATTAGTTCGTGGTTTAGACTACTATAACAAAACGGTCTTTGAGTTTTCCAGCAAAAACCTTGGCGCACAAGATGCTTTTTGTGGTGGCGGACGGTATAACCAATTAGCACAAGAACTTGGCGCTCGCCAGGACTATCCTGCAATTGGTGCTGCAATTGGACTAGAAAGACTTATGCTTCTTTTAGAACCACTACAAAATATTTTATTACTCGATACAGATCCTTTATTGAACGTCATTATCGCCAGAACGTCAGCACAGCAGAGCCTCGCTCTCTTATTAGCAGATTCTCTCAGAGCAGAAGGGATCGTAATAGATATTCTTTCTGAGGGCTCAATGAAAAGTATGTTACGAAAAGCACATGCTCTTAACGCCGCCCATGTTCTTATTGTGGGAGAAACAGAGCAACAGAATGGGACCGTGACTATAAAAAATATGACATCAGGAACAGAAAGTACAGTGCCTCAGATAGAAGCGGCTGCACTGCTAAAAACAGTAATTGACTGATGAGACTAAAAAGAGTAAATTCTTTAAAAGAAATCTCATTTTTCACCTACACTCAAAGGAAAATTATATGAAACATAGACTCATAACAACAGGGTTATGTCTTACTATAACCTGCATAACATTCTGCGCTGAAGATAAGTCTCGGAATGCCACGTCAGCAACAACATTAGTGGCCAAAGATCTTACTCTTGATACCAATATTAGAGCTGAAGATAAGCCTAGTGATCTCCCTTTAACGACAGTATTACTAGCCAATGAAGGTATTACTCTTGATGCCAATATTAGATTTGTTGAAACATTTACTGTTATGGGAGAAGGTGAAGCTGGTCAAATCGCACGTAAAGAGATTGAATATAAACGTGATTTAGCAACACAAGAAATACAAGAGCTCAACAAAAAAATAGAAAAAGCAAAAACTGATTATATGAACAAAGCTTCAACTATGACCGATGCTGCTCGTGAAAAAGAAGAAAAAAGAATTATTAAAATGGAACGCGATTTAAAAAATCTAGTTGCTGAAAAAGAAGAAGAATTAAAGCTTGATATGCAAATTGCTACCGAAAAATTAGCATTAGATATGGAAGCAGCGGTGATTGAAGTTGCACAAGAAGAAAATATTGATATTGTGATTGATAAGATGACTGGTAGGGCACTATATGTTGCAGAAACATTTGACTATACAGATAAAATAATTGATCGAGTGAACAAAAATCATCAGATAAAACTCGCTCAAAACCAACAGACTAGTACCGTCAAAGTTGCAGAAAATACTCAAGGTTCCCCTTCTAAAGGGGTATCCGTATAATATAATAGCTCATATAAAAAAAGAGCGGTTGTTTTCAACCGCTCTTTTTAGTATCAACAACTGTACTTATGAAAACTATACAGCAATTTCCCATAAAAATTATTATTGGTCTTGGCAACCCTGGAAAGTCATTTGATAACACACGCCATAACATTGGGTTTGCTGTAGTTAATGTTCTTGCAGATATGTATGGGGGAACGTGGCATAAAAAAGACAATAAAGAGATTGCCGAAGTTTCTATTGATAATCATCTCATAACACTTGTAAAACCACTTACTTTTATGAACACTTCAGGTAAAGTGATTCCTGCTCTTTTAAAACAGGGAATAACCGCAAAAAATCTTTTAGTTATTCATGATGAACTTGAAAAACCTTTTGGTGCCGTTGGAATAAAAGTAGGAGGAAGCCATAAAGGGCATAATGGCTTACGATCTATCATAGAATTGTGTGGTTCTGAGTTTATACGCCTTTATTGTGGAATTGGACGCCCTCTCCATAAGCAAGACGTAAGCTCATATGTATTAAGTACTTTCTCTGAACCAATAGAAAAAGTAGAGGCGATGATTACACAGGCATGTCTGATGATTGAAAAAATACTCGTTTAAATACGCCTTATCTTCTTGGCTGCTTAATAGTACAGCCCTTCTTACTTTTATATGGATATGGATATCTTGTCTGTTGCTCTTTTCGAAACAATGTATTCTTTTTTTTAGGCTCCTGAGGAATACCCTGTTGAGCAAAAACCTGATCGAGTAATAATACTGACGCTAGAGTAACTTGCATGTGTTGATGATTCGATTCCATGCCCAAAATACTTGTTGATGCTGCGAGTACACCAATGGTTATTAAGTTTTTCATAAACCCCTCGTATTTATAGTAAAACTGTTTATATGCCCGTCATTATAGCCTATTTACTCTTTAAAAACAAAATCTTCTTTGGTTTCAGCCTCCATCAATTATTGACTAATTGAATTTTCTAATGTTACTATAGCAGTAATAACTTCATTCTGTTGTAAAAATATTAGGCCTAACAATGGAAAAAAAGCATGTTTTAGTATTCATTATAGTACTCATTACTGGGTACACTTTTACAGAATGGTGGCAACCGTTAATCAAAATTGAAGTTCCAAAAGTTCCTATTACCTTTAGCGGTAAAGAATTAGGTCAAGAAACCCAAGAATTAGTAACAAAATTACAAGAAAATGTATTTCCACAACTTAAAACCGCTTCGGAAGAATTTCTGTTTTCGCTGGTGAATATAGATAATGCCTTACGATTAAGTATTCCTATCGCACTTTTTTTTATACTACCACTGGCTAGTTATCAGGGAAGTAGGTTGGGCCTACATTTTCTAGAAAAAAAGCTTCTTAATCCTCAATTAATACTCCCCAATTCTTCATATGGAAGGTTGGATCGTATCAGGCGGTGGTGGTCTCAGTATAAAACCCCTTTTGTCATACTCAATGAATCTGTTAACAAAAAGCTTGATGCCATTAAAGAAAAAGTTAAAGTAATAAAAACAGCTATCAATGCCGGAAAATCGCTAACATATGACAATCTTTTATTACATGGACCATCAGGCACCGGTAAATCTCTTATTGCTCAGATTATAGCTGATTATAGTAATATGGACTTTTTACCAGTATCAGCCCCTTCTTTATTGCAATCAGGAATATTGATGAGTATAAAATATCTTGATCAATTATTTGCTATGGCTCAGGCAAGCTCATATGGTGCCGTTATTTTTATTGACCAGGCAGATCTGTTATTTACTCATCGAAGCTTATTAAAAAATGACCCCGAACATAATAAAGTAGTAAGCCATCTTGAATCATTACTGAGCAAGAATAGTAATAAATATATGATAATAGCTTCAACTACAGCTATTCAAAGGATAGATAATGCCATACTACCCACGTTTAATGATCATCTCGAGATACCACTTCCTGATATTCTTTCTCGAATAAAACTAATAGCATTCTACACACAAGCAATCTTATTTAATCAAAAAGAGAATACCAAACTATTTATCGACCAAGCTCGCACCTTATTGAGTAAAGAATATATGATTGATATAGCACAACAGATTGAAGGCTTATCTCCTGCTGATATTAAAAATATGATTATGACAATTCGTAAGAAAAGTCTTACAACCCACAACGAGGTTCCAACACAAAAGATTGTCTCAGAAGCGATTGCACAAGCTGTTGAGAAACGGCAAACATTACACCATTACCAATCTTTAAGACCTGACCCCGCATAACGCATATTTATTGAAAAAATAAAATTGGACAATTAGAATATTTGATGGTAGAGTAATTATTATTGTAATAAAACTATTATTAAATATCGTCATATACCTCATGAAAATAAAACATTATTGCGCTGTAGCAACATTTTTTACTCTTATTCTCTCTGCTGATAATCTTAATGTGTCTCACTTGACTTCTATACCAGTTAAAGTACAACTCGACTTTAGCAACTTTAACGGAGAAACAACTAAAATACTCGCTGAGCATATTGTTGTCGGCACACTAGAAGGTATAGCTAAAGGTACTTCTAATGGAAATGTTGAAAAAAATCTTACACAAACATTTCAGAATACTCTACAACAAGGGTCACAAGCTTTTGCTACAGCTGCACGTGATGCAGAATTTCGTAATAACCTTGGTGAAGGCGGTAGAGAATTATCTAGATCCTTTGGCCATGGTTTACACCACTTAAATGATGGACTAGAAGAAAGTGTCTTTCCGGAGTTAAGTCGAGGCTATCGCGGCTTTATAGGTTCTTTTATTAATATTGAAAATGCTATTCGCTTTTCATTACCTATCGCTTTTGGAATGGCCATTCTTGTAACAGGATATTACGGTTGTAAAACAGCATGGGAAGTATTTAAACACAAAATACTCAATCCTAAACCTATTATTATGCTTCCTCAATCAAAAATAGGACGATGGGATCGGGTTAAGCGATGGTGGAAAAAATATAAGACACCAGCTATGGTATTTAATCAATCTGTCAAAGACCGCCTACATGAAATTCAAGAAACTACAAAAACTACGAAATCTCATATCAAACGTAAAAGAAACGTCAGCTATAACAACGTGTTGCTTTATGGAAAACCGGGTACCGGAAAAACCTTATTTGCACAGATACTCGCTGATTATACCGATATGGATTTCATTCCCGTAACTGCCGCATCATTACTGCAATCAGGCATTCAAGGCACTAAATATATTAACGAAATATTTGAAAGTGCTCGTAAAAGTCGATATGGCACTATCATTTTTATTGATGAAGCTGATGCGCTTTTTGTTGATCGTAACTTATTAAATCCTGAATCGGACCACTATAAGGTGCTTAATCATCTTTTAGCACTTACCGGAAGCGCTAGTAATAAGTTTATGATAATAGCAGCAACTAATCATTCCTACGTTATGGATGAAGCTATGGGCAGACGTTTTCAAGATAGAGTATTAATGCCATTACCTGACCTTGAAACCCGTATTGCATTAATTGAACTGTATGGCGCATCTATTATCTTTAATGAAAAAGAAAATGGAAAAAGATATGTCACAACAGCAAAAAAACTTTTCACTCCACAATGTATGGCCTTTATTGCAGAAAAGTCTAATGGTCTATCACACGCGGAAGTTAAAGATATGATCGCAGCTATGCATAAAAAAGCTGGTATCTCTATCGAAGGGATTCTTACAATGGACCATATTAACGATGCAATTCATCAAGCTTTGGTAAAATATAAAGCCTTAGAACAAGATTATACGCAACGTACAGAACGTCTTAAAAAATATACCTCACCCTCTTCAATACCTTCGTATTAAACCATTCAGAAAAACTATACCCTTTTATAATACTTAACCCATCTCTCATCTTTTGTTTTTATTAAAAAAAGAATTTTATTGCTTTTGCGCAAAAAGAATAATTACAATTAATATTAAAAAGATTTAGTAAACGATTAAAAAAGGAATTTTGATGAAAAAATACCTGATAGCGTTACCATTGTTAATGGTAAGTCTTATAATAACCTCTACGCCTCGCATTTTTATTGAAAATCATTATGGAGCACCAATCGCGCTTAAAGTTAATGACAAAGAGATTCGCGTTGCTAATGATTATAATCCTGTTCTGATAGGATATTCTACTAGCTTTGAGCATATTGTACCAGGAGCCGTAAGCTCTCTTGCAATCAGAACAACTGGTATGGGTTCTGGATATGGTGCTTCACCTTATACACCACTTAACTATGTTCTCGAACAAGTGGAACAAGAGAGTACTATCAATAGAAATAAAGATGCTGTTATCCTTATAAAGCCAAGCAGTTACTTTTCTAGCTGGAATATTGTTGTGATCTGGAGAAATAGTAATGCCTCAGTATCTACCTTTACGATGACCTCTCCCGAAGAAAAGTTTTTACGACTAACTTCAGCTCAGGATAGATTAAATGCTCTAGCACAAGGCATTCTGGGTGATGATATAGCAGCCCAAGTGAAAGCAATTTGCAATACAGATTATACAAAATCTACACAGATGGGAAAAGTAAACTTATGCAATAATTTACGCCGTAATATAGTAAAACCAGAATTCAATGTGGACTTTCGGCTTAAAATAACTCAACCTGACTTACAACCGACTATAGAAGAGATAAAAGACTTAATTAATCAATTGTACAGAACACTACAACGTTATATGTCTAATAGATGGGTATAATCCATAACAAAAAGGCGTGGTGCAATCACACGCCTTTTTTTATAATTTAGTATACTTAGTAGATCTACCTTTGCATTTTTCCACTGGGTATTTTTGTTCAAACTCTTTATATTTATGAGTAATTGCTTTTGCGAGATCAATATTATGACGAATACAAAAGGCTAATGTTAAAATGGCAATATCTGAAATTTCATTTTCAACATCCTGCCGCTGCCTTTCTAATTCCGCATAAGAAGCGTTATTATCGCACCATAAAAAGAGATCCATTAATTCTGCAACTTCAGATGCTAATGCCATACTTAAATTTTTGGGGCTATGAAACTGTTGCCATTCACGCTCTTCTATAAACTGTGCTACTCTGTTTTTTAATGCCTCAACTGTGGCACTTCTATCATTCATAGATTATCCCTCTTACTGCAATAGTAGATTGTTTTGCAAGAAATCTATAACCATCTGACTCCACGACTCAAAGCAATCTTTCTGATCTATACATTTTTGTAATGGTACAAGAACACCACTTTTTAACTCCGATTTAATCTCTATGCAAGGAGAATCGCCCGTTAATAAAAAAACAAAACCGATATGAACTTTTCCGACATCATTTGAATCATCATTAATAATGCCTAAAGCCCTTACTGAAAAAGTACCGGGATAATGCACTTCTTCATAAAATTCACGTCGCGCCCACTCAAATAATGAGTTTTCGGACATATCTTCTTCTCGAATATGCCCACCAATTCCTAGCGTTAATTTATTGCGCAATCGACTTTCAGACGCATCAGTCCTTCTTTGCATTAAAAAGTAGGAATCTTCATATTTAAAAACTAGATAAGGAATAATCTGTTTATAAGTAAAATCTACTTCCATCAAAGAACGGGGGTGAAATTCTTTTTTATGAGAAATAATATGTAGATAATGATCAAAATCAACATGGCACAACCCTTGCCACTCTCCTTGAGGGAATAGATGATTACGCTTTACCACAAGTATATTTTCATCATTTTTTTGAAAAATAGTTGTCTGATTCTGTTCTTTATTATGTACTACCATCGTTAGTGTGCCTTTTATCATTCATGTAATCATAGCTCTAATACGTATATAATTAGTTTCACTAATTAATATCAGTATAAATATGATAGAAAGATTAGCAATCACTACTCATTCTATGGTATATACAAAAAAGGAATCAAAAAAAAGGAATTTTATGATTATAAATAACAATAGACTTATTCGCTTATACACCTTTCTACAATACTTTTATGGTATTACAGCGCTCGTTATTGGTGTTGATAAATTTTTTTATTGTATTGTTGATTGGAATATTTTTGTAGGGCCTTGGGTATATATTTATCTTCCACCATTACTATCGTCCAATATTGTTCCTCTCGTGGGAATTATTGAAATAGCAGCCGGAATTCTCGTGTTAAGCACATGGGTTGAATACGGGTCATATATCGTAGCAGCATGGATCGGCGTTATTATTATTAACCTATGTACCATTGGAGGCATGTACGACATAATTTTACGTGATATTGCGATTGCGGTCGGATATATCACATTAGGTGTTTTAACACCTATACAAAAAGAATCCCAAAATACTCTTAGATAATAGCATGTTAAATATTTTCAGTATCTCGACAATATTGTTTTAGCTATTATGGATATTCTAGCTAATTACAACCCGATACAAACTTATCAACTAAAATTATTCAATAATTATCACAATAGAGAATTTAGCCTCTATAAAATTTTGATTATTCATAAAAATATGATACGTTAACATTGCTGTTTAACATACATCTGACAATAAAATATTTTTTTGAAATAATTTTGTTATAATACCAAAGCAAAGCATGAAATTTCAGATACCCTTTTTAATAACTATCATCTTTATGCTTCCCATAGGATGCGTATACGCATGCTTACCTGAAAATAGACGTCTTGCAGAAGACAGAATAATAAATCAGCAGAAACAAGAGAAACCACCACTAAATGGATATTTTTTTGTACTTGATGAGGATCAGAAAATATGGCATGAAATACCTTATACCCTAAAAAGAACAGAAAAATTTAGGCTTTTCCGCTACGTATATGATCCTCATACAAAAAAGGTAGATCTTACCTTTACGCAGGTTAAGGGTAATAAAGGGCGAGGAGGTCGATCTACTCAGAAAACAAGAATTACAGCGTCTTGGACAGAGTTATTAAATGCAAAACCTTTTGTAGATGCTTTTCAGGATACTATCACGGATAACATACTCAAAATTTTTGCAAACAAGCCGTCAAATAGAAATCGTAATTTTGATACTACACCACCTTACTGGTGCATCCAGCATAAAGATATAAATAATCTATTTGTGATGGTAGATTTTGGTTTTATTCGTGATACATCAGAAACACTTCCTTCTACCTTTCTAACTTATTTTCTTGAATCCGACGAGTTAGAGCACGCTATCCGTGAGATAAGGCAACAGAAAAACGTGAATGATTTGTTCAGCAAGGAGAATAGTAATCAACCTACAGTAGAAAATGCAAATACAGAGAATTCTATACTTAACGTGCATGATTCTTCTTGCAATAAGGATAATAGTAAACAATCTACGGTGAACAACACCGACAGCGCAATTACAAGGCATCGATTTGCTCTTATAGCATTTATAATAACTGTTGTTATTGGGACCGGCCTGTATTGTAAGTTGTGCATCTTGAACTCTTCTATTTCCCCATCTACGTAAATCGCCTCAATTAAAATTAAATAAGTTGAGAAAAATCTGAAATCGTCATAAATAACTCTTTTTCTATGGTTGATCAAAATTCATGGCTTTCTTGAAAATGCATGCAAAACAAGCAAAAAATCGTCTTTTTTGTGCTACCATGGCAGGCCCATTCTCTAATGAGAGCGAGTTTCATCAGAGTATAAGCCTTTTGACCCCGCCTCAATTCTATGAGAAACTATATATAAGGAATAAATATTGAGCACATGTATTTAGTCTGCATATAACCACCACGTCCTCAATGGTTATTATAATGTATAAAAAATCTTAATAGAAACAATAATATGATATACGTGTTTATTCTACTCTTTCTTTCTTTTTACTCCTATTATATGGATACTCCACATATAACTCCTTGGCGTAACACATTTGAGCAGATTAATAATCCCCAATGGGAGCATTACGCAGAAACCCAAAAAATGTGGTCCCAAATGCAACACAATCCATGCATCACATTAACTAAAAAAGATCATAGTAGCCTTGTGCATGGAGATGGACCAGCGCTCATCGTTCATGGATTTGGGTCCTCGAAAGATGTTTTACCAGTCTATATAGAAGAATAATCAATAACACTTGTATACCTGGTGACGTTATTAGTTTTAACTTTTCTGATGCATCACGTTGGCTAGCACATATAATTTTCTATGGCATACCATTTTCAAAATCTAGCTTTGCAGGCGATGCTGATATAATAACTCTGTTATCAGTACTAAAAACATTATTTTTATCAGATAGTCTTCCTGGTGTTATTTATGCACACTCGCGTGGTGCAGCAACAGCACTAAAAGCTCTCGCTATTCTTCACAATCCTCAGGGTTTAGCTGATAGAAAGCTATTAAAAGTATTAGAAATTTCAGATGAAATGCGTATAAAAATTGTTAACACATGTAAAGTTTTTTACATTCTTAATCCTATTGGTCGTTTTGAGCATGCATTTCAACAACAGGTTCAGACAAGGCTGGCCTTACTGTACTGGATTTCACCATCCTGGATTGATAATACAGTTGCGCCATGGCTGAAAAAAAATTACCGCATATAACACAATACGATCCTAACACCTATAAGGATCCTCTTGATTATGTTAAGCAATTGAAAGGAATCCCGACACGCATCTGGTTCCATTGCGAAAAAAACGATCGCGATGTTTCCAATAAAGATGATTGTGCATTTGTACAAGAACTGTTAGAAGTAATCCCAACTACCAATCTTTATATTTCTTGTACTGATAATGGTGGACATAGCGCTTATGGGATATTGATAAATAAAATTATTCACGCAGTTAACAAACATGTTGGCGTATCCCATCTATGCGATGATAAGTATCACACCAGAGAAATATCAACAATGATGAATGATGCTCGTATAAAGCCAGAAGATATTAACTCATTAAAAAAGGATCCCACGCACCATTTTGAGAATTTTTCACAAAAATATTCCATAAAAAAATATAATTTCAGTAAATTTTCATTCTGAACACGCTATGAGCCCTTCTCTTTCCCATCTATGTACAATATGCATCAAAGATGCTATCTTGCTATTGAAGTTTAATCATAAAAGCAGAAATAAAAATGCCTTTTGCAAATAAGCTCGTTATAATAGTAAATAAAACTATAGATGTTGGTATTGCTATGAATGCAGTAGCACATGCTTCCCTTGCCGTTGGTGCATTACTTGGACCAGATAATTCTTTTTTGCACTCTAATCGTGATGCAAGCGGCAATGATTGGAAGATTTCTGGCATGCCTTATATTGTCCTTGCCGGTAAATCAAATGAAATCAAAAAAGCGGTATTGGCAGCAAAAGAAAATGGTCTTATGCAGCTCTGTTTTGTGGATAGCATGACTGGTGGTACGTATGTAGAACAAATTGAAAACATCGCAAAAAAAAATCAGGATGAACATATTTACTATGCTGCTGTTATTTTTGGGACATGGGATACGGTTTCTCACATAAGCAAAAAGTTTTCGTTATATAAAGGCCAATAAATTTGACCAAAATAAATTATTTCTGTATTCTGAAAAATAGAAATATTATTAATTCTTAAAGGAGCTATCATGAAAACATACGATGCTACTACAATAAGTAGGCAGCACATTTCATGTCAATCACACAATATTATACAAGATGTCGTTTCTGCATCTTCTATTGTTCTTTTTATTCTATCAAATCGAATCTATTCTTATAGTACATATCAACTTTCAGCGAATAGCCTGCTGCTTAGCAGTCTATAATCTTAGTGCTTTTATAGCACATACACCAAAAATATTTTTTATTTATTACCAATAACACTTTTTTGATCATCATAGTTGTTTTAATCTTTTTATTGCTCTGTTAACTCAATAACTATGCATAAAAGCATAACTCTATTTGTGTATCAAAAAAAATTAAAATAATTATTTTTCACTTTATATATAATGGACTCTTTATGAAAATTTTTTGTTTGATAATAGGTATCATAGCTTTTAATGCCCCTTTTTCTGCATTTGGAATGGAAAATGATGAAGAAGTTGGCCGTCGCGTAATAAAAAAAATTCAAATGGCAGCAAGCACTGGTACAATAGTTGGTGGATGGGGATTTTTTGCAGTTAATTCAAAAACATTAATTAACAGATTACCGTATGGCGTAAAAAGAACTCCATTAGCTATTTTTTTAGTCAGTTGTAGTACACAGCAAGTAATTGGCATGACAGGCGTTATATCTAATCCAAACGCTATGAGAAAAATCGGAAAAATATCCAGAGGCAACTATACACACAACATAAAAGAATAAGAGGCAACTATACACATAACATAAAAGAAATAAATTGAAGTTTAATCATAAAAGCAGGAATAAAAATGTCTTTTGCAAATAAGCTCGTTATAATAGTAAATAAAACTATAGATGGTGGTATTGCTATGAATGCAGTAGCACATGCTTCCCTTGCCATTGGTGCATTACTTGGACCAGATAATTCTTTTTTGCACTCTAATCGTGATGCAAGCGGCAATGATTGGAAGATTTCTGGCATGCCTTATATTGTCCTTGCCGGTAAATCAAATGAAATCAAAAAAGCGGTATTGGCAGCAAAAGAAAATGATCTTATGCAGCTCTGTTTTGTGGATAGCATGACTGGTGGTACGTATGTAGAACAAATTGAAAACATCGCAAAAAAAAATCAGGATGAACATATTTACTATGCTGCTGTTATTTTTGGGACATGGGATACGGTTTCTCACATAAGCAAAAAGTTTTCGTTATATAAAGGCCAATAAAAAACAGGGGGCTTAAAAGCCCCCGCTTTGCACTTTTGTTTTAACTTACTGATTTTGGATATATTCTCGCATACGCGCCTCGTTAGTCTGGCAACATGTTTTAGCAAAGTATCCATCTGCCCAAAAACTTTTACCCCACAAAAATTCTTTTAGCTCTGGAAACTCTTCACGAATTACTTTACTTGTCATCCCTTTAAACAATTGTACCATTCGTCTAACGCTCACCTCCGGGCGCATTTGAATCAACATATGTATATGATCAGGCTGAATATTTAATTCTTCT
>Ga0307411_10000364_pt1 | contig 15341 bp, 15 predicted proteins | sample DK1Ometagenome_2_FD_203712 | JGI IMG/M metagenome (GOLD analysis project Ga0307411, IMG submission 203712) | Maize rhizosphere microbial communities from greenhouse at UC Davis, California, United States - DK15-O-1 | ecosystem: Host-associated > Plants > Roots > Rhizosphere > Soil | place: USA...
CAGCAGCTTGTTCTGCAAGAAGCTGAACACCGAGCCTTCCAGATTCTTGCCACCGCGATGAGTGATCGCGCTGATGATATAGGATGCACCGCGGGTGTACTCCGCGTCATACGAGTTCAGGTAGACCCGGAACTCGCGCACTGCCTCCTGGGGGACCATGGAGCCGTTCTGCGGCCCCCCGACGACTTGGCCCACGTACATACCCTTCCATTCAAGGCCGTCGACATAGAGGTTGGCGAAACGGGGTGCAGCCACGGGCAGTGCACCGGCTGCAGGCGCTGATTTGCCTCCTTCGACCGCGAACGTCCGAATGCCGGGAGCCACGGCGGCGATATTCAGCACGTTGCGGCTATTCAGCGGGAGCTTCTCGATTTCTTCCTGCAGCACCGCCATCGATACGTCGCTTCTATCCACCTCGAACTTGCGTTGGGCAGTCACCACAATCGGCTCGAGCTCCACCGCACCCGCCTCTAACCTGAAATCGATTGTAGCGCGTTGTCCCAGAACGAGCCGAACACCCTCCAAGAGTTGCTTCCGATAGCCGATGGCACGGACCTGCATGGCATAGAGACCGGGCGCCAGACCGAGTATTCGGTAGCCTCCCTCTGGGCCTACGACAGCATGCCGAGCGGTGGCGGTCTCCAGGTTTCGGACCTCCAGCTGGGCCCCTTCTGGAACGCTTCCGCCTTCGGCTTTGATCACCCCTTCGAGTGTGATGGTAGTGGCCTGAGCAGATAACAGCGAGGCTGCGCAGGGTGTGAGCAGCAGGATGCCAACCGTGAGGAACCGCGAGCAGAGAAGGTGGTGCATTCGAGCACCTCAGAGCGACTTCACCCCATCTCCACATGACGGACCACAACGGGCCGAGTTCCAGCACGCCGAACAGGCAAAGATTTGTGGAATGGGATTTGTGCTAAGCTAACGTCCGGTCCCTGGAACAGCCAGAGAATAGACGCGACGTGCGAGTCTCAGGGTTGTGATTTACCCGCCGAATAGCCGCCGGAAGTCGTTGGAGAAGGCCAGGCCCATCAGCAGGATGATCAGCACGAGTCCCACCGTCGTCAGCCGCTCCCGGACCTTCAGCGGGAGGGGACGCCGGATGAGTGCTTCGGCCAGGAGAAAGAGGAACTGTCCCCCATCCAGCACCGGCACCGGAAGTAGGTTGAGAATGGCGAGGTTGATCGATATCAGGGCCATGAATCCGAGGAAGGTGTCCAATCCCAGCCGGGCACTCTCGCCCGCCAGCTGCCCGATCAGAATGGGGCCTCCAACCGCGCGCCCGGAAATCCTGCCACTGAAAAGGCCCCGCACAGTCCGGAAGATTTGATCCGAGGCGCCAGCGGTGGCCCGTCCGCCCTGGCTGACAGCCTGAGCCAGACTCAACTTCTCGGAGGTGAAATCGGCACCCACAGCGACACCGATTCGCCCAACGACCCTGGGTTTGCCGTTGGGGCCCGGAATCGTGTCGGTGTAAGGTCGGATGTCGAAGTCCAGACGTTCTCCACCTCGGGCTACCGTCAGAGCAACGTTCTGCCCTGCGCCTCCCTGGAGTACCTCCAAGAGATCGTACCACTGCCCGACCGGGCGTCCGTTCACGGCGACGACCGTGTCTCCCTCCTCGATACCAACCCGGGCAGCCGGCTTGTCCGGGAGAACCTCACCGATGACCGGAGCACGGAAGGGCTGTAGAGCCTGCGCCGCCTTCAACCGCTGTTCCACGGCGTCAGGGTGAATTGGCAGAACAACAGTGCCACCCCGGTCCAGCTCGATCCGGACCTCTGCGGCCGGGGCGTTGGCGATGCCACTCACAACCTCATCCCAGGAGGCGACGGTATCTCCGTTGATGCGGATGATCTTCGTCCCCGGGGTGATCTGCTTCAGTGCGGCGGCTTCGGCCGGCAGCTCCTCGGCCACCACACGGCCGACGGTCGTCACCGGGTCGATCTGGCGTCCGTTCTTGTACGCCAGGAAGGCGAACACTGCCCAGGCAAACAGTGCGTTCATGGTGACACCCGCCAGGATCACCACCATCCGCTGCCAGATCGGCTTGGCTTCGAACACTCGATCGGGCGGCACCGCGACAGCCGGAGCGCCGCCCTCCAGCGCACTGCTGCCGATGTCCTCTTCCCGGCTGGCCATTTTCACGTAGCCGCCGAGGGGCAGCCAGGAGATCGAGTACTCCGTCTCACCCCGGCGGAAGGTGAGCCATGGGATGGGTGGACCCAGGCCGAGGGAGAACCGGTGGACGTAGATGCCGGCCCACTTGGCCGCCACAAAATGCCCCGCCTCATGCACGAAGATCAGTACGCCCAGGACGACAATCAGGGCGAGTACGGTTATTACCATGAGCCCCTCACGCTCCGGATTGCCATGTCTCTGGCCCAACTGTCGGCCTCTCGCACGGCCTCCACAGCGGTGGCCGGCACGGGATGATGAGCGTCGAGCGTGAATTCGATGGTTTCGCTGATGCGGCCGAACGGAATGGCACCCTCGAGAAACGCGGCCACGGCAACTTCATTGGCAGCATTGAACACGGCCGGCGCGGTTCCGCCCGCACGGCCGGCAGCGATCCCCCACTGCAAGGCGCGAAACACGTCGGTGCGCACCGGCTCGAAGGTGAGCGGACCGGCGGCCACCGGGTCGAACCGCCGAATACCGGTATCGGGGAGCCGCTCCGGGTGAGTCAGTGCGTAGAGAATCGGCAGCTCCATCGAGGGAAAGCCGAGCTGGGCCAGCACGCTGCCGTCGCAGAATTCAGTGAAGGCATGCACCACGCTTTGCGGATGCACCACCACGTCCAGCGCCTCGTAGGGAAGTCCAAACAGATAGTGGGCCTCGATCAGCTCGAGCGCCTTGTTGGCCAGGGTCGCGGAATCTACCGTGATCTTGTTCCCCATGCGCCAGGTGGGGTGCTGCAGCGCTTCCTCCACCGTAGCGTGCCAGACTCGCTCGCCGTCCCACTCCCGGAATGGGCCACCGGAGGCGGTCAGGATCAATCGGGCCAGGCCGTTATCCCGGCCGGTGACGCACTGCAGCACGGCGCTATGCTCGGAATCAATCGGCACAATCTCGCCGCCGCCGGCGCATGCGGCCTGCGCAACGAGGTCGCCGGCCATGACCAGCGTCTCCTTGTTGGCGAGGGCCACCCGTTTGCCGGCCCGAAGTGCCGCCAGGGTTGCCTCCAGACCGGCCGCACCGACCACCGCGTTGACCACAATGTCGGCATCGGGGTGGGTCGCGGCCTCGATGAGAACCTCCGGACCGGTGGGCCAGCGCGAGTCGTTGGTCAGACCCGCGAGTGCCGCGTAGGCCGGGCTCCACTCGGATACCTGGGCTTCGAGCTTTTCACGGTTGCGGCCCGCCGTCAGGGCCACCAGCCGAAAGTGCTCCTGCTGTCGCCGCAGTACATCCAGCGTGCTGTGGCCGATCGATCCGGTGGAGCCCAGGATTGCGACGCCCCGCTGCGTTCCGTTCAGCGTCATCAGATCACGCCAAACGCGCGGTACATCGCGGCCGCGGTGGGAATGACGAAGTAGAGAGAATCGAACCGGTCGAGCACGCCCCCATGGCCCGGGATCAAGTGACTCGAGTCCTTCACTCCCGCCTCCCGCTTGAAGAGCGATTCCGCCAGATCACCCACCTGGCCCACCACGGACAGAACGGCCGAAATCGCGAGCAGTTGCCCGACCGGAATGTCGAGCCCAACCCGGGGAAAAATGAGGAGCCCGAAGAGCGGTGCCATCAGGACCCCTCCGAGCACGCCCGCGGTGCTCCCCGACCGCGTCTTACCCGGACTCACTGTCGGCGCCAGCTTCGGTCCACCCAGGGCGCGGCCTCCGAACATGGCGGCAGTATCACACACCCAGGTCACCACCAGCGGGAAAAATACCAGCCAGGCACCGGCCCATGACTTGACCGCAAAGCTGGTGTGCCGGATCGCGAGGAGAAACGCCGGAAGGGCCCCGGTGTATGCCACTGCCAGCAGAGTGATGGCGGCAGCGGCCAGCGGCCGCTCCGACGGCTGGTGACTCGCCAGGACCCAGGTGAGCAGGACGATGAGCCAGATGGCAGCCAGGTACGGCCACCACAGGGTGAGCGAATCGCGGACCTGGGGTGTCGCAATGACCCCGTACACCAGGAGTGGAAGCGCGGCGGCGCTCAGGAGTGCCAGAGGCGTCACCGCCCGGATATTTCCCCGCCCGGCCAAATCCAGCAACTCACGGGCGCCCAGCGCGCCCACAACCGCCAGCACCAGAGCCAGCGGAAGCCCACCATACCAGATGAGGGCGAGTGCGAGTGGGATGGCGACAACCGCAAACCCGACCCGCCGGACCAGATTGGAGTCCATGCTCATCCGGCTTCGACGCGGCCAAACCGCCGTTCGCGCCGCTGAAACTCCAAAATGGCTTCGAAGAGGTGGCGCCGGGTAAAGTCCGGCCAGAGCACAGGCGTGACATAGAGCTCGGCGTACGCGAGCTGCCATAGCAGAAAGTTGGAGATGCGCATCTCGCCCGACGTGCGAATCAAGAGGTCGGGGTCAGGCCAGGGCGCGGTGTACAGCATCCGCCCCACGGCCTCCTCGTCGATATCGGCCGGATCGAGCTTCCCCGCCGCTACGTCCTGCGCCAGCATCCGCGCGGCCCGTGCGATCTCGGCGCGCGCGCTGTAGGAAATGCACAGATTCAGGGCCAGGGAGCTCCCGCCGGCAGTGTCCGCCACAATGCGATCGACCGCTTGGCGAGCGCCGTCGCCCAGCTGATCGAGGTGACCCAGCACCCGGACCGATACTCCCTGGTCTCGAAGCTCCTGGGCTTCACGGGCGATGTACTCCTCCAGCAGCTTCATGAGGGCTTCGATCTCGCCGGCAGGCCGCTTCCAATTCTCCTGGCTGAAGGCAAACAGGGTGAGAATGCCCACCCCGGCTTGGAGGCAGCCTTCCACCACCTCACGCACCGCCTTCATTCCGGCGTGGTGCCCGAGGGGCCGGGGCAGAGAGCGGCCCTTGGCCCAGCGACCATTGCCGTCCATGATGATCGCGAGATGACCGGGAACCGCCCCGTGCACCCGCAGCCGCTGCAGCAGATCGTTGCTCATTCCATCAGACTTCCAGGATCTCCGCTTCCTTGGAGTGAATCAGCCCGTCGATCTGCTTGATGTGCTCGTCGGTGAGCTTCTGGATTTCCTTCTCGGCGTGGCGCTTATCGTCTTCGGAGATCTTTTCCAGCTTCTTGATCCGGGACAGCGTATCGGTCCGGGCATGCCGGACGGCGATTCTGCCTTCCTCGCCGAGCTTGTGGACCACTTTGACGAGATCCTTGCGCCGCTCCTCGGAAAGTGCCGGTAGCGGCACCCGGATGAGATTGCCCTGAGTGGCCGGATTCAGGCCCAGATCGGAGTCCCGGATTGCCTTCTCGATGGCGTTGGTCAGCGACTTGTCGAACGGCTGGACCGTGAGCAGGCGAGGCTCGGGAGCGTTGATCATCGCCACCTGGTTGAGGGGCACCTGCCCACCGTAGGCTTCGACCCTCACGATATCGAGCAGCGACGTGCTGGCCTTGCCGCTTCGAATGGAGCTGAACTCCCGCTTGGTGCTCTCGACGGCCTTGTGCATCAGCTCGCGGCCGTGCTTGGTGAGTTCCGGAATAGTGCTCATCGCACGATCGTCCCTACGCGCTCGCCCTGAAGCACCCGTGTGATGGCGCCTGGCTGGTTGATATTGAAGACAATGATGGGTAGCTGGTTGGCCTTGCACAGTCCAAACGCGTTGGCGTCCATGACGGCATAATTCTTCACTATGGCTTCCTGGAAGGTGAGCTCGGGGATGAACGTGGCGGAGGGATCTTTCCGGGGGTCCCCGGTGTAGATCCCGTCGACGTTGGTGGCTTTGAGGATCACCTGGGCCTCGATCTCCAGTGCCCGCAGCACGCCTGCGGTGTCGGTGGAGAAGAACGGATTCCCGGTGCCCGCCGCAAAGATGATGAGCCTTCCCTTTTCCAGGTGTCGGACAGCTCGGCGGCGGATGTACGGCTCGGCCACCGACTCCATACGAATTGCGGTCATGACCCGGGTGTCAACACCGATCTTTTCCAGGACATCCTGCAGGGCCAGGGCGTTGATGACGGTGCCGAGCATGCCCATGTAGTCGGCCGATACCCGGTCCAGTCCTTCCCGGCTGGCGGCGGTGCCCCGAATGATGTTGCCCCCACCGACGACGAGCGACAGGTGCACGCCGAGGCCGTGCACCGCCTTGATTTCCTCCGCGAACGCCTCGACCATGTGATAGTCGAGACCGAACCCCTTATCGCCGGCCAGCGCCTCGCCCGAGATCTTGAGCAGGGCACGGGTGTAGGCGAGGGCCATCACGCCTCTCCGATTTTGAACCGGGCAAAGCGCCGGACCGAGATCACCTCGCCCAGCTTCCCGGAAGCCTCCTTGATGAGCTGGCCCACGGTCTTCTTGTCGTCGCGCACAAATGGTTGCTCGGTGAGGGTGCGCTCGGCCACGAATTTTTTCAGCTTGCCCTCGACGATCTTGCCGCGGATGTTCTCCGGCTTCCCCTCCTGGACCACCTGTTCCTCGGCAATGCGGCGCTCGCGCTCGAGCAGCTCGGCAGGGACCTCTTCCGGGTTGACCGCGATCGGATCCGCTGACGCGACGTGGAGGGCGATGTCCCGGGCGAGCTGTTGAAAATCATCGGTCCGGGCGACGAAATCGGTCTCGCAGTTGAGCTCCACGAGCGAGCCGACCTGGCCGTTGTGGTGCAGGTAGCTCACCACGATCCCCTGGGATGCCACCTTGCCGGCCCGCTTCTCCGCCTTGGCGATGCCCTTCTTCCGGAGGATCTCCGAGGCCTGGTCCATGTTGCCATTGGCCTCTTCCAACGCCCGCTTGCAATCCATCATTCCCGCGCCGGTCCGCAGGCGCAGCTCACTCACATTCTTCGGCGAAATTGTCGTGCTTGCCATAATCTCCAAACCAGGGTTCACGCTGGGGTGAATAGTAAAGCCGCCGCTCGTGCCCGGCAGGCTGAGCGGCGGCAGACTGCCTGCGGGAGCGATGGAGGCTTATGCGCCTGCGTCGCTCACGGCGCCCGGAGCAGCGGCTTCCGCCACACCTTCGGCGTCGGCGTCGGTCTTGAGCCGAGCGGCAATGGCTTCGGGCTTGGGCCGCCGCTTGCGGCGCGGACGCCGGCGCTTCCGGTCGGCGTCGGCATCGCCCTCGCTCCCCGCGTCGGTGCTGTAGGTCTCGGCCTCGAGATCCTCAGTGACTTCCCGCATGGGCATCTGCGACCGGGCCTCCTTGATGACGTCGGCCAGGGCCGCGGTGATCAGCGAGACCGATCGGATCGCATCGTCGTTGCCCGGCACCGGAACCGTGATCACATCCGGATCCGCGTTCGTGTCCACGATGGCGACGACCGGAATCCCCAGCTTGTTCGCTTCGGCGACAGCGATCTTCTCCTTCTTGGCGTCGACCACGAACAGCGCACCCGGCAGGCGACCCATGCCTTTGATGCCCTCGAGATTGCGGCTCAGCTTCACCCGCTCACGCTCGAACAGGAGCTTTTCCTTCTTGGTGTAGTTCTCGAAGTCGCCTTCGGCGGCGCCCTGTTCCAACTCCCGCAGGCGACGGATCTGCTTCTTGAGGGTCTGAAAGTTGGTCAACATGCCGCCCAGCCAGCGCTCGGTCACATAGTAGGCGCCGCAGGTTTGGGCTTCGGCCTGAACGATGGCCTTGAGCTGCTTCTTGGTGCAGACGAAGAGCACGCCATCGCCCTTGAGCACCACGTTGCGGAGCAGCTCCTGTGCCTTGCCGATCTGGCGGAGAGTTTTCTGGAGGTCGATGATGTAGATGCCGGAGCGTTCCGCGAAGATGAAGCGGCGCATTTTGGGATTCCACCGGCGCGTCTGGTGGCCGAAATGCACCCCGGCTTCGAGCAGGTCCTGCAGCTGAGGCTGTGCCATACTAGGCTGACTTCCCATCCGTGTTGGGGTTAGGCGTCCACCGCGTTCAACTCCGGCTGCGACCCCCGCAAGGGCACCCACAGCAGGATCCGGCGGTGTGCGTGGTTACGGTACGACGGAATGTGGGAACGATGGAACGAGGCGAGTACAACTGGAACCTTCCGCCGTTGAATCGTTCCGTCGTTCCGACTACCGCTTACTGAACTGGAACCGCTTACGCGCTCCGGGCCGCCCCGGCTTCTTGCGCTCGACGGCGCGGGGATCGCGCGTCATCAGGCCGGCAGCTCTGAGCTTGGTCCGGTGCTGACCATCGGCCTCGACCAGGGCCCGGGCGATGGCGTGCCGCAGCGCCCCCGCCTGACCAGCCTGGCCGCCACCGCTCACGTGCGCCCTCACATCGAAGGCGCCGAGAGTATCCGTGGCCGTGAACGACTGCTGGATGTGCTGCACCAGCGAAGGACGGGGAAAATAGTCTCCCAGAGTGCGTCCGTTGATGTCCCATTTACCGGTGCCCGGCGTGAGATAGACCCGGGCCACACTGGTCTTGCGCCGGCCCACCGCCTGCCAACGAAACTGGGGTGTGGCTGTCATGCAGTTGCCTTGGACGGAGTGACAGAGAACGGCTTCGGCTGTTGGGCCGCATGCGGGTGCTCGGCACCGGGATATACCTTGAGCTTGCCGCGCAACTTCTGCTTGGCGAGCGACGTCTTGGGCAGCATGCCGAAGACCGCCTTTTCGATGACGCGCTCCGGATGCTTGGCCAGAAGGTCTCGAGCCTGGGTGAAACGCTCGTGCCCCATGTACCCCGTATGGCCGAAGTACACCTTGTTGGTCAGCTTTCGTCCCGTGAGCTTGACCTTGGAGGCGTTGACCACGACTACAAAGTCGCCGCCATCCATGTGCGGAGTGTAGGTAGGCTTGTGCTTGCCGCGAATCAGCTGAGCGATGTTACTCGCAAGACGGCCAAGCGGAACGCCGGCCGCGTCAACGATGTGCCACTCATGACTGATGTCCGCCGGCTTGGCGGTAAAGGTCTTCATGTATTCCGTTGCCTTGGGTCGAACAGGGCCAAAGTAAAACAGACCTTCAAGATAGCCAGTAAGTCAGGATTGGGTCAAGGTGCGGGTGGGCGGGTCAAACTCGAGAAGGACCTGTCCTTTTTCCACCGCCTCACCGGCCACAACACTCACCGTCTTCACCACACCGGCGGCCTGCGCCGTCAACTCGTTTTCCATCTTCATTGCCTCGAGTACCACGAGCCCGGCGCCAGGAGTGACGCGATCTCCTGGCTGTACCTGGACTCGGACAACCAGTCCCGGCATCGGTGCCTTGAGTACGTCCGTCACTTTCCGTGGGCCATTGCCGCCGGTGAGACTTCGGATGTGATGAGCGCGCTCATCCAGCACTTCCAGCTCCACGCGTTCACCCGCCTGGGTCAGTGCCCAGCGGCCGCGACCCAGCGAGGTCATGGAGAGTGTGGAGGGCTCTCCATCGAGCAGCAGCTGACGCAACGGGGTGCCCGGGATTGACCCGAGGCTGGCCTCATGGCTGCGGCCGTCGATGGTAACTCGCTCACCATCGATCTCGACTTCGATCCGCTGCCGATCGATGAGCACCAGGTATTTCATGTCCGGTCCAGAACGGCCACCGTTTCGACATGGGTCGTCTGCGGAAACAGATCAAAGGCCTGGACCGCCGCGAGCCGAAACCGGGGTAATCGCTGGATATCGCGGGCCAGCGTAGCCGGATCACACGAGATGTAGACCAGCCGCGACGGACCGAGCCGTTCCAGTGCGCTGGTGACCCGTTCATCCATGCCTGTGCGCGGCGGGTTGGTGATCACGCAGTCCGGCTCGGCCAGCTCAGGCAGCACATCTTCGACGCGGCCAGTGTGCCGACGGGCAGCCGGACCTCTGGCGTCCGCCTCGGCTACGGCCCGACGATCGACCTCCACGCTCTCGACCCGTGCCCCGCGCGCGACCAGCTGCGCAGTGGTTTCGCCGATCCCGGCGTACAAGTCCCAGACTTTCCGGCCGGTCAACTGGCCCAGCTGCTCGACGGCGTAGGCGCGAACCCGGTCACCCATCACCGGGTTCACCTGCTCGAACACGGTCGCGGGGAATGCCTCGTCCGCGCCGGCCACCGCTCGAGCCGCGCCCTCGGGCGGCTGATACCACACGGTGGCGGTGGCCCCCTTCCGTTGCATCTCCCGATACAACCGCTCAGCCCCGGACCAGACCTCCCCTTCGCCCACGCGGATGACAAGGTGGCAATGGCCGCGCCGGTCCAGCCGCAAGATGAGCTGGAGGAGCTGGGCTGGAAGGAATGCGCGGAGCTCTCGGACGCACTGCCACAGCTCCATCAAGGGAGGAACCGTGATGTGGCACCACTGTAAATCGAAAACCTCTTCGGCGCGGTCATAGCGATGCAGTCCAATCCGGCGGCCACCGGCGGCGACGTGCAGCGTCAGCTTGGTTCGGTAGTCATAGACCTGGTCAGCCGGGACGATGGGAGGATCGGCCGAGTCACGTTTTCCGATGCGCCGAAGCGCCTCTCCCACGAAGCTTTGCCGGCCGGCGAGCTGGGTCTCACTGTCGAGGTGCTGGAGCTGGCATCCGCCGCACTCGTCCCGCACATAGTGGGGGCAGCGGGGCTCCACCCGATGGGGAGAATCCTCGAGTACCTGGTGCAGGCGGGCCCGGGCAAAACGCTTGTGCTCCCGCAGCCCGGTTACCTCGACCAAGTCTCCCGGCGCAGTTCGGGGAACAAACAGGGTGCGACCATCCTCCAGCTTGCCGACGCCATCCCCGCCGGCGGCAAGCCGCAGAATTCGGATCGGCTTCACCGAAGCCCTTCGCTCCGGGCCTGTCTTCCCCACTCGCTGGATGCGCTCGCGGCAGCGGTCACCAGCGGACGGCGCGTGCGGCGCGCCTCATCTTCAGCCAGGGCGGCGGCGATGGCGAGATGCTCGAGCCCGTCGGGGGAATGTTCCGGGCCAGTGAGGTCGGGACGACGCTCGAGAAACTGGATGTCGATCTCACCGCGACCGAATGCCGGATCCCTCATCAGGCGGCGATGGAACGCCTGATTGGTTGCCACCCCCGTGATCACCAGCTCGTCGAGCGCTCGGGTCATCCGGACCAGCGCCCGGGTCCGGTCTGGAGCCCACACGATCAACTTGGCCAGCAGGGAGTCGTAGTACAGGGTCACCTCATCGCCTATGTCGACGCCGCTGTCCCAGCGAACCCCCGGCCCTGCGGGCGCCCTCAGATACTCGATTCGTCCGGTCGACGGGAGAAAACCGTTTCCGGCATCTTCACTGGTGATCCGGCACTCGAGCGCCCAGCCTCGCGGGGCAATGCTGCCCTGAGACACTCCCATGGACTGGCCTTGGGCGATGCGCAGTTGCTCCCGCACCAGATCCACCCCATAGACCAGCTCGGTGACCGGATGCTCTACCTGGATCCGGGTGTTCATCTCCAGGAAGTAAAAAGACCCATCGGGTAGGAGGAGGAACTCGCAGGTCCCGGCACTCCGATACCCGACCGCCCGGGCAGCAGCGACCGCTGCCGCCCCCATGCGCTCGCGCAGTTCCGCGGAGACCGCTCCGGAGGGCGCCTCTTCGACTAGCTTCTGATGACGACGCTGGATCGAGCACTCCCGTTCGCCCAAGTGAACCGTGCGCTCATGGTCCGCCAGCACCTGGATCTCGACGTGTCGCGGTCGCTCGATGAACTTTTCCAGGTACACGCTGGGATCGCCAAACGCCTTCAGCGCTTCGGACCTCGCCGCGTCCAGAGCACTCGCCAGCGCCTCAGGCGCCCGGACCACACGCATGCCCTTGCCGCCACCTCCGGCTGCCGCCTTGACCATCACCGGGTAGCCGATCCGTGCGGCCGCGTCCTGACTGGCGCTCCCATCACCGGTCGGCGTGCTCGCGCCCGGAACAATGGGCACCCCGGCCTCCTGCATCCGCCGGCGGGCCTCCGTCTTGTCACCCATAGCCTTGATGGCAGACGCGGGAGGTCCAACGAAGATCAGGCCCGCGCCCTCGACGGCTTCAGCAAACGCGGCCCGCTCGGCGAGAAAGCCGTAGCCCGGGTGGATTGCGTCGGCGCTGGAGTCCCGGGCCGCCTGAATCAAGCGTTCGATCGAGAGATAACTCTGGCTGGGCGCCGCCGGTCCGATGGCAACCGCATGGTCCGCCGCACGCACGTGTGGGGCGGAACGATCGGCGCTGGAGTACACGGCCACCGCCTCCAGACCCTCCTCGTGACATGCGCGGATGATGCGCAGCGCTATTTCGCCGCGATTGGCGATCAGGACGCGTTTCACAGGAGAACGGAAAGGACGGGAAGGACGGGAAGGCGGAAAACGATTCAACCTGCCCAATTCACGGTCTACATGCCGCCGGGGGTGCATCTCCAAACACTGGAAGGAAGCTGCCGCACAGCAGCCGGTTGAACCGTGCGGCGCGGTCATACACCAGGCGAACGTCCCGCACCCAGACCGAGTTACCTTCGCGAGTCGCCTCCAGCAACTCAGTCAGCGAGAGCGCCTCCGGCCCGGGCTGCGGCGTGCGGCTGACCCGGCTCAGCCGGAAGGGAGTCCAATCGAGGGCGGGTGCTGCAGCGCTGTCCGCCGTAGGTGTGAGACACAGCGTCCGGTGTGAGGCCACGTCCTCGAGGGCGTTCCGAACCGGCAGCCCGGGATCGATGCCCATCGCTTCGGCCATCCGACGCCGGTAAATCGAGTCTGTGGCATACCGATCCGGACGAATGGGCAGGATCTCCCGGCTTCGGAGGTCCAGGTTGTCGTACCAGACTGAAAGCGCCTCGAGGTCGCTGCCGAGGAGCAGCACTCCTCCGGCGGGACAGGAGCTCAACAGATTAGCGCCGAGCTCCAGAATGAAGGAAGGCATCTCAGGAGCGTTTGGCCGGATCCGGCCGGCCCGTGCCACCCCCCACCCTGAGTCCTCCAGCGAGACGACCGAGCGCTCCAGCTCGGCCAACCCGCGGAAAACGATCCCGGAGTCGACCGAGAGACGGATGGCCTGATCGAATGCGGTGGCGGCAAAGTCCAGATACAGGAGACCGTCGGGATCGCCCCGGTGTCCCTGGAGGTGCCAGTCCTGAGCGTCCAGCAGATAGAACCTGCCAAGCTGGAACCAGGCGCGGCCATCATCCGGTGCCGTGGCGAGGTAGCGGCCGAGCAGGTCGATAGCCATCTGTCGTTCCCCGCTCCGCTCGAGGGCGGCGGCGCGAGGGGCGACATTGGGATCGATAGCAGCCTGCGCCCCAAGCCCTGCCGGCGTAAAGAGGGCCGAGATCGCCAGCATCCCTCTGAACAGGAGGGTCGAGGCTGCAGCTGGTCTGGTGTGCACCGTCCTGACCTGAAACATGTGTGACAAAAATGCCCTGCGGGGTACCAGTTGGCTAGTAGGGGGACGTCGCGGCTGGCCCGAGTAACACGGTGCGCAATCGGCAGTCTACAACGGGATATTCCCATGTTTTTTGGGGGGATTCCGGTCCCGTTTGCCCCGAAGCACCCGAAGCGCTTCGATCAGCCGGGGGCGGGTGTCGCGGGGATCGATCACATCGTCGATATATCCCCGCGCGGCCGCGGCATAGGGGTGAGCGAACTTTTCGGTGTACTCCTCGATCAGCCGGTCGGTGGCTGAGGCAGGGTCCTTGGCCCGCGCAATCTCATCCTTGAACAGGATCTCCACCGCTCCCTTGGGACCCATCACGGCGATCTCCGCCGAGGGCCATGCCAGGTTCACATCTCCGCGGATGTGCTTGGAGCTCATGACGTCGTACGCCCCGCCGTAGGCCTTCCGGGTAATCACGGTGAGTTTGGGCACCGTCGCCTCGCAGTACGCGAACAGCAGCTTGGCTCCATGCTTGATGATGCCGCCGTGCTCCTGGGCCACCCCGGGAAGGAAGCCGGGCACATCCACAAACGTGACGACCGGCAGGTTGAAGCAGTCACAAAAGCGGATGAACCGGGCTGCTTTCAGTGAGGCGCTGATGTCCAGGACGCCGGCGAGCACTGCCGGCTGGTTTGCCACGATGCCGACTGGAGTCCCGCCAAATCGGGCAAATCCCACCACAATATTATCCGCGTAGCCACCCTGGACCTCGAGGAACCCGCCATCGTCCACTACCCGGCCGATCACCCCGTGCATGTCGTAGGGCTTGTTCGGACTGTCGGGGATCAGGTCGAGCAGGGCCTCGTCCCGCCGATCCACCGGATCGGCTGTCGGGCGCTGGGGCGGCTCGTCCAGGTTGTTGAGCGGCAGGAAGCCGAGCAGCTCTCGCACGGCCTGGAGGCATTCGGGCTCCGAATCATGCACGAAGTGGGCAACTCCGGAGGTGCCCCCGTGGGTATCGGCGCCACCCAACTGGTCGAAACTCACTTCCTCGTGCGTGACCGTCTTCACCACATTCGGTCCGGTGACGAACATGTAGCTCACCCCCCGGACCATGAAGATGAAGTCGGTGATGGCGGGGCTGTAGACCGCACCGCCGGCGCAGGGCCCGAGCACCACCGAGATCTGGGGGATGACACCGGACACCAGTGTGTTACGCAAGAAGATGTCGGCATACCCACCCAGGGACACGACGCCTTCCTGAATCCGGGCGCCACCTGAATCGTTGAGCCCGATCACTGGCGCGCCGGTCTTGAGCGCCAGGTCCATGATCTTGCAGATCTTCTCCGCATGCGCCTCGGACAGCGAGCCGCCGAATACGGTGAAGTCCTGGGAGAACACATAGACCAGACGTCCATCGATGCGTCCCGACCCGGTGACGACGCCGTCACCGGGGAAGATCTGCTGATCGAGACCGAAATCACTCGAGCGGTGGGTGACGAAGCGATCGAGCTCGACGAAGCTGCCCTCATCGAGCAGGAGATCGAGCCGCTCGCGGGCGGTGAGCTTGCCTTTCTTGTGTTGTTGAGCCACGCGATCGGCGCCACCGCCCTGTTCGGCCAGTGATTGGCGGTGATGCAGGTCGTCGAGGAGTTTTCGAGGGTCGGGCATGGGGGGAGAAGATAAAGACGACGGGAGAACGTGTCACCCTGAATGAAGCGAAGGGGCCGAAGCTCATTGCACGCTCCGGCCCCCTCGCTGCGCTCAGGGTGACATACCTGGCGGGCTCATCCGCGTTTCCCTACTCCGGCGCCGTGGTCTCCTCGTACACCGGCTTGACTGGCGGGATGATCGGCTCGTCCGGGAACCCGATGACGGCCAGCACGATCCGGTGATGGATCGGATCGACCTCGAGAACCTTGAGGTCGAGCGCCTGTCCCTCCTTCACGGCATCGCCCGGATTCTCCAGGTTGGGCACGCCCAGCTGCGACATGGGAACGAACCCC
>Ga0307411_10000365_pt1 | contig 15328 bp, 7 predicted proteins | sample DK1Ometagenome_2_FD_203712 | JGI IMG/M metagenome (GOLD analysis project Ga0307411, IMG submission 203712) | Maize rhizosphere microbial communities from greenhouse at UC Davis, California, United States - DK15-O-1 | ecosystem: Host-associated > Plants > Roots > Rhizosphere > Soil | place: USA...
ATCAACTCAAGCATCTATTCCAAGCCAGGAGGGTAGAATGGCGCCGGCGGGGATGGCGTCCATCCGGACATGGACAACGGCGAGGCCGAGTTCCGGATAGGCCACCCGCGCGCGGTCGCCGCCATCGCCTTCGACGACAAGCAGACGGCGGTTGACCTTTTGCCGCCAGTTCATCCGGGCGGTATTCTCCTGTCCGATGAAGCAGCCCTTCGAGAAACTGACGCCATTCAGTTCGGTTGCGTTGCATTCGAGCCAGAGAAGATCGCCAAGCTCGCCCCGCCCTTCGCAGACGCCAAGGCGGAGCCGATGCTCCAGCCAGCCCGGGGTGGGCTCAGTGGCGCGAGCCAGCCATCGGTTGCCTAGCGCCGCCAGCCGCGGGTCGGGAACGCCCTGGGTTCCATCGAGCGACCAGTGCACCGACAAGCCCGGCTCCGGCGCGATGGTGATCGGCCGGCGCAGGCGGTAAATGGCCAGCCGCTTGGCAAGATCGTCGGCGGCCGCCGCTTCGCAGTCGATGAGAAGGTCATCGCCGTCGGCCCACACCATGAAATCGAACAGGCATTTGCCCTGCGGCGTCAGCAGCCCCGCCCATACCGGCAGCGCGCCCGTCACATCCTGCGTGACGAGGCCCTGGAGGAAGCCGCTCACATCTTCTCCGGATAGGCGAAGGACGGATCGATCGGCCAACATGGTAGCGGCTGGGGTGGTCGCGGACATGACCCTTAGCTAAGGAGCGCGCGTGACTTTGCAATCGATCACCATCCGCCGCCCCGATGACTGGCACGTCCATTTGCGCGACGGCGAGATGCTGAAGCTGGTTGCTCCCTATACGGCGCGGCAGTTCGCGCGGGCGATCGTGATGCCCAACCTGGCGCCGCCGGTGACCGATATCGAACAGGCCGCTGCCTACCGCGGCCGGATCGTCGCGGCCGCCGGTGGGGACTTCACTCCGCTGATGACCTGTTACCTGACCGACCGGGTCGATCCCGACGAGTTGGCGCGTGGCTATGCGGACGGCATCTGGATCGCGGCCAAGCTCTATCCCGCCGGCGCAACGACGAACAGCGCCGCGGGCGTTACCGACATCCGCAACATCTATCCGGCGCTGGATCGGATGCAGGCGATCGGAATGGTCCTCTGCGTCCATGGCGAGGTGACCGATCCCGATGTCGATGTGTTCGACCGGGAAGCCGTGTTCATCGACCGCGTCCTGACCGCCGTCGTGCGCGACTTTCCCGGCCTGAAGATCGTCTTCGAGCATATCACGACGAAGCACGCTGCCCAGTTCGTCGCCGACGCGCCCGCGACGGTGGGCGCGACGATCACGCCGCAGCATCTCCAACTCAACCGCAACGCGCTGTTCCAGGGCGGTCTTAGACCGCACGCCTATTGCCTGCCGGTGGTGAAGCGGGAGGAGCATCGGTTGGCGGTGCGCGCAGCGGCGGTTGGCGGCTCACCGAAATTCTTCCTGGGCACGGACAGCGCGCCCCATGTCGTCGGTGCGAAGGAAAGCGCCTGCGGCTGCGCCGGCCTGTTCAACGCGCCGTTCGCGCTGGAGGCTTATGCCCAGGTGTTCGACCAGGAGGGCGCCCTCGACCGTTTCGAAGCATTCGCCAGCTTGAACGGGCCGGCTTTCTACGGGCTCACGGCCAACGAGGGCAGCGTGACGCTGGATCGATCCGAAACGGTGGTGCCGGAGCGCGTCGGAGAGGAAGGCGATGCCGTCGTCCCCTACGGCGCCGGGAGCCGCTTTGGCTGGAAGCTGACCGACTAGGCTATCGGACGCCGCCGGTGCCGCCCGGCCCGACGATGTCGCCGAAGAAATCCTCTACCCGCGAATAACATTCGCAGCTGCGCCGCTCGATCCCGGCGCGATCATGCACTTCGATGATCCCCCGCCTTGTCGTGATCAGCCCTTCGTCCTGAAGCTCTCGAGCGACCGCGTTGACCGTGGTCCGCTGCACGCCCAGCAGACCCGCGAGCGACTCCTGGGTGAGCGCGAGGCGGCTTCCGGCGCGATCCTGCGCGGTCAGCAGCCACCGCGCCGCCCTCGCCTCGATCGGATGGAAGCTGTTGCAGGCCACGGTCTGCATGATCTGGGCGAGGAGATAGTCGGAATATCGGCAGAAAAGGTTGCGAAGATGGGACGAGCTCGACTTGGCCTGTTCGACGATCGCCATCGGAACGCGGATTGCGGGACCTGCGACCATCACTTCGGCGCGGCAAAAGGCAGGCGAATGGCCGCAGCTGACAATGCCGCCGACGGCGCCTTCCCGGCCGATCGATGCCACCTCTACCGAGCGGCCGTCGTCCATATCGACCACCAGCGAAATCATTGTCGGACCGAACGGGAACAGCGAGCTGTCGACGTCGACGCCCCGGCGAAGCACGGTCGTCCCCAGTTCAAGCTCGACCAGGCTCGTTCCACCCTCGACCACCTGGCGAAGATCCGGTGGGAAGGTCGACAATAGGCGATTGTCGGCGAAACCATCCTCCGCCGTCAGCGGGCGGTCGGCCTGGCGCAGGTCGGGCATGGGACGAACTCCTCGGGAATTCCCCTCCAATGTTCGGGGCTTCGAATCGTTTCATCCGTTCAATGTTTCAGGCGAAAGAGGGCGGTTGAACGCCGCGAAAGGGTTCGCTACAGCCCCGCCCCAATGCTGCGGTTCCCGGAGACGTGGGTGAGTGGCTGAAACCAACGCTTTGCTAAAGCGTCATACGGGCAACCGTATCGAGGGTTCGAATCCCTCCGTCTCCGCCAGCGGGCCAATCGGTCAGCTCGTCGCCATCTTCCGGGCGATTGCCTGGAACCGCGGATCGTCGCGGATCGGGTCGAATAGTTCATCGACGTTCATCGTGGAAAGGCCCGGGTCCTTCACTCGCCAGGCATACTCGACCATCGCCACTGCCTTTTCCCGTTCGCCCAATTGCGAGAGAACTCCCGCTTCCTGCACGGCAACGGCATCGGCGCCGATCGTCCGCAGGTTCGCCAGATGGCGCAAGGAAGCCTCGCGGTTCCCCTCCCTGGCATCCAGCACCGCAAGGTAGGTGATCGCCAGGAATTGATCGTTGGGAACAGCCTCGAGGATAGCTCTCGCTTCCGCGTTTTTGCCTTTCAGAACATTGACGACGCCCAGCATCACGCGCGGCCATTGGCGGTCCGGGGCAAGCTCTATGGCCCGCTGCGTCTCCCGGATTGCCTGGTCGTATTGGCGCAGGAACTTGAAAATGATTCCCTTGGAAAAATATGCGTTGGCGTTGAGAGGGTCGATCGAAATAACCTGGTCGGCGATCGCCAGTCCTTCTTCTCCTCGTCCCAACCCGACCAGCAGCCAGGCATATTCCAGCAGGATACGGTTATTCGGCGTTCCGGCCGCGCGCATTTTCGCGAATTGCTCGGACGCGGACTTGAGCCTCAGGCGATAGGTATAGAGCAGGCCGAGCGCCCCATAGCCATCAGGCGATTTGGGAGCCAGCCGCACCGCCTGCTTCGCACTGGCCTCCGACCGGTCGAAGTGGCTGGCTGCATCGGCGGAATCCGACCCATACATGCCGCCCAACGTCGTGTAGCGCATGGCCAATGCCGCCATCGCGTTACCGTAGTGGGGATCAAGCCTCAGCGCTGATTCAAGAAGTGCCAGCGACCGGCGCGTGGTCGCCTCGTCATCCCCCTTGGCCATCGCCGCGTCGGCCTGGAGCTTCAGGTCCTGCGCTTCGGCGTTGTCGGTTTCGCCGATATCGCGGAAGTCCTCCGGGGCGCCGACCAGAGTCAATCGCATCGCGGCCGCAACCCGCTGGGCGATATCGCTCTGGATGGACAAGGAATCCCCATTGGGGCGGTCGTAGGTCTGGGACCAGCGTTCGGTCCCGTCCTTTCCATCCACGAGTTGTGCGACGATCCGCATGGTCGTGTCGGAACGCCTGACGCTGCCACTCAATATATTGCCCACGCCGAGCTTGCGGGCCGCGCTTTCCGCATCCTGGTCGCGAACCGCCTCGGACGAGGTTCGTGCGACGACCTTCAAATCGGGAATGCGGCTGAGGGCGCTGCGCAGTTCCTCTGCGATGCCATCGGAAAAATAGGCCTGCGCCGGATCACCGCTCAAATTGGCGAAGGGCATCACGGCGATGCTGTTGGCTTTTGCTTTGCCGGGCCTGAATGCGAACCACCCGCCGGCGGCCGCCAGCGCGGCGATGGCCCCGCCGCCAGCCAATGCCGTCCGCCGGTCGAACGACCGATGAGCGACTTGCACGACAGGAAGCGCGTCCGCGGCGATCCCAGCCTTCTGCCGCGCCACCTCGACCAGGCCGCGAAAGCGCGGATCGGAGATGCTTCCTCTCCATCCTATAAGGTCGATGGTCTGCTGCTCGCCGAAGCCCAGCGGCGGATCCACCCGGTCGATGCGGACAGGGAGATATGCCTTGCGGCGCATTGCACGGGACGCTTCGTCGCGAACGAAATCGCCATGGGGTCCGGTCGAGCCCTTGCTCCAGACGACGATGATGCAGCGCGCGGCGTCGAGGTTGCGCTCGATCTCCTCGCGCCATTCGCTTCCTCCGCCGATGTGGGCGTCCCACCAAAGCGAAAAGCCGCTGGCTTCCAGCGCCTTCACCAGCTTCGCGACGCGCCGGCGGTCTTCTGCCTTATAGGATACGAACAGGTCAGCCACGCGCGCACCCCCATTGGCGCAGCCATATCCCATCTTTCGGTTTCCTCGCCAACTATCTCGTTGGCGCCTTCCGTTGGCCGGCGATCGATCGATTGGTTCGCCGGAACGCCCACGCCGGCAACGAGTTCGAGACGGGTATCGCGCTAGGAAGGGATGCTCCGATGATCTTCAAGAAATATGCCTATGCCTGGATCACGCTGACCTTCTTCCTCGGGTCGCTGTTCCTTCACTGGTATTTCGGCTGGCTCGCCTTCATCGACGAAGCTTCGGCCCATGGCCAGGCTCCGGAAGGGGCCGAATATTTTCGCCAGATGATGCGGGACACGTTCGAAAACTGGCAGTCCGAGTTCCTGCAGCTTTTGTGGCAGGTCGTGGGCCTTGCCTATTTCCTCTACGTCGGCTCACCCAGTTCCAAGGAAAACGACGACCGGGTCGAGGCCAAGATCGATGCCTTGCTGATCATGCAGGGCAAGTCCGGAATGGAAATCATGGAAAAGCTCGATCGCCATTATTTGAGGGAAGGCGGGCATTCCGAGCCGCACGGTCACAACGAACTCGAGGATATCCTTGGGACGCTCCACAAGGACGGTAAGCGACCGGAAGCCAGCTAATGCAGGGCTATGCGCGAAGCGCCGCTGCCGCCTCCGCTTCGCGCTGGAACAGCCTCGCCATCTGGGCCATTCCGTTGAGATAGGGTGGCGGAACCCATTGGCCGCGATAGTCCGCAGCGGCCGCGGCGCGGAGCGTCCACATCGGGTCGACCAGATGCGGCCTTGCCAATGCGATCAGGTCCGCTCGGCCTGCGGCGAGAATCGCGTTCGCCTGGTCGGGATCGGTGATGTTGCCGACCGCCATGGTGGCAAGATGCGCCTCGTTGCGGATCTTGTCGGAGAAGGGGGTCTGGAAAAGCCGGCCGTAGACGGGCTGGGCTTCGGCCCAGGTCTGCCCGGCCGACACGTCAATCAAATCCGCGCCCGCGCGCGCGAAGGCTTGAGCGATCCGCACGGCCTCGTCGGGCGTGACGCCGCTCTCGCCGGCCCAATCGTTGGCGGAAATGCGGATCGACATCGGGCGATCCGACGGCCACGCCTCGCGCATCGCCTCGAACACCTCGAGCGGGAAACGCAAACGGTTCTCAAGGCTGCCGCCATATTCGTCGGTCCGTTTGTTCTGCAGCGGCGTGATGAAACCCGATAGCAAATAGCCATGAGCCGCGTGCAGCTCGACCATGTCGAAGCCGGCCTCAATCCCCATTCGCGTCGCGGCGACGAATTGCGCCTTGATCTCGTCCATGTCCGCGCGGGTCAGCGGACGAGGCTGCTGGTTGGCCGCCGTCCAGGGAATGTCCGACGCGGCGACGACCGGCCAATTGCCTTCGTCCAGCGGGACGTCGTTCCCTTCCCAGCCGACCTTGGTCGACCCCTTGCCGCCCGAATGGCCCAGTTGGAGGCAGATTTTCGCCTTGCTGTTGGCATGGACGAAATCGGTAATGCGCCGCCATGCGGCGACGTGCTCCGAATTCCACATGCCGGTGCAGCCCGGGCTGATCCGCCCTTCCGGCGACACGCAGGTCATCTCCGTGAAGACCAGACCGGCGCCACCCTGCGCCCGCGCGCCGAGGTGGACGAGATGGAAGTCGTTCGGCAGTCCGTCGGTGGCGGAGTAGGTCGCCATCGGCGAGACGACGATGCGGTTCGCGAGGTTCATGTCCCGCAGCTTGAACGGAGCGAACATCGGGGGGGCGGCCTTGGCCTTCCCCGTCGCCCGCTCCCAGAAACGAGCTTCGGTGTCTTCGAGCCATCCCCGGTCACGCAGCCGGAGATTCTCGTGGCTGATGCGCTGGGAGCGGGTCAGCAATGAATAAGCGAATTGCCACGGTTCGAAGTGGAGGTAGCGCTCGACCGTCTCGAACCATTCGGTCGAATTGCGCGCACTGTTCTGGAGCTTGAGAACTTCGAGGTTCCGCTCCGCCTGATATTCGGCCAGCGCCTCGGCGCGATCCAGGCCCGGCCGGTTCAACACCTCGGCAAGCTTGATTGCATCCTCCAGCGCGAGCTTCGTGCCCGATCCGATGGAGAAATGCGCGGTATGGGCGGCATCGCCCAGCAGGATGACCTTGTCGTAATGCCAGCGCTCGCAAATGATCCGCCGGAACTTGAGCCACGACGCCGGGCCGCTGAGATGCGCGGCATTGCTGAGCAGCCGGTGGCCATCCAGATACTGGGCGAAGATATGCTCGCACCGGGCGATCGCTTCGGCCTGCTCCATCCGATCGAACCCGAGGCCGCGCCATGTATCCTCCGAACATTCGACGATGAAGGTCGAACAGTCGTCGGCAAAGCGGTAGGCGTGTGCCCAGACCCAACCCGCTTCGGTTTTCTCGAAAGCGAAAGTGAAAGCATCGAACGTTTTCGAAGTGCCGAGCCAGATGAAGCGGTTGGCGCGCTCCTGGATGTCGACCCCGAACTCATTAGCATGTGCTTCCCGGAAGCGGCTGTTGGCACCGTCCGCGGCGATAACGAGGTCCCATTCGCGCCAGTTTCCGAGCTCCGGACTGCACTCCGTCTCATAGTGGATTTCGACGCCCAGCTCGCGTGCCCGCCCGGCGAGAATCTCCAGGAGCCTTTTGCGGCCGATGCCGATGAAGCCGTGTCCCGAGGATCGAATGCACTGCCCATGAATGTGGACGTCGATGTCGTCCCAGTGAGCGAACTCATCGACGATCACCTGTCCCGACACTGGATCGTTGGCCATGATATTCTCGACCGTCTGATCGGAGAAGACGACGCCCCAGCCGAAGGTCACGCCTTCGGCATTGCGCTCGAAGACATGGATCTCGTGGCGCGGATCCCTGAGTTTCAGCGAAATGGCGAAATAGAGACCGGCGGGCCCGGCACCGATGCAGGCAATTCTCAAGATGTCCCTCCCAGTCGGAGAATCGATGCTAGCCGGAGCACGCGCCGGATGCACCCTTCTGTCGTGCCGAAGCGGCGATTCGCGTTCCGGATCGAAATCTATCTTTCGCGAGTCGCATGATGCGAGGCGGTACGGATTGGCCGATTTTCCCAAAGCGGGACGCTTAGTTCACAATTTTTTGCACAGCCTTCGCCGTCGCCGGAATCCCCGTTGAATCGCATGGGGCATACCAAACCGCACCGTTAACATTTTGCTAACCAAAGTTATAAAATTAACGGGAATTAACTTCTCACCTATTCTGCGAATCTATTCGCCAAGCTACTCTGGAACATTTCACACAATACCGAGCCATGCGCCGCCTAAATAGCTTAGCACGCCATAATTCAGCGAAATCACTACTTTGCCAAATCATAGATGTTAACCATGTATTTCTTTCCGCCTATGGCAACAGGTTGGCAGTATCTCCTGAGCTGAACAGCCTCCAGCTTGAAAATTCCATAATTGCAGTGTTTCTATTGTCTTACGAGCGCGGGGGCAGTCTCGGATTTAATGACTGCGTTAACCTAGTCCGGTTAACCGACCTGACCCCGGCCCAATGGATTGAACGCGTCACGGGCTCGTTCCGCGGCGACAAGGGCAAGAGGTGGTTATGCGGTACGAAGACGCTTCGCACACGGGTGCATTCCAGGGTTCCGAGCCTGAGGCGCGGGATGATGCCGACGCCATTCCGGCCGGTTCGCATGTTCCGGCAACGGGCAATGTGATCACCGGCGAAGGCACGCAGACGGGACCGTCGGGTTCCGATGCCGCGGCGGGGGCCCATATCACCTCCATTGCTGGCGCGGGCGGGGAAGACTCCAGCTTCGCCGGCGGCAAGCTCGCCGTTTCCGGCGAGTTCGGCCGTCTCAGCATCGATGCCGAGGGCAACTACAGCTACCAGGCGAAGGAAGGCACGCCGGAAAACAGCCGCGACCGCTTCACCTATACGCTCGCCGATAGCCAGGGCGGCGCCGACACGGCGACCCTGACGATTGAAATCGGCAAGACTCCCGCGGTCATCAAGGCCGGTGCCCAGCAGGTCGTTCCGGGACCCGACGGCGTCGTCGTCCTTCCCGCGGGCGTCGAGCTTAGCGATATTCATATTGTCGGCCGCAACCTGGTCATTGACCTGCCCGATGGCGGCCAGATGGTCATCATCGACGGCGCGGTTTTCGTGCCGCAGCTGGTTCTGGGCGGCGTCGAGGTTCCGGCGACCAACCTTGCCGCGCTTCTGATCGGCCAGGAAATCGCTCCCGGCGAGGGCGGACCGCCCCAGTCGAGCGGCGGCAATTTCGACGTTCCGGTTCCTCCGCTGGATCCGGGCATTCCGCTGGGCGACCTGATTCCGCCGACGGAATATGGCTATCAGCCTCCCGAGGTGAAGGAGGTCTTCGACCTTCTCGACGAGGAGCCCGAGGCCGGTTCGACGACGGCCCTGCTGGACGATGATGCCCAGGAGGACGGCAATCCGCTGAGCAATACCGGCGACGATCCCGGCGGATCGAGCGCGACCGGCTTCCTGCCCGGTTCGGGCGGTGACGGCGACCTGACCTGGAACCTGCTCGCAGCGGGCGATCTCCCGGCTGGCTTCACCTTTGCCGAACAGCCCAATGGCGACGTTTGGATTCTCCAGGGCGGCATTCACGTAATCACCATCTCGATCGACCCGACCACGGGCGAATATGAGGTCGACCAGCTGCAGGCGATCGATCATCCTGCCGGCGGCAACGAAAACAACCTGATCTTCACGATCAACTATACGGTCACCGACGAGGACGGCGACAGCGCGACCGGTTCGCTCGTTGTCGACGTCGACGACGACATGCCGACAGTCAGCGTCCAGGCGGGCCCGGACTCCGAAGTCGTTCTCACGACCGACGATGCGGACACGATCGGCGCGAATAGCGATTCCGATTCGACGACCGCCGATTTCAGCGGCGTGTTCAGCGGCAGCTCCGTTGTATTCGGCGCGGACGGCGCGGGCCCGGGAAGCAGCAGCACCTATGCGCTGGCCGTGACCGGCAGCAACTCCGGCCTGACGAGTCATGGATCTGCCATCAACCTGTTCGTGGTCGGTGGCGTCGTCTACGGCACGACCGCCGGCAGCGCCGGTGCGATTGACGCCGGCAATACGATCTTCACCGTGTCGACGACGAACAGCGGCGAAGTGACGCTGACGCAATTTCAGCAGATCGACCACACCAACGCCGATCCTTCACCGACGGGCGATCCATACCCCGATCATATCATCAATATGGCCGACGGCCTCGTGACTTTGACTCGCTCGGAAACGGCGGTCGATGGCGACGGTGACCAGGTCACCGGCTCGGCCACGGTCAATATCGGCGCCAACCTGAACTTCACCGATGATGGTCCCACGATCGATCCCAGCCTCAACGAGGTTGGTGCGGCGGTTGTGGACGAAAGTGCGCCGGTCGATGCGGCGACGATCGCGATCGTCGACGGCTATACCCGGGGTGACGATCCCGACCTGTCGGGCGGCCTTGCTATCGGCAAGGGCAGCACGAGCGGTCCGGTTATCGACGCCAACGCCTCGTTCGGCGCCGACGGTCCCGCCAACGGCGGCGGCATCAGCTACGACCTTGACGTATTGAACACGGTTTCGGGACTCACGACCACCGAAGGTACGGCGATCAACCTGGTCGAACTGACCAACGGCGTCGTGGTCGGCGTGGTCGACGGAACGACGACGGTGGCCTTTGCCATCTCGATCGACTCCGGCACCGGCGTCGTCTCGGTCGAACAATATCTGAGCATCTTCCACTCGGATTCGCCCGACAATTATGACGAGCCCGCTTTCCTCGACGAGGGTTCGCTCGGCGTGACGGTCACGGCAAGCGATTTCGACGGTGACTCGGTCACCTCCGACGCGGTCGACATCACCAGCCTGATCCGCTTCGAAGACGATGGTCCGACGGCCGCCGTGGATGAGAATGCGACGCTCGACACGCTCGTGCTCGACGAAACCACTCCTCCGGGCACGGAGACAGACGGCGATTCAAATCCGGCCGGCCTCGTCAGCACGACCGCCAATTTCGCGGACAATTTCGTTTCGCCGGCGGGGTATGGCGCCGATGGCGCAGGGTCGGTTGGCTATTCGCTGGTCCTGGATGGCGAGAATGTTGCCTCCGGCCTCTATGCGGTCGATCCCAGCGACACCAGCATCATCGATGGCGACGGCTACGGCCGTGGTGCGCAAATCGTGCTCAACCAGAGCGGCAACACCATTACTGGTTCCGTTGGCGCCGTTGATTACTTCACGATTTCGATCGACCCGGCCACCGGTGTCGTGACATTCACGCAGCTCGACAACATCTGGCACGCCAACACCGGCAGCGACGACGATACGTCGACGCTGACGGCTGCAATCGGCAGCGTGCTGGTCCAGCAGACCGTGACCGACGGTGACGGCGATATCGCCACGGCTGACGTCGATGTCAGCCAGGGCGTCTTCCAGATCGAGGACGATGGTCCGGTCGCCAAGGACGACATCGACACGGTGCCGTCAGGCGAAGAAACGGCCACTGGCAATGTGATCACCGGCAGCAGCACTGCCGGCGGCACCGGCAATGCCGACGATGTCGGCGCCGATACGCCCGGCCGCATTTCGTCGATCAGCGGCTTCGACGGAACCGATACCAGCTTCAGCGGCGGTTTCCTCGTAATCGACGGCGAATTCGGCACGCTTCAAATCGATGCCAATGGAAACTACACCTACACACGCTTCGAAGGAGCGCCTGGTAGCGTCCAGGACGTCTTCACCTACACGCTGATCGATGCGGACGGCGATACCGATATCGGAACGCTGACGATCAACATCAACGACTCTGCTCCGACCCTGCCGGATCCGGCGCTCATCCACCTGGATGATGACGTCATTCCGGGCAAGAACGGCAACGATCCGGATGGCCCCGGCGACGACAATCCCGACGGGATTGGCAACAACGTCGTCGACGGCCAGCTCAATGGTTCGGGCGGCGACGGTGCGCTGACCTATAACTTCACCGGCGACGACACGCTTCCGACGGGTTTCACGATTGGTGCAGCCAGCGATGATGACACGTTGCTGATTGTCCAGGATCAGAACGGCAGTCCCGTGACGGTGATGACGATCCAGCTCGACCAGAGCGACGGTTCGTTCACTGTTACCCAGAACAACCCGATCCTGCATCCGACGCAAAACGGCGACGTGATCAACGACAATACCGAGAACAATCTCGATTTCTCGATTGGCGTCGAGGTTGAGGATGGCGACCATGATGTCGAGCCCGCTCACATCACGATCAACGTCGACGACGATACGCCGACGATCAATGTGACCAAGGGTGCTGACGCGGCGGTCATTCTGACCACCGACGATGCCGATACGATCGGCGCCAGCACGGACAGCCAGCAGTCCACCGCCAATTTCGGCGGCGTGTTCGGCCTGACCCAGTCCGCAGGTGCCGACGGCACCAATACCGCGGCGACGCTCAGCTATGCGCTTGACGTTACCGGCTACGCTGGCGGCCCCGCCGGCGTGGACTCGGGCCTCGATGCGCACGGTTCCAACATCTATCTCTACGAGATTGGTGGGAAGGTCGTCGGGTCGACTTCCGCGACCTTGGCGGGTGTCCTTGCGGGCAACACCGTCTTCGATGTTTCCGTCAACGGGACTGGCCAGGTCACCTTGACCCAGTACAGCCAGATTGATCACCCGATCGGAAGCGATCCTAGCGCCACGGGCGGCCCGCTTTATGCGGACCATATCGTGAGCCTGGCCGACAGCCTCGTCACGCTGACGGCTTCGGCCAGCCTGACCGACAAGGACGGCGACACCGTTACTGACAGCGAGGTCGTCGGCATTGGGTCCAACCTGCAATTCACGGACGATGGTCCGGATGCGGCGACCAGCGGCCAGGCCGTTGGTACGGTGACGCTCGATGAAACTCGGGCGGAAGGCACAGACACCACAGGCGGCACTGCCCCCAACGGCGATGCGTCGGCGACGATCAACTTCTCGGGCAACTTCGTGAACGGCGGCAGCGTCGATTACGGGGCCGACGGACCGGGAAGCACCGTTTACTCGCTCCAGCTGACCGGCACCAACGTGAACTCGGGTCTCTATGCACTCGATAACACGGACATGGTGGTTGATGGCGACGGCTACGGCCAAGGTGGCCAGATCGTTCTGAACCAGTCGGGCAATACGATCACCGGCTCATTCAACGGGACGAACTATTTCACCCTGACCATCGACCCGACGTCTGGCGTTGTCACGTTCACCCAACTGAACAACATCTGGCACCCGACGGCGGGCTCCAGTGCAGCGGCACTGGATGAATCAGCGACCCTCAACACCCTGGCCGCCAACCTAGTCCAGGTCGTTCAGACGGTTACGGATTTCGATGGCGACACCGACACGGCGTCGATCAACGTCGGGCAAGGTGTGTTCATCATACAGGATGACGGTCCGCGCTTCGGCACGGTCGACACAACCCTGCAGGTCGACAACGACGACACACCGTCCGCTACTGGGGACTTCCAGTTCACCATTGGGACGGACTCGCCGAACGGGGGATCTGGCAATCAGAATCCTGACGATATCCTCGTGTCGAACTTTGCGGTGTCGGTGAATGGCGAATCGCTCGATGCAAGCGATGTCACCTTCACTGCCGGCGCTGAGGACAGCCACACGGCGAACTATACGTTCAGCTTCGACTATGACACCGGTAACGGTGGCATTGCGACTGCGGAAGGCACGCTGGTCTTCGACAAGGACGCCGGCACCTACACCGTGGAACTGACCAATGGTCCGCTCCAGGCGTTCAGTACCTTCCAAACGGCGCAGGGTAGCGCTTTCACCGGCTATGAGTTCGATAGCACGACGCCGGACAACACTCAGCCGGCGGTTGCGGTTACGACGATCAAGGCCGAGACCAGCCCAGGCGCTGGCGATGGTTTCTATGTCCAGTACACCGGCTTCACAGCGGGTAACGGAAGCCACGAGACGATCAACCCTCCGTTCCCCGATGCCACGGCTGATGGCAGCTTCGCCAACGGAGACCTGTTCTCCGAAGGCACTAGCTTGCATCAAAGCTGGGTGTCGGTCTCGAACGACTCCAACGGCGTCGGTGGCGATACAATCAACGGTCCCGACGCGATTAACTTCAACCTCTACAGCAGCGATCCGAAGGGTGACTTCAACACCCAAACGGGGAACCTGCCGACGGCAAGCGCTTCGGACATGTTCCTCACGTTCGATGGCGTAGCCGCGGGCGACGACTTCATCGTCGTGCTCAAGCTATGGGCGGATACCGACGGAATCGAAGGCATTACCGCCGGCGATACGTTCACGACCAAGGCAATCGTTGTCGAAGCTGGTGACATGTATCTGTTCAGCGGTTCGGGAGCGGGTTCGGAAGAGGGCAACACGGTCGCTGCGCTGGCCGGCACGCCCTACGAAGACGTTGTCGCTGACATCGTTGCGTCGGGCGGCTCCAACAATAACGACGGCCTCGTGATCATCGAGTCCAACGACTACAACGGCGTCGGCGAAAACTGGCAAATTGTAGGTGCACAGGTCGTCAACGCGTCCGCGGGCGTAACGGGTTCCGGCATCAACCTGGATCCGGACGTGGGCGCTACCGGCGGCAGCGGCGACGACGGCACGGTGAATTTCAACACCGTGACTGACACGGCCCCGATGAAGATCACCAATATCGGCTTCATCGCGGGCGACAGCACCGACCAGAACGCCACGCTGGAATTCGACGTCACCATCCATGATGCGGACGGCGACACGGCAACGACGTCGGTTACGGTCAACATCGGCGATACGTCGGGCAACGCATTGCTGGCGGCGGCCACAACCATGGCAGTCAGCAGCGAGCCGGCCAATGACGATACCTCGTCGTTCAGTCTGTTTGCTGCGGACAGCCAGGATCAACAGCTGCAGAAGACTGCGGCCAACAGCAACACGACGTTGCTCGCGGCGGCAGTGGCAGCTTCCGGCCTGGCGGGAACGCAGGCAGCGGCTTCGCCGGGTAATTCCGACTTCGGTCATCAGATGGCGGCGGATAGCCCGAGCCTGGCTTCGAAGTTCGCCAGCCTTGCGGTGGACTCGGGCGAAGAAAGCCGCGTGGCCCTCTCGAACGAAACCAGGGTCGCGGCCAACGACGAAGTGCAGACGCTCTCGTCCAGCCACGGCTCGGAATCCGCTCGGTCGGCCCACGGGCTCGACAATGCGGCTGCCCATATGCCGGCCGAGCTGAGCGACTTCTTCGCCACGGCCGATCAAGGCCCGGCGGTGGATGCCGCCGCGGCTGGCCCGGTTGCTCCGGCGATCGCGATGGTCTCGGCGGAAGCGCTTCAGGCGGCCGGTCTTGACGGCACGGCCAAGCATGGCGGGGAAGTCGACAAGGTTGTCGCCGACGCTCTTGGCCATGCGGCGCCGCCGACGGTCGACAGCCTGCTCCAGGCCCTCGGCGGCCACGGCGGAGGCGAGCTTTCGGCAATCTCCCATGTGGCAAGCCCCGCGGCAGACGCCGTGCCGGCTTGGGACATGGGCTCGGCCGGGGCTTTCGTCCCGGGCGCCGACATGATGTTCAAGATGGGTGCCGAGATGCTCCATCATGACGCGGTCCAGCCGGTCGTTAACGGCTGACCTTAGTGACGCAGCCCTCCCTGGTGGACGGGGAGGG
>Ga0307411_10000366_pt1 | contig 15314 bp, 14 predicted proteins | sample DK1Ometagenome_2_FD_203712 | JGI IMG/M metagenome (GOLD analysis project Ga0307411, IMG submission 203712) | Maize rhizosphere microbial communities from greenhouse at UC Davis, California, United States - DK15-O-1 | ecosystem: Host-associated > Plants > Roots > Rhizosphere > Soil | place: USA...
AGAAGCGCGACAGCATCATCCAGCTGATCGCGGCGTACAGCAGGTTGATCGCGATCAGTTGGCCAAGCTGCGACCAGTCGATGGCGCCGCTGGCGCGCAGGTCCTGCAGCAGCGCGATCAGGCACAGCACCGTGAAGCCGATCGCTCGGATCGCCGGGATCTGGACCGTGTGGATTCGGCGCGCGCTCTCGCGGCGTCGCCGCGCGAGCAGCGTCGGGTCGAGCGTGAAGCCCAGTTGCGTGTCGCGCGCCGGTGCGGTCAGGTCCAAATCAAACCTTGAAGGTGTCCGGCCCGGCGTGAGGGTGTCGCTGCCCGGCGCTGACAGCACATTCCACGCACGAACGCCACTCGGCATGCCTCGATCTCGTCCAGAGAGTCGATATCCGGGCAAGCCCCGATTGGCAATCTTAAATGGGCACCCATCAGCGCTTCCAGAAGTCTTACATCATGTGATATTTGGGCCTTCGATCCCAGCCGATGCAACATCGAGCGACGTCGAAACGCCAGTCCGGACGGCCTCATAAACTCGATCGAGATCGATTCGATACAGCGCACACAGGCTGTTTCCAAAATGCCCGCATCGTCCTCCAAAAGCGCGTTCGATGCTGGCGATATGCCGGGAGCCGCATGACCCCGTTCACCTACACCGCCCTGCCGTCACGCGTCGTCTTCGGCGCCGGCTCGCTGCAGCAGCTCGGTCGCGAGATCGAGGCGATCGGCGCGACGCGCGCGCTGGTGCTGTCGACGCCGGAGCAGGTCGAGTCGGCGCGCAAGGTCGCTGCGTTGCTCGGCGCGCGCGCGGTCGGCGTCTTCAGCGAAGCGCGCATGCACGTGCCGATCGACACGGCGCGCGCGGCGCGCGCCGAGGCGAAGCGGCTCGGCGCCGACTGCGCGGTCGCGATCGGCGGCGGGTCGACGATTGGTCTCGGCAAGGCGATCGCGCTCGAGGCCGCCGCGACCGACGGCGGCTTCCCGATCATCGCGATCCCGACGACGTACGCCGGCAGCGAGATGACCTCGATCTACGGCCTGACGGAAGGCGGCGTCAAGAAGACCGGACGCGACCCGAAGGTGCTGCCGCGCTCGGTGCTGTACGACCCGGAGCTGACATTGACGCTGCCGATCGGCATGACGCTGACGAGCGCGCTGAACGCTATCGCACACGCGGCCGAAGGCCTCTATGCGCACGACGGCAATCCGATCATCGCGCTGATGGCGGAAGAAGGCATCCGGGCGGCCGCTGCCGCGTTGCCGAAGCTGGCTGCCGACCCGCGTGACGTGGAAGCGCGCAGCGACGCGCTCTATGCGGCGTGGCTGTGCGGCTCGGTGCTCGGCAACGTCTCGATGGGCCTGCACCACAAGCTCTGCCACACGCTCGGCGGCACCTTCGACCTGCCGCATGCGGAAGTGCACACAGTGGTCTTGCCGCATGCGCTCGCCTACAACGCCGCCGCTGCGCCCGAGGCGATGCGGCGCATCGGGCGCGCACTCGGCCTCGGCACCGATGCCGGCCGCTCGGCCCCGGCCGGCGTCTTCGACCTGGCACGCACCCACGGCGCGCCGGTCGCGCTGCGCGACATCGGCATGCCGGAGAGCGGCCTCGACCGCGCCGCCGATCTCGCGGTGCAGAACCGCTATCCGAACCCATGCCCGCTCGAGCGCGCCGGCATCCGCGCGCTGCTGCAGCGCGCGTTCGACGGCACCCGGCCGGCGCCGGGCGACGCCGGCTGAGCGCTCTGCACATCGCTGGCGGGCAGGCGCACGCCATGCCACGTTCGGATGACGGGTATGCGACGTGCTGGCGCCGCCATACGAGCGTAGCGTGATGGCGATCCCGAGACGAAAGCCGCGAGAGGAAAGCATCCGACGCCCGGCCCGATCGGCTCGTGCACGACGACAAGCCGCCCGCCACGACGCCGCCGACGAACGAGGAGCTGCCATGAGCACCGATCCCACCCGACCCCGATTCGAGACCACCAACCCCGCGACGCTCGAGAGCGGCCGGTCGTACGACGGCCACTCGGCCGCCGACGCCGCCGCGATCGTCGAGCGCTGCGGCCTCGCGCAGCGCGATTGGCGCCGGGTCGACTTCGCGGTACGTGCCGAGCGGATGCGCAGCGCAGCGGCGGTGCTGAAGCGGCGCCGCGGGGAGTTCGCCGCCCTGATGACCGACGAGATGGGCAAGACCGTCACCGACGGCCTGGCCGAGGTCGACAAGTGCGCGAGCGCCTGCGAGCACTTCGCCGACCAGGCGGTGCACTACCTTGCGCGTGAAGCGGTCGACATCGGTGGACCGGAAGCGTTCGTCACCTTCAACCCGATCGGCATCGTGCTCGCGGTGATGCCGTGGAACTTTCCGTTCTGGCAGGTTTTCCGCTTCGCGGCGCCGGCGTTGATGGCCGGCAACGGCGCGGTGCTGAAGCACGCCAGCAACGTGCCCGGCTGCGCGCTCGCGATCGAATCGGTGTTCCGCGACGCCGGCTTTCCGGACGACCTGTTCCGCACCGTGCTCGTGAAGAGCGATGCGGTCGACGCCCTGATCGCGCATCCGAAGGTCGCCGCCGTCACGCTGACCGGCAGCGTCTCCGCCGGACGCAGCGTCGCGCGCACGGCCGGCGGGCTGCTGAAGAAGTGCGTGCTCGAGCTCGGCGGGTCGGACGCCTATGTCGTGCTCGACGATGCCGACGTCGCGACCGCCGCCAAGGTCTGCGCACGCGCCCGCATGGTCAACGGCGGGCAGAGCTGCATCGCCGGCAAGCGGTTCATCGCGGTGCAGTCGGTGCGCCCGGCGTTCGAGGCGGCGCTCGTCGAAGCGATGCGCGCCTACACGATGGGCGACCCGCGCGACGAGGCGACGCGCTTCGGGCCGCTGCAGAGCGTCGCGGCGCGCGACCAGATCCATGCGCAGGTCGAGGCCAGCATCCGCGCCGGCGCGCGCCTGCTGCTCGGCGGGCGCGTTCCCGACCGCCCCGGTGCGTGGTACCCGGCCACCGTGCTGAGCGACGTCGCGCCCGGCCAGCCGGCGCACGACGAAGAGGTGTTCGGCCCGGTCGCCGCGGTGATCGAGGCGCGCGACGAGGACGACGCGATCGAGATCGCGAACGCCAGCGAATTCGGCCTCGGCTCGGGTGTGCTGACGAGCGACCTCGCGCGCGGCGAGCGAGTCGCGGCCGAACGCCTCGACGCAGGCCTCGCGTTCGTCAACGACAACGTCCGCTCCGACCCGCGACTGCCGTTCGGCGGCGTCAAGCACTCGGGCTTCGGCCGCGAGTGCGCAGGCTACGGCATCCGCGAGTTCGTCAACATCAAGACGGTGCAGATCGCGCGGCCTGACTGACCCGGCGCGCAAGAAGCGCAAGTACCGCAAACGTCGCGGGAACTACTTAGGGAGTCGCCCGGCCCTTGAACGGGGTGCCTCCGGGTGCCTCCCATTGCTGTCAGGCAGGGCTTCGCATTCCAATGGTGCACGCCCTCCGCATTGGACGGAGCGCGCGCACCAAGGAGACTCATGAGCACCCGAACCCGCCTCGCGGCATGCCTTGCCGCCCCTGCCGTCGCCCTGTCGATCCTTGCCGGCTGCGGCGGCGGCAGCACCGAAGCGCCGGCCGCGACGCCGGCCGCCGCGCAGCCGAACCTGCCGCCGTTCAACTTCGAGATCCGCACGTTGTCGAACCGCGCCGACCTGATCAGCGACGGCAATGCGCTGGTCGAGGTGACGGTGCCGAAGACGGTGCCGATGAAGAAGGTGACGCTGACCCTGAACGGCACCGATGTCGGCGGCTCGTTCGTCGCCGACGAGAGCGCGCGCACGTTGCGCGGTGTCGTGACCGGCATGGTGGCGGGCGCGAACACGCTGATCGCCGACTCGAACGGCAACGGCAATGGCCGCCCGTGGGCCAGCCTGACGATCACGAACCACGTGCGGGGGGGCCCGATCCTGCTCGGCTCACAGACGCAACCGTGGGTCTGCGCGACGCCGACCCCGGTGGCCGAATCGGGCAATACGCCGGCCTCCAACGCGAGCGGCTTGACGACCTTCGCGGTCGATGCGAAGTGCAACATCGCGACCGAGTACAAGCTGTTCTACCGGACCACGACGGCCGGCTGCTCGACCGCCCTGCCCGACCCGAGCCCGCCGGCCGCGCTGCCGACCAACAACTGCTTCAAGCCGTACACCGCGGGCACGACGCCGGCCGACCTCGCGACGACGACGACGAACGCCGGCGTCACCGTGCCGTACATCGTGCGCGTCGAGCGCGGCACGATCAACCGCGGCATCTACGACATCGCGGTGCTGTTCGATCCCACGCGCGCCGCAGCGTGGACCGCACTGGCCCCGCAGTCGCAATGGAACGGCAAGGTGCTGTACAGCTTCGGCGCCTCGACAGGCCAGCCGCGTCAGCAGTTCCGCACCGAGCAGAACTGGGCCGACGACGCCGCGCTCTCGCGCGGCTTCATGGTGGTCGATCACAGCCTGACCGACTCGCTCTACAACTCGAACCGCGTGCTCGTCGCCGAGACCGTGATGATGATGAAGGAGCACATCACCGACAACTACGGCGAGATCAAGTACACGCTGGGCAACGGCTGCTCGGGCGGCTCGATCCAGCAGAACACGGTGTCGTCGATCTACCCGGGCCTGCTCGACGGCATTCAGCCGAGCTGCGACTACCCCGACTCGATCACGACCGGGATGGAAGTCCTCGACTGCGTACTGCTCGTCAACACCTACGTGACGCCGCAGTGGACGGCGCTGATGAGCGGCCTGACGCAGGCGCAGATCAACGCGAAGAAGACCGCGATCAACGGCCACCTCGACCACACCGGCTGCCATTCGTGGAACAACGCGTTCGGCTTCAACAACAAGCCGGGCAACTACGTGCCGACGCTGGTCATCAGCTCGGCCGGCGCGATCGCGCCGAGCGGTGCGCCGCGCAACAACTGCCGGCTGCCGGCCGCGCTGGTCTACGACCCGGTGACGAACCCGACCGGCACGCGCTGCGGCGACGCCGACCTCGCGACCGCTGTGTGGGGCTCGACCGCCGGCGTTGCCGGCAGCACGCGGGCGCTGCAGGCCGGCGACAACGTCGGCATCCAGTACGGCCTGAAGGCGCTGCAGTCGGGCGCGATCACGGCCGAGGAGTTCGTGACGCTGAACGAGCGGATCGGCGGTTTCGACGCCGACTCGAACCGGATGGCGGCGCGCACGGTGGCGGACGGACCCGCGCTCGACATCGCGTACCGCGCCGGCATCGTGTCCAGCGGCAAGAACCTCGGCAAGCTGCCGATCCTCGATTCGCGCGGCTATGACGAGACGGGCATCCACTACATCTGGCGCACGTTCTCGGAGCGGGCTCGCATCGACACCGCGAACGGCAACCACAACAACCACGTGATGTGGCGCTACGGCACCGGCCTCCTGCCGGGCACGGCCGCGCAGGTCGCGGCGGTGACGGTGGCGTCGCTCGACACGATGGACGCCTGGCTGTCGAAGCTGCTCGAGACCGCACCGAAAGAGACGCTGAACGCGGTGCGCACGCAGCAGCAGGTGGTCGCCGCCAAGCCGGCCAACGCGGTCGACCTGTGCTACCTGACCGGCGACACGACGTTCTCGACCAAGGTGTTCGACCAGGCCGTCTGCGACGCCGACCCGCGCCTGGCCAAGCACGCGTCGCCGCGCCAGGTCGCCGGCGGCTCGATCGAGGAGAACATCCTCAAGTGCCAGCTGAAGCCGCTCAACGCGGCCGAGTACGCGCCGGCCACCCTCACCGCCGGCCAGCTGCAGCGGCTCAACGCGGTCTTCCCGACCGGCGTGTGCGACTGGACGAAGCCGGGCGTCGGGCAGCAGGAAGCGGTGTCGCCGCTGACCTTCGCGGCCGGTCCCGGCGGCCAGCCGCTGCCACCGGCGCCGGTGTCGCAGCCGCGCGTGAACTGACGGCCTCGCGCCCGCGAATACCAGCGGGCGCTTCCTCGATCGCGTCGATGGCGCGACCGAGGCCGCCACAAGGTCGCGTGCACGACTGGACGTGAGCGCCGCTCTCGACGGCGGCGTCGGCGCGCGGCCTTCAGCGCACCGGCATCAGCGGCCCGTCGTCTTGCGGTCGGCGTAGCGCGCGGCCTTCTCGACGTCGCCCTTCGCGCGATAGAGCAGCTCGAGCTCTTCGAACACCTCGCGACTCGGCGCGCCGGCCGCGGCGTATTCGCCCTCGAGGCGCGTCTGGATCGCGATCGCGTCGTCGACGCGGTCGAGCGCGCGCAAGGTCCACGCCTCGGTCCAGCGCGCGATGCGCAGCGCCTCCGCATCGCCGCCCCGTTCGCGCAGCGCCACCGCGCGGCGGAATTCGGCCAGTGCCGCGTCGTACCGGCGCTGCTGGTACAGCGCATGGCCGATGTTGTTGCGAAGGGACGCCTCCCAGCGCTTCGCGGCCGGCTGCGACGACTCGGTCGCGATCTCGAGCGCACGCTGGTCCCAGCGCAACTGCTGCTCGGGCGCGGTGTCGACGAACGCCATCATGTGCAGCGCGTCGATTGCCAGCGCGTCGAGCTTGCCGTTCAGCGCGAGGTCGTGCGCGGCCAGGAAGGCGGCGCGCGCACGCTCCTTCGCGTCGGCGTCCACCGACTGCGCCGGATGCGCGGCCGACACGTAGCTGCGCCCCACCTCGAGCGCATGGCGCGCCCGCGCCTCGGCGCCGGCGAACGCGAGCTGCGGCTCAACGCTGCGCAGGATCTCGCGTGCCTTCGGGAAATCGCCGCGCAGCCCCCAGGTCCGCGCGATCTGCGTCTGCAGAATCAGCGCATCGTCGCTGGCGGCCGTCGGCAAGGCGTCGCGGAAGCGCTGTTCGCTCGCGGCGGGGTCGTTGAAATTCCAGAGCGGGGCCAGATCGATCGAACGCGCCGGCGTGTACAGCGCGAGCAGCGCCACCGCGGCGACACCGAGGGCCACGGCCGAGCGCCGCACACGCGGCGGTGCGCTGCGAAACCCTCGTGCCCTCGTCGGTGCGGTGCGCAAGGCGTCGGCGTCACGAGCGCAGGGTCGCGACCAGCGTGATCTCCGGAACGCTCGCGAGGGCCTTCGACAAGGGGCATCCGGCTTTCGCGCTTTGCGCAATCTGCTGGAACTGCGTCTCGTCGATGCCGGGCACGCTGGCCTGCATCGTCAGCGCGATGCGGTCGATCGCGAAACCTTCGCCCTGCTTGACGAGGCGCACGCTCGCGGTCGTGTCGACCGCCGCGGTCGCGAAGCCGGCCTTGTCGCAGGCGAACGAGAACGCCATCGTGAAGCAGGCGGCATGCGCCGCGCCGAGCAGTTCTTCGGGGTTGGTGCCGCGCCGGTCGTCCTCGAAGCGGCTCGCGAAGCCGTACGGGTAGGCCTTCAGCGCGTCGGTCTCGGTGCTGATCCGGCCCTTGCCGTTGCGGCCGCCGCCTTCCCAGTGGACGTTCGCCTTCTTCTCGCTCATCGCTGTTCCTTGGAGTGGGGTCGGCGCTGGTTGTACCGCGCGGATCATGCGCCGCCGTGCCGGCACGGGGCAAGTCCGCAGGAACGCCAAGGGCTTGACCGCGAAGAAGGCCGGCGCGAGGCTCGCCCTTGATGTCGACGTCGGCGCGCCTCACCTGCAGGCCGGGCCTGCCCGATCGGGCAGGGGCCGGCTCGCCGATCGGCGGAGGCGCCATACGGCGGCACCGCGCACGATCGACCCGTCGTCCACTGCCCGTCTCGCCATGAGCCCCGACCAACCTTCCGCTACCTTGCCGGACCACGTCGAGCGCATCGCCGCCTCGGTGGTCGGCTTCGCGACCCGCCGGCATCGCGCCTCCGGCGTGGTCTGGCGCGCCGGCATCGCGGTCGGCAGCGCGGCGCTGCTGTGGCGCCATCCGCGCGTCTCGATCGCGCTCGCCGACGGAGAACAGGTCGACGGCGACGTGCGCGGCATCGACGGCGGCACCGACCTCGCGGCGGTGGCGTTTGCCGGCGTTTCGCTGCCGAGCATCGAGCGGTCGCCCGCACCGCCGCCGCGCGTCGGCGATGCCGTGTTCGCGGTCGGCCGCGATCCGTCCGGCCTGATGCACGCGAGCTTCGGCCACGTGGGTGCGGTCGGCGGCGAATGGCGCAGCTGGCGCGGCGGCCGCCTCGCGCAGTTGATCCGACTCGACGGCGGCTTGCCGCCCGGCCTGATCGGCGCACCGGTCGCCGACGCGGCCGGCCGCATCCTCGGCATCGCCAGCCATTCGTTCTCGCGCCACCACGCGGTCGTGATTCCGGTCGCGACGATCGAGCGCGTGCTCGACCCGCTGCTGACGCACGGCCGGCTCCCGCAGGGCTACCTCGGCATCGCGGTGCAGTCGGTGCGCGCGACGATGGACGGCGCCGGCGTCGACGGCCTGCTCGTGACGTCGCTGGCCGCCGACGGCCCGGCGGCGCGCGGCGGCCTGCTCGTCGGCGACGTCATCGTCACGTTGGCCGGGCAACCCGCCTCGACCCTCGACGCGCTGCGCAGCCAGCTGCAGGTCGGCGCGACCGTGCAGGCGGTGATCGTGCGCGGCGGCCAGCGTCACGAGCTCGCGCTCGATGTCATCCAGCGGCCCGGCTCGTTCTGTGGCTGAGGGCCGTCGCCACCCGATGCGTCGCTGCGTACCCCCGGCACCTCGAACCTCCTCAGCGCGCAGCGCGCAGGTGGGACGGCAGCCGTTCAGATGCCGACGGGCTTCGCCGATGACACGCAGCGCCTCGAGCGCCGATCGGGCGTAGCGATGGCGCGCATCGTCGTCGTCGGCGCCTCGCCGTTGCTCACCGACGGCGTCGCCGCAGCGCTGCGCGGCGTCGACGGCTGGGAGGTGCGGATCGGCGATGTCGACGACGGTGCCGACTGCTGGGTGCTGCCGGGCACGGAGCTCGTCGTGCGCGGACCGGGCAGCGCAAGCGCGCATCTCGCGGCCGACTGCGCAGCGGCGCGTCTGCGTGCCGCCGTCGGCGCGGTGCTCGAGGGGCTGTCGGTCCGCGAAGCGCCCTGGCAGGCAGCCGCGCCCGAATGCGAGCCGCTGACGCCGCGCGAGCTCGAGGTCTTCGAGCTGATCGGCAAGGGCCTGTCGAACCGCGACATCGCCGGCGTGCTCGGCATCTCGACCCACACCGCGAAGTACCACGTCGCCCAGATCCTCGCGAAGGTCAACGCTTCGACGCGGGCCGAGGCGGTCAGCGAAGGGTTGCGCGCGGGTCTGATCGGTCTTTGAGCGCGGACCGGTCACGGAGCCGCAGCCGCTCTCGACGACCGCGGCGAACGGGCATCCGCCGTTCGACAGCTCCCGTGCGCACCGATGCCGCCCCGTCCGGCGTCGGCACAGCCGCGGCTACGCGCCGACCGCAGCCTGCAACTGCGCCTTCGACATCTTCGAGCGCCCCTTGATGCCGCGCTTCGCCGCTTCGCGGTACAGCTGATCGCGCGTCCGGCCGGCAGCACCCGAGTGCGAATGCAGGCCGCCGCGGCGCTCCGGCGAAGGCCCTTCGAGCGACGTCCGGCTCGCGGTCATCGACTCGCCATGGCGCGCCCGATCCTTGTTGACCGTCGCGGCGGCGATCCGTTCGGCGACCTTCTCGCCCTTGCCGCTCGCTTCGGCGCCGTCCTTGATGTGCTGATACTGGCGCTCGCGCTTGGCGCTCCATTTCGCTTCAGGCATCGCGCTCTCCGTGTCGAGTCCGAGACCCTTCACGCGGCAAGCGATGTGCCCATGCAGAATCGAAGGTCGCCCAACGCCCTGCACGCCGATGCCATTGACCTTCACGCGCTCGTGGAACGACGAGGATCTCGAGCGCTACCGCGCGTCGGTGGTGCGCTTCATCGAGGCCGAGATGCTGCCCGACGACGAGGCGGCGCGCCAGCGCGGTCACGTCGGTCACGCGATCTGGCGGCGCGCCGGCGAGCTCGGCTTCCTGTGCGCCGACATCCCCGAAACGTACGGCGGCGCCGGCGGCGACTTTCGCCACGAGGCGGTGTTCTACGAGGAATCGGCGCGACGCGGCCTGACCGGGATGGCGACCTCGGTCCACTCGATCGTGGCCCACTATCTGCTGAACCACGGAACCGACGACCAGAAGACGCGCTACCTGCCGCGCCTCGTGCGCGGCGAGCTGGTCGGCGCGATCGCGATGACCGAGCCCGCCGCCGGTTCCGACCTGCAAGGCGTGCGGACGCGCGCCGAACGGCGCGGCAACCACTACGTGATCGACGGCAGCAAGACCTTCATCACGAACGGCTACCTCGCCGGCATCGTGCTCGTCGTCTGCAAGACCGATGCGGCGCAGGGCGCGCGCGGCACCTCGATCCTGATCGTCGAGACCGAAGGCTGCGCCGGCTTCCGGGTCGGCCGTCTGCTCGACAAGATCGGCATGAAGTCGCAGGACACGTCCGAGCTGTTCTTCGACGGCGTGCGCGTACCGGCCGCCAACCTGCTCGGCGGCGCCGAGGGCCAGGGCTTCTTCCAGCTGATGGGCGACCTGCCGTACGAGCGCCTGATCATCGGAGTCGCCGCGCTCGCCGCGATGGAAGGTGCGTACGAGGCGACGCTCGCCTACGTGCGCGACCGCCAGGCGTTCGGGCAACCGGTCGCGAACTTCCAGAACACGCGCTTCCGGCTGGCCGAGGTCGCGACGCAGATCAGCGTCGGCCGCGCCTTCATCGACCGCTGCGTCGAGCAGCTTGTCGGCGGCACGCTCGATACCGCGACCGCGTCGATGGCCAAGCTGTGGGCTTCGGAGGCGCAGGGCCGCGTGCTCGACGAGCTGCTGCAGCTCTACGGCGGCTACGGCTACATGAACGAGTACCTGATTGCCCGCATGTACGCCGATGCGCGTGTGCAGCGCATCTACGGCGGCACCAACGAGATCATGAAGGAAGTGATCTCGCGCGCGCTGTAAGCACAGGCCCGACGACGTGGGAATCTCCGGGATGTTTGCCGAGACCGCTCCGTTGCCGACCCGGCGCGACGCCGCGTTCCGGGCTCGGATCGAGCGCGCGCTGCGCGCGTTCGAGGTTCGCAGCCACGGACACGTCGACTCGCATCACGCGGCGGTCGCGCTCGCCCTGGTCGACGAAGGCCACGGCGCCGACGTCGCCGGCATGCCGCGCCATGCGACGCCGAGCGACCGCGCCGCGATGCTGCTGACGCGCCGCTCGACGTCGCTGCGCAGCCACGCCGGCCAATGGGCGCTGCCGGGCGGCCGCATCGACGGCGACGAGACGCCGGAGGCGGCGGCACTGCGCGAGCTGGCCGAGGAAGTCGGTCTCGTGGTCGATCCGGCGTGCGTGCTCGGCCGGCTCGATGACTTCACGACCCGATCGGGCTTCGTGATCACGCCGGTCGTCGTCTGGGCCGGTGCCGGCGATGCGCTGATGCCGAATCCGGCCGAAGTCGCGAGCGTGCACCGGATCCCGGTCGACGAGCTGCTGCGGCCGGACGCGCCGATGCTCGAGACGCTGCCGGAGCACGACCACCCGGTGTTGCGGATGCCGATCGGAACCAGCTGGATCGCGGCGCCGACGGCGGCGCTCTTGTATCAGTTCCGCGAGCTCTGCCTGCTCGGCCGCGCGACCCGGGTCGCGCACTTCGAGCAGCCCAGGTTCGCGTGGCGCTGAGGCCGCGCGCGGCCGCAAGCTCGGCGAGCGAGGCCGGCGGACGCGGGCCGCGCCGAAAGAACCGATCCCGAACGCGCGAGTCCGGCCTGGGGCCTGCGCTCAGTCGGCGTAGACCCCCGCCGCGCGTATCACCGGTCCCCAGCGGTCGATCTCGGTCTTCAGCCAGCTGCGCAGCCCTTCCGGCGTCTGCTTCGACTCGGGCACGATCTCGGCGCCGAGCTCGGCCATGCGCTGGCTCACGGTCGGGTCCTTCAGCGCTGCGCGCACCGCCCCGTTGAGCTTGTCGAGCGCGGCCTGCGGCGTGCCCTTGGGCGCGTACACGCCGTGCCAGACGACGACCTGGAAGCCTTTCATGCCGAGCTCGTTCAAGGTCGGCGCATTCGGCAGTGCCTTGATCCGCTCGAGCGTGGTCACGCCGTACAGCTTGACGGTCTCGGCCTTGATGTGCTGCGTGGTCTGCGTGGTCTGGTCGCAGAGCAGGTCGACCTGCCCGCCGAGCAGCGCGTTCAGCGCCGGCGCGGTGCCCTGGTACGGCACGGTCTGCAACTCGACGCCGATCGCCTGCCTGAACACCATGCCGCACAGGTGCGACACCGCACCGAGGCCGGCGTGCGCGAGATTGATCTTCGACGCGTTGGCCTTCAGGTAGGTGACGAGCTCGGGCAGGTTGTTCGGCGGCAGGTCCTTGCGCCCGACCAAGGTCATCGGCACGTCGACCGCCTGCGTGATGTACTCGAAGTCGGTCAGCGGGTTGAACGGCAGCTTGCGATAGAGCGCCGGCGCGGTCGCCATGCCGTTGTGGTGGAGCAGGATCGTGTAGCCGTCGGGCGCCGCCTTCGCCACGTAGTTGGACGCCAGGGTGCCGCCGGCGCCGAGCTTGTTCTCGATGACGACCGACTGGCCGAGCGTCTTGCTCATCGCCTGGCCGAGCGCGCGCGCGACCACGTCGGTCGGCCCGCCGGCCGCGAACGGCACGACCAGCGTGACCGGGTGCGTCGGATAGGCCTGCGCCGCGGCGCCGACCGCCGCCAGCGACAGCGCCGCAGCGGCCAGGAAGGATGGAATGTGATTCATCGGCGGACCTCCAGGTGAGCTACACAGGCTAGCGAAATCGCACCGCGGCGCCATTCGCGTCTACACCGAAACGGGGATCGGCCGGAAGGCCGACCGGAGCGGGCGTTGCACGCCCGCGGAGGGGCTTGGGCACGCGCCTTGCCCGTGGTGAAGTCTCGGTCTATCCTGCTGGGTTCGTTCCGGACTCCCTCCGTGATGCCCATGAAGATCGTCCTCGCCGCTGCCCTGAGCCTGTTCTGCCTGGCGGCGGCCGCTGCGCCCGACAGCCGGTGGTTCAGTGCTGGCGAGACCAGCGACACGAAGACCTACATCCAGCGCGGCTCGCTGCAGCAGACGATGACCGAGGACGGCAAGCCCGCGGCCACCGTCATCGGCATGGCGGTGACGACCTCGAAGGCTGCCGTCGTCGAGAAGTGGCAGGTGTCGCGCGACGCCTGCCTCAACGAATCCGGCCAGCTGCGCGCAACCACGCTCGAGGGGCAGCTGAAGCGGACGATCGATTTCGTGTTCGGCTCGGGGACGATCGGCTCGTTCCAGGCCGAGCTGATCTGCGACGGCTACAAGCAGTGGCTGGCGCAGAACCCCGACAAGAAGTGACCGTTGGCCGCTGACGCGGCGCTGGCGACGCGCATTTCGCCGCGTCGATCGCTTCGCCTCGCCGCTCCGCTTCGGTCGCGCGCAGGGGCACCGCCGTGCCGCGGGTGCCGGCTGCGCGGAATCGTGGGATAACCACCTCCCCACACCGACCCGGGAACTCGCGATGACCCTGCGCCCCCTCGGCCGCTCCGGCCTCTCCGTCTCGCCGCTCTGCCTCGGCGGCAACGTGTTCGGCTGGACCGCCGACGAGCAGACCTCGCATGCGCTGCTCGACCGCTACGCAGAGCGCGGCGGCAACTTCATCGACACCGCGAACGTCTACTCGTCGTGGGTGCCGGGCCACGTCGGCGGCGAGTCGGAAAGCGTGCTCGGCCGCTGGCTGCGAGCCCGCGGCCAGCGCGACCGCGTGATCGTCGCGACCAAGGTCGGCATGGACATGCCCGGCCTCGGCAAGGGCCTGACGCGAACGCAGATCGAGCGCGGCGCGGAGGATTCGCTGCGCCGCCTGCAGGTCGAGCGCATCGATCTCTATTACGCGCACGAGGACGATGCGAAGACGCCGCTCGACGAGACCCTGGCCGCCTTCGACCGGCTGGTGCGCGACGGCAAGGTGCGGGCGATCGGGGCCTCAAACTACACCGCCGAGCGGCTCGAGGCCGCGCTGGCCGTGAGCAAGACATCCGGCGCTGCCCGCTACGAATGCCTGCAGCCGAACTACAACCTGATGGACCGCGCCGGCTTCGAAGACGCCCTCGCCGCGACCTGCGAGCGCGAACAGGTCGGCGTGGCGACCTATTTTTCGCTCGCCAGCGGCTTTCTGACCGGCAAGTACCGGCGCGCGGAAGATGCGACCGGCCGGGCCCGCGCGGGTGGCGTGAAGCGGCATTTCACCGAGCGCGGGCAGCGCGTCCTCGATGCGCTGCATGCAACCGCGGACCGGCTCGGCAGCCGCCCGGCGACCGTCGCACTCGCGTGGCTGATGGCGCAGCCGGCGGTGACCTCGGCGATCGCCAGCGCGACGTCGACGGCCCAGCTCGACGAGCTGCTCGACGCGATCGACCTGCGCCTCGACGCCGATGCGCTGAAGCAGCTCGGCGATGCAAGCGCCGGTTGAAACGCGCAACCGTCTGCAACCGGCCCGGCCTGCTGACCGCGACACCAACGGACACACCTGACACAGCGGGCGGTCAACGTCCGGCTCGGGGCGGCCGATAGAGGGTTCGTCCCCTCTTCTCAGGAAGCTCCATGTCCGCTGTGTCGCCCGATTCCACCGTTCCCGCGCGCTCGATGAGCGCCGTCCCGCATGCCGTCTGGATCGGCGGCGGCCTGCTCTGTGCCGTCACCGCCGGCCTCGCCAGCGCGCTGGTCCTGCGCAGCGCGCCGGAGCCGGTCGCGGTCGTGCCGACCGCCGTGCCGGCGGCGGCCGTGGCCACCGCGGCGCCGCCGCTCGTCAGCAGTTCGACCCGTCCGATCGCAGCGGCGAACTCGGCGCCGGCCAAGGCGGCGCGCCCGCCCAAGCCGGTCGTCGTTGCGTCCACCACTCCGACCGACGTGTCGGCGCCGACCCGGGTCTCGCCGACGCCGGTGGCCCTCTGCGCGAGCTGCGGCGTGGTCGAATCGGTCAGCGCGGTGAAGGAAAAGGGCGAAGGCAGCGGCGTCGGCGCCGTCGCCGGCGGCGTGCTCGGTGGCGTCGCCGGACATCAGGTCGGCGGCGGCAACGGCAAGACCGCGATGACGGTCCTCGGCGCGATCGGCGGCGGCCTGGCCGGCCACGAGGTCGAGAAGCGGGTCCGCAGCGAGACCCGCTACGACATCAAGGTGCGGATGGAAGACGGCAGCAGCCGGACCTTCCACCAGGCGCAGTCGATCGCGGTCGGCACCCGTGTCGTCGCCGACGGCGGCGCGCTGAAGGTGGCGCGCGACAACCCGGGCGCGGATGAGCCGCGGATGGTGCGGACTTCGGCGCCGGCCGGAGGGCGCACCTGACCGAGGGCAGCCGAGCGCAAGCGCGCACCC
>Ga0307411_10000367_pt1 | contig 15307 bp, 16 predicted proteins | sample DK1Ometagenome_2_FD_203712 | JGI IMG/M metagenome (GOLD analysis project Ga0307411, IMG submission 203712) | Maize rhizosphere microbial communities from greenhouse at UC Davis, California, United States - DK15-O-1 | ecosystem: Host-associated > Plants > Roots > Rhizosphere > Soil | place: USA...
CGACGACCAGTCGCGATCACCTTGCAGAACGCGCACGGCGGCGGTTGCCACCAACATCAGCAGGCCTCCACCTGCGGCTAGTTCGGGTAGCGCGTTCATGCTGTGAGTATCGGCCGGTCAGCGCCGCAGCCTGACGGTTCAGTCGTGTGTCGCGACCGACCAGGAACGGCCGTTGCTTCGCGCTTCGAGAATCAGTGATCTCCAGCCGTATATCTGCCACATGGCAAGCATCCCCCAGGCCATCGCGGGCGCCAGCGCGACCGACCGGCCGACCCAGACCAGCGCGACCATCCGCGACCCGGCGGCCAGGGTCATCATCAGCAGGGTCACGTAGCGCAGCGCGCGGATGTCGGGCCGGATCACCAGCGCCACGCAGGCCAGCGACGTCGCGCAGAACAGCGCCTGCCAGAACCACGGCATGTGCGGGATGACGGTCGCGAACGGGTACGGCGGTTTCAAGGTCACGGCTACACCCAAATATCCGAGCGCGGTGAGTATCAGCATCGACCGGGCGCCGCGCGGCAGCAGTGCGGGAAGATGCGGCATCGTCATACCGCCATTATCGACACAACGGCGGAAACGGTTGACGGTTCTACAGTGTGCCGCCGAGCTTCGCGACGTAGATCGTCAGCATCGCTATCTGCGCGTCGGACGGTTCCAGCGGTTCCTCGGGGAAGTCCAGCCGCAGCGACGCCTGCGCGCGCTGCCGGGCATGATCCCAGAGCTTCATCGACCGTTCTCCCCATTCGCCGTCGATGCCCAGCAGCGGATCGGTCCAGCCGGATCGTGACAATGCGCCGTTGATCAATCGCTGCACATGCGCGACGTGCGGGCCGCTGTCGCCTTTCTCTATCTGCATCTTTTCTTCCGGTCCTCTGGGCACCGGGCCGGGCGGAACCTGGCCTTTTCTTCCGACCCATTCCCAGTGCCACGGTTCGTGGTTCTTTCCGCGCTGTTTCGCCCAGGCCGGATTCACCCAGCCGAACGACCGGCACACGGTTTCATTGCGCAGCATCCATTGATAAAGAACCGGCCTGGCATCGATCGCCAAGGCCCAGCCGTGACGTGACGTGCCGGGCTTCGCGGTCGCGACGACCTTGCCTTTGCTGGCACGGATGCGAACCTGCGTGTCGTAATCCCGATAGGAATCCGTGAGATACGGACCCTGCAGACCCTGGTTCTTCACGACGCCGACCAGATGCGTCAGGCCGGATTCGGCGTCGGCACGCAGCAGATGGCCGCTGGCGACACGGACGGGTTTCAGTGCCGAACGCGGGATGCGGCCGTTCTGATGGTTACCCCATTCAAGCGCCATGATCCGGCCCGTTGACGTCGATCGGCTCTGCCGTCTTCTCGGCGACCTGGCTGCGGTACTGGTCGTTGAGCGCCTGCGCAATGGCAAGCTCGCCGGCCATGACGCCGATACGTTCCTGCAGACGGGCGATGACCCGGCCCGCGTCGACCGACATCTCGTCAGGGTTCGGCACGCCGTTCACACTGCACCCGCGTAGGAATCCCATAGCTGATTGGTGACGTACTGCAAAGCGCCGTCGCCGTCGTCGTTGTTCTGGATCGGGTCGGACGTTCCCGTGCCGACGTTGGCGTTGTTCAAGATGCCGTAGACGATCAGCCGGGCGTAGGCCTCCGGGCTGCGCAGCACGTTGTTCGCCAAGATGATCCGTGCGTTGTGGTTGTCGGCGTTCGGGTCTTCGTTGGTCACGTCGATCGCGGCCCGGACAATAGCCATGAGCACCCGTGCCAGCAGGGTTGTGTTACCCGCCCACATCGCGCGTTCGTCATAGTTCATCGATCGCCTTTCTGTTCGGTCAGTTCCTGCACCGCACGCCACAGCATCGACGTCATGGCGTACAGGTCGACGCCGTCGCCGTCGCGCAGACCGTCCGGCAGTTCCTCTGCCATCAGTCCCCAGCGTTTCGTGCGGCCGGGCGGGTCGGTCACATGCTGGTAGCGGTACACGGGCGTGCCCGCGACCAGCGCGGCGGCGGAACCGCCCGCCGCGATGGCAGTTTTCGACTCTCGAACCGACTGCACGTTGAACGCCGTGCCGCGGAACGCGGCGTAGTTGCTGTCATCGGCGAGGCGCGACTGGACCTCGGCGGAAGAATTGAGCATCTTCAGGCCGCTGTAATCGTTGCGCCACAGCGTGTGATAATACGTGCTGTCGGGAAAGTCGAGCCGCAGCCGCAGCGTTCCGGCGATATAGAAATCCAAGTTATGGCTGACAGCGGTCGAGTAAAGCCACAGCCGACCATTGTTCAGCCACCGAAGCCGGACGTTCGCCGGGCCAGTGATGTTGACGATCTCTGTTGCTGTGCTGAACGCGCTGCTGCCGGAGATCAACGGCGCAGTCGTATTGTTCTGGTTGTTGAGACTGACGATGTCGCCACGAAACTCTCCCGAGCCGAACACACTGCGACAGTGCAGATCCTGCGGTGCATTGCTGTTTGTTACACGAAACTCGATGGGATTGGTCGACTGCACGAAAAGGGTATCGACGGCAGGCAGATACATCAGCGAACCGGCGACGCCGATTCCCGCTGTCTCGGCGCCGGTCGAATTGTAGAACTTGACCCGTTCGCGGGCGGTCTGGTCGAGGACGACTCGGGCGCCAGTCGTGGCCGTCTGGAACGCTACACCCGTGATCGTCCCGGCGGTCATGTCGCCCTTGATAATCAATTGGCCGCTAAAAGTATTGAAATCAATGGAATGTGCGCCGCCGCGATTGACCCGGAAGTACACTGTCCCGGTCTGCCGGTCCTTCATGAAACAGTTGTTGTAATGCGGATGCATGGAGAGGCCGTCGAAGGCTGTTGAAGAAGAAAGATCCGACCCCAATTCGACCGTCGCCGCCGGATCGCCCGCCACCACTTTCACCCGCGCTGTGATGGTGCCCGCCGCTATCTTCTCCGCGGCGAGGTTGTCGATGATCGCGCTGCCGACCATCCGCCGCGCGTACAGATCATCAAAGAAATGGGCCGCCCTGTTCGCACCCGTCAGCGTGGCGAGATAGAACAAAGCGTAGGCGGTCCCCTGCGGCGCCGGGTTCGACCCGACCGCCAGTTTCGTGTACGCCGTCGGGCTGGCAAAGTTGGATATCGAATCGGTCCGCAGGGTGGCGCCGCTGCGGTTGCAGAACCGAACGCTGATCTGGGCGCCGTTGCTGGGACCGTCTACCCGCCACCACGCTTCGAAATAGAAAGCGTCGCCCTCGAACGCCGACACCTGATAGGTGTAATTGGTCGGGCTGCCGTTGCAATAGAAGAACTGCGAAGCCGCGCCCTCCGTGCAACGGTACGCATAGGTTCCCGAACGCACATAAGCAGAGTTGTTGGTATACCAGAATGTTTCACTGTACGAATGCGGTCGCAGGTGCCCGGCTTCGGCGCCGGGATTCATAATCAGGTTGTCGAAGCTGCCGACCATCAACTGCCGGGTCGTGATGGTATTGGCTTCGAGCTTGTCGCCCGTGATGGTTCCGGCGCCGATCCTGGCGGCAGCTATCTCGCCCGCTGTGATCTTCGCCGCGTTCAGGTTCGCGACGTGCTGGTCCTGAATCAGGACCGCCGTGACGGTCGCCGCCGCCGACTGCGCGGAACGGTTGCCGCCGCGGTCGACCGCACGCAGCCGGACCCAGCGCGACTCGGCATCGGTCGCCGGGATGACCGGGAAATTACCGATCGCGGGAATCTGCAAAGCAAGGTTCGACGCCGCCGCGCGGATGTTGCCGACCAGATTCGTCGTATCGGCCGTGAACGTGGCCGTCGTTCCTACATAGACTTCGAGCCGGTCCAGATCGTTCTCAAGGTTGTACGTGCCGCCCGTCGACTTCCCCAGCGTCGATGTGACCATGATCGACAGCGGGTTGCCCGCGACGGTCGGCGCGGCGGGCGTCGAAGGCGCGATCGTGTCGACCTGCGCCTGCATCGTGACCGTGGCCGACCAGCCGCCGTGGTTCCCGAAGCGGTCGACCGCGCGAACCCTGATGTCGTACGTGACGCCGCTGGCCAGTTCATAGATCGTCGCGGACGTCTGGTCCCACCCGGCGATGATGAACTGCCAGGGAAAGTCGCCCTGCAGCTTGAACGCGATTTCGAAGTAATCGCCGTCGAGGACGTTGCTGCCGTCGACATTCAACGGCGCCGCCCAGGCAACGGAAATGAACGCCCGTGTCCTGCCTTCGCGGTCGAGATAGGACTGCGTCGCGAACGGTGTCGTCAGCACGGGTGCCGCCGGAACCGACCCGTCGTCGGCCACGATGTCGGGCAGGTTCGTGCGGCTGGTCGGGTTCTCCTCCGTGCCGGTCAGCGTGCGGCGGAACCCGCCGACCTCGAAGTCCGCGTCGCCCGTTTCGAAGCGCACATAATCGGTCAGGTCGGACCAGCCGCCGTCCCGGTCGCGGTAGTACACACCCAGCCCGGCCTCGATGGGAAAGCTGATCGAGGTCACCCGCACGGCGGTCGGGTTGATGATCGACCCGCGGTGCCGCAGCGAATGGTTCAAGTCCTCGAACCCTGCGGACGGGTCGTACACCCAGACGTAGTCGCCCGGCCGGACGATGCCCTCGATGTCGTATCGCTGGGCGGTCAGCCGTACCGCTTCGGCTACACGCGCGAAGCGGTTGATATGCAACTGCGCACGCGCGTCGGCGTTCGTTGTCGCCGTGCCCGACTCGGATATCAGCCGGGTGATGATGGCCTCTTGCCCGAACAGATCGTTGTACGGCACGACCGGCGTCGTTCTCGCCGCCGTCGTGACCGACGTGCCCTGTCCCTCTGCGATCAGCACAACCCGTGTGCTGTAATCCTCGGCGTCGCCGCCCAGTTCCATCGCCGCAGCGGGCAGCGCTCGAAGGTCGAAGTCATCGAGGGCGTCACGCCGGGTGACGACCGCGACCGGATCCGTCTGGAACAGTTGATCTTCCGTGCCCGCGTCGAATGTGCCGTCCGGGTTCACACGCCATTCGGCGTTGAACACGCCGCAGACATAGTCGATCGCCTGGCGTGGCGTCTGGTACAGATGGCTGCCGCTGTAGGTTCCCGGCACGCTGTACAGAATCCCGCGATGAATGCTGCGCGGCAGCAGCGCGTCGAGAACGTCCGCGAACGTGTCGCCGCTGAACGTCGCCTGATAGGGCGGTTCGATGACCGGGCCTTTGCCGTCTTCGTCGCCCAGCCATACCGCCAATCCACTGCCGCCCAACGTCAGCACCCGATCGCTGACGGCACGTCTGCGGACGACGCCCGTGTAGCGTGCGCCCGGCAGGACATTGTCGCCCACCCGGCGGATGTCGACACGGGCGGGCGTGACGACCAGATGCCCGAAGTGATCGAGGGCGGTCACGACTTCGCGCGGCATCGCCAGATCCAGCGCGACTTCGAACGAACCCGGTTTCATCAGCGCGTCGGTAACAGCCATGACGGATGCGTTGTCTTTCTAACGTCGAATGACGGTCTGCTTTTCACTCATACCCGCGAAGTACTGCCGGACCAGATCGTCGCCCGTGTTCCCTGCGGTCGCGCCGGCGGGTTCGTAACCGATGAACGCATCGAACGTTCGGGTGTTCGGCACTTCGATGGCGCCGTTGCCGGGTTCCCGTACCGTCACGGCGGAAGAACCCATAACCCATTTCAGGCCGGACGCGGTCGCCCGCAGCGCGTTCGCTTCGATCATCGTTGATGCGTCGGCGGATGCGCGCTGCACCCGCAGCGTCGCCGCCTGATGGTTCTGGACGAACAGGTTCACGAACCGGGAACCGCGTTGCAACGCCAGATCCAACGTCGCCCGCCCCCACGTCCGGTTCGCGTACAGCCGGACCGCAACTTCCTCGGCGTCGTTGCGAAGCAACGTCACGGCGCCGCCCCATTGCACGTTCGCGCCGTCGATGCGGACGTTGAAATTTCTTTCCTGCCAGGCCGTGCCGTCGAAGAACCGGATCGGCAGCACGTCGCCGCTGGTGCCGCCCAGCCGGAATTCAACGAACCCGTTGCTCAACCGGAACGTCGCGGGGATGACGTAGTCGGCCACGCCGACGAACGGTCTGCCGCCCAGTACGTCGACTATCTCGACGGCCTGCGCGTAGTAATCGCCCGGCGTCGGCACCATGAAGCGGGCGTCGTAGCCGGACAGGAAATCGCGGTACACGTCGACCACGGCGCCGCTCGAATGCGTCCGGGTGACCGTGCCGGGACTTTGACCGCCGAGATAGTACGCACGGTACGGCGTCGGCGGCGCGTGCCAGCGGGAATCATCAAGGACGTAGGTCGACTGCAGACCGCCGCTGGTGAACCGCGATTCGATTTCGACGTCGGATGCGCCGCCGACGCGTTCCAGCGCAACGGACCATTCGATGCGGGCGGTCGACGCCGTCAACGCGGCTATCCCGGCGTCGGCGCCGGTCACGCGGTAGAACCCATCGACGGACGGGTCTTCGGTCCAGGTGACGGGCTCGGTCCGGCCGCGCAGACCCAGCAGATCGGAACGCCGCCGCAGCGCGGCGGTCACGGTCAGCGTCGCCGACGTGCCTTCGTCGCCCTCGATCGTCAGGCGTCGCAGCCCGTCGGCCGAGCCCGACTCGGCGATGTCGGTCGCGTCGTCCAGCGCGGTCAGACGCCCTATGCGCAGCGTCATCAGGCAACCTCACGGTCGAGTCGGCGCAGCAGTTCCCGCAGCCGCATCGCCAGGCGCCGCTGCTCGGCCGGGTCGGTCAGGTCGAACACGCCTTGCAGGTTCACGTTCAGCGTGCGGACGTTGACGGACGGGCCGCTGTCGGCGAGCGGCGCGACCCGTGTGCCGCGCGGCAGGCCGACGACCTCCGGACCGTGTTCGCCGACCAGGAACCGTCCGGCCCGCACGACGTTGCCGCCGTCGGCGAGCGCTGCGTGCACATGATCGTGGTGCTGCGCCTGCGCGTACTTGCCGACCCGTGCACCACGCTTGATGTTGAACGACGTCTGCGGCCCGGCATAGATCAGTTCGTTCAGTTGCTTCTCGATCGGCAGGAACGCATGGAAGATGCGGCCCAGCTGCGGGCTGTCGTTGCCCGCCGTCGGCCCGGCGACATCGATCGCCAGACCCATCGAGTGCCGCGACTTGTTGCCCGACGCGGTGATCGAACCCGGCCGCACGGTCGAGGTGATCCGGTGCGGCACATTGGTCGACTGAATGTAGGCGGCGAGACGCTGCCAGCCGGCGCCCGTGCCCGGCAGCGTGCCCATCCCCACCTTGTCGGCTTCGGCCTCGACGCCGCGCAGCCAGTCCAGCGCCGCCTGTGCGGCCCGGCGGCCGCCGCCGCCCGCGATCCTGCCGACCGGGCCGAAGCGTGCGCCTGCGCCTTCCATCGCCCGTACCGCCGCCTCGACGGCCGGGCGTGCCGTCTCGGCGATCAGACGGCGTGCCGCATCGATCGCTTCGAACACGGCGTTCTTGACGAAGTCGAACGGCCCGCCCGTCTCTGGCTCGAGGAAATCGACCTCGCCCTGGTTCAACTTGTAGAAGTTGTCCCGGCCGATGCGGGTCATCGCGCCGCGTTGCAGGACACCTTCGCCGTCCTGTAGCACCGCGAACCGTTCGCCCGGCCGGACACGTCCCGGTCCGCGTGTGCCGCGGTCCTCGCCGACGACGCCGCCGCTGTGGAACCGGACGGCCGGGATGTCGATCTTCAGCCCGAGCCGGTCGGCGACGGCCTCGACCGTGCCCGCCCAGGTGTTGACCGAGTCGGCGACGAAGCGCAGCGGGTCGGTGAACAGCGCGCGAAGGTTCCCCCAGATCCGGCCGATCTCATCGACCGCGCCACGGACGATGCCCTGCAAGGCGCCCATCGCGGCGCTGGCGGCACCCTTGATGCCGTCCCATACGCCGCCGAGAAAGTCGCGGATCCCACCCCAGACGGTCGACCATGCATTGCTGATCGCGCCCGTGACGTTGCTGATGGTGGTACGGACGTTGCCGATCGCTTCGGCGGTCTTGCCCTTGATGCCTTCCCAGATGTTGTGAAAGAACGACGAGATACCCGACCAGATGCCACGCCAGATGTTGGCGAGAATCGCCAGCGCGATATCCATCACGGTCTGCATGATGTTCAGCGCCTGCCGCAGGGTGCCCTCGATGACCTGCCAGGCGCCGTAGAAGATCTGTCCCAGACCGGCCCACATCCGGTCCCAGTCGCCCGTGAACAGGCCGGCAAAGAACTCGAACACACCCTGAATGATGTTCAGGGCACCCTTGAGCACCAGAACGATATTGTCCCAGTACGTCTGAAAGTACGTGACGATGTGGTGGCCGAACAGATCCCAACCGGCCATGATCGCGTCGAGCGCGGACATGATGACGCCCTGGATCTGCAAGAAGATGGGTTGCAGTTCCGTGAATTTCTCGCCGACCAGCGCGACGACCCGCTCGATGGTCGGCGACAGACCGCCTTCGCCGCTGAAACGGTCGATCAGCGGTGTTACCAGTTCGCCGATCCGGTTGAACATTTCGCCGATGGCCGGGCCGTACCGTTCGCTGATGTCCTGAATGACGGGGATCAGCGCGGCCATGCCCTGGCCGAGGGCGTTGAACACCCGCGTCGCGATCGGCTCGAGCGCCAGCAGCACATTGTTCTTGAACGTCTGCCAGGATTCGGCGAAATCGGTGGTGTCCTCGGCGGCGCCCATGATCGTTTCGCCGCCCGACGAAACGGTGGTCAGCAACTCGCCGAGCTCGAACCGGCCTTCGCGGATCGCGGCGGCCATGTCCGGCCCGGCCTTCGCGCCGAACATCTCGACGGCGATCCGGTTCGCATCCGCCTGCGTCCCGGCGTTCCTGATTTCGTCGCTGACCCGGCGGAACGTCTCGACCGGCGCTTCGCCCTCTTTGGCCATCGTGCCGAGGGACTTGCGCATCGCGCCCATTACCAGGTCGGCGTTGACGCCCTCTTTCTCGAACTTGGCGATCATCGCCGTGGATTCATCGAAGCTGAATCCCAGTTGGCGAAGCGGCGCGCCGAACTTGACCAACGACTCCGACAGCTGGTCGACGCCGATGCCGGTCGCCTGGCTGGCACGGAACATCGCATCCAGCGAGGCGCCCTGATTCTCGGCGGCTATTCCCCAGTCGCCCATTACGCGGGTCGTCGCGGCGATCTGGGTCGCGAGGTCGCCGCCGGTCAGGCGTGCCAGTTCGATGCTGCGGGATGCGACGTCCTGCAACGGCTGCCCGGTCAGACCGAGCCGCTGGTTCAGCCCGGCTATCGCCTGCGACGCGGTGTCGAAGTCGGTCGGAACGTTCTTCACGACCGCCCGGAAGTCGTCCTGCAACCCGGCCAGCGCGTCACCCGTGGCGCCCGTGTTCAGCCGTATGGTGTCGTACGCCGAATCGAAGGTGTCGCCGAGTTTGTAGGCGCCCGCCGCCGCGGCGGCGGCACCCGCACCGACGGCCAGCAGCCCGGCACCCGCGATCTTCGCCGCGCCGCCGAGCTTGCCCTCGAGGCGTTTGCCGAACGTGTCGGTGTCGGATTCGACCTGGCCGAACACCTGCCGCAGCTTCGATGCGTCGCCGACGATCTCGACGCGCAGTGAACGTGCCATGAACGGGCCTCATTTCTCCAGCGACTTCATGGCCTGAACGCGGTAGGTGTCGAACGCGCGGTATTCCTCGACGGTCAGCGCGCGGACCTCGGCGGGTGTCATCTGCCAGAAATGCGCGAACGCCGCCAGACGGTCTAGCCGTCGGCGGCGTTCGGAGGGTCCGGCGCGGACGTCCTGCTGAACTGTCCCAGCCGGACCTTGCGGGCGTCCTCGAGGGTGTAGGCGGCGTTGTCGCGTCGTTTCATCACCCACACCAGCGCGACCAGAGCTTTGCCGTTCAACTGCCCGCCGAGAATCGTGCCGATCGACTGGCCTGCCGCCTGTTCGAAGTCCTCGACCTCGCCCAGCGTCAGCTGGTCGGGATCGATCATCACCATTTCGTCGTCGGCATCCGGCTGTGCCGGCACGTCGGGTGTGGTCAATGCATCGTCTTTCTTCTACTCCAGGTCGGCTTTTCTCAGTACACGGTCGAGCGCTCTGGCCGCCTGCCGCTCGAGGACCGGCTCGAGGCGTTCGACGGTCGGGTACACGTAGCGGCCTTCGGGTGTGCGAGGACGGCGTATCTCGGTGTACCCGCCGCTGACGGGTCTGGGTCGTCTGATGGCGCCGCCGAATTCCAGCCACGGCGCGTACGGCCTGGCGCTTCGTCCCCAGGTGACATAGGCGTTGGTGCCGGACGTGCCCGCCTTGATGTCGGACCGCCAGTGACCGCCGCGGTTCGGCCCGACCGGCACGGCGGCACGGATGGCCGACTCGGCGATCTTGGCGACCTCGCGCAGTTCGCGGCGCAGTTCCTTCGTCAGTTCGGTGTCGGCCTCCTGCAACGCCTTGCGGAAGGCTTTCAGCCCTTCGACCTGGACGGCGCCACCGGGTTTCGGCATTGTTCTACGGCGTTGCTTCGGCGTTGCGGACCATGACCGTCAGCGCGGATGCGTCGGTGCCGGTCGGGAACGCCTTGTAGGACATCGTCTGGCGGATTTCCTCCGGCCCGCCCACAGTCGGCGTGTCGCCATCGAAGCGCACGTTCGCAGTGATATAGATTCCGGCAGGGAAACCGGCGGCTATTTCGCTGCCCTCGAACGCCAGCGTCAGTGCTGCCTCTTCGCCGTTGACGTAACGGTTGTACAAAGTCAAGTCATCGAAATCGGCCTGAAACGAACCTGTCGCATTCCTGAACGCGGTCCGCAAAGGGTTGCGCCGAAGGCTCGAACCCAACGCGCGGCGGTCCGGGTCAAGTCCGTTGTCGACCTCGACGCTTGCTTCGCTGACCATCAGCGGCACACCCGCGATTTCGAGTGAACCGTGCACGAACGACAGCAACTGGTTCCCGGTCGGATAGGTCGCGGTCGCCATCCCGGTTGCCGTCACTTCGTCGCGTGCCACCAACGTCATGGTCAGCAACGCCAGTTCACCAACAGAACACGACAGACTCCAGCTACCGACCTTGCAACCGGGATACGTGAACGGCACATCGTCACGGCCGACCTGCACGGTCATCGACTGGTTCGTCATGTCGCCGGGTGTCAGCGTGTGTTCGTACACGGTCGGCGCCCCAGCGGCGTCGGGCTGTGCGGTCGCGACGCCGCCCAACGCCTGTTGAAACAGGAACCCGAACCCGACTGTCCCCAGTTCGAATTCGACGTCACCATCGGCGCCGCGGATGCCCGGCTGCCAGCCGCGCTGGAAATCGCTTCGCCGCAGCGCCGCCGACTCGATGCGTTCCTGCGTCATGCTGATTGACTCGGAACGAAATTCATAGAACCTGCTCGGCACGACCGCCGTGCCGTAGGTCGTTTCGGTACCGAAACCGACCTGACTGCGGAATCCCAGTTTCGTCATTGTGTCGGGCCTTCGGTCTGCACCATCTGCGGCTGCGGTGTCGTCACGGTCGTCACGGTCTGCGGCTGGGCCGTCTGCGGCTGGGCCGTCTGCGGCTGGTCGGGCTGCGGCTGGTCGGGCTGCGGCTGGTCGGTCGTGTCCTCGGCGGGCTGCGCGGGCCGCAGCGCGTCAGGGTTGTCCGTGTGCCACGCTTCGCCCTGGTCGACCAGCCCGGCAGCCAGGTCGTCGGGCAGTTCGACTGTCTCGCCCTTGCGGACCAGCAGTCCGGCGGCAGGAATCTCGACAGCTTCGTACGGGCCGTTGTAAGTAAATTGCACTGGCATGTGTGTGCGCCTTTATTCCAGTCGTGCGGACACTTCGATTTCGACGCGCAGCGACGTCGACCATCCCTGTTCCTCGACGCCGGACCGCAGTTCGAATTCGCCCACCCGCGCCCATTGCGTCGACCCGGCTTCGGCGCCCAGCGTCGGGTCGTCGGCCAGCACGCCTTCGACAACCCGGAACAGGTCGAACGTGCGGGCCTCCGCTGTTTCGGCGTCGCCGCCGGAATCGGTTATCTCGATGAACAGATCAAGCGTGAACTGTTCGGCACGCGGCTGGCGGGAACGGCGGATCGCGCCGGGTTCGTGCCGACCTCGGACGCCGCCGAGATAAATGATTTCGTCTTCGACGCCGGCGCTGGGAAAGCCGTAGGAAACCTGCACCCGTTCGGCGGGCCGGTCGGTCCGCTCGAGGCCGGGCGCCGCTGTCAGCGCTGCGGTCAGGGCAGCCTTGAACGCGACGACACGCGATGCCGTGACCACACCTAGGCCAGTACCAGACGGTGTTCGCGGTAGGCCAGCAGGACGGCATCGACGTCGGGTATCCCGGTCGGGCGGTTCGGCCCGGCGGTCGCCAGCGCCACATTGCCGAATTCATTGGTGACGGCCAGCCGCCGATCCGGCAGCGCGGAACGGTCTTCCAGCATCCGCCAGCGAATCAGCGTTTCGCACGCCTGAATCAAGTCGTACGGCGGGCCGTCGTGGCCGTGGGTGTAGTCGACGCGGACGTTGCCGACGCCGCGCGGGAACGTCCCGCCGCCGATGCGCACGACGTACCCGGACGGGTGCAGTCCCCAGTCGGCCACGTCGGCGGTCGTGCCGTCGATCCAGCCTCGACGGATTTCCCGCGGGTAAAGCTGGGTCAGCGGCACGGCCGGATGCCCGTTGCCGTCGAGGACATCACGGCGGTAACGCGGCACGTACGCCACGCCGAGGAACCGCTCGATCGTTGTTTCTGCCCAGTTGCGCACGGACGCCAGGCGGGCGGCGGGATGCTTGATCGGGTCGTGCAGATCGGGCAGCGTGCGCAATCTCGCAAGATGCGTGTAGAACCCGCCGACGATTTCGACGTCGGTTCGCAGAACCTGCCCGGCGCCGCGCAGGGTTACCGCCCATTCGAAGTGCAGGGCGTCCAGACGGGCCGTCATCACGGGCGTCAGCGCGACGCTGTACACGCCGGTTTCGTCGTGCGTGGCGACCGTTGACGCGGGCAGCACTTCGGCCCCCGCGTCGTCGGTCACCCGGACCGTGACCGGCGTGGCGGAATCCGACAGCACTTCGCCGTCGTACAGCACGACGGCAGCGTTGTCGGCGGCGCCGGCCAGCACACGGGTCATGTGTTACTTATCCTCGCCGTAGCTGATGCTGCGGGTTTCGACGCTGGCAGGCTCGGGCGGGTTCTCGGGCACGGCAGGCTGCTCGCCTTCGCCGCCGCCCTCTTCGTCATCGCCGCCGCCCTCTTCCATCCCGCCTTCGTCGCCGCCCTCTTCGGCGGGCATCCCGCCGGGTTCGGACTCGACACCCGGTCCGGGCGACTCGACGCCCGTGCCGGGCACGTCGCCGCCCGTGCGGTCCGGGCCTTCGGGATCCTGCGTGCTGGCGAATTCGGAAAAGACATCGCCGTACTGCCGGACGCGGTCCGGCTCAACCTGCCCGGTTCCCGTGTCGGTAATGGCATCGGTACTGGTCATGGTGAATCCCATTTCTTTATCTCCCTCTGTAACGCAAGGTTCGAGGTTTCCGACACGCTGCCGGGATACTCCGCGAATTCCTGATGGTGAACGCGGTAATGGGTCGCGCGTTTGTGATGGTCACGGAACCGCAGCTTGCCGATGATGTCAGCGCCCATCAACGCGCCCTGTAGCGTCATGATGCGTTCGTGCACGTCCGTGCGGTACAGGACGTAGCGCACGTCCGCAAGGACTTTCGGTATGCGCAGCCAGATGTATTTCTGCCCTGGCCGCAGGACTTTGATGTCCTCTTTCGGCGGGCCTTCGAAGTCCCAGCCCGGATCGGGTACACCCAGCCGCAGCGGAAACGGCAACGACAACAACCGCGCGTGCGCCAGTTCCGCTTTGACGCCGACAACGAAGTCGGCCTGCATCTGGTCCGGGCTGCGGCCGACGTCCGGGTTCCAACGCTGGAGATAGCGCAACGCGCGTAGCTGGCCGACTTCGGCCGCGTAACGGTCGTCGGAATCGGTCAGCACCCAGACCGGGCGGTCGGCCATGTCTTCCCCAGAGGCTGCGGCGTCAGGTCACCCGTGACCGGAACCGGGCATTCCGGTCACGGGTGATGGACGCTACAGGCCGGTTACCGTCCCGAACGCCGAGGGGCGGTAGACCGCCAGCGCCAGCCGTTCCTCTGCCCTGATGGTCGTGATGTTGCGGGCGAAGTTGTCGGCGTGGCTGTTGGTCGCGTCGACCACGATGCCGCCACGGCGGAATATCTGCGCGGCGGTATTGAACGCGCCGACCAGTGCCGTGCCTGCGGCCATCCGGGTTGTCTGCACAACCTGCAGGCCCCAGAGATTGTCGGGCGCCTGACCCGTGAACGGACCGCCGCCGAAGTAATTGCCGTTGCCGTCACGCGCCAGCCGGAACGTGGCCCAATCCCCAGGGTTCATCACGATGCCGGTCGGTTCGAGGAACGATCCGATCCGCAGCGCAGTGATCTGTCTGAACACCGCATCCGCGCCCGTGTCCGGGTCGGCGCCGACAGCGACCGCAGCAGCAAGACCCGTCCGGTTCAGCAGCCCGGTCAGGTCGGGTGCCACGCCCGTGCCATTGAGCAACTGATCGTCTTCGGCAATTTCCACAAATAGCCGCAACCTGTTGTCGATGTAGGCCCGGATCTGCGCTGCGTCTTCCAGCATTTCATCCGTGACCGGCAGCAAGGTCGCGATCTTGCGGACGGGTTCGTCAACCTGCGCCAGACCCAGCGCGGACTCTGGCTTCAGTGCGCCTTCGGCAACGGTGTCGGCGGCGTTGGTCGCCACGGTTTCACGGATGTAGCGAATCGTGTTCCCGTCCGTGCCGCCCTGCGGAATCAGCGCGGCGATCGTCGCGGCCTGAAAGTTCAGCAGTTGCTGACCGGGAATCAACGCCGGTTGCGGCGCCCCATCCGCTGTGGTCAGCAACGCTTTGAAATCCGGTTTCTTCAGTTCGACGGCGCCGGATGTCCATTCCTTCGCACGCATCGCGCCGGACGTCACCAGCGACTGGTAGGCGCCGCTGTCAACGAACTGTTCACCCAGCGTCTTGGACTCGACGGGCCGGGCCTCGACGGCCTTCGCGGCGGCGGCTGCCTCCGGGCCTGCCTCGACGGTGTCGCCCTGACCGACGATGTCCGCGATCTTCGCGCGTTCGCCTGCCAGATGCTTTTCGTCGCTGACGTCTTTCAGCGCCTTTTCGATATCGGGTTTCAGGGCGTTGTATGCCTCGACCTTTTCGGCTGCCGTCATGTCGGCGTCATCGAGGACGGTCTGGGCTTTCAACGCCAGGTCGGTAGCTTTGTCCTGCAGTTTCTTGAGTCGGTTCATGGCAGGTTGCCTTCGCCTAT
>Ga0307411_10000368_pt1 | contig 15274 bp, 13 predicted proteins | sample DK1Ometagenome_2_FD_203712 | JGI IMG/M metagenome (GOLD analysis project Ga0307411, IMG submission 203712) | Maize rhizosphere microbial communities from greenhouse at UC Davis, California, United States - DK15-O-1 | ecosystem: Host-associated > Plants > Roots > Rhizosphere > Soil | place: USA...
GAGAAGCGCCCCATCAGCTTCGTCAACGCGATGCGCGGCACGCGGTTGGTCAGCAGGAAGTTCAGGTCCTCCTGCGCGACGAGCCGCTTGAACCAGCCCGGTCGGCGCACGGCGCTGCCGTCGATGTCCCCGTCCAGCACGGGGGACACGTCTTGGTGCTTCATCTCAGAACTTCTGCGCCAGCATTTCGCGAAACACACTGCGGCGGATGGCCTTGCCGGTCAGCTCCGGCGCCGTCCACCACCAGCCGTCGGCACGCATCTCGTCACAGGCGGCAACGAAGCGATCCATGACCTCCGCGAACTCGGCATCGCCGTAGTTCAGGCTGAAGATCAGTCGCCCCGTGCCCACCCAGCTCAGTGCCAGGCCGTGCTTGCGCAAGTAGAACTGCAGCATCCAGTGATAACGACCCGGCTGGTCGTACATCACCGTCCAGATCGTCGACAGGTTGGCCATGCGGACCGGTGCGCCGGCCGCGGCCAGGCGCGCGTTGAACTGCGCGCAGCGCGCGTTCCAGCGCTCATCCAGGCCGTCGTACAACGCCCGCACTTGGGGCCGCTCGATGCGCTTGAGGAATGCGGCCATCGCGGCCACCACGTAGGGGTGGGCGTTGAAGGTGCCGCGCGCAAAGCAGATGTCTGCCGGCCGGTCCTCGCGGTAGCGTGTCATCAATGCGCGGCTGCCGCACACCACGCCGACCGGCAGGCCGCCACCGAGTGTCTTGCCATACGTTACAAGATCGGCCTTGACGCCGAAGTACTGCTGCGCGCCGCCCGGTGCCAGGCGGAAACCGACGAACACCTCGTCGAAGATCAGCACGATGCCGCGCGCCGTGCAGACCTCGCGCAGCTTCTCGAGCCACGCCGTGTAGGCCTCGCGGTCATAGCTCGCGCGGCGGCTGCCGTCGATCAGCGCAGAGTCGCCGGGCGCACTCGCATTGGGGTGCAGCGCCTGCAGCGGATTCACCAGCACGCAGGCGATGTCGCGCCGCGTGGCCAGCACCCGCAGGGAGCGCTCGGCCATGTCCTGCAACGTGAAGGTCTCGCGCGGCGGCAGCGGGTTGCCGGGGCCGGGCTGCACGTCTTCCCACCAGCCGTGGTAAGCGCCGGCGAAGCGCACCAGGCGCTTCTTCTTGGTGTGATAACGCGCCAACCGCACGGCCTGCATGACGGCCTCGGTGCCGGACATGTGGAAGCTCACCTCGTCCTGCCCGGAGATGGCTTTCAGACGCGACAGCACGTCCAGCACGCAGGGGTGGTAGGCGCCCAGCACGGGGCCCAGCGTGCGTGCCGTGGCGGCGGCTTCGTCGATGCATTCCTTGTACGCGTCATAGCCCAGCACGTTGACGCCGTAGGAGCCGGTCAGGTCGTAGAGCCGGTTGCAGTCCAGGTCCTCCACCTGCACGCCGTCGCTCGCCTGCAGAAACGCACCGACCTTCAGATGCTCGCGCAACACCGGGCTGAACTGGAAGGGCACGCGGTAGCGGCCGGTGAAACGCAGGTCCGAGATGGTGTCGCGCGCCTGCTCGGTGGCAGCCAACGTCTTCGCGAAGCGCGTGTCGAACTCGGCGCCCAGCCGGCGCAGCGCTGCGCGGCGCTGCGTCGCAATCGCGTCGGGTGCGCCGTCCGCATGGAAGAACTGCGTCTCGTCGTAGGCATAGCCCGGTACCCAGCGTGCCAGCCGCTTGGCCATGCGCGAGTGGCCGGCGAGCGACCGGTGCTTGGCGCGCGACAGCTCGATGCGCCGCTTGGCCGCGGGCAGCAGCGCAAGCACGCCGAGCGCCAGGGCCGACAGAGTGAGCGTTTCGTCCATCGCGGCTCAGTGGGCTTGGCCGTGGCCGACGTGATCCATCGGGTCGATCAGCTGGCCGCGCAGCAGGTACAGCGGCGCCTTCCAGTACAGCAGCACGTCATGGAAGGGGTCGGTGATGATCTTGAAGCCCCAGGCCAGGCCTTGCATCAGGTTCTGCGTGATCCACAGCTGCACGACGCGGAAGACCAGGCCCGTCACGCCCAGGCAGAACCAGGCCATGCCGACATCCTCGATGAAGCCTTGCAGGCCCACCGCCGGCTGGATCAAGCCACCCAGCGAGGGCGCCAGCCACAGCACCAGCGGCAACGCCACCCACACCGCCATCAGCACGATCTTGCGGCGGATGTTGTAGCCGATCTTGATCTCTTCCTTGTACGCGTCCGTCGCCTGGTTGACGTGGTCATAGCCGCGCGGCTCGAAGAAGAAGTGACCCGCCTGCCGCGTCGTCATCGACACGCACCACGCCAGCAGCGCCGACCACGCCGGGTTCACGAACAGCAGCGCATACGACACCAGGAAACTCAGCGCGCTCACCAGGTGCAGGCTCTGGTTGATGCGGCTGTGGTGGTAGTAGCGGTGGTCGTCCCAGCGCTGCGTCTTCAGGGTTTGATAGAACTCGTTCACGTCCCGTCCTCGTCGTTTGGGTGGCAAGCGGGGCGGATGGTGGGGGGCTTGCGTGAAATCGGCGTGACGGTCCGCCGGTCATCGTTCTGTCGCATGCACTTGTGACCATGCGCACCATGACAACCGCACACGACACCGACGGCATCCTGGTCGATGACCTGCGCGCGCCGCGCCATTCACGCCGCCTTGCGGTCGTCACCGAGACCTATCCGCCGGAGGTCAACGGCGTGGCGATGTCGATGGCGCGCGTCGTCGACGGGCTGCATCGCCGCAACCACGACGTGCAACTGGTGCGCCCGCGCCAGCCCGCGGGCTCTGCGTTGCCGCCGAGCGGCAGGCCGGCCGTCAACGAGGTGCTGACCAAGGGCCTGCCCGTGCCGATGTATCCCAACCTGCGCATGGGCGTGCCCAGCAAGCGCGCGCTGGTGAAGCTGTGGTCGCTGCGCCGGCCCGACGTCGTCCACATCGCGACCGAGGGGCCGCTGGGCTGGTCTGCGCTGCAGGCCGCGCAGCACCTGGCGCTGCCCGTCACGTCGGACTACCGCACCAACTTCCACGCCTACGGCAAGCACTACCGCCTGGGCCTGTTCTCCAAGCCCATCATGGGCTACCTGCGCAAGTTCCATAACCGCTGCGATGCCACCATGGTGCCGACCGAGGCCCTGCGCGTGCTGCTGGCCGACCGCGGCTTTGAGCGGCTGCATGTCGTCGGTCGTGGGGTCGATGCCCAGCGCTTCGACCCGGCGCGCCGCAGCGTCGCGATGCGCGAGGGCTGGGGTGCCGGGCCGGATGACCTGGTGCTGGGCTATGTCGGCCGGCTGGCGCCGGAGAAGAACCTCGGCGCTGTGCTCGCGGCCTTCGAGGCGGTCAAGGCGGTGCAGCCACGGGCGCGGCTGGTGTTCATCGGTGACGGCCCGCTGCGGGCTGAACTGCACGCCCGCGCGCCGGACGCGGTCTTCGCCGGCCAGCGCAGCGGCGACGACCTGGCCGCGCACTACGCGGGGCTGGATGTCTTCCTCTTCCCCAGCCTGACAGAGACCTTCGGCAACGTGACGACCGAGGCGATGGCCAGCGGCTGTGCGGTCGTCGCTTTTGACAGCGCGGCTGCGGGCGAGCTGATCCGCAGCGGCGTGAATGGCTGGCTCGCCGGGCCGGGACTGGAGTCCGACTTCGTTGCCGCGGCACGCGTTGCCGCGCTCGACGCCAATGCGCGCACGGCCGTGGCCGAGGCAGCCCGTGCGACCGCGCGCCGGCTGGACTGGAGCGACATCACGGCCCGGTTTGAAGCGGTGCTCGAAACCGCCATCGCAAGGGCGGAGCCGAGCTTCGGTCTCGTGGGGTTGCAGCCCGCAGCCTGAGCCGGACGCCCTCAGGGCCGGGGCCGCCTGGCGTCGTGGGCGATCAGCGCGCCGATGGCGGCCGCCACCAGCAAGCCCAGCCCACTGAGCGTCGTCCCGATCGGCACCTGCGCCGCCTCGCAACCGGCATACGCGGCCAGCAGGACGAGCACGCTCAGGTTCTCGTTGAAGCCCTGCACGGCGATCGACCGCCCCGCGCTCAGCAGCGTGGCGCCGCGATGCTGCAGCAGCGCGTTCAAGGGCACGACCATCGCGCCGCCGACGGCCCCCACCAGCGCCAGCAGGCCGGCCGCCAGCGCCACGTCGTGGACCTGCGCCACCACCGGCATCAGCAGCCCCAGCGCGACGCCGGCCCACAGGCCGTGCCGCGCCTGGTGCAGCGCCAGCCAGCGCCCCGCCGCGGCCGCGCCGGCAATGACACCCACCGCGACCGCGGCCTGCAGGTACGCCGCCTCGCTCAGAGGCAGCGCCAATGCCTCGCCGGCCCACCGCAGCACCGCGAACTGCAGCGTCGCGCCGACGCCCCAGAACAGCGTCGTCGCTGCCAGCGACAGCCCGCCCTCGCGATCGCGCCACAGCAGGCGATTGGCGGTGCGGAACTCGCGCAGCAGCGTCCAAGGGTCGTGCGACACGCTACGCTGGCGCCGGCCGCTGTCGCGGATGCCGGCATTCAACGCGCTGGAGACGGCGTAGATCAACAGCAGCCCGGCCAGTGATCCGGTCAGCCTGTCGGCGGGCAGGTTGAAGCCATCGCAGGCCGCGGCAAACCCGGAAGACAGCCATTGCGGGCTGACCAGGGCGCCGCCCAGCACCGCGCCCAGCAGCGCGGCCGACACCACGCTGATCTCGATCCAGCCGTTGGCCCGGACCAGCGCCTCGGGTGCGGCGAGTTCGGTGATGAGGCCGTACTTGGCCGGTGCGTAGGCCGCAGCGCCCAGGCCGACGACCGCGAGCGCGGCCACGGGGTGAAGGCCGAGCGCCAGCAGCACCAGGCCGGCGATCTTCACGAGGTTCATCACCGCCATCACACGGCCCTTGGCGAAGGCATCCGCCAGCGGGCCGACCCAAGGCGCCAGCAGCACATAGGCCGCCATGAAACCGACCTTGAGCAGCGGCGCCCACCAGGGGGCGAAGCCCTGTTGCATCAGCAGCGCAATGGCCACGATCAGCAGCGCGTTGTCCGCCAGTGCCGATGCGAACTGGGCTGCGATGACGAGGCTGAAGCCACGCGGCAGCGCAGCGCGCCGCGGGCAGGCGGCGGCGGGCGTGGAGGCGGAGATCACGGACGGCACGAGCGCCGCACTGTGCGGAGCGGGCGTGAAGCGGTGATGAAACCCTGCACGCCGCTCGGTTGAACAGCCAGAAGCACTGTATTTGTATACAGTCTCTCGCATGGAAGTTCAGGACAAGCTCGCCATCCTTGCGGACGCCGCCAAATACGACGCCTCCTGCGCCAGCAGCGGCGGCAACCAGCGGGACTCGCGCGACGGCAAGGGCATCGGCTCGACGACGGGGGCGGGCATCTGCCACGCCTTCACGCCGGATGGCCGCTGTGTGTCGCTGCTGAAGGTGCTGCTGACGAACTGGTGCGTGTACGACTGCCTGTACTGCATCAACCGCAAGTCCAGCGATGTGCGCCGCGCGCGCTTCAGCATCGACGAGGTCGTGCAACTGACGCTGTCCTTCTACCGCCGCAACGTCATCGAGGGCTTGTTCCTGTCCAGCGGCATCATCCGCACGCCCGACTACACGATGGAGCAGGTCATCGAAGTCGCCCGCCGGCTGCGCGAGGCAGAGCACTTCAAGGGCTACATCCACCTCAGACGATTCCCGATGCCAGCCCCGAGCTCGTCGAGCGCGCCGGGCGCTACGCGGACCGCCTCTCGATCAATGTCGAGTTGCCGAGCGCCCAAAGCCTCAAGGCCCTGGCGCCGGAGAAGAATGCCGACGGCATCGAACGCACGATGTCGCGCATCCACCTGCGCCTGCAGGCCGCGCGTGACGCCCGCCGCGAGGCCGACGCGGTGCGCGCGCTGCCCGGGGCCACGGCCCGCGCCGCCAGGCCGCCCACCTTTGCGCCCGCGGGCCAGAGCACACAGCTCATCGTCGGTGCGGATGCGTCGGACGACCGCGCGGTGCTGCAGCTATCCAGCCGGCTCTACACCGGCCAGGGCCTGCGCCGTGTCTACTACTCCGCCTACAGCCCCATCCCCCACGCCAGCAGCCGGCTGCCCCCGCAGGCCGCGCCGCTGATGCGCGAGCACCGGCTCTACCAGGCCGACTGGCTGATGCGCTTCTACGGTTTCGGCGCCGACGAGATCGTCACCGAAGCGGGCTTCCTGTCGCTGCATCACGACCCCAAGCTGGCCTGGGCGCTGGCCCACCCCGCGGGCTTCCCCGTCGACGTCGACCGCGCGCCGCGCGAGGCCCTGCTGCGCGTGCCGGGGCTGGGCGTCGGCTCGGTCGACAAGCTGCTGGCGGCGCGGCAGCACCGCCGCCTGCGCCGCGCCGACCTGATCGCGCTCGGGCCGGCCGCCCGGCGGGCGCTGCCGTTCCTGGTCGCCATCGACCACCGCCCGCGCGCGACGGACGTGCAGGCCCTGGCCCAGCCGGCGCGGCAACCGCGCCAGGAAACGCTGTTCTGATGCAGCTCCCGCTGCGCCACCCCGCCGACTGGACCGGCTTTGCCGCGCAGTTGCCGGCGCTGCTGGCTGCCGGCGAGGCCGGCGATGCGGCGGAGGTGGGCTGGACGCGCGACATCGGCGCCCAGGCCGCGTTGTTCGGCGACACGGCCGAGGCCAGCGCCCTGCCGTGGGCGCCGCCCGAGGGCTGGGAGGATCTCGGCCGCCGCGTCGCCATGCATGCCGACGATGCGCGCTATGCGCGGCTGCTCGCATTCGTCCGCCGCCTGCAGCGCGAGCCCGGGCTGTGGGCCGATGTGCTGGATCCCGAGCGCCGGCGCCTGCAGTCGCTGGCCCGCCAGGTGGATCGCGAGATCCACAAGATGCATGCCTTCGTGCGGTTCCGCGAGGTGGCCGATGAGCAGGCCTGTGGCGGCCGCCGCCATGTCGCCTGGTTCGAGCCCGCCCACCACGTCCTGCGCGCCGTCGCACCGTTCTTCGTGCGCCGCTTCGCGCAACACCCTTGGGCCATCCTCACGCCACGGGGCTGCCTGCACTGGGACGGCCAGCGCCTGACGGGCACGGGCCGCGCCAGCCGCGCGGACGCGCCGCCCGAGGATGCCGGCGAGGCGCTGTGGCTGACCTACTACCGCAGCATCTTCAACCCCGCGCGGCTCAAGCTGGCCATGATGAAGAAGGAGATGCCGGTGCGCTATTGGGCGAACCTGCCCGAGGCCGCACTCATCACGGGGCTGGTGCGCGATGCGCCGACGCGGGAGGGCCGCATGCGCCGCGTTTGACGGCCGGGCGGCAGGCCTTCAGGTCCGCTCGACCAGCAGCGCCAGCTGACTCGCGATCAGCAGCTCCTGCCGTGTCCAGGCGCGCGTGGCCCGCGCGTCCACCAACCACAAGGCACCGGCCAGTTGCGCGCCGTCATACAGCGGCACCTCGATGCGCGCGGCGGCTGCGCCGGGCAGGCCGGTGAGTTCCGCATGGCAGGGGTGCAGCGCCGCGTCCGGCAGCGCCAGTGGCGCGCCGTGGCGGGTCAGCAGGTCGACGTAACGCGGCTGTCCGTCGTGATTCAGGCCGCCCTCGCCGAGCGGCCAGCGGATGACGCTGGCCAGGCCGAGGATGCGGATGCTGGCCGCCTTCAGCTCGGCCAGCGCTTCGGTCGGCGGCGTGGCGGCGAGGCGCTGGCGTTGGCCGCACAGCTGCAGCAGCAGCTCCTCCGGCGTGACGGGCGCGCCGGTCTCGTCGGCGTGCGGCGCCGCCAGCGTCGCGCGGGCGGGCAGGCTCAGGCGCTCGATCTCGGACTGCAGGGCCAGGTGTTGCCACAGGTGTTCCAGCGCACCGACCGCGTCGCCTTCCTTTTGCAGCAGCTCGGCCAGTTGCAGATGCGCCTGGCGGGCCTGGGCGCGGGCCTGGATGCGCTGGGCCAGCGCCAGGCCATGCCGCGTGGAGCGCACGGCCGCCGCGGTGTCGCCGCGGGCCAGTGCAATCTCGGTCCAGGTGCGGCTGGCGGCGGCCTCCAGCCAGGGATAGCCGTCGCGTGCCGCGATGTCCAGGGCGAGGCGGCAATCGGCCACGGCCCAGTCCATGCGCTGGCGGGCAAGCGCCGCGCGGGCGAGATGCCAATGCGCCTCGGCCTCGAAGACGCGATGCGCGCCGCGCCGAGCGGCCGCCAGGCCGTGGCTGAAATGACGTTCCGCGGCGGGCAGGTCGCCGGTCTCGAAGCTGCCGACGCCGATGTTCAGCGCCAGCTTCGCCGCCAGATAGCTGTCGTCGGCCTGGCTGCCCAGCCCGGCCAGGTGCTCGGCGGCATTGCGCATCTGGCGCAGTCCACGGGCCCAGTCCGCATGCGCGTAGTGGATCTGTCCGAGGCCGATGCGCGCCGCAACGCCGGTCTGCAGATGGCCGCTGACCTCAGACAGGTCCAGCGCCCGCGACCACTGCTCGCTGGCGAGCTGGTACTCGCCCTGTTGGTAGGCGATGCGGCCCAGGGCTTCGCACACGCGCGCCGCCTGCACGGGGAAGTGGCCGGCCGCTGCGAGCGCACCGGCCTGTTCCAACGCCGGCAGCAACTCCAGCGCACGGCCGCGCGGCTCCAGCAGGCCGAAGCGGGCGTACAGCGCGTCCACGCCGACAGCGGTGTCGCCGGCCGTGAAAGCGTTTACGCTCAGCGCTTCGAGCAGCCGGTCGGCAATCGGCGGATGACGCCGCGCCACGCGGGCGATGCGGGCGAGCAGCGCGGCCAGTGCCTCGCTGGCGGCGGGTTGAAGGGTGAACACGGCGACGGGATCTGGTTGGTTTCTCACTGGTATTCTTGTCCATTCCGAGCTGTGCCACCCCGGTACTGGGGACAGTCCGTAGCCTACACGAGCGGCCGTAGACCAGTTTAAAACCAATTGACGAGGTTGGTCGTTGGTATTAGAGTGGTATCGACTCAACGCCGTCGACCATGCCGCTCGTTCTCCACCCCTCGTTGCTGACTTCCCGTGACTCCGGCCGGCCCGCGCGCTGGTGGGTCGGCGTGGATGGTGGCGGTACCAGCACACGGGCGCTGGTTGCGGATGCAGACGGTCGCATCCTGGGTCGCGGCGAGGCGGGCGCCTCCGCACTCGGCCAGGGCGCCGAGCAGGCTTGGCGGCACATTGCCGAGGCGATCGCCCGTGCCGGCGTTGAAGGCCTTCAATTGCAGGACTGCGCGCTGGGCCTGGGCCTGTCGGGCACGGGCGTGCCGGCCCAGTTGCAGGCGTTCATTGCCGCGGACCTTGGCGTCGCGCGCTTCACGCTTGTCACCGATGGCCTCGCCGCACTGCTGGGCGCCCATGGTGGCGAGCCGGGTGCGCTGCTGATCGCCGGTACCGGCTCGGTCGCCGAGGCGCTGCTGCCCGACGGCAGCCGCCGCATGGTGGGGGGCTGGGGCTGGCAGATCGGCGACGAGGGCAGCGGCGCCTGGCTGGGCCAGCAAGCCATGAAGCTGGCCCAGGCGGCCCACGACGACCGTGAGCCGCCCGGCCCGCTGGTGCAGGCGGTCTGGTTGCAGGCGGGCAGGTCGCGCGAGCAGATGCTGGGCTTTTGTGCGGAGGCCGGCCAAGGCGGCTATGCCAGCCTTGCGCCGCATGTCTTCGCCCACGAGGCCGACGACCCGGCCGCGGCCGCGCTGCTGGCCGAGGCCGCGCGCGCATTGGAGGCGCTGGCCATCGCCGTCCATCCGACCCTGCCGCTGGCGCTGGCCGGCAGCATCGCGCAGCGCCTGGCGCCGCGCTTCAGCCCGGCCTTGCAGTCCCGCCGCGTCGAACCTCGTGGCGAGCCGGTGGCCGGCGCGCTCTGGTTGATTCAACACCAGGAAACAAAACCCGCATGAGCGCTGTCTTTGACTTCAGGCCCGACCCGAACGCGGCTTCGCCGCTGTACATGCAGCTGGCCCAAAGCCTGGCGCAGGCGATCCGCGACGGCATCTTCCACGCCGACGAGGCGCTGCCCAGCGAGCGTGTGCTGGCCGAGCAGCTGGAGCTGTCGCGCGTCACGGCGCGCAAGGCCATCGACCGGCTCGTCGAGCAGGGCCTGATCATCCGCAAGCGCGGCTCGGGCAACTACATCGCGCCCAAGCTGGAGCAGCCGCTGACGCGCCTGACCAGCTTCTCGGAGGAGCTGCACCAGCGCGGCTTCGTGCCCAGCTCGCGCTGGCTGCTGCGCGGCTTCACGCCGGCGGCGCCCGACGAGCAGCTGTCGCTGGAGCTCAAGAGCGGCGAGCGCGTCGCGCGGCTGGAGCGGCTGCGGCTGGCCGACTCGGTCGTCATGGCCTACGAGGTCAGCGTGCTGCCGCAGTCGGTGCTGGCCGACCCGCAGAAGGTGGAAGCGTCGCTGTACACGCATCTGGGCGACCGCGCCCCCGTGCGCGCGCTGCAGCACATCCGCGCGCTGAACGCCGACGCCAAGCTGGCCGGTCTGCTGGAGGTGCCGTTAGGGGCGGCGGTGCTGTTCATCACCCGCGTCGGCTATCTGGCGTCGGGCCAGGCCGTGGAGCTGACCCACTCCTACTGCCGCAGCGACTACTACGACTTCGTGGCCGAGATGAGGCGCGACTGATGCGGCTTGTGGGCGACATCGTCACGCCGCACGGCGTGATCACCGGGCACCTGGACATGGCGCACGGCCGCATTGCGGACGTGGCCGGCACGCCCATCGCCGCCGAGCGCGCCGGCGAGGGCGGCCGCGCCGTGCTGCTGCCCGGCTTCATCGACACCCATGTGCACGGCGGCGGGGGCCGCGACACGATGGAAGGCGGCGATGCCATCACGACGATCGCGCGCCGCCATGCCCGTCACGGCACGACGGCGCTGCTGGCCACGACGATGACCGCACCGGTCGGCGAGATCGAGGCCGCGTTGAAGGCGCTCGGCCCTGTGTGCCGCGAGCGCGCGGCGCAGTCGGCACGCGTGCTCGGCGTGCACCTCGAAGGCCCCTACATCAACCCGGACCGGCTCGGTGCGCAGCCCGCACACGCCGTCCCCGCGACACTGCAGGAAGTGCAGCGGCTGGGCGAGTTCGCGCCCATCAAGGTGCTGACCATCGCGCCCGAGATGACCGGCCACCTGGCGCTGATCGGCCCGCTGCGCGACGCCGGCATCCGCGTGCAGATCGGCCACAGCGCCGGCAGCTACGACGACGGCGTGGCCGCGCTGCAGGCCGGCGCGGCGGGCTTCACCCATCTCTTCAACGCGATGACGGGCCTGCACCACCGCGAGCCCGGCATGGTGGGCGCGGCGCTGGCTTACGGCCAGCATGCCGAGCTGATCCCCGACCTGCTGCATGTGCACCCGGGCGCCATCCGCGTCGCGCTGCGCTGCATCCCGGGCCTGTTCTGCGTCACTGATTCAACCGCCGCCGCCGGCATGCCCGATGGCGAGTACCGCCTGGGCGAATACACGGTGCAGAAGTGCCTGGGCGGCGTGCGCCTGGCCGACGGCACGCTGGCCGGCAGCGCGCTGACGATGGACCAGGCGCTGCGCAATCTCGTGCAGGTGCTGGGCCTTGCGCTGCCCGATGCCGCGCGGCGCGTGTCGACCGCGGCGGCGGAGTACCTGGGCCTGACCGATCGCGGCCGCCTGGCGGCGGGCGCATGGGCGGATGTGGTCGTGATGGATGCAGCGCTGAGCTTGCGGCGCGTGTTTGTGGAAGGTGAAGAGATCGATGTCGTCGCTGATGCTTGAAGAGGCGCTGAGTGCGCCGGACGCGGTGGCCCGCCAGTTGGCGGCCGACCCGCTCAGTTACGCCCGCCTGGGCCAGGCGCTGCAGGAGCAGCCGCCGGCCAGCGTGCTGACGATTGCGCGCGGCAGCTCGGACCACGCCGCCCACTACCTGGCCTATCTCGTCATGGCGCGGCTGGGCCGGCTGGTCACATCGCTGCCGATGTCGCTGATCACGCTGTACCAGAGCCGCATCCATTGCGAGGGCCTGCTGTCGCTGGCGTTCTCGCAATCGGGCCAGAGCCCGGACCTGATCGCGCCGACGACCTTCTTCCGCGAAGGCGGCGCGCGCACCGTGGCCTTCGTCAACGCCAGCGGCTCGCCGCTGGCGGCCGCGGCAGAACATGTGTTCGAACTGCACGCCGGCCCCGAGAAAAGCGTGGCCGCGACCAAGAGCTACATCGCCCAGCTGGTGGCAGGCGCGCGCGTTGTCGCCGCCTGGCAGCAGGACGACGCGTTGCGTGCCGCGCTGAACGTGCTGCCCGCCGCGCTGGCGCAGGCCGCCAAGCTCGACTGGAGCGCCGCGCTGCCGGTGCTGCAGGGTGCGGAGCGTCTGTTCGTGCTGGGCCGCGGCACCGGTCTGGCAGTGGCCATGGAAGCGGCGCTAAAGCTCAAGGAGACCTGCGGCATCCAGGCGGAGGCGTTCTCGGGCGCCGAGGTCAAGCACGGCCCGATGGCGCTGGTGCGCGACGGCTACCCGCTGCTGGTGTTCGCACCGCGCGGTCCGGCGCAGGCCGGCCTGCTGGCGATTGCCGAGGAGATGCGTTCGCGCGGCGGCCGCGTGCTGCTGGCTGCACCGCTGGGCACGCCGGGCGCCGAGTTGCCGCTGGTGACGACGGGCAACGAGGACCTCGACCCCATCGCCCTCGTGCAGAGCTTCTATCCGATGGTCGAGGCGCTGGCGCGCGCACGGGGCTTCAACCCCGACGTGCCGCCCAACCTCGCCAAGGTCACCAAAACACACTGAGACAGCTGCCATGAGCACCTTCGACCCCGGCCGCCTCGTGATGGTCGACATCCCGGGCCAGTCGCTCGACGCCGAGACTGCCGCCTTCCTGCGCGAGCAGAAGATCCGTTCCGTCTGCCTGTTCCGCAAGAACATCGGCAGCGAAGACGAGGTCAAGGCGTTGATGGCCGACCTCATCGACGTGCTCGGCCCCGAAGCGCTGATCGGCATCGACCAGGAGGGCGGCGCCGTGGTACGGGTGACCTTCCTGCCCCAGCCGCCATCGGCGATGGCGCTGGGCGCCAGCGGCGACGCGGACCGCGCCGAGGCCGTGGGCGCGGCCGTCGCGCGCGGCCTGAAGTCGCTCGGCATCAACTGGAACTTCGCGCCGGTGCTGGACGTCAACAACAACCCGGCCAACCCGGTCATCGGCGAGCGCAGCTTCTCCAACGACCCGGTCGAGGTGAGCCGCCTGGCCGCCGCGTGGATGCGCGGCTCGCTGAAGGAAGGCGTGGCCTGCTGCGTGAAGCACTTCCCCGGCCATGGCGACACGCATGTGGACTCGCACCACGCGCTGCCCACCGTCGACAAATCGCGCGCCGAACTGAACGCGCTGGAGTTGGCGCCGTTCAAGGCGCTGGCTTCTCAAGCGCCGGCCATGATGACGGCGCACATCGTCTACCCGCAGATCGATCCCGACCGGCCGGCCACGCTGTCGCCGCAACTGATCGGCGGCATCCTGCGCCAGGACTGGGGCTACGACGGCGTCGTCATCACCGACGCGCTGATGATGAAGGCCGTGGCCGAGCGCTTCGGCTATGCCAGGTCGGCCGTCATGGCGATCGAGGCCGGTGCCGACATGGTGCTGGCGCAGGGCTCCCAGGAAGAGCAGCTCGTGGCCATCAACGCGCTGCGCCAGGCCTTCGCCAGCGGCCGATTGACGGCCGAACAGGGCGAGACCGCCAACCGCCGGCTCGACCACCTCGCCGCCGCCTATCCGGCCCGTGCCGTCGACGACAACGCTGCCCGCGCGGCCGACCACGCGCTGATGGCCCAGGCCTGGGCCGCCGGGCTGACCGCGCTGCGCGGCGCGAAGCCGCCCAAGCTCGACGCGCCCATCCGCGTCATCGTGCAGGGCGACGTGCCGACCGACATGGTCTCCGAGGCCGGCCCCACCGGCCGCCAGGCGGTGGCGCTGTTCGACGGCTTCACGGACGCCCAGGTGCAGATGGTCGACGACATCGCCCAGCTGGACTGGGCCACCGTGCCGAAGGACGGCCGCATCAACGTGCTGGTCTCCACGCGACGGGCGCGTTATGGCCTTGCTGCTTCTGAATGGCGGCCCGACCTGCACCTGTCGCTGTGGAACCCGTACCAGGCGCTCGACGTGCACGGGCCGACGGTGCTGACCTGGGGCTTCGCGTCCGGTGCGCTGGCGGGTCTGAAGGCGTGGCTGGAAGGCCGTGCCGAGGCGACCGGCCGCGCGCCGGCTGGGCTGCAGTGATGGAACAACAAAAACAAGAAGGCCGCGCGCCGGGCCAAGGCCACGCAGTGGCCCCTGCCGGGTCCAGCCAAGCCGGCCCTGATCCCCTCGGGGGATCGACCGGCGTACCCGTCGGGCGAGGGGCTTCAGGCAACCCCATGCGTTGGGTGCCCACCCTGTACTTCGTGCAGGGCATGCAGTTCTTCGTCGTCATGCTCATCGCCGGGCTGATGTTCAAGAACCTGGGCGTGGCCAACGACCAGATCGCGCGCTGGACGGCGCTGCTGGGCCTGGCCTGGGCCATCAAGCCGCTGTGGAGCCCCTTCCTGGAGCTGGCACGCAGCAAGAAGCTCATCGTCATCGTCGCGCAGTACGTCGGCGCGGTCGGCCTGGGACTGATGGCGCTGGCGCTGCACCTGCCGCACTGGTTCGGCGCCGCCATCGTCGTGCTGTTCCTGATCGCCTATGCATCGGCCACGCACGACATCGCCTGCGACGGGCTCTACATGTCGTCGCTGGACGAGAAGCGCCAGGCCGCCTACGCGGGCTGGCAGGGGGCCTTCTTCAACGGCGCGCGCTTCTTCATCACCGGCGTGGTGCTGAAGCTGGCGGGGCATCTGGAGGGCACGATGGGCGCGGTCAACGCGTGGTCCACCGTCTTCCTGATGCTCGCCGGGCTGGTGGCCATCCTCGCCACGTACAACGCCCGCTTCCTGCCCGGCACGCTGAGCACCGAGCACAGCGAGCTGACGGCCTCGGGCGTGGCCGCAATGCTCAAGGAGGTCGTCATCGACTTCTTCCAGAAGCCCGGCATCTGGCGTGCGGTGCTCTTCATCGTGATGTTCCGCTTTGCCGAAGGCCAGGTGCAGACCATCGGCCCGCTGTTCCTGCTGGAAGCGCGCGACAAGGGCGGGCTGGGGCTGTCGACGGGCCAGGTGGCCGACATCTATGGCTGGGTCGGCACCGGTTCGTTCCTGGTCGGCTCCGTGCTTGGCGGCTGGGTCACGAGCCGTCTCAGCCTCAAGCGCGCGATGCCGCTGCTGGTGCTGGCGATGTGCGTGCCCAACGTGACCTTCTACTACCTTGCTGCCACGCTGCCGCAGGACATGCTGCACATCGGCGCGGCCGTGGGCGTGGAGATGTTCGGCTACGGCTTCGGCTTCGTCGGCATGATCCTG
>Ga0307411_10000369_pt1 | contig 15266 bp, 17 predicted proteins | sample DK1Ometagenome_2_FD_203712 | JGI IMG/M metagenome (GOLD analysis project Ga0307411, IMG submission 203712) | Maize rhizosphere microbial communities from greenhouse at UC Davis, California, United States - DK15-O-1 | ecosystem: Host-associated > Plants > Roots > Rhizosphere > Soil | place: USA...
CGGGTGCTGACCACCCTGCTCCATGAAATGGGCCGCCGCGATGCGAAGAAGGGCCTTGCCACGCTCTGCATCGGCGGCGGCATGGGCATCGCGCTCTGCGTCGAACGCTAGTTGCCTGAAAAGCCGCTCGCCGCTAAGCGGGCCGCGACGCACCCATAGCTCAGCTGGATAGAGCGCTGCCCTCCGAAGGCAGAGGCCAGAGGTTCGAATCCTCTTGGGTGCGCCATTCCCGTGCAAAACTGGGCACTTTTTTGCGAGTGCTAGCAGCAGTCGCGACGACGGCGCGTTCCAGTGCTTTCCGAGACCCGCGAATGCGGACCTCCTCATACTCGACAACCACCTGGTCGATCAGCAGCCGGACGTAGGCCTGGCGCAGGGCGGGATTATCTCCCCGAAGTCCGTCACGGAGGAGGCTCCCGAAGCGGCCAACGACCTGCGGCGTAATCGTACGCTGAGTGGACTTCAGTTGTCGCTCCAGAGCGTCGATATCCGCGGTCAGCGAGGCAATGCGGTTTCGGTGATGGGTCAAGCGCTCGGCAAAATCCCGCTCCGTCGGTGACGCCAGCCCCTGCTCGACCAGCTCATAGAGGCGATTCAGCGCCCCCATACTGTTGGTCTTCTCGGTCCGAAGGGAGGCTAGCTCCTCGCGCCGCCTGCTATCCGACACGTCGCTTTTTTCGAGAAAGGCCTCGAGCAGCTGTGGCAGTCGATCTGGATGCAGTATGCGATGCTCCAGTGCATCCAGCACCATGCCGTCGAGCTTCTCCATCCGGATCGAGCGCCCCGAGCAGGCAGTCTCTCCGCGAGTGGCGCGACGGGAGCACGCATAATAACGATAGCGACCGGACTTTCCGGTGCGGATGGTCAGCGCGCCCTGGCAACCCTCGCAGCCGCATCGGGCAATTCCGGTTAGCAATGTTGGCCCGGAGACAATGCGGGCCGGTGTTTGCTTGGGATTACGCTCGGCCATGCGTGCCTGAACCGTCTGGAAAGTCTGTTCGTCGACGATTGATGGGACTTCCATCGGGACCCATTGCTCGCGTGGACGCCGCCCGCCTGAGCGAGAATCCGTGCGATTGAAGTAATGGGTGCCGGCGTATGTCGTGCGCCTGAGAACCGCATCCACGTTCGAAACGTGAAACGACTTGCCGCGATACTGGTAACCTCGTGCATTGAGCCAGGATGCGATTTTCTTGATCCCGATCGGGCCGCTCTCCCCGTCTCCTTCGAGGTAAAGGGAGAAAATGCGGCGAACCAGCGGCGCCTCTGTCTCATCGACGGCCAGGACCTTCTTGTCCTTATCGCCCCGACGCTCCGCGACCAGAACCTTGTAGCCGAGCGGCGGCCTTGAACCGTTCCAGAAGCCCTGCCGGGCATTGGCCACCATCGACCGACGCACATGCTTGGCGGTCTCCGCGCTTTGATACTCGTCAAACTTGCTGAGAATCGAGCGGACGAGGTCACCGGTGGTCCCCTCCCCTACGTCCTGAGTAATCGAGACCAGCTCGACCTTGGCCTTGGCGAGCTTGCGCCGGTACCGCTCGAACTCGAACTGCTCGCGGAAGAAACGGCTGAAGCTGTGGACGATCACCAGGTCAAAAGGTCGTTCGCGTGATGTCGCCGCCTCGATCATCGACTGGAACTGCGGCCGGTTGTCGTCGGTCGCCGACGCACCCGGCTCTCGATAAACATCGACCAGCAGGATGCCGCGAGACTCACAGTAAGCCGTGATAGCCGCAATCTGATCCGCGAGGCTGGTTTCATGCTCGGCCTGGCGGCTGGTGGAGACGCGGACATAGGCAGCGGCACGCGAAGCCACTTGCGGAAATCCAGATGCGGGGAGAGCTGAACGCATGTTACTCCTCATCCAAACAGGGCGAGAATCGGTCGACCCAGATACCGATGAAGCAATCTTACTTCCTCGTCGGTGACCGCAAGGCAAGCCGGCAGATCGTTGACCGAAGGATTGTCGTTGGCCGGTGAACCAGGCTGGGGCAGGTCTGCCTCACCAGGCGTAACGGGATACACATCGTCATTGGCCGCATTCCGGGCAGGTCTAACGCATCTTGTCTGCCGCTTCGAATCTCGACTTACCATCGGAACCCTCCATCGTGAGGGCTGACTCAGGTGACACGAAAATCGCCGAATGCAACAGGGTCTTGTTGTAACTTGCGCGTTCACAACAAGAGATAGGGTTGACTCGGCCTGCGTCTCTAATTCGTAGAGCCGACAACGACTGAAATGCGCCCTTATCGGTCATTTTTCGGTTCGATTTTAGATCCTAAAAGTTGATGCTTAGGTGGTCTCTACTATTGTGGCGTTAGAACAGCATGGGCATAAACCTAACAGTCGGCTTCCGGCCAAACGCGGAGTTGGCACTTGTGACTAATAGTCAGATTGAATGATAATGTCCGTAGGACGGGGCCAACGATTATGATCAAAACTGCTGTAGCTATCTTGAAAGACAATCGTCTCGCCTCGCTTGCCACGACGAGACTGGACGGCTGGCCGCACTGCACAATGGTCGGGATCGCGAACGAAGACCTGCGCATCTATTTTGTTGTATCGCGGACGAGCGAGAAGCTGGTCGATATAATGAACGACGATCGCGTCTCGCTCGCGGTGGGCCGAGACGTCATTGACCCTGCGAGCATCAAGGCTCTGTCGATTTCTGCACGCGCATCGGAGATCAGCGATGATAAGGAAAGACGGCGGGTTGTTCGGTTGCTCCTCGAAAAAAGGCCGGCCTTAGACAAGCTGGAAGCGCCCCGTCTTGAGAGGTCGGCAGTAATGATCGCCATGCCAGAAGTCATCCGATTGCTCGATTATTCGAAGGGCTACGGTCATTCCATTCTGCTCAAGCTGGGGAAAGACGGCCATCTCCTAGGCGCCGAAGAGCAGCAACATGATTGGGGCTACGGAGATACAATCAAGCCCGTCATATGATGCAGCTGAGCGAGCGACGTGGCTGACGGATGCCGTCTATTCCCCTTGGGTCCGCGTCCAAATTTGCGATTTGCATACAATCCGGCCAACCGCGCATCCAGTGACCTTCATGCGATTGGGACCTGCAAAGCGAAGCTCGACGCTGGACGTTTTGTTGAGATCCGGCACAAATAACCGAGCTCTCCAGCGGCCTTCGCTACGTGGCACGATATCACTAAGCAGCTCAGCACCAATCAATGAATCCGTCCCGCTCTTGCGCGCATCCGCAGCGGCCTTTTCGGAAGCCCATTGCACCCGTCCGCAAAAGGAGTCGCCGCAGGGCGCTATCGAGATGATTACACTTCCGCTGGGGTTGCGCCAATGTCCCTCAAGTCCGGTTGCGGCCGGCTCAGCGGATTGTGCGAAGATAAAGGCAATTACGAGGAAATGGCGTTGCACGTTGTGGCCCGTAGCAGCTAAATTTCTGCGTGATGCCATGCGGCCGCTGCCTCGGCGCAAATGAGCCGCGCTTTCTCCCCCACATCGAACAGATGTTGCTCGGCGAGGGCTGCCCCCATGTCATCGACTACCGATGCCGCATGGAGATAATGGGTGTTCGAGAAGTCGAAGACCGACGCGAGATAGTGGCCGAAGGACTGCTGCAGAGAGGTCATGATACCCTGCTCGTCGAGCCAAGGACCGGTGCTTGCGGACGAGGTAAACAGGCACAGTGGCTTGCCAGCGAATGAGCCGCGCCTGCGCTCACCTTTTAGGTCGGAGAGAAGAAAGGCTGCGCCGAACACGCGGTCGATGTAGCCCTTGATGATGGCTGGCGGCGTGCCGAACCAGAGTGGATACACGAAGGTAATTACCGCTGACTGCTCTATGAGGCCGATCTCGTGCCGGACATCGGGACTGGAGACACCAGGACGCCGTTGTGGCCGCTCGATGTCTTTGAGCAAAGGGTCGAACCGCATCGCGTAGAGATCGCGAATCTCGACCGTTTGATAGTTGGAGCGACAGACTTCGGCATAGCGCGCAGCGACCGCATGATTGAAGCTGCCGGGCGCTGGATGGCCGAGAATAAGCAGGTGTCCAACCGCCGCCCGCCCCTGCACTTCACCCTCTCTGGCCGGGTCTCCGAATTGCATGGAATCATCCTTCCGTTGGAGGCGCCCAGCATAGCATAGGGAAAGCGCAATTCGACGCCCTAAGTGGCCAACCGCGCGCACGAAGCTGTTGGGCGTGGCTTGGCAAATTGAGCGACACTGGCAATTGCCTCGAGATAGGGGATTTTTCGTATCGTCGGGCCTTGCCCGATAGCCTAGCCTCGGGCCTGCTGCTGAAGGTAGCCCACCAAGATCAAGGATCGTGGGCTGAACAACGGAGAGGTCCATGCAAGTCGAGAGCATTATGACCCGAAAGGTTCATTCGATCGGACCGGGCGATACGATTATTGAAGCTGCGCAGTCGATGGTCGACAATGATGTCGGTGTTTTGCCGGTAATCGAGGCAGGCCAGCTGGTCGGCATGGTCACTGATAGGGACATTGCAGTCCGCGGAATTGCCGGTGGGGTTGGCCCCGACATGCCGGTGCGTCGCATCATGAGCCGAGACGTCGCATCTTGCTCCCCAGGCGACAGCGTCGAGGAAGCGCTCGGCACAATGGCAAACGAGCAAGTTCGCAGGCTTCCGGTTTGCGACGATCAGGATCGCCTCGTCGGGATCATCGGGCTCGGCGATGCCGCCAACCGCGACCCGGACGCCTCGGAAGTCGGCGCGACGCTTTCCGATATTTGCCAACCAACCGGCCTGCACTGCCAGACCCCGTCACTCGCGTCCTAAAGGTTGTAATGGCGGCGCCGCCTGCGGCATCACCGAGAGAGGTGAGGAAATTGGTCGACACTTCAGTCCCCCACGTCATTTTTGAAGGTCGACATTACGTGACGCACTAGGCTGAAGCGAAGACTTGCCACGAGAAGCTGAACGAGGCTTATCGTCAGTGGTGCACGGAAATATTTCCCGCTGGCACGAGCGACCATATGTCGATGAGGGCCAGGGCCGATCAGCCGAAGACGCGCCAGCCGATTGTGGGACATATCTCGCAGGCATTATTTGGGCGCAGTTCGCTTCACATAGCGCCCGACCACGATAGCTGCGGGATAGAGGATTTCCTCCTCCTCGCGAGCGTGAGCCGCAAGATTGTCGGCAAAGCGCACATAATCCTGCCGGCCGTTGCGTTCGGCTGCCGTCCGGAATTTGGTCAACGTATGTCGAATCACTTCGTGCTCGCGAAGCATCTGAGGTAACTCACGTTCGAGCGCGTCGGTCATCAGCAAGACAGACCGCATTTCCGCCGTAGCGTCACCCTTCGCAAGGGCCGGCAAAAGACCAAGGGGCGGCGTCGCAATCTGCTCTTCGCGCTTGAAATGGGGTGCAAGTGCACCCTCCAAATCGCGAGCAGCAGCGGCCATCTCGCCGGGCTCCGCAGCCATGCTGTCCAGGGCTTCATGCAGCTCGCCATGTTCGATGGCTATCGACTCCGGTGTCTGGATCGCAACGGAACTCGCTGGCCTGGCTTGCTGTTCGCGCTGTGCGTCGGGTGCCCTATCGCAGGCCGTCAACAAGGACATGATCGGTGCAGTGGTGAACAATAGCTTCAAGTACGATTTCATAGCTATCTCTCCTGGCCTGGCTTCTCTGCTCTACGTGCGGAGCGGAATCATCCGCGCAAAAGTGCGGTCCCGAAGGATGAAGTGGTGGAACAGCGATGCGGCCGCGTGAAGGCCTATGAGCCAATAGCCAATGGTTCCACCGAGTTCGTGGACCTCCTCGACCTGGTCCGCGAGTTGGACGTTTCTGCCAACCAGCGCGGGCAGTTCTGTTGCAAAGAACGGGATAGATTTACCTTCGGCGCTGAGGATCAGCCATCCGGCGACTGGCATGCCGAACATGAAGACGTAAAGCGCAAGGTGGGTCGCCATCGCGACAGCATGGCGCCATGTAGGCTCGTGCGGCGAAGAAGGTGGCGCCCTCCACATCAGCCTCGCAGCTACGCGCAGCCAGACAAGCCCAAGCACCGATAGGCCCAGCATGAAATGCCACATCTTCAGTGCCTCACGCGGCCCACTCCCCTTTGGGAAAAACTCCCTGAGCTCTATTGCCGCATAAGCAGCAACGATTAGCAGCAACATGAGCCAATGAAGTGCGATTGAAACACCGCTGTAGCGTTCAATATGGTGAGGCCGAGCCATAACTCCTCCGAGCGGATTTCTTGGTCTTCAGAGCGAAAGACCGCATTGATGTAGATCACAAGCTTCGCGGAAGCTTCGGGGAAATGCGTATATCAGCTCCGTCCGGCGGGGAGGATTGTCGGGCGGTGAGAGGAGGCGATCCATGTCTACCACAGCTCAGTCGGTTTCCCGGCACTCGCAAAAGTTCATCGGGCGAGCAGGAGATGCCGGCTTCCCGATCGAGAAGGTTCGACATCTCCTCGCACTGAGCAACGACCACGAGCGTGGCGCCATTACTTCTTTTGCAGGCAGCGCGTCTGCTTGCGAGCCTTGCTTGGCCGGCGTTCGCACCGCTGACCCGCGGTGTCATTGCTGGTCGTCTGCTTTGATCGGCCGGGGGCAGCGCTCGAGGCAACCCCGTGGATGCCGTCACCAAAGCATCATGAGGGCAACGCCAATGCTCGCTGCCAGAGCGCCCATGCTTGCACCAAGCGCGATGGCAGCCGTCGCGCCCTTTGACCGGCCGTAGACAATGGTAATGCCGAGCTTCACGAACATATTGGCGAGGATCGTGCCGGCGAGCGCGGTCGCTGCAAATAACTCGCCAATAGCTTCATGCGGCAAGCCCCCAGCAGTCACGATGGCGACATCTACGTCCATCGTCCCGATAATCAGGAGGAGTACTGCAAGTCCCTCCTGCCCGAACCTCCCCTGTGCCCATGCTCCGGCGACGGCGGCAAGGGCCACAAACAGCACGAAGCCAAAGGCTGGTAGCAGCGCAATTGGATTACCGGGCGGAGCCGGACCCTCGGATCGAGGTGCCTTGCGGAACAGCCAAAGACCTGCCGCGGCGCCAATGACGAGCGCAGGCGCAATAATCATGATGAAGGGTACAAGCAGCCGGGTTGCGAGGAGCCCGACGAGGACCGTTACACGCAGGTACATGACGGCGCTCGCCAACGCGACGCCGGCAGGTTCGGCGCCACCTCCTTCCCCGGAGCCGAGGCGTTGCGCCAGGGACTGGGTGACAGCCGTTGAGCTGTACAGGCCGCCGATGACAGCCGTGGCGATGGTGCCATGACGCGCTCCAAAGGCCCGGTTCGCCACATAGCCGAGAAACGAGAAGCCGGTGACCAGGACCACCACCAGCCAGAGTTTTCGCGGGTCCCAGGCGCCATAAGGGCCATAATCACCGCTGGGCAGAAAGGGCAGCACGGCGCCCGCGATTACCGCAAAGCGAGCGAGGGCCTTCACGTCCTCCTCGTCAAGCTTTCCGACAAAACCGTGGACCTCCTCCTTGAGCGCCAGGATCAAGGTGACGAGCGTCGCGCCGACGATCGCGAGGGCGGGGTCGCCAATGCCGGCCAGGAAGCCGAGCCCCAGCGTGGCTATTCCGGCGACCGGGCTGGTCGCATCAGGCCGCGTGACGAGGTCCGGACGGTTCCAGTAGCCGATGCACAGGATTGTCGCCGCGCCAGCAATCAGGGTACCGGCGGCGAGCGCCTGACCGAGGCTGCCGACCAATCCTGCAACGCCCGACAGGAGGCCGAGCAAGATGAAGGTCCGGACGCCCGCAACGCGTGTTCCTTCAGTGACGTGCCGGAGATTAAAGCCCCGCTCCAGTCCAATCAGCAGCCCGCAGGCGATAGCCGTGCCGACTCCCAGAGCATGTGCGTACCAATCAGTGATCAGCGGAAATCTCTCAGCACCAGGGGGTCAGAACATTCCGACCGGTCGCACATGATCGGCTCAAGAGTAAACACCTGCCGGCCCGGCACCCGGGCTTCCTATAATGATGGAAGCGAGTTCGCGTGAAGCCTCTTCTGTTTTTTGCTGCTCTGACAGCATTCGGCGCTCCATTCGAGTCAGCGAGTGCGGAGGCCCCGCCTGTCACGAAGCCGTCCCTGCAGGCAGGAACGGTCCTGCAGGCTGCAGAGCAATTGAAGCCCGGCCAGTTCCTGTGGAGCCCTCAGGTTGCTCCCCAAGGCCCCGTCCTGATGGTTGTCAGCCTCAAGACCCAGCGCGCCGTAATCTATCGAAATGGCGTGCCCATAGGCATTTCGACCGTTTCGACGGGCCGCCCCGGCGATGATACGCCCACCGGGGTGTTCGTCATCCTGCAAAAGCATGTCGAACATTACTCGAACCTCTATGACAACGCGCCCATGCCCTACATGCAGCGACTTACTTGGGGCGGCATCGCCCTCCATGCGGGCAATCTGCCAGGATATCCGGCTTCGCATGGATGCATCCGCCTGCCGCACGAGTTCGCCCGCCTGCTTTATCAGGTGACGCATCGCGGGATGACCGTAATCATCACTGACCAGCAAGTCGTCCCGCGTGTTGCACCTGCGGATGCGTTGCTGAACAGCGGCAAGGAAATTGCCGGACTGGCTGGGTCGGGTATCGAATGGGACCCTACCCTCGCGCCCAGCGGTCCATTGTCGATCGTCGTCAGCGCCGCAGATCGTCGAGCACTCGTTCTGCGGGAAGGACGGGTCATCGGCTCTTCGCCCATCGAGCTCGACGGGACCATCGCCCGGGCGTCGGCCTATCTGCTGAACGGAGTGGTGGATGGAAAGCGGCAATGGGTCCGGATCGGACTGCCTGGGCAGGATGATACAGGATCAGAGAATTTGCGTAACCGTCTGCGCATTCCTGAGTCCTTCCGCAGCCTGGTTGATCCAGTCTTGGTGATCGGGACCACCGTCATTGTCACCGGAGATTCGATTCGCAGCGGAACGCCAGGGGCTCCTGTTACCGTCATCGAGAACGAGCGTCGGCAATGAACCTTCGCCAACATTTGAGCGACACCCGAACGAAATGACGTGACTACAATGTCCGCTTTGGGTGGAAAGCGGTCATTGGGTCCCTGTATAGTTCTCGTTGGATTTGATACGCTGAGCCCCTCATCGCGATTGAGTCGAATAGTTTCGACGGACGCGTTCATGACCCGCCAAACGGCTTTTCACGATACAACAGCACCGGTCCTGTCGGCCGGCATTTCTGGCGAAGGACAAGTCGCCATGACTCATATCACGACCAAGGACGGAGCCCGCATCTTCTACAAGGATTGGGGGCCCAAATCCGCGCAACCAATTGTCTTCCACCATGGTTGGCCGCTCAGTTCCGATGACTGGGATAATCAGATGATGTTCTTCCTTAACGAGGGATACCGCGTCATCGCTCACGACCGCCGCGGTCACGGCCGATCGAGCCAGACCGATGGCGGCAACGACATGGACACTTACGCGTCCGACGTAGATTCGCTGGTGACTGAGCTCGGTCTCACGAACGCGATCCATATCGGCCATTCGACCGGCGGCGGCGAAGTTACGCGCTACGTCGCGCAGTATGGCAAGGGCCGCGTGGCCAAGGCCGTGCTGGTCGACGCCGTGCCGCCGGTGATGGTCAAGAAAGAATCGAACCCGGGTGGAACGCCGATCGAGGTGTTCGACGGGTACCGTGCCGCGCTCGCCGCCAACCGTGCCCAACTATACCTCGATGTTCCGACCGGTCCCTTTTACGGCTTCAACCGGCCGGGTGCGAAGGTGTCGGAAGGAATTATCCGCAACTGGTGGCGGCAGGGCATGATGGGCAGCGTCAAAGCCGGCTACGAGTGCATCAAGGCCTTCTCGGAGACCGACTTCACCGAAGACCTCAAGGCAATCGACGTACCGGTGCTGGTGATCCACAGCGAGGACGACCAGATCGTGCCCTATGCCGACGCTGGGCCGCTCACCGCCAAGTTACTCAAGAACGGCCGGTTGATCACATATAAGGACCTGCCGCACGGCTGTTTGACGACGCACCCCGAGATCGTGAATCCGGACATTCTTGCCTTCCTGCGCGGGGAGGAAGCCAGAAAGTCGGATCAACAGGCTGCCGCTGCGCCACCCGTCATGGCATGATCAGAAGCGCGGGCCCAGTCGACTGGACAGGGCCCACGCAAGTTGCCGGGAGAACGGGATGGACAAGCCTCGTATTTTCCTGGGGTCATCCGGGAAACAGGAGAAACTGCTTCAAGCCCTGACGCATGGCCTCAGCAACATCGCGCACGTCGAACCTTGGACAACCAGCTTCAACCCAGGCGTGTCGACGCTAGAGCGGCTGATCGAGCTGACCCGGGAGGTCGATTTTGCGGCGTTCGTTTTTGCTCAGGACGATTGGATTACCAGCAGCGCTGCGGCGGGATCCGGCCAAGCCGCTCCGCGAGACAATGTTGTCTTCGAGGCCGGCCTCTTCGGCGGCGTCCTTGGAATGCGCAGAACCTTCATCCTGCATGCCCACGAAGCAAAACTTCCGACCGATCTCCTTGGCCTCACCTGCATTCGGTATGCGGACAAGATGACTTCGTTCGAGATGAAGGCGGTCAATCAGAAGATTCGCAAGGCCGTCGAGGATGAGGAGCGCCTTGCACGCATCGAAGGATCTTGGTGGCAGTTCTCCCTGACCGCGCGCACTTCGCAAGAGCCGTCCGCCCTGGGGCTGCTCAATATTTCGCGTGATCGAGACGGTTGCCTAACACTAAACGGCCGCGCCTGGCGAGGCGATGGACGTCTGTCGGCACGGTATCGGAGCGAGGCGGCGAAGGAACGGGACGGGTCGTCGGGCCTGTTCTATTATTGGAAGGGCGAGCGGCCGGTGGATCCGGACGCACCGCAGCTGGAAGGAACCGGCGAGATTCGGCTGGAATCCGAGGACCGCGCATCCGGCTATTTCACGACTCGTTCGGACAAAGACCCACAATTAAACGCGCGGACCTCAGGCACCTATTGGCGCGCCGATCCCGGCGACATGAGTATTTTGGACGGCCGCGACGACCGGGAACGTGCAGCGTTGATCGCGCGGCGGCTGAAAGAATGGAAGGCCTGTACGAATAGCTGAATCACGCATCGACCAAAGGACGTCTGCGACGCCAATGTCCGCAATGGGTGGAAAGCGGTCATATTATCGCGGCCGAGGTAAGCCGGCCATGTCCCTTCACCCCATCTTGCAATGTGGTACAATTTAGGACCATTTCCCAAAGGGACCGGAGCCGAAACGCCGGCATGCCGCCATAAGAGTCCTATATGAATCACCTACCAACTTCGAATAGTGACGGCGCCTTCGACAAGCCTGTCGCCGATGAGACCGCGCAGAGGCTGGCCGCGATTGTCGAATCTTCCGACGACGCAATTCTCGCCAAGGATTTGGATGGCACGATCATCAGCTGGAATTCAGGCGCGGAGCGTCTGTTTGGTTACACAGCGGATGAAGCCATTGGCAGTCCGGTGACCATGCTGATTCCATTGGATCGGGCCGACGAGGAACCGACCATTCTGGCGCGAATCCGAGCCGGAGAGCGCATCGATCATTATGAAACCGTTCGGCGACGCAAAGACGGCAGCTTGATCGAGATTTCGCTGTCGGTTTCGCCAATCAGGGGCCCGAACGGCAAAATCATTGGCGCTTCAAAGATTGCACGCGACATTACCGAGCGTCGGCGGGCAGAAGAACAACAGCTCCTCCTCATTAGGGAGATGGATCACCGCGTAAAGAATCTGTTCACGCTTGCCAGCAGCGTGGTGCTGCTGAGCGCCCGCTCCGCTACTACGGTCGCCGACCTCGTTACCGCGGTCTCAACGCGCTTGCATGCACTGGCGCAGGCGCACGCTTTGACCATTCCATCCTCCCAAGCCACGACCGGCAGCCGCAAGACGACCACGCTGCACGCGCTGGTCCGGACCATCCTCGCGCCTTATGACAACACCGGCGATGATGGCTCGCGTGTCAGCGTCACTGGACTCGACATTGCGATTGGAAGCGAAGCCCTGACCAGCTTTGCGCTACTGCTGCATGAATTCGCCACCAATGCCGCGAAGTACGGCGCTCTTTCCGCATCTCAAGGACGGATCGACATAGATTGCACGCAAGAGCGGGATTGCTTCGTCCTCACCTGGACTGAAGGCGGCGGACCCCCGGTCGAGCGCCCGATCGACAGCGAAGGTTTCGGCAGCTTGCTCGTCCGAAGTGCGGTCCAGACACAACTTGGCGGTCAGATCATCCATGATTGGAAGGCCGAGGGCCTGTCCATCCGATTCGTAGTCGATCCGAAGCGGCTAGCCGCCTAGACACCCAATGTCCGCTTTGGGTCGATTGCAGACGTTCCTGGCGCTTAGGCGAACATCAGTGCGAGCGCGTTCACTGATAGGAGCGCCAAGCCCAGCCATTGTACGGTTGGGCGGCTCCACGCGATCAGAACAGCGGGCACCAGTAACGGGATGCCGAAGCCGAGCAAATCATAAACGTTCGGCACATACCCCAGCATCAAATTGTACAAGAAGCTGACGCTTGTTGGGATGATCAAGACACCCAGCAGCACACGGTGGTGGCACAGATAATAGTCTTCCAGGGAGGCCCACTTATTATGGTTGAGGGGGAACATGCCCTGAGCAACGAAGATGTAGGGCATGGCCATGCCGACCGACCTCAGCAGCTCGCCAGGTCCCATTGTGAGAAATTGCCTCGCGCCCCAAAGGGAAACCCAGGCTTGGGTTGCAGCAAGCAGGATGTAAATTCCGAGCAGTGGAGTAGCGAGACCGATGGCCATGGTATCGCGGGCGCGCCACATATCGGCGAAGCCGGTCGCCACTGCTGCCACGGCGAGACCGAGCAACAGTCCAGCGAAGGTGAAAAGGAACTCGAAGCCGGTCATTCAGGAGCTTCTGCACCATTAGCGGCTCGCGTTCCAACGAATGTCTGTCTTGGGTGGAATGAGAACGCTAGATGCCGTGTTCCACGTCGCTGCCCAAGAGTGCTTCGACGTCTGTAATCTCTGTCCTGGTTAGAACGTTGATAATCGTGATCTGGTGGAAGTGCGCATCGCGCAGTTCTTGCGCCTTCATCAGCGCTACTTCGATTGTCAGCCGCTCTTGAAACTCAATCGGACCTGCCGCGCCGTGCGCGCGAAGAACGTAGCGAGCCAAACCAACTCTCCCGGGCTTACCGAGGGTTATGACTATGCTCGATCGTGTCTGCAATGGGTCTGGTGGCCGGTAAGGCTGGAAAGCAGACGCTTTCCTGCTACTGCTCATATATGGCACCGTTTAGGGGGGGTCCGATGGCAATTCGTCGAGCGGTTGCAGCCGTCCTATGCGCGATTATTGGCGCGAGCGCCGGATCAGCCGAGCAGCGGAAATTGCGCGAGGTCTACGAGGTGGTGCACGGCTGGCCCCGCATGCCCGAAGGCCGCATACTCGGGCAAGCTACGGGCGTAGACGTCGATTCAAGAGACCGAGTGCATGTTTTCCATCGCTCCACCCGAACATGGTCGGAAGACCCTGCACTTCCCCTGATTGCAGGTACAACCATCGAGGTTTTCGACGCAAATGGAAGGCACCTCCGGTCGTGGGGTGCGAACAAGTTCGTGATGCCTCACGGACTTACGATAGATCTGCAGGATAATGTCTGGCTAACGGATGTTGCGCTTCACCAGGTTTTCAAATTCAGTCCTGACGGAAAGTTGCTCCTCGTCCTTGGAGAGGCGCGAATTGCTGGCGCCGACCGAGCGCATTTCAACAAGCCGACAGATGTAGCAGTTCTCCCGGACGGTTCCTTCTATGTTTCTGATGGCTACGGCAACACGCGGGTTGTGAAATTCAGCGCGACAGGCGAGTTTCAATATGAGTGGGGGCGGCGTGGCGCCGGCGCAGGCGAATTCGATCTTCCGCATGCCATCGATACAGATGCCAGCGGTCGTGTTTACGTGGCGGACCGCTCTAACGCTCGCGTGCAGGTCTTCGATGGCCGCGGGAAATTCCTCGCGGAATGGCGGAACTCGGAACTGGGACGGCCTTTCTCGATTGCGGTCTCAGGCAATCGGGCCGCCATTGTTGACGGGGGCGATCAATCGACATGCAGCGTAGCTCTTTCCGTCGCAACGGAATCGCAATGTGGTGGCCGCGACCGATCTAGCGCGTCAGAAGTTGACCTAACCGGCCGTGTCCTCGCGCGTTTCGGTCGATTTGGCAATTATGACGGCCAGTTCCGAGTAGCTCATGATATCGCCTTCACTCGCGACGGAAGCATATTGGTGGTCGATGTGGGCGGGCAAAGAGTGCAGCGCTTCGTACGCCGAAGACGCTGACACCTAACGTCCGCAATGGGTCGATTCCTGCCATAAGCAGACCGTCCGCTTTCGGCCAGTATCAGTCATCAGCAATGCACCGTGGGCAATCCCGAAATGAGGCCAGGTGCATCAAAATGCATCAGTGCACCGCCTCTCGTAAAACAGAGGGGCCCAAGGTGCATCAAAACTGGCACCAAAAGCACGCGGGCGAGGCGCGGGGACCAGCGCGGCGCGCGACATCTGCGGGGCTGCAGCGCCCGCTTTGCGAACAGCGAAAATACCAGTCTCGGCGAGTGAATCCGTGGCAGTGCCATCCTCTCGCGCTTCAGAGGGAAGTAGGTGTGTCAAAAGCGGCACGATGAGCACCCAGGCGAGGCGCGGGGATAAGCGCGCTGCAATTCAGCAGCGCGCCCCTCAGTTCAGGCGGCATCCTTCCACATCGGGTGAAGCTCTGCGTGCGGAGGGCATGCGGCGACGGGTCCTTGGGGCAGACCTGCTATTTCGTTGGCGAAGCCGTGGTTGACGTCGCGGTGATGGGCTTCGTCGGCACGGACGACCAGGACCACGTCGCGCAGCGTGGCGCTGTCAGGCAGGGCCCAGTAACGCTTCGCGATCGCCGGAGCCGGGACATTCGGCGACCGCCCCTCGTCGATCTCGGCGAGATAGTGGGTGTAGCTGATCACCGCTTCTTCCTCGAAATAGCCGACGACGCGATGCGCGGTCTTCGAGCTGACCAGATAGAGCGCGAAGAAGAAAAGGTAGAAGACCCATTGCGCGCCGATGATGGCCGCCCGCTCAAACAAGGTCGGCTTCGCCACCTCGATGAAAGTCATGAGATGCATCCGCTCATTCTCCGCCTCGTCCATGAGGGTGCGGATCCAACCTCGATCGTCCTCCATGCGACGAAGGGACTTGAGATGGTTCAGCGTCGCGCCAACCATACCGGGGACAGCGGCAACGGTCTCAAGCACCACGGCACGATGGCCATAGCGTTCGGC
>Ga0307411_10000371_pt1 | contig 15251 bp, 16 predicted proteins | sample DK1Ometagenome_2_FD_203712 | JGI IMG/M metagenome (GOLD analysis project Ga0307411, IMG submission 203712) | Maize rhizosphere microbial communities from greenhouse at UC Davis, California, United States - DK15-O-1 | ecosystem: Host-associated > Plants > Roots > Rhizosphere > Soil | place: USA...
CGCCGCTCGAGGGCTCGCGCTACTGCTTCGCGCACGATCCGGCGCGTGCGGGGGACCGCGCGGCCGCGCGCAAGCGGGGCGGCCGCAACCGCCGGACGCCGCCGGACGCGACGCCCGCGCGCGAGGTCCGGCTGCGCGACGTCGGGAGCGTGCAGGCGCTCCTGGAGGAAACGGTCAGCACGACGTTGGCCCAAGAGAACTCGGGGCAGCGGAGCCGCACGCTGGGCTACCTCCTGGGGCTCGCGCTCAAGGCGCTCGAGGTGGGCAAGCTGGAGGACCGCCTCGCCGCGCTCGAGCAGTGGTTCCCGACCATGTCAGGGCGGGCGGGCGGGTGACGCCCCGGAGCCTCGCGGCGCGCCTCGCGCGGCTCGAGCAGTTCACGCCCGCCCCGCCCGACGCCTGCCCCGCGTGCGGCGCCGTGGAGCGCCTCCAGGGGTGGCGCGTAGGCGGCTTCGAGGCGTTCGCGCCGTGGTGCCCGGCGTGCGGCTCGCACGACTACGCCAAGGTGCGTGCCCACTACCTCCCGCCGCGTACCGCGAGCGCGGCCGGGTGGGTGCCGTAATCACCGCTCGGCGCGCTCGCGGCGGCTCACGGGCCGCTCGGCGCGACCGGTTCCAACCCCAAAAGCAGAAGGGGGAGCGACTGCCCACGCGGTAACGCGGGTGGCGGCGCACGACACGTGCTGCGCGTGGCGGGAGGGCGCGCACGACGACCTGGTGCTCGCGTGCGCCGTGGCGTGCTGGTACGCCGAGCACGAGCCGCCGCGGGCGCCCGAGTACTTCTCCACCAGCGGCTACAGCGCGCGGTGACCTGTGCTTGGCCATCGCCGTCCCCTGCTGGTACGCCGAGCGGCCGACGCCAGCGGCCACGCAGTCGTTCGTGCGGGGCTCGAGGAGTTACGACCTGGGGTGGTGACGCCGCGCCGGATCTCGGGGCGGAGCTGAGTGCTCAGTTCACCAGTCGCGGTACGGGATCTTGGAGTGGGCTATGTGTGACTGGCCCGTCCACCTCACCAGGAACCCCATCACCGACGTGTGCGCCAAGTCGAAGTCCGGAGTCGGGCCGATCATGATGCAGGCAATCGGCAATGTTTCATGGTCCTTGGCGAGCTCGAGCTCGTAATACGGCAGGATCCGCGACTTCCCCTCGCGGTAACTGACCCGCTTGTGGGTGTGCGGTGTCGGATCGGAGACGAGCCGCCACTCCTCCTCCTCGCGGAACGTGGGGTGCTTCAGCATGGGCGCGAGCCACAGCAGGCGGCCCGCGAACTGCGCGGCGTGCCACTCCCGCCGCTCGTACACGTTGCCGCCGGCGGCGACATCGCGGCGGAAGTCGCGGAGCGTGCCGTCGATCGCCTCGGCGACGAGCCGGCCCTGCGTTGCCTCGTCGTATACGCAGGGCACCAGGCGGAAGCCCTGGTCACGTGCCGCCGCGACCAGGCCGGCGGAGGCGAACCCGATCGCGCAGCCGCTGCTCGACGGGGAGTACGCCCGCCACTGACTGAGCAGGTCGCCCTGCGCGGAGAAGGAGGCGACGCAGACGTAACTGCCCCACTGGTGCGGGTGCTCGATCAGCCGCGCGATGTCCGCCAGCAGCTCGCGCTCGTGGGCGTCGGCGCAGCGCGGCCCGGCCTTCCCAAGTTCGCGTCCTGCGACGTCGACGGCGAGGACGAACTCCTTCGCGTCGTTCAGAAATCGGATCTCGGTCGCCCACAGCACACACTTTTTGACGATCTCGATCAGCGCGCGCTGGGACGTGTAGTGGTAAAGGGTCCCCGGCGGCACCACGCTCAGCACGCGCCGCAGCTCCCCGCCGAGCGCCGCCCGCCTACCCACGCGCCGCCCTCATGCGCCTTCGGCCGCCGCGCGGACCGTGCGGCGCGCATCCTCCCTCAAACGCCTGAGCAGTGCGACGACGCCACGCCGCGCTTGGTGGGCTTCCTCGAGCCCGGCGACGTCGCTCGCGATCACCGCATAGTCCAGAAAGTCCAGGTCCTCGGCGTACCGGTAGTGCGCGAGCACCGCGGGGAGCTCCGTCGCCTCGTCCGCGTCGGCGACCCGCAACTTCAGTGAACCCCTGCGCCGCGCGCCGCCGAGTTAGCAATCCGGCTCGGGGGCGGGGACGAGCGGCCCCTGCCCCGGCGGCACGTCGAGGTACGTCACGTACACCACCGTCTCGACGGCCGAGGCGTTGAACCCGATGTGAACTTCCCCCTGCCCGGGGTCAACGAGGCCCGTTCCGGCAGGGTAGCGCCGGACCACGCAGTCCTCCGCGTGGATGATCGTCAGTTCGCCCGTCGCCACCGAGACGATTGCCGGGCCGGGGTGGGTGTGCCAGGGGAGGGCCCCGCCCGGCTGGAACGTGACCTTGGCCATGACCACGTCGGACGGGTCGCTCACATGGACGACCGTCGTCGCCCGGTCGAGCTTGATGCGGAACTTGACGTCGATGTCGTCGAGGAAGCGGGAGCGCGAGAGGACCTGGGATGAGAATCCGCCCGTCGGCGGGATCGTGACGGTGGCCGTTGACGCCCCCGCCGAGGAGTGCTTTGCGGCGCTGGCCCGCGACGATGAGGCCGATGAGGTCGGTGCGCCGTCCTTGCAGGCTGCGACCGCCATGGTGGCGAGCAGCGGGATGGCCACGAATTGTGGGACGCGCATGGTACACCTCCGGGTCGGAAGTTCAGACGACGGCCCCGCCGAGCGACGGCCTCGCCGAACGGCATTCCAGCGAGAGTGCCGACGCCCTTGCTCGGGGAGGAACACGGGCCGGCCTACGTAGGACGAAGCCGAAAACCGAGTCGAGTCGGCTCATCGCGCTCTCGCCTGCCGGACGCGCGGCCGCATATGATGTGCCCAGCGCGGGCTCCCGTGGCGCGCCCCTCGTATCGCGGCGCGCCGTGGAGGTCAGTGGACCAATGCCTCCCACCCACGAACCCGGCACGATCCCGCCGCAGGACGACTCGCCGCCGCTCCTCCGGGCGCATGCGGCCGGCGGCGAGCTGCGGGAGTTCTTCTCGGCGGTGTACGAGGAGCTGCGGCGGGTCGCCCACCGCCACCCCGGCGGCGCGGAGCGCGTGGAGCGGCGTCGCGCCGATCACCGCGTCGCCCGACGTGCGGCCCAGCGGCACGCAGGCGGCGAGCCCGCCCGCATGTACGGGCAAGGCGGCGCCGTCCATGGTGTGTCCAAAGTGTGTCCGCGAAACCGGCGAAAGGCGGCGGAATCCCGAGAAGATCCGGCGATTCCGCCCCACGCTCCCTAGGGGAGCGGCGATCCCAGCCGCCCTCCCTCCCCCGCTAGCCGTTCGTTGCATAGAGGAGCACTCCGCACGCTTCGCACACCTCGATCGCGCCGCTCGCCTGCATCTGGTGCCGGCGCTGGAGGGGGATGGCGGTATCGCAGTTCCCGCACGAGGGGCCGCGGAGGGCGTACACGGCGTCGGCGCCGCGTCGCGCGCGGATCTTGTCGTAGCGCGCGAGCAGCGGACGCGCCACCGCGCTCGCCGTCTGGGCGCGCCGCGCCTGGGCGTCGGCGAGCGCGCGATCGAGCGCCTCGCGCTCCTCGGCAATTCGCGCCCGGGGCTCCGCCTGCTCGGCCTCGACGTCGGCGACCGCGCTCTCCTGCGCCTGGACGGCTTGTCGCAGGTCGCCCAGGCGCCGGCCGATGGTCTGAAGCTCGCTCTCCTCGTCGGCGAGGACCTTCCGCGTCAACTCTGCCTGCGCCATAGCCGCGTTGGCGTCCCGAAGCTTCCGCACGGCGTCGAAGCGGGCGAGGTTCCGGTCGTGCATCTCCTTGTGCGTCGCGACACGAGCGGACAGCTCGCGCTGGCGGCGCTCCTCCGCCTCCGCGGCCGCCTGGGCACGGGCGAGCGCGTCGGCGGCGAACTGCCGCTGCCGATCCAGGTCGGCCGCACGCCGGTCGATCGCCTGGCGCTGCCGCTCCAGCTCCGCGATCGCCGCGTCATCGGATTGCAGCACCAACAACGTTTCGAGATCCGCTTGCACTCCCCCTCCCGTAGTCACCGTTAAGCCGCACGCGCTGAGCCGGACGCGCGCGGCGCGTCAGCCCTTCCGTCGAAAACCGACCCAACCTCCGCGGCGAAGCAGCCGCTTCTCCTGGTTGACCTCCTGCCGCTCGCGGATGAGGCGATCCTTCTCCGATCCCTCGGCCCTCACGATGGCTGCCTCCAACGCCAGTGACCGCTCCTCGAGCTCGCGGGCACGGAGTTGGGTGAACGCCCCCTCCAGCGTGCGATCGATGTTCACGCTCTCGCTCTCCGGGTCGAGGAGCTCGCGGCCGCTGTCGGCCAGGTGCGCGAGCACCTCGGCTGCCGCGGGCGACAGCACGGCCTCGAGCTCGTCGAGCATCACCTCGGGGCCGAGCTGGACCAGCGCTCCGAAGATCTCACGGTAGTCCGGGTCGCGAAAGCGCTCGGGCGCGAAGCGCTCGGCCACGCGCCGCACCAGCGAGCGGTCGGCCAGCATGAGGGCCGTCAAGTCCCGCTCCACTCCCACGGCGTCTCCGCCGGGCCGGGGCGGCTGCCGGTTCGTCGACCAGGCCGCGCGCCGGTCGCCGCGGCGTCGATCCCCGAAGCCGCGCCGACCACCGGGCCCGCGCCCCGCCCCGCCCCACGGACCGCCCTCCTCGTCGATGGGTGGTGCATCGTGCCATGGTGGCGGCCCGTCGTCGAACGGCGGACCGTCGCCGGCGTGGGGGCCGGTTCGGCCGTGCGCCGCACTGCGGTCCCGCGGGTCGTCCGGCGGACCCCGCTCGAGGACCTCGCGCATCAGGACGTCGCGATCGACGCCGGCCGCTTCGCTGGCCCGCGCCACGTAAATGTCGCGCGTGAGCGGGTCCGCGGTCGCGCGCAGCGTCGGGAGGAGCTTGTCGAGCGCGCGCCGTTTCCGGTGCAGATCCGCGAACCACCCCCGCCGCTCCAGAATCTGCACCTGGCGGTCGAGGAGATCCACCGCCGAGCCGAGCTGCGCCTCAAGCCGTTCGGCGCCGTATTTCTGCACGAACGTGTCGGGGTCCTCCCCGTCGGGCAGCGACACCACCCGCACGCCCGCGCCGAGTCGCAGGAGGGCGAGTCCCGAGCGAAACGTCGCCTTCTGCCCGGCGTCGTCGCTGTCGTAGAGCAGAAATACGTTCTTCGTGTACTTGCTGAGGAGCTCGGCCTGGCGCTCGGTGAGCGCCGTGCCCAGTGGCGCGACGACGGCTTCGAGGCCGGCACTCACCAGCCGTACGACGTCAAAGTAGCCCTCGACGACGAGCACGCGGTCCTCACGACGCACGTGCTGCTTCGCCCAATTCAGCCCGTACAGCAGACGGCCCTTCGAGAAGATCGTCGACTCCGCCGAATTGAGGTACTTCGGCTCGCCCGGCCCGAGCAGACGGGCCCCGAAGCCCACGGTCCGCCCGCCGGTGTCGAAGATCGGGAACGTAAGGCGGTTCCGAAAGCGCGGGCGCGCGCTGGCGTCCTCCTCGCGGCGGATCAGCAGGCCCGCCTCGAGCAGCCGGGCCTCGTCGTAGCCGAGTGCGCGGAGGTGCGTGGCGAGGGCGTCGGGCTCCCGTGGCGCGTACCCCACGCCGAAGCGCTCGGCGATCTCCCGGGTGATGGCGCGCCCCGCGAGGTATTGACGCGCCGCCGCTCCCGATTCGCCCTCCCAGAGTGTGCGCTCGAAGAACTCGGCGGCGGCGGCGTTCGCCTCCCAAAGTGGCGCACGGGGGTCGGGCGCGTCGCGGCGGGCGTCGGTTTCGACGATCTCGATGCCGCTCTTTTCGGCGACCATCCGTACGGCGCCGGGCCAGTCGAGGCCGAGCTGCTTCTGCAGGAAGGTGAAGACGTCGCCACTCTCCTGGCACTTGAAGCAGTGATAGACATTGCGCTTCGGCGACACGGCGAAGTTGGGGTTCTTGCCGTGGTGGAACGGGCACGGGCCGCGGTAATCGCTGCCGACGCGGCGCAGCTTCACGAACTCGCCGACGATCTGGACGATGTCCGCCTGCTCGCGAACCCGCTCGATGGTCTCCTGGGAGATCATGCGAGTCCCGCGCACATGCCAGGTGCGGACGACACCCCGGGAGTCGGGAGTCGGGACTCGGGAGTCGGGCGTGCACCCGAGACTCCAAGCGCGGCCCTTCGGACCGGCCCGGATACAGGGCAGGCGAGTGCCGCGCGCCGGGGCCAGGCCCCGCGGGCAGTTCCCGACTGCCGACTCCATCCGCCCGCCCGCGGCGGGCACCCGCCCGACTCCCGACAGTCCGTCATTTCAACTCCGCCACTGTCGCCCCGGCGCCGCCCTCGTTCCAAGCACCGAGGCGGAAGCTGGCGACGCGGGTGTCCTTGCGGAGCATCTCGCTCACCCGCTCGCGGAGTGCGCCGGTGCCCTTGCCGTGGATGATCCGCAGCTCCTTGAGGTCCGCCCGGACGGCGGCGTCCAGGGCCTGCATGACGATGTCGTCTACCTCGGACACGCGCATCCCCCGCACGTCGATCTCCCGCACGGCCTGTACCTCGGGCATGTCGCCGAGCATCGGTACCGTAACGGGAGCCGCGGCAGGCTGGTGGGCGGAGCGCGTCAGGGACGCCAATGGCACGGTCATCTTCAAAGAGCCGACGGCCACCACGGCATCCCCGTCGCGCACATCGAGGAGCCGGCCCGTTCGGGCGCCGAACGTGGAGAGCTCCACCCAGTCGCCGACGCTCACCGGCGCCTGCTCCGGTGCGTGATCTGACCGGCCGCGGTCCGCCACGCGCTCGTCGAGGCGACTCAGGGCCGCGGCCTGGTCGGCGGCCATGCGCTCCGCGCGCTGCCGGGCGCCGCGGGCGGTCTCCTCGATGGCGTCGGCCCCCGCCGCCTTCAGCTCCTTGATCGTGCGCTCGATCTCGTTCCGCGCCTCGAGCACGTACCGGCGCGCCTCCTGGCGCGCCTGCCGCTCCAGCTCCCGCTCGCGCTCGCGGACTCGGGCCTCCCGCTCGGCCACCCGCGCCATGCGAGCCCGCAGGTCGTCACCGATCGCACGCACCTCGCGCTCTCGGCGCGCGAGCTCCTCGTCACGCGACTCCAAGTCGGCGAGCAGCGCGTTCACGTCGCGCTCGACCTTCGGCACCCGCTCCTCCGCCCGCGCCAACACGTCCTCCGGCAGCCGGAGTCGCCGGGCGATACTGAGCCCGTAGGACCGGCCGGGCACGCCCTTGATCAGCCGGTACGTGGGGGCCAGCTCCACCGGGTCGAACTGCAGCGACGCGTTGACGACGCCGTCGATCTCGGTCGCCAGCTCCTTCAACGCGCCCAAGTGCGTCGTGGCGACGGTGAGTGTGCGCCGGCGCGTCAGCTCCTCGAGAATCGCACCGCCGAGCGCGGCTCCCTCGAGCGGGTCGGTGCCTGAGCCCAGCTCGTCGATGAGCACGAGCGACGCGGCCGTGGCGGCGGCGAGGATTTCGGCCAGGTTCTTCAGGTGGGCGCTGAAGGTCGAGAGGCTCGCCTGGATGGACTGCTCGTCCCCGACGTCCGCGAAGACGTCGTCGAACACGGCGACGCGACTCTCGGGACCGACCGGCACGGGCACGCCGGCTTGGACCAGCGCGGACATGAGCCCGATCGCCTTGAGGAGCACTGTCTTCCCACCGGTGTTGGGGCCCGAGACGAGCAGCGTGCGCTCGCCCGGCAGCAGCTCGAGGTCGAAGGGCACAACGGGCTGTCCCTGCGCGAGGAGCAGCGGGTGGCGCCCGTCGCGGATGACGCATCCGTCGTGCGGCGGCCCGAGCTCCGCGGGTGCGCAGCGGAACTCCACGGCGAAGCGCGCCCGCGCGTACAGCGAGTCGAGCTCCACGAGCGCGTCGAGCGCCTCGGCGATAGTGCCGTGCAGGGGGCGCAGCTCGTCGGTGAGCTCGCGGAGTACGCGCTCGACCTCTGCCGACTCCGCCGCCCGGAGCTCGCGGATCCGATTGCCAGCCTCGATCGCGGCCGGCGGCTCGACGAACAAGGTGGCGCCGCTCGCCGACGCGTCGTGGACGATCCCGCCGACGGCGGCGCGCGCGTTGGCGCGGATCGGGATGACGTAGCGCCCGTTGCGGAGCGTCACACTCATGTCGGGCACCTGCTGGTGCGGCTCGAGTCGCGCCATCACGCGCTCGAGCACGCGCACCAGCTCTCCCTGGGAGCCGCGCAGCTCCCGGCGAATCCGCCGCAGGGAGGGCGTTGCGTCGTCCTTGACCTCTCCTTCGTCGTCGAGCACCCGCTCGATCGCGGTCTCCTGCGGCTTGGCGCTGAGCAGGCGGTCGGCAAGAGGTGCCAGGACGGCGGTGGCGACACTCGTCCGCCGCGGGTCTCGCAGGGCGTCCTGCGTCCGTCGGGACGACCGAAGCAGCGTCAGGCCCCCCAGCAGCTCCGGGCCGGACCACGCGGTGCCGCCGATGCGCAGCCGCGCGAGCGCCTGCGTGAGGTCGGGAATCGGCTCCGGCGTCCAGCCCCCCTCGGCGGCGGCGAGCGCGCGCATGGCGGCCACGCGCGCGTGCTCGCCGTCCAGCGAGGCGCGGTCCGCCGTCGGCTGGAGTGCGCGCACGCGGGCCGCGCCGAGCGCCGACGACGCGCGGTCGGCGACGAGTCCGAGCACCCGCGGGAACTCGAGCACGGCGAGGGCGTGCGGGTTCACCGTACCCGCATCCGCCGAGACACACAAAACCCGGCCAAGCGAATCGGCTCGCCCGTCCGGGTGGGAGAAGCAGTCATTCGGGCCACGGTCACCTTGGTTGGCTCAGCTCCTCGCGGGCGATGGCGTTGATGACGCTACCCTCGGCGCGCCCCTTGTACTGCGGCAGCACCTTGCCCATCACGGCGCCAATGGTGGCGGCGCCACCCGAGATTGCGGCCCGCACGGCGCCGCGGAGTTCCTCCTCACTGACCCCCGGGGGCAGATAGCGTTCGAGCATCTCGGCCTCCGTGCGTTCGCGTGCGGCCAGCTCGTCGCGGCCCGCGGCCCGGTACATCTCGAGCGACTCGCGCCGGCGCTTGATTCCCTTCCGGAGTACGTCGAGCACTTCGTCGTCGGTGGCGTCGCGGCGCAGCTCGAGCTGCCGGTTCTTCACATCGGCGAGGACCGTGCCGAGGAGGAGCGTGAGCGGCTTGTCCTGAGCTTTCCGGGCGGCGGTGAGGTCGCCCTGCAGGCGGTCGAGCAGGGGGGTCACTTACGCGTGCCGGGTGCGGCGGGTCTTCCGCAGTGCGGCGTTCATCTTTCGCTTCCGGCGCTCGGACGGCTTCTCGTAGTGACGATGCTTCCGGAGATCGGAGAGGATGCCCGCCTTCTCGCACTTCTTCTTGAACCGCTTGAGGGCGCGCTCGAAGTTCTCATCGTCGTGGATGATGACTTCCGACAAAAGTTCTCTCACCCCGCTCTGGCGTTTGGTGCGCCGGTTGAAGTGTTCTAAGCCCGTTAACCTATTGAACTTTCGCGTTGGGTGTCAAGAATAGGAGAGATGATGGGCGAGGGGCGAGCGGCGAGCGAGCCGCCACTATGACTCACTCGCCCCTCGCCCGTCGGCCCTCAACCTGGCGGCCAGCTGAAGCGGCGGCCGCCGAGTAGGTGCAGGTGAACGTGGAACACTGTCTGACCGGCGTCGGCGTTGGTGTTGATCACAGTGCGATACCCGGATTCCGCGACTCCCTCGCGCTTGGCGATGTCGGCGGCGGCCAAGGCGAGCCGGCCGACGAGCGCCGGGTCGGTCGCCTCGTTCAGCGACGCGACGTGCTCGCGAGGAATCACCAGCACGTGGAGAGGCGCTTGGGGATTGATGTCGCGGAACGCGACGCAATCCTCGGTTTCGGCGACGATCTGCGCCGGAATTTCCTTCCGCACGATGCGGCAGAACAGGCAGTGGTCAGCCATTCACGCACTCCCATAGGTGGTGAGCGAGGCGAGCACCAGCGCGAGCGCGACGATGCCGGCGGTCTCGAAGCGAAGGATGTTGCCCGGCAGGGCCGCCGGGCGGAAGCCCGCATCCACGAGTCGGTCACGCTCCACGCGCTCGATGCCCCCCTCAGGCCCGATTGCGATGGTCACGGGCGGAGAGAGCCGCCGCCCCAGGATGGCCTCGCCGTCAGGGTCCAAGAGTAGCCTGGCGCCGGGATCGAGCGCGGCCACGGTATCGTCGAGTGGCGCGGACGCGTGCACGGACGGCAGCCATGCGCCCTCCGACTGCGCGAGGGCCGCCGCCATGCGCGCGCGCAACTTCACTTCGAATCCCGGCCCCTCCGCCCGCGACGCCACGCCGTGCGACCGGTTCCAGAGCACCGGACGCCAGCTCGCCGCCCCGAGCTCCACGGCCTTCTCCGCCAGCCAGAGCGTGCGATCGCGGTCGGCCACGGGGACCATGAGGTGCACCGGCGGTGGCCGATCACGACGGGTGACCGAGCCAACGTCGACCACGGCGAAGCCCTTCGCGAGCTGCCGAAGCGTGCCCTCACCCACTCCGCCGACGCCGTCCCGAAGGCCCACCCGCTCGCCCTCGGCGAGCCGCCGCACACGCATGTGATGCGCGATATCCTCGCCGAAGCGAATGCTCCCGCCGCCGGCCAACGACTCGGGCGCGAGGAACGTCGCTACGCTCGGGCGATCGACGCGCTCCACCAGACGTCCTCGGCGTCCTCCTCGACGACGCACCAGCCGCGCGAGCCGAGAACGACGAGCATCTGCTCTCGTTCGGCGGCGAGAACGCCGCTGAGGATCGCCCGCCCGTCGTCGGCGAGCGCCCGCTCGATCACGGGCAGGAGCTCGGTGATCACCGACGAGATGATGTTCGCGAGCACGACACGGACGGGAGCAACGAGCGGGAGCAGGGAGGCGGCGTCGCCCTGGATCACGGTCACGCGGCCGGACACGCCGTTCCTGGCGACGTTCTCTTCCGCGTTCCCGATCGCCTCGGGGTCGATCTCGATCGCGGCAACGCGTGCGGCCCCGAGCTTGGCTGCGGCGATGGCCAGCACCGCGCTGCCCGCGCCCACGTCCGCGACCACGTCGCCGGCGCGCACCACGCGCTGCATGAGCCGCACGACCCCACGCGTCGTCGCGTGCTCGCCGGTGCCGAACGCCATCCCGGGATCGATGACGATCGTTCGCGCCGGGTCGCAGCGCTCGGCCAACCAGGGTGGCACAATGGTGAGGGCCCCGAGGGCGTGCGCCCCGACCTGCCCCTTCCACGCCTCGGTCCAATCCGGCACCACGGCGCGGCGCACTTCGACGTCGGCGCCGGGGTCGGCTCGCGCCACCCCCGCGCGCACTCGCTCGACGTCCGCGTCAGGCGGGAAGTGCGTCACGACGGCGTCGCCGATTTCCTGAACGCCCTGCGACCCCGCGGCGAACAGCGCGGCGATCACCGGTGCCGGGTCGCCGGACGGTCGGACGCGCATCGCGTGCCAGCTCTCGCCGCTCCCCGGGGCGCCACTCACGCGCCCAGCACTTCCTTCATCTTGTTCCAGAAGCCCTTGGTGCGGCCCTGCGGGGCGCGCTGCTGCAGCGAGGCGAGCTGCCGGATGAGCGATGCCTCCTCGTCGCTCAGCTTCTCGGGCGTCCAGAGCTGCACCCGGACGTGCATGTCGCCGACGCCGCTGGCGTTCACGCGCGGCAGTCCGCGCCCGCGCAGGTTGAACACCTGGCCGCTCTGGGTGCCGGCCGGCAGGCGGAGCGAGACGCTGCCCGTCACCGCGGGCACTTCGATGTCGGCGCCGAGGGCGAGCTGCGGGTACGTCACGAGCACCTCGGTATAGAGGTCCTCGCCGTCGCGCTCGAAGCGCGGGTCGTCCTCCACCTCGAACACCACGAGAACGTCGCCGCGCGGACCGCCGCGAGGGCCGACGTTGCCCATTCCTCGCAGAGTCATATACTGCCCGGTGGACACGCCTGCCGGCACCTTGACCGCGATCGAGTGGTCTGCCCGGGTCCGCCCCTCGCCGCGGCACTTCTTGCACGGCGACGAGACGACCGTCCCTTCCCCGGCGCACGTCGGACATGGGGCGACACTCACGAACTGCCCGAAGAACGAGCGCTGGGCGCGCCGGACCTCGCCCGAACCGCCGCACGTCGCGCAACGTTGCGCCTTCGTTCCGGGCTCCGCGCCGGCGCCGTCGCAGCGGTCGCAGGGGTCGAGCAGCTTCAGCGCGACTTTCTTCTCGACTCCCGTCGCGACTTCGGCAAGGGTGAGCTCGAGGGCCACCTTGACGTCGGAGCCCGAGCGCGGCCCGCTCTCCGAGCGGCGACCCCCCGCCGCCGCGCTGAACAGGTCGCTGAAGCCCTGGAAGCCGCCGAAGTCGCGCATGAAGATGTTCAGCGCCTCCGACAGGTCCACGTGGTGGAACCCGTTCGCGCCGGCCCCGCGCAGTCCGGCCTCGCCGTAGCGATCGTACGCCGCGCGCTTGTTCGGGTCGCGCAGCACGTCGTAGGCTTCGGTGATCGCTTTGAACTTCTCCTCCGCATCGCGTGACCCGCCATTCCTGTCCGGGTGGTACGTCATCGCGAGCTTGCGGTAGGACTTCTTGATCTCGTCGTCGGAGGCGCCGCGGGGGACGCCGAGGACTGCGTAGTAGTCAGCCATATAGTGGGAAACTTAGCGAAACACCGGCCGGGAAAAAGCGGCGCTCGGAGTAGTGCGGCGCTCGGAGTAGTGCGGCTCTGGGCTCTCGGCTGGGGCGGCGGTCAGGAACCCCTCGGCGTGCGGCACGTCCGCGTGCCGTTCCCCGCCGGAAGCCGAGGGCCGAGCGCCGAGAGCGGAAAGCCGCCGTACTCCGAGCGCCGCCCTATTCCAGCAGCTCGGTCACCAGGCGCGACGTATGACTGACGAGTGAGATGACCTTGTCGTACGGCATGCGCGTCGGGCCGATGACGCCGATGACCCCGGTCAAGGACCCGGCGTGATACTCCGCCGTAACAACCGTGAAGTTCTCGAGCCGCGGGTCGTCGTGCTCGTTGCCGATGGTGATCGTGATGCCCGGCGTCTCGCTGCGCTTCCGGAGCAGCTCGCCGAGGTGCTCCCGGGTCTCGGTGAGTTGGATGAGCCGGCGCATGCTCTCGCCCGACGCGAACTCGGGCTGGTCGGCGAGGAGGGACGCGTGGCCGAGCACGACGCCGGCGTCAGCGGCCACGTACGAGACGTCGAAGTACTGCTCGCCGTCCTGCACGAACACGTTGAGCAACTCCGTGGCGTTCGAGGACGGGGCGCTGTCGCGCAGGCGGGCTGCGAGTGACGATCGTATCTCGCGCAGCGGGAGGCCCGCCAGCCGATCGTTGAGCACGGCCGAGACCTCCGCCACGGCGTTGTCGGCAATCTCCCCCTTGAGCTCGACGAAGATCGTGCGCGGCACACCGCGGTCGAGCGTGAGAACGATGAGGAGCCGGTCGGCCGAGAGGCGCACCAGCTCGAGCCGCTGAAGCACGGCGTCGTCCAACCGGGGCCCGAGCGCGACGCCGAGCTCCTGGGTCAGGATCCCCAGGCTCTGCGCTGCTCGGCGAAGGATCGTGGCGATGGCCGAGCCGCCGCCGGCGATCTGATCGGCGAGGCGCTTCCGCTCGCTGACCGTCATCGGAGCGAGCCGCATCAGCGAATCGACATAGACCCGGTACGCCTTGTCCGTGGGCACTCGGCCGGCAGACGTGTGCGGGTGGAAGAGAAAGCCCTTCTCTTCCAGATCGCTCATCGTGTTGCGGATCGTGGCCGGAGACACCCCGAGGCCGAACCGACGAGAGAGGGTCCGGGACCCGGCGGGCTCAGCGGTTTCGACGTAGCTTTGGATGACCGCCTCGAGCACGCGACGCTCGCGGTCGGTGAGCTCGGGATGTGTCATAAGTGTAAATGTATTAACGACTTCGGAAAGCTGTCAAGTCGGACGCCAGGGCATCCAGCCGCAGCCAACCGGCGGGCGTGAGGCGCAGCCTGCCTCCATCCAGTGCTGCCCACCCGGCGGCGACCCATGGTGCGACCCGCGGAAGGTCTGTTTCCGACACGTCGAGCCCGGCACTGGTCCGCAGTCCCAGATAGACGCGCTCGGCCTCCCGATTGGCGTCGGTGAGCCGCTCTTCACCGTCGATCGGGTCGCTACCCCGCTCTATCCGCAGCATCCATTCCGCGTAGGCGGCGGTGTTCCACCGCCGGTGCTGACCGTCGAACCCGTGGGCGGACGGGCCGACGCCGGCGTAGGGCCGGCCGCTCCAGTAGCTCGAGTTGTGGCGCGAGTGGTATCCGGGCCGCGCGAAGTTGGAGACTTCGTAGTGCTCCCAGCCGGCGCTCGCCATCGTTTGGTGCGCCAGCATGAATTCGGCCTCGTAGCGCTCCTCGGGGGCCTCTCTGGCCACCCCACGGGCTACCCATCGGGCGAGTGGCGTCGACGGCTCGACGGTCAAGCCGTACAGAGAGACGTGCGCGGCGCCGAGGTCGACGGTGCGCTCGAGGTCCTCGCGCCAGGAGCGGGGCACGTGATCGGGTAGCGCGAAAATGAGATCCACCGAATAGTTCGCGAGTCCGGCGCGGCGCAGCGTGGCGACCGCGGCCCCGGCCGCCCGGGCGTCGTGCGTGCGATGCATCCAGGCGAGCGCGGCGTCGCTGAACGTCTGGATGCCGAGCGATACGCGGTTCACTCCACTCTCGATCCACGCCGCGACCGAGCGGTCGCTGACGTCGTCCGGGTTCGCCTCCAGCGTGACCTCGGCGCCGGGCGTAAGCCGGGCGCGGGAGCGAACCGCCTCGATGACTGCCGCGATACCCTCCGGACCGAGGCGCGAGGGCGTACCGCCTCCGAGGTACAGCGTCTCGAGCGTCCAGGGCACCGCTCCGGCAAAGCGAATCCCCAGCTCGCGCTCGACCCCTCGCACATAGTCCGCCACTGGCACGCGCGAGCGCACCGCGATGGCAAAATCGCAATACGCGCAGCGACGGGCGCAAAACGGGACGTGGACGTAGAGATGCGGCGGATGGAGCACGAACGGCGAGCGACGAGGGACGGGGGACGGGGGACGAGGCGCCCGGACCGGCGCGCACGCGCCAGTACTCGGTCGGGGCTGCGAAACCCACGAGTAATCCAGACAGTAGTCCAGCAGGTCAATAGTACCCGCGCGAGCCCTAGGCGGGTTCGTCGAATGGAACCCCCGGGCGGTTTCCGCTAGCGCCGGGGGTTATCGCCGGTGATCGCGCACACGACGAGTACGGGGAGCTCCAGGGTGGTGATCGCACCCAGGCACAGGGGCACGGGGAGCGCCGACATTGA
>Ga0307411_10000372_pt1 | contig 15249 bp, 14 predicted proteins | sample DK1Ometagenome_2_FD_203712 | JGI IMG/M metagenome (GOLD analysis project Ga0307411, IMG submission 203712) | Maize rhizosphere microbial communities from greenhouse at UC Davis, California, United States - DK15-O-1 | ecosystem: Host-associated > Plants > Roots > Rhizosphere > Soil | place: USA...
AGAAGGCATGGCCTCTACACCTGGGGCGAGACCGTTTCGGAAGCGAGACGGCATGTGGAGATATTCGAGTTTTTGTTTGAAGTATTGGGAAGGCAGTTGAAATAATTATGGCGATCGTAGATGTACCGAATAAGAATTTAAGATTGGACGACGCTGATCAGATCACTGCATATCTTTCAAGAGTCGGAATCGATTACGCCCGTTGGGAGAACCTCAAACAAGTCTCCGCTGACGCGACCGATCAGGAGATCCTGGACGGTTATTCCGACGAGATCGAGCTGTTAAAACAAAAGGGTGGATACGTTACCGCGGACGTGATCAACATCGTCCCGACGACCGCGGGGCTCGATGCGATGTTAAATAAATTCAACAAAGAGCATTGGCACGACGAGGACGAGGTGCGTTTCATCGTGAAGGGGCACGGCTTGTTCCACATCGCGCCGGAAGGCGGCGATGTCGTCTCGATCGAAATGGAAGCGGGCGACATGATCCGCGTCCCCCGAGGCACCAGGCATTGGTTCAACCTGTGCGGCGATAAGACTGTAAGGGCGATCAGATTATTTCAAGACGTCTCCGGTTGGGCCCCGCAATATACGCATTCGGGAATCGACGTCGATTACCAGCCCCTCTGCTTCGGCGTCCAATACTTACCCACACGTTTTGAGCACCTTACTAACTAAATTAAACAGGATGCACAGGATGAACCGGATTAGTAAACCTCATAATCAATTCCTGTGTATCCTGTTTGAATCCTCCTCCACGGCGAAATGACCAAAGCGATCCTACTCGACATCGAAGGCACCACCACGCCGATCGAATTCGTCCACGAGACGCTCTTCCCTTACGCCAAAGAGCGGATCGGCAAATATGTCGAGATGCATTTCGGCGCATTGTCCAACGAGATAGCACAGCTCGTCGATGAAAGCTCCCACGACGGGGGTTACACGATCCCGCTCGACCCTACCGAACCCGGCTCGGTCTCGCATTACCTCGAACACCTTATCGACCGTGACCGCAAATCGACACCGCTCAAATCCATCCAGGGCAAGCTGTGGATGGAAGGCTATGAATCGGGCGAACTCACGTCAGTCGTTTTCCCCGATGTCCCGCCCGCATTTGAGCGATGGCGAAAAGAAGGGAAGATCGTCGCGATCTACTCTTCCGGCAGCGTACTCGCCCAACAGTTGCTTTTTCGCCACACCGACCACGGCGATCTGACCCCGTTCATCTCCGAATACTTCGACACCGCGACCGGCGCCAAACGCGAGCCGGAAAGTTACTCCAAGATCGCGATTTCGCTCGGTTTCGCACCTGCGGAAATAGTTTTCGTCTCAGACGTCCCGGGAGAACTTGCCTCAGCAGCCGATGCGGGCATGAGCACGGCCCTCGTCGTGCGCCCCGGTAACGCTTCGATCGAGCACGCCGATGGCTTCAGATCCGTCTCCACATTTGACCAGCTCGATTGACACTCATCTCTACACAACGACGCCGGTTTCAAAGTAAAGGTGATAGTGCTTTGCACAACCCGAATTGAAGTTGGCGGCACATTCCGTACATCGGGAATCGCATCTTAGATATTCGTTGACGGCGAGCTGATGCCCGCACGCCCCGCAGAGTATGGCCTTTCCGTCAAAATCCGACGCCGGCCAAACCTCGGCGGCGTGGCTGGCGGTTTCCGAATGGCAATCGAAACACGGGTACCATTCGCCGCAGCATTTGAACTTGATCGCGATGATGTCGAGCGGCGAGTGCCAGTGCCCGCAACGCGTTTCCGGGTCTAAATCTACGCCCTGCACCTCGACGCCATGTATCAGCCGCCTCACGCCGCGACCCCAAGCTCGTCAAGCGATCTGTGCAGTTCCTCTGCGTCGCGGTAGACGCGAAACGCTCCGGAGCTTACCAATTCACCCTCGCCGTAACCACCGGATAGTAGGCCGATGCTCAGCATCCCCGCCCGCCTTGCTGCCAACAGGTCCCACACCGCATCGCCCACGACGTAACACTCGTTCACGCCAACTCCCAGACGCTCCTGACAAGCGAGAAAAAGATCCGGTTCCGGCTTGGCCCGAAGCACGTCGTTGCGCTCGACCACCACCGTCTCCGCTCCGACGCCAAGCACTTCAAGCGAAAGATCGATCTCCGGCCGCCGGCCCGACGTTGCGATCCCGTGTATCACGCCGGACGCCCTCAGGTGTTCAAGCAGTTCCTTTGCCCCCGGCAGCGGCCGCCTATCGGGTAGAAAATCGCGAAACAACTCACCGTGACGGTCTTGCAAGTGCGCCGCCTCTTCGTCCGTCAGCTGCCGTCCGAGCTCCTTTGCCAACGCCCTCGCGAAAAGCCCGCCGCTCATCCCGATCCGCCTATGGATCCGCCACCCGTCCACGTCCAGCCCCGATTCCGTCATCGCCCGCTGCCAAGCGAAAACGTGCGCGTAAACCGTATCCACCAGCGTCCCGTCAAGATCAAAGATCAGTGCTCGCATGGTCTAAGTATAGTTCCCACCTGTACGAAGTCGCTCACTGACCAAAAAGTTATTTTTATCAGCCAACCTAAACTCCGCGATCTCCGCGTCTCCCCTATCCGGCCTCTGCGTTGATATTCTCATACGGGCCGAATCGAACGCCGAGCCCGATTTCAGTGAATAAACCTGCCCCGTTTGGTAATATCAAGGGTATGGAAAACTTTGAAACGGCGACTTTGGCAGCGGGGTGCTTTTGGTGTGTTGAGGCGGTTTTCGACGATCTCGTCGGTGTCGAGGATGTCGTCTCCGGATATTCCGGCGGGAATAAAGAAAACCCGACCTACCAGGAAGTCTGCTCCGAGACGACCGGGCACGCCGAGGTCGCACAGATCAAGTTCGACCCGGAGGTACTTTCATTCGCCGATCTTCTTCGCGTCTTCTTCTCCGTCCACGATCCGACGACGCTGAACCGCCAGGGCAACGACATCGGCTCGTCGTACCGTTCCGCGATCTTTTACCATTCGCCGGAACAGAAAGAAACCGCCGAACAGGTCATCAAAGAAATAAGCGACGCCGGAATTTACGACAACCCGATCGTCACGGAGGTCGCCGCCCTCGATAAATTTTGGCCGGCGGAAAATTACCATCAGGAATATTTCGCCAACAACCCGAACCAGCCGTATTGCGTCGGCGTCGTGGCCCCGAAGTTGGCGAAATTCCGCAAACAGTTCGCCGATCGCCTGAAACGAAAAGAAGCCCACGCGTAATCAGTACAACTCTTTCTCTTATTTACTTGTTTTCCTCTTTCGTGGTGGAAAAAGTCATATTCACGAAAGAGGAAAACAAGAAAGACGGAACACAACAATAAACGCCGCCGCTTCGATCAAGAGTGAACACTGATGGTAATTAGAAAAGTAGGTAACTAAAGCTTTCCGAACAGCATCAGCACCCCGATCACTATGAACGCAACCGCGACTATGCGCTGCAGCCATTCCGTCGGCACATACTGACTGAGTACGCCACCCACCAGGACCGCCAGGAGCGAAACGAAAACAAGCGCCAGGCTCGCGCCGATAAAAACCGCCCATTTAGACTCGGTCTTCGACGTCATCGTGATGATCGCAAGCTGGGTTTTATCGCCGAGTTCGGCGAGAAAAAGGGTGACGAAGGCTGTACCAAGAATCTTCCAATCCATTCCCTAAGTTTAATGGATATTGCAGGATGGTGCAGTTCACGCAAGAAGTCGATCGACGATCGGGGCAAGTTCGAACGACCTGTAATCATCATGCCGTGCGGAAAGGTGCAGTTGGATCCGGTGTTTAAGATAGATCAGAACCTTTGCGAATCGCGGCTCGGGACGAAGTTGTTCAACCATGTGCCGAAGCGCGGCGACGATCCCTTCAAAAAGTTCTTCCGTGCTGACCCTTTCGCTGATGAATATCTCGTCGCGGTAGAAACTGAAGTCACCCGTTTCCGGATTCAGATGACTATGCCGCCGGGCAAGCAGTTCGCACGCGTTTCCGAAGGCCACATCGAAATCGATCCCTGATTTTTGAAATGCTTCCTTAAAGGTGAGCAGCAGATCGGTCGCCAGCAGTCCGGCCTTCGCATTATCGAAAACGGTCGCCCGATGCGGGTCCGCCTCGCTGATCGTCGCCACCTGATCGCATTTCCCAAAAACCGTACCGCGGGCCTCGGCCAGTATCCGGTCGTCCACGAAAGGTTTCTTCAGATAGGCCGCGGCCTCTTCCGCGTCCGTGCGCAAAACCTGAATGATCCCGAACGGCTCGCGCGAGCGTTTCATTATCCGCTCCAAAGCGTGTTCGCCCTGGGCGATCCGCCCGACCACCTTGTCGTACTCACGCGCCTGCAGGCGATTCGTTCGAGTAAAGAATATCTCCGCCTCGTAAAGGTCCAATTCGACCCGCACGGTGCCGGTGAACTGCCGCTCTCGCAGGTGCCGCACAAGTGCCGAAAGATCGACGAATGACGTACTTAGGTTCTGGTGGATTGGCGATCCTTTCATTGGCCCCTCGCGAACATACCTTTCCGGGGTCTCCCCGGATCGCAAAAGGCGCCCGCTGTTTCAAATATGATTTGAATTGCTTAAACGGCTAATAGGCGGCGGCTTCCATTGCAACTTTCATTTTTTTCGTACAAAATTCGCTGTCTGCATCTTTTTCCGCCGAGAGCCTTCTTCACACGCGATCGCGGGGTCTGTGCAGCAAGTTCCTTCGGCTTCCCTCTGCGGCTTCGCGACTTTGCGAGAGTCCGAATTCCGGCGAAGCCACAAAGAAAGTACCAAATCTAAGCAAACGAATATGAGCACTTCCCTTTTCCGCAAGAAATCGATCGCACAGATCCAGGCCGACGCCGCCGCCGGAATGACCGAGCACGCCCAGGACGACATCGGCGGCGAGGGCGGCGGCCTGCGGCGCACGCTGAAACTTCGCGACCTGACATTGATGGGAATCGCGGCGATCATCGGGGCCGGCATTTTCGCGATGATCGGCGGTGCGTCTTATCGCGGCGGGCCGGGCGTCATATTCCTGTTTATGTTTTCGGCGATAGCGTGCGGCTTTTCGGCTTTGTGTTACGCAGATTTCGCCTCGCGTATACCGATCGCGGGTTCCGCATACACGTATTCTTATGCCAGTTTCGGCGAGCTTTTCGCGTGGATCATCGGCTGGGACCTGATCGTGGAGTACGCGATCGGCAACATCGCCGTCGCCATCTCCTGGAGCGACTATTTCACGCGCCTGATGTCCGGTTACGGCCTGAAAATCCCCGCATTCCTGACGATGGATTACCTGAGCGCCTCGCGCGGCTTCGCCGATAATCAGGAGGCGGTGGAAACCGCCCTCACGCAGGGACACACGCTTTCATCGCTTGCGGTGATGAAAGGCGACGACCTTCTTGCCATTTCGGACAAGCTGACCACCGGCACCGTCGAGGCCTACGAGGCGTGGACGTCCGCACCGATGCTCGGCGACTGGCGGATCATCGCGGACGTTCCCGCGCTGGTGATGACTTTGCTCATCACCGTCCTCGTTTACGTCGGCATTCGCGAATCGAAGATCGTCGGGAATGCGATGACGATCCTCAAGATCGCGATCATACTTCTCGTCATAGTTCTCGGCGCGTTTTACGTTTCACCGGCCAACTGGACCCCCTTCCTCCCGAATGGAATTTCCGGCGTGATGGCGGGCGTCGCCGCGGTGTTTTTCGCCTACATCGGTTTTGACGCTCTCTCAACCACCGCCGAGGAGTGCGAAGACCCGCGCCGCGACCTGCCCAGGGCGATGATCTATTCGCTCGCGATCTGTACTGTGCTTTATATTTTATTAGCGCTGGTATTAACGGGCATGGAGCCGTTCTCGAACCTTAACGTTGGCGACCCGCTGGCGTTCGTATTCCGTGACAAGCTCCCGTGGCTCTCCGGCGTGATCGCGGTATCGGCCGTCATCGCTCTCGCCACCGTTTTCCTCGTCTTCCAGATCGGCCAACCGCGGCTCTGGATGGCGATGAGCCGCGACGGCCTCTTGCCGAAGATCTTCTCCTCGATCCACCCCAAGTTCAGGACGCCCTGGTTCTCGACCATCATTACGGGACTCGTCGTGGCGATCCCGGCATTGTTTATGAACCTCACCGAGGTGACCGATCTCGGCGTCATCGGAACCCTCTTCGCGTTCACCCTTGTCTGCGGGGGCATCCTATACAAAGACAAAGAGTTCGGGCGGGAAGGGCGGTTCGTGCCATATGTGAATTCGCAGTTCATCGCCCCCGTGCTTTTCCTGATCGCCGTCGGCCTTCTCTATTATTTCAACCCGAACTTCCTGTCGGATTTCATGACCGTCACGCCCGCCGAAGGAGAAACACAGTTCGGCGCCTTCTCGCACAAGATCCCCTACATCGCGTTCGTGATTTTCTCGGTGATAATGGTAGTGCTCGCGTTCGTCAAGAAATTCTCTCTCATCCCGTTTTTGGGCGTCATGAGCTGCACCTACCTGATGACGGAACTGGGGATCGTAAACTGGATGCGCTTCGGGATCTGGCTTTTGGTGGGGCTTGTAATTTATTTCCTTTACGGATTTCGCAACAGCAAACTTCGAGCACATACTGTCGGCGAGGCCGCCTAGGCAGACGCTTACATTTCTTTACACACTTAGCAGAACCAATTCAAGATTCCGAACGTCTAATCGCTTCGGAATCTTTTATTTCAGACCTCAATTGGAGACGACTATGAGAAAACTATTGTTTATGGCGTTCGCGGTGTGCGTTCTCGCGGCGGCATCGTTTGCGCAGAGTGCCAATTATTCCGGCACTTGGAAGCTGGATCTTGAAAAATCGACCCTTTCTGGTCCGATGCGTATCGAATCGATGACGCTTACGGTCGCTCAAACTGACAAAGATATAAAGGTCGACACCGCGACGAAACGGGCCGCGCCCCCTGCGGACGCACCGGCTGGAGGCCCTCCCGGGGGCGGCGGAGGCCGCGGCCGCGGAGGTTTTGGCGGTGACGGCAGCGCCACTTACAGCCTCGACGGCAAGGAAATTAAAGCGGAGATCGACGGAGCAATGGGCAAAATGCCGGTCATCTACAAAGGAAGCTCGGAGACGGACGGTTCGCTAAAGCTTTCCAATTCCCGCATCTTCAACGGCCCTCAGGGCGAGGTCACGATAACCACAAAGGAAACCTGGAAGCTCTCGGCCGACGGCAAGACTCTCACCGTCGATCGCGAAAGCACGACCCCGCGTGGCAACCAGACGTCAAAGCTCGTGTTCAATAAAGGCTAGGTTTCGCAGATCAAATCAACAAAGGAAAGTGCAGGCCCGTTTCAAACCGGCCTGCACTTTCTTTTAAAGAATTCGAATGGCATAAGAGTTGTAACTTCTAACCTGAACATCGCCTGGGTTGTATTATATCAATGCGCTACAAGGAGCTTTCAGATGAAGAATCTTTTTATTTTGACCTTATTTATAGCCATTTCCCTTTTTTTGATTGCCTGCAATAATGCGACTCCGCCGGATCAGGTCTCTCAAACCCAGCAGCCCTACGCCAACGACCAGATTACCGACGAGGCACTGCCGGAAGACTCTGAACCATGGGCGAAAGATAATTTCGACCTTCAGCGCATCGGCCCGTTGCTTGAACGTTCACGCTCCCCCGAGGAATTCGAACGCTATCTTAACGAAGACGACGGCATCAACAACCTGGATTTCAACGGCGACGGCTACGCCGATTACATAAGCGTCGATGAGTTCGGAGACGAGGGCTACGACGGCCAGCGCGGACTTTCGCTTTACAGCCGCTTCGGACCCGACCTGATCCAGGAGATCGCCAGTATATTCCTTTACCGCGACCAGCCGAATTACCCCGGCGCCCGCGTCCTGGTGTACGGAAACGAGCAGATCTACGGTGACAATCAGTATTACGAAACGAATTGGCTGGACCGCAGCCTGCAGATCGCGAACGTGCTCTTCAGCGACCGCGACGATTACTATCGCTCACCCTATTACTACGACAACTATCCGTCCTACTACGACGTCTACGAAGTGGTCGAAACACCCGTATACCGCACTCGGATCGAGCGGCTCTACCCCGAACCAGTTTTCGTATTTACGAGTTCGCCTCAGTACATAGACCGGATCAAGATCAAATCTCCAAATAACGGCCTCCATCTGGGACAGATCTACGCGAAGATGGCAAAGCCGACAAAAGAGCAACGGGAGTTTCGCGAGAAGAACCCGGGAAAACCCGCGAAAGCCGCAAAACCGGAGCGCGGCAATAACGGCGAAAGGGGAGGCGACCGCCCCGGCAAGTCCGGCAATGCTCCGGGCCGCTCCGACGAATCACCCGGTCAAATGAAGAAACAGGCCGCCGAAAACCCTGTCCGCGGAAACCCGGGCGGACCGCCTAAGGCCGATAAGCCAAACGACAAACCGCAAGGTGGGAAGCCAAACGATAAACCCCAGAAAGCAGAAAAAGGCGGCGGTCAGGGAAAGGGCCAGGGGCAAGGTAAAGGCAAGGGGAAACCTTAACAGATTAGCCCGATCCTTCGTGGTTTTGTATAGTTCGCAATATGGACGATAAATACAATGTGCAGAAACCTCGAAAGCCCGCGACGAGGCAGGAGGAGATCCAGCAGCATATCGAAGAGCTGGTAAAACGGCGCGATCAGATAACGAACCTCGCTGAAAAGCAAAAGTTGCAGGCGGAGATCGTTAAACTTTTTGCACAATACGAACGGCTGAAGCTGTGATCTTTGCCCGTTCGATCAGTTATTTAGGAATCTGAACTATTCTCGGGCGCGTGGCTCCCGCGGGTCTACCTTGGGCTGATTTCCGATCGGGCGTATTTTTCGCCGCGATGATCTTGGATTTGGTCTCGCCATTTTCGGTCGATATAACGCGGGTGGTCGGCACCATCGGCGATCTTGCCGCTGCCTTCCGGGCAATCGGTTTCGGCGGGTCCGGCTCTACCGGCGGGCGCGGTTTCATCGAAGTCTGTTTCGTCGCCACCCGTTCAACATCAGCAGTTTCTCTCACCACTTCCTGAAACGCCTTGACCGGCCGCAAGCGTTCCTGCTGCAGCGGCTGAGGGAAGCTGGTTTGCACAGTCTGCGACGGCGGTTCAACGGCACGCGGCTGGGCCGTCGTCAGGACAGTATCATCCGCACCCTTCGCCGATTCCGCAAGCGAGCCGACCGAATCGCTGCCGAAAAAGAACAAAGACGCCAGCAGGGCCAGGCCGCCTCCCGCAGCCATCGCCCGGTACGGCACCGCGAGTCGGGAAGCCGTTGGGACCCGATAGGTACCGAAGATCGAGTTATCCGCCAACGACACCGTTCCGTTCGAGTTGCCGCCTAACAGTGTCGGCACAAATACGGCTCGATTGATCTGCCTTTGCGGCGTTTTTTCCCGGTCCGCCTTTATCCCTGGCCGGACTGGCGGCGCATCAATGATCTCATCGGCATCGAGCGAAACCGCAACTGCAATAGCGGCCGCCGGAGCGACGGGCTTGTTGGGCTCGACGATATTTTTCATTGGCGGTTCCGCCACCGTGACAGGCATGACCGGTTCACGGGCGAGAATTTCCAACACGTCGTCCATCGACGGGATGTCGTCTTCGTGCAGATCAAATTCGATCTTTCGCGGCGCAGGTGACACATGTATTTCTTCGGCCGAACGCTGGGCCGCCTTCACCTCCGCAGGTTCGATCCGGTCTGCCGGACGTATCACCGGCGGCGTAACCGGTGCCGCTACAGGAACCGAAGTTACGGCGGCGACCAATGAGTGAAGCTGCTTCTTCTTCAGTTTCAGGCGCGACCTCCGAACGGCCGGTTCCGGTTTCGCTTCCACGAAAATCTCGTGTCCAGGCATTGGATGTTCGGTGACCGGCCTCGGCGAGGGAACCTCATCCACAGATTTCGCCGCCGAAACGACCGGCTCCGCTCGCCGCACGATCACCGGCTGCGGGTCCTGGGTCAATTCGCTCACGTTATATGTCGCGGGCGCCGTTTGCACCTTCTCGGCGGCGAAATTTATTCGCGGGGTGCCGGGGACGATGACGGCCGGCGGCGGTGTTGAAACGTGCGTGGCGAGCTGCTCGATGTGCCGCATCTGCCGCGCGAACAGGTCCGCCGAGCATTGCCTGAACGACGCCTTTTTCTGCAGCGACTCCGAGATCGTGTGCGTCAGCAGCATCCGCAGATCAAAGTTCTCGATCTTGATGTCCGGCGGGCGATGATTGCGGTGCATTTCGATCAGTGCCGCCGCCTTCGGCGCCTCGAACGGCGGCACACCCGCAAGAAGCTCGTAAAGAATTATCCCAAGCGCGTAAACATCCGAGCGTACCGAGCCGCCCTCGCCCGAGCACTGCTCCGGTGCGAAATACCTTATCGAATCGACCGCCGTGTCGATCATAAATTTGTTCGACACGATCCCGAGTTCATCCAGGCCGCCGAAGTCGAGCCCCGCGATGCGGACCTGCTCTTCTTCGCCCCCACTCAGACGAATATTCTCCGGCCGTAAGGCGCGGTGCGTCAGGCCCTTCAGATGAAGTGCGTGAACGGCTTCTGCCGTCTGTCGTATTATTCGGATCGAATCGAGCAGCGCGGGAGCGCCGGAAGTGTGCAAAATGTCGCGTAGCGTCTCCGTAGCCGAGTCTTCCGTGACAACATAGAATGTACCGCCTTCCAACTCACCCGCCTCGTAGACGTCCGCCACGTTCGCGTGAAACAGCGCCGCCGCCAGCTTCGCGTCTCCCAGAAATCGCCGCCCCGCTTCCGGCTCGGCGGAAACCAGTCTTACCAGACATGTTTGCGCGCTGCCGTTGTGCCGGGCGCGATATGTTTCCCCCCTCGCGCTTTGCTCGACCAGCGTCTCGATCGTGTAACCGGCGATCGCCCCTCTCCCCCCCATTCGGCTGTCAGCCAGCGGCGGATGTGCGTCGTTTTCGCAGGAAAGAACAGCATCGTCGAAACAGCGTTTACAAACCGAACAAACCTTCATCTCGCCCCCATCTAAACCTGGTTGAAAACTCTCAAGGGTGCCGTCCCCGGCCCGTCCCCGCCACCCGGATACATCCGGCGTGACAAAAACGGCCGACGAAAAATCGACGCGCGCGGTGCCCGACCTAAAAACTACAAGATCCGTTACTGGCTGCCGCGACAGCTGTGCTGTCTGACTTCTGCTTGGGGAAACTTGCCGGAGAGAGTTCGCGCGCTTTGTATAAAATCCTGGTCGAGCTGTACTAATTTGAATACTACTTTTGAAGCCCGCAAGTCAAGATTTTTCAGGAATATCTGTATATATGTCCGGCACAGGTCGATCGAGCTGATGAATGTTAAAACCTGATTCGGGCTAACCATTAACCAGGATTAGAACTACCCCGACGGCCTAATTATTGGTCTTGATTCGATACGCAGAGAACTGTTCTGTTTTCGAATGCTTAACTTCGCCGAACTTAAACATCTGTTAAGTTCGTAGAGATTTTGTTTTGAACCGAATTTTTTCGCTCCACCCCCGGCCCGATCGAACGCTGGTCAAAACCCACTCGCGTCGTTTTTTGACTTTCCCGTCGCGGTATCGGGAAACGGCCTTAACCCTCCGCTGTACAGCCAGATAACACCCGTCTTCTGACAGTCCGCGTGAGGGTTAAAGCGCAAGAAACCGGGGCCGTCATGGGTATATCCGTTGCATACCTGCATTCCGCTATGCCCAGAACACTCACATTGTCGCTCGACGGAGAAGAGTTCCCGGTCGTCCTCCAAAAGCTGGACCGCGAGAAGCTTTACGGCTCGGTCGAGGTCGAGGCCTTCGACGATAAAGGTAAACCCGCGCAGATCCTCGTACTCGACGCGGACGGCCGCACGCTCATTGACAAGGGCGGCACCGCGCTCGCCACAGTAGATGCAAAAGGAAATTCGGTCGATCGTTCGGTTCTGAGAGCGGTTGATGAGAACGGCGACCCGATCGAACGCGTCCCCTCGTCTTTTGACGGCCCCAACGTGTTGAAGAATGCCGAAGCGAACGACTATCTCGACCAGATCGTGAAGTCCGTTTACCTGTTGCAGCCGGCCGATCAGCCGCTGGATATTTTGCATGACCACCTCGCCGACGGTCAGCTCTATTCGTTCCCGTTCAGCTACCGCGGCGGGCTCGAACACGATAACGCCTTCGTCATCGGCAGCCGCTCGGATGCCTTTTTGGTCGTCGGCCGCACCGCGGCTTTAAAGTTTGTCGGTCTAAACCAGGCCGCCCAGCTCGACGCGGTCGAGGAGCAGGAAATAACCGCGGATGAGATCGATTTCGATCTCGTTTAGGGGGGAGAGCAGAATATGCCCATTAATATCAAGAACGCCAAAAATCGCGACGCCGTCGTCGCCATGGAAGGCCTGTCACCGAGGCGTGAGGTCTATTATCGCGATGGAGCGGGCGACCCGGTCGCCACGCGAAAACTCCTGAAGAGTGACGTGCCGCACGACCTCGGACAACTGATGAAGCGTCGCAAAAAGCTCGATTCGGTCGCAAAGGCCCTGATCAAGGAAGACCCCGAGATCGATATGGAACGGTTCGGAAAATTTCTCGCCGACACCTCACGCGTCTATGTATCGCCGCGGGGCATCGTGCATTTGGTCGAAGAGTTCGAGGTCATTAAAAATCCTGACGGCTCCGTTCGCGACCGGCGCCCGCGCAAAAAGGAACTTCAGAACATCAACACCGACGTCCCGCTCAAATGGACCGGCAAATACATAAAAAAGTCCGAGGCCGTTCACCGCTTCGTCTTCACGAACAAAAAGCAGCTCGTGCACATCAGCGGATTAACATACGACTTTCTTTATGCGATGGCCAAGGACCTCGATAAGCGAAAGGCTCTGCTTCTCGTCCGCGGCGGTGAGAAGGGCGAAAGCCCGGTAATAATGAACCGCGGCGGCAAGCCCTACAACGCGTTCTTGGAAGGCCGCGTCGACGGCGATTCTTACTGTCTGGTCCTCCATCTCTCGAACATGGAACTGAAGCGACCGGCGGAGGGTGAGCGTCATGCCGAAAAAGAAAATTGAAGCACCGGTCGGGCGCCTGACCTGCAAGAAAGGTGATTATTGCGTCGGCAAGGCACACGACCTTGCGGACCCGCATTGGCAGAACAAAGCGCGCGAATACCGCCGCAAGCTGAGCGGTGGAATGAGGCCCTTGGCGGCTCACGACATTCAGGAGATCCCGAAAGCGAAAGGTCTGCACGTCGTCCGCAAGTACGACGGGGAATTCACCTACGTCGTTTTCGATGGCCAATCGATCTTCAGTGTAAATCCGGGCGGCACCGTCCGCGTCGGCCTCCCGTGCTTCGCCGAGGCGGAGAAGGCTCTCAAAAAAGCGAAGGTACGTTCGTGCACACTGGCCGCCGAGCTTTACGCGGGCGGCGACATCGGTGAACGAAACGCTGTTCAGGCGATCGTGGGCCTGCTCCGCAATCCGCGCACTGAATCGGATCTACAACGCGTAAGTCTCGCCGTTTTCGACATCGCTGAACTCAACGGCGAATCGGTCGATTCCGCCGACGCGGTCTTCAAGAAATTAAAAACCTGGTTCGGTAAGGGCAAGCTCGCACACGCCGCCGAGCATGTCGTCGCTGATAAAGCTGAAACGATCGAGGATAAATTCACCGAGTGGGTGATCGCTGAAGGAGCGGAAGGCGTCGTCGTCCGGCACGACCGCCTCGGGTACTACAAGATCAAACTGCGTCACAATCTCGATGCCGCGGTGATCGGATTTTCCGAAGGGACAGATAACCGGAAAGGGATGGTGCACGATCTGCTCGTCGCCGTTATGCGAACCGACGGCACTTACCACGAGCTCGCCCGTGTCGGCGGCGGCTTTCGCGAAGAGGACCGCAAAGAGATCTTCAAAGACCTTCGCAAACGCGTCGTCCCGTCCGAATACGTCGCGGTCAATAACGATTACGTCGCCTACGAGATGATCGGCCCCGGCCCCGTGATCGAGATGTCGTTCCTCGATCTTATCCCCGAATCCTCGAAAGGTGACCCGGTCAAGCGCATGGTGCTCGATTTCGATGGAAAGCAATACGCGGCCTTATCGCGAATGCCGCTGGTCAGCGTCATCTCGCCGCAATTCGTCCGCATCCGTGAGGACAAGGAGGCGAACGTCGAGGATGTGAACATCCGCCAGGTCACCGACCTCGTCCGTGTGCCCGATGCCGACGAACCCGCGCGTGCCGGTGAACTTAAAAAAAGCAAGCTGCTCGACCGCCAGGTATACAAGAAAACCATGCGCGGCGCCGACATGGTTCGCAAGCTTCTGCTCTGGAGAACGAACAAGGAAGAAACCGGTGATTTCCCCGGCTTCGTGGTGTACGGCACCGACTTCAGCCCGAACCGGCAGACGCCGCTCGAGCGGGACATAAAAATAGCAAGCAGCGAAAAAGCGGCGCGGGAATTATTCACCGATATGGCGAAAAAGTATTTCGTCGGCGGTTGGGAAAAGGTGGCTTGAAATGTTGGCGACGAGCGTAGAGCAACAGTTCGCGGGCGACCGCCGAATGCTTTGGATCGCCTCGGAATGGCAGTATTATTCCGCTCGCCTCGCCGATTGGGCGCTGGAGCATCTCGCCAACCGACGCGACGTGTGGAGTCAGTACACCCTTCGCGACGGCGAGGTGCGGGTCGTTATGCTGCCGATCAAAGAACGACGCAGGGACGGCACCGACATGGTCACCGAGACGAAGCTTAAACGCCATTTCGCGGGGCGGGCAGTTTCGCACCTTATCGGGCTCCACTCAATAAGCGATCACCGCACCGCGAAATGGTTCGCGATCGATATCGACCTTCACGATGAGAAAGCCGCAAAAAGCGCGGACGTGGCTGACGCAAACCTTGCTGCTTCGCTTCGCTGGACCTCTCGCCTGCGCGATGCGGGCCTCGATCCTTTCCTTCTCGACAGTAACGGGGTAGGCGGTTATCACATCTGGGTTCTGCTCGACCGCGAATATTCTCTCGCCGATGTTTACGATTACGCTGACTCAGTTCGCGCCGATTGGCAGCAGCTCGGCCTTCCTCGCAAACCCGAGATCTTCCCGCCAAAGCGTGTGGTGGACGACGACGATCTGCCTTACACGCTTCGGCTTCCCGGCCGCCACCACACGCGACGGCATTTCACGCGCGTCCGCAATTTCGACCCGCTCGTCGACGGCGAGTGGCTGGAAGGGGGCGAGGCGATCGAGGCATTGCTCGCCGCTCGTCCGTCCAAGTTGCCCGGGCTTAAAAAAAGAT
>Ga0307411_10000373_pt1 | contig 15233 bp, 11 predicted proteins | sample DK1Ometagenome_2_FD_203712 | JGI IMG/M metagenome (GOLD analysis project Ga0307411, IMG submission 203712) | Maize rhizosphere microbial communities from greenhouse at UC Davis, California, United States - DK15-O-1 | ecosystem: Host-associated > Plants > Roots > Rhizosphere > Soil | place: USA...
CGGCAAGGGCCTCGCGCTTGCCGCCGGTAAGCCGCTGATCGCCGTCAACCATCTCGAAGGCCATGCGCTCTCGCCGCGCCTCGTCGATCCCGACCTCGGCTTCCCCTACCTCCTGCTGCTAGTCTCGGGCGGCCATTGCCAACTGCTCGAGGTGCGCGGGGTCGGCGACTACCGCCGGCTGGCGACGACCATCGACGATGCCGCCGGCGAGGCCTTCGACAAGGCGGCCAAGCTGCTTGGCCTCGACTATCCCGGCGGCCCGGCGATCGAGGCGCTGGCTGCGCGCGGAGACCGGGCGGCGGTGCCGCTGCCGCGACCCCTGGTCGGCTCGGGCGAGCCGCATTTCTCCTTCGCGGGACTGAAGAGCGCCGTGCAGCGCGCCGTCGCTTCGGGCGAGCACAGGTCCGAGGATATCGCGGCGAGCTTCCAGCAGGCGGTCGTCGACTGCCTCGTCGATCGCACCGCGCTCGCGCTGCAGAAGAGCGATGCACCCGCGCTAGTCGTCGCCGGCGGGGTCGCGGCCAACCAGGTCATCCGCACGGCGCTCGCCGATCTTGCCGCTCGCGCCGGGCGCGGCTTCAGCGTCCCGCCGGGCTGGTTGTGCACCGACAATGCGGCGATGATCGCCTGGGCCGGCGCCGAGCGGTTCGCGCTCGGCCTCACCGACCCGCTCGACGCTCCGGCGCGCGCCCGCTGGCCGCTCGACCCGCAGGCCGAGACGGTCCGCGGCGCAGGCGTGAAGGCGTGAGTATCGAGCGGCTGGCGATCGTCGGCGCCGGCGCGTTCGGCACCGCGCTGGCGCAGCTCGCCGGCCGCGACGGGCGCGACGTCCTGCTATGGGCGCGCAACCCCGACCTCGCCGACACGATCAACCGGGTGCACGAGAACCCGAGCTATTTGCCGGGCCAGCCGCTCAATCCCGCGATCCGCGCAACGTCGAGCCTCGGCGAGCTTGCCGAAGCCGATTGCTGGCTGATGGTGACCCCGGCGCAGGCGACCCGCGGCGTGCTCGAGGCGGCGCCCAAGCTCGCGAAACCGCTGATTCTCTGCTCGAAGGGCATCGAGATGGGCAGCGGCAAGCTGCAGGCTGACGTCGCTGAGGAAGTTTCGCCGGGCTCGACCGTCGGAGTCCTGTCCGGCCCGGGGTTCGCGCATGAAATTGCCGCCGGCCTGCCGACCGCCGTCACCTTCGCCAGTACGGACGAAGCCCTGTACCGGGATTTCCAGCGCCGCCTCGCGACGCCGGCATTCCGCCTCTACCATACCGACGACGTGATCGGCGCCGAGGTTGGCGGGGCGGTCAAGAACGTGCTCGCCATCGCCTGCGGGGTGGTCGAGGGGAAAGGCCTCGGCCAGAGCGCCCGCGCGGCGCTGATCGCTCGCGGCTTTGCCGAAATGTCGCGCTTCGCCACCGCGCTCGGTGCGCGGCGCGAGACCCTGGCCGGCCTGTCGGGGCTGGGCGACCTCGTGCTCACCTGCACCTCGACCAGCTCGCGCAACTATGCGCTCGGCGTCGGCATCGGCGAGGGCCGCTCGGCGGCGGACCTGCTCGCCGGACGCCACGGCGTTGCCGAAGGGGCGTTCACCGCGCCGGTGCTGGCGCGGATCGGGCGCGAGATGGAGATCGACATGCCCGTCGTCGACGCGGTGGGCGCGCTGATCGCCGGGGAGGCGACCGTTGACCAGGTGCTCGGCGCGCTGCTGGCGCGTCCGCCGCGGCCGGAATCCCACTGAATGTGGGGCGCATCAGAAATCGACGGCGATGCCCTTCCTTTCCCAGTCGCCGTAGCGCGTCGGGTCGAGCCTCTCTTCCTCGCCCGCCGGCGGGACCGCAGGTTCGCCGGCGTCCGGCTCGGGAACCGGCGGCGATGGGCTGAGGTGCGCCGGGGGCTGGACATGCTTCGGGCGTTTCACCAGCCCAAGATGATGCTGTATGCGCGCCATGCCAAGCGTTGAAGGCGTCGGCGCGCGGCGCGCGGCGCTGCAGCTGCTCGACGCGGTGCTTCGCCGCGGCCAGACGCTCGACGGCGCCGGCGCGGCCGTTCGCGGCCTCTCGACACCGGATCACGCGCTTGCCGTCGCCATTGCCGGAGAGACGCTCCGCCGAATTCCCGACCTCGACGCCCTGATCGACAGCGCCACGCGCCAGCGGCTGCCCGACGATTCCAAGCCGCGCATGGTCCTGCGGCTCGCCCTCGCCCAGCGGATCGGCCTCGGAACCCCCGAGCATGCCGTCGTCGCCACCGCCTTGCCGCTGGTCGATGGCGGTCCGCGCCGGCTGGTCCATGGCGTGCTCGGCACCCTCCTGCGCCGGGGGCTGCCGGCCCTCGAAGCGCCGCGCCTGCCGGACGACGTGGAGCAGCGATGGCGCAGCGCGTGGGGCGACGAAACCGTCGCTGCGGCGCGAAGGCAAGTTGCGCTACGCCCCCCGCTAGACCTCAGCTTCGCCGATGACGCCGAAGCCAAGGCCTATGCGGCAGAACATTCCGGCACTTCGCTCGCTCCGCGCCATGTGCGGGTGGAAAGCAGTTCGGTGGCGGAATTGCCGGGCTTTGGCGAAGGTCGCTGGTGGGTGCAGGACCTCGCCGCCTCGCTGCCCGCGCGCCTGATCCCGGGGGAGGCGAGAACGGTCCTCGACCTGTGCGCAGCCCCGGGCGGAAAGACGATGCAGCTCGCCGCCGCTGGCCATGACGTCACTTCGGTCGACGCCTCGAAAAGTCGTCTTGCACGACTAAGCGAGAACCTCTCCCGCACGCATCTGTCCGCCGAGCTCATCCAGGCTGACGCGCTCGGCTGGACGCCGGTTTCCGTCTATGACGCCATCCTGCTCGACGCGCCCTGCTCGGCGACGGGCACCTTTCGCCGCCATCCCGAAGTCCTCTATCGCGCGCGGCCGAAGGTCATCTCCGAAAGTGCGCAATTGCAGGCGGCGCTCCTCGCGCGCGCCGCCGAGTGGCTGACGCCCGCCGGGTCGCTGGTCTATTCCGTTTGTTCGCTCGAGCCGCAGGAAGGCGAGGACGTCATCGCCCGCTTCCTCGATCAGCGCTCCGACTTCGTGATTTCGCCGCCGCGGCCCGGCGAGCTTCCCGACTTCGTGACGGCCGGCGAGCAGGGCTGGGTGCGCGTTTTGCCGGGCCTGCTGGACGGCGCGGGCGGCCTCGACGGCTTCTTCATCGCGCGGCTTGTCCGCCGTGGTTAATCAAGTCTAATCGAGCCCATGGACCAGCAGCGCTTCGGCCCCCTCATCTCCCCGTCGATCCTCTCCGCCGATTTCGCTCGGTTGGGCGAGGAGGTGCGCGCGATCGACGCCGCCGGCGCCGACTGGATCCACGTCGACGTGATGGACGGCCATTTCGTCCCCAACATCACCATCGGCCCGGCCGTGGTGAAGGCGCTTCGCCCGCACTCGGCCAAGCCGTTCGACGTCCATTTGATGATTTCGCCGGTCGACCCCTTCCTCGACGCCTTCGCCGAAGCCGGCGCCGACATCATCACCGTCCATCCCGAGGCCGGGCCGCACCTCCACCGCACGGTCCAGCGGATCAAGGGGCTGGGCAAGAAGGCCGGCGTATCGCTCAATCCCGCGACGCCGGCGAAGATGCTCGACTATGTGCTCGAGGAGCTCGACCTGGTGCTGGTGATGAGCGTCAACCCCGGCTTCGGCGGCCAGAAGTTCATCGCGAGCCAGCTGAAGAAGATCGAGGCCATCGCCAACCGGATCGCCAAGGAGAATCTCTCGATCGATATCGAGGTGGACGGCGGCATCGATCCGGCCACTGCGCCGCAAGCGGTGAGCGCCGGCGCCACCGTCCTGGTCGCGGGAACGGCTGCCTTTCGCGGCGGCGCGGACGCTTATGCGGCCAATATCAGGACGCTCAGGGGAGCCGGATGAACCCCGGTTCCGCCGCCGAGCGCGAGGCGGTTCGAAAGCTCGCGCGCGGCTCCCTGCTCTCGCGGCTCAAGCACAATCGTCAGCCGCTCAAGCTGGCGGCGGTGCCCCGCGACCATGTGCAGGGGGATCGCCAGCGCGGCGAGGCGCTGCTTGCGGGACGCTTCACCGCCGGCCGGGAAAGCATTGCGCTCCCGGACTACGATTTCGCTTCGACCGGGCCGCTGGCCGTGCAGCTCGAAGGCTTCTCCTGGCTTCGCGACCTCTCCGCTGCCGCGGCGCGCGAGAAAGGCGCGCGCCTCGCGGAGGCCATCGTCGGCCGCTGGCTGCTCGCGCACGGCGCCCGTCCGGACGACGCGTGGGCGCCGCATCTCTGGGGCGAACGGATCCTCTTCTGGGCGGCTTACGCGCCCTACATCCTGTCGAGCAGCGACGCCGGCTACCGCTCGGCGCTGCTCAACACGCTCGCGCGGGGCGCGCGTCATATCGAGGCGAATGCCGACAAGGCGCCGGCCGGCCTCAAACGCATCACCGCCTGGTGCGGCGTCGTCGCCGCCGGGTTGCTGGTCCAGGGCGGCGTCCCCCGCGTCGCCCGCGGCGAAGCCGGCCTGGGCCGGGCGCTTGCCGCAGCGCAGTTCGACGACGGCGGCCTCGTCAGCCGCTCGCCGTTCGAGCAGATGTTGCTCGTCGACCGCGTCGGCCTCCTTCGCTCCTGCTACTTCGCCGCGAAACAGACGATTCCCGACGGTATCGAGGGCGCGGCCGCGGCGGCGCTCGCCGCGCTTCATGGCGTCACCATGAGCGACGGCGCCATGTCGAGCTGGCAGGGGTGCAATCCCGGTGAGGCCGCGCGGCTTGCGGCGCTGATCGAGGGCTGCGGCATTCGCGCTCGCCCGCTGCGCCACGCACGCGGCTGGGGTTACCAGCGGATGTCGGCGCTGGGCACGGTTCTCGTCCTCGACGCCGCTCCGCCCCCGCCGCAGAAGGTGGCGGCGCAAGGCTCGGCCTCGACGCTGGCTTTCGAGCTGTCCGACGGGGCGCAGCGGCTGATCGTCAATTGCGGGGGGCCGGGCCCGCTGCCGACCGATCTTCCCCGCGAGCTGGTGGACGGCCTGCGCACGACGGCAGCACACAGCACCCTTGTCGTCCAGGATACCAACTCCACCAACATTCTGTCCGACGGGTCGCTCGGCAAGGGGGTCGAGGATGTCGCCATCGACCGCTCCGAGGGCAATGACTCGAGCCGCCTCGAGGCGAGCCACGACGGCTACGCCCGCAGCTTCGGCCTGGTCCACAAGCGCAGCCTGATGCTCGGCAATGACGGGAAGGAGCTGCGCGGCTCGGACCAATTGATCGCCCGGGGCCGCAAGAAGATTCGCGAATCGGCGAGCTATGCCGCGCGTTTCCACCTCGCGCCGGGCGTCGAGGCAACGATCACGGCCGACGGGATGGGGGCGATCCTCCGCTCGAAGACCGCACCGCCGTGGAACTTCCGCTGTCGCGGCGGGATGCTGACGACCGAAGAAAGCCTGTGGATCGACGGCCGGGGAGTGCCGCAATCCACGACCCAGCTTGCCGTCGTCGGCGAGGTTTCGGCCCTCGGCGGCGAAATCGGCTGGCAGTTCCGGCGGACGAGCTAGTTTTCTCACACGAAGACACGAAGGAAGTAAGGAAGCCACGAAGGTATCGCGGCTCTTCGTGTCTTGCCTTTTCTGCTTCGTGGCTTCGTGTGAATCAAAAGATTGCGTCGCCGCCGTGCGGGCGGCACTGGGGTCGCGACTTCCAGACAGAGGATTGCAATGACTGACCTGGTCCCGGTCAAACGGGCTCTGATTTCGCTTTCCGACAAGAGCGGCCTCGACCAGCTCGCCTCCGGCCTCGCTCGGCACGATGTCGAGATCGTCTCGACCGGCGGCACCGCGGCGAAACTGCGCGAGCTTGGCGCTAGCGTCCGCGACATCAGCGACCTCACCGGCTTCCCCGAGATGATGGACGGGCGGGTGAAGACGCTTCACCCGAAGGTCCACGGCGGCCTGCTCGGCGTCCGCGACAATCCGGCGCATGCCGCGGCGATGGAACAGCACGGGATCGTGCCGATCGACCTCGTCGTGGTCAACCTCTATCCCTTCCTCGACACGCTGACGGGCGGCGCCGACCGCGACACGATCATCGAGAATATCGACATCGGCGGCCCGTCGATGGTGCGCTCGGCGGCGAAGAACCACGCCCATGTCGCCATCGTCACCGATCCCGCCGATTATGCGGCGTTGGTCGCTGAGCTCGACGAGAAAGGCGGGACCACGCGCGAGCTGCGCAAGCGCCTCGCCGCCAAGGCATTCGCGCTGACCGCCGCCTATGATTCGACCATCTCCCAATGGTTCGCCTTCGCCGACCAGGGCCAACGATTCCCCGCAAGCTGGACCTTCGCCTCGGCCCTCAAGATGCCGCTGCGCTACGGCGAGAACCCGCACCAGCAGGCGGCGCTTTACGTCCCCGTCGGCCCGCACGCGCCCGGCATCGCGCAGGCGGAACAGGTCCAGGGCAAGGCGCTCAGCTACAACAATTTGAACGACGCCAGCGCTGCGCTCGACCTCGTTGCCGAGTTCCGCGACGGCCCGCCGGCGGTCGTGATCGTCAAGCACGCCAACCCCTGCGGCGTCGCCACCCGTGACAGCCTGCTCGACGCGTGGCGCGAGGCGCTCGCCTGCGACAGCGTCTCGGCGTTTGGCGGAATAGTCGCCGTCAACCGCCGGCTAGACGCCGCCACGGCCGAAGCGATCACCGGAATTTTCACCGAGGTCGTGGTCGCGCCCGACGCCGATGCGGAAGCTCGCGCCATCTTCGCGCGCAAGAAGAATCTGCGCCTGCTGCTGACCGGCGAGTTGCCCGATCCGGCGCGCGGCGGGCAGTCGCTCGCGGTGATCGCCGGCGGGCTGCTGGTCCAGGACCGCGACAATGGTCAAGTGAAGCGCGACCAGCTCAAATGCGTCACCAGGCGCGCGCCGACCGAGCAGGAGCTCGCCGACTGCCTGTTCGCCTGGACCGTCGCCAAGCACGTCAAGTCGAACGCGATCGTCTATGCGAAGAACGGAGTCACCGCCGGCATCGGCGCCGGGCAGATGAATCGCCGCGACAGCTCGCGCATCGCCGCGATCCGCGCGCGCGAGGCCGCCGAAGCGAACGGCTGGCCCGAGCCGCGGACGGTCGGCTCGGCCGTCGCCTCCGACGCCTTCTTCCCCTTCGCCGACGGCTTGCTTGCCGCCGCCGAAGCCGGGGCGACCGCGGTCATCCAGCCCGGCGGCTCGATCCGCGACGACGAGGTCATCGCGGCGGCCGACGAAGCTGGGTTGGCGATGCTCTTCACCGGGATGCGGCATTTCCGCCACTGATCGTCATTGCGAGGAGCCGCAGGCGACCGCGGCAGTCCAGACGCCGCCTGGATTGCTTCGCTATGCTCGCATTGACGAAGAACTTTACCGCGGCGCGCCCGAACTCTCCGCCGGGGACGGCACGCTCATCTCCTCGATGTCGGCCTTGCGCATCTTGAACAATTCGCGGTCCTCGGGGCCGAAGCCGCGCGTCCACAGCACATAGCCGAAGGACAGCAGGATCGCCGGGATGCCGAACAAAAGCTCGGCCCATTCGGGGACCTGGATCGCCAGCTCGCCGACCACGGTTGCGGCGACCGCCGCCCAGATCAGCGGCCAGCGCCAGCCGGAGACAGGCGCCGCGAGGATCCGCCGCAGCAGCAGCGACTTGGCGACCGCGGCGAAGGCCAGCGCGAGCAGCAGCGCGATGGCGGGCCCCGTCGCCTGCCACATCACTGGCAGCTGCATCGCCCGCATGACCAGGATCAGGGCGATCGACAGCAGCATCTGCATGACGATCATGATGAAGCTCAGCAACATGTTGCGGTGGCGCGCGAGGTAGATCAGCGCCGCCTCGCTCACCGCGGCCATTGACGCCACGACTTCAGCGGCAAGGAGGAAAGCGAGCGCCGCCGTGCCGGCGACGAAGGCTGGTCCGACGAGGCCCATGACCCCCTCGCCGGGGATGCCGAGCGCCAGTGCGACCGCGGCTTGCGCCCCGATCACCCAGAAGCCGACCTGCCGCACCTGCCCGGCGACCGCGGCCTTGTCCCCGGCGGCGAGGTTGCGCGCGATCGCCGGGCCGAGGATCGGGTCGAAGCTGGTCTTGAGCTTGGACGGCAGGGAAGCGACATTCTGCGCGACATAATAGATGCCGACCACGGCCGGGGAGAAGAACAGGCCGAGGACGGCGATGTCGAGCCGCCGGCTGCCCCATTCGACCGCGTCGGCCGCCGCCAGCGGGACATTGCGCCGCGCCATCCGCCACAGCGTCGCCGGGTCGGGCTTCCAGCCATAGGGGAAGCCGTAGCTCTTGAGGAACGGGACGACCGACGCGATCAGCGCTCCCGCCATCGACAGCGCATAAGCGAAGATCAGCCCGTCGCGCTTGGACACATAGGCGAAGATTAGCGCGGCGATGCTGATCGTCCACGGCTCGACCACCGCTCGCGCCCGCACCGTCGCCCCGACGTCGTTGCGATAGGCGAGTGCCGACAGCATCACGTCCGACCAGGCGAGCGCGATCACTGCGGTCGGAAGCAGCCATTCGAGTCCGTGGATCTCGCTGTTGGGAAACATCGCCTGGGGAAAGGCGAAGAGGATCGCCATTGCCACCGACGATCCGAGCGCGCCTACGAGAAGCGCGTCCCACACCACGCAGACGTGCGGCTTGTCGGTATGCGCGAGCTGCTCGGCCAGCCCCCGTTTGAGGCCCAAGGTCGCCAGCTGCGCGGCGAACTCGACGATCAGCACCGCATAAGCGAAGCGGCCGAGCGCCTCGGCGCCATACATTCGCCCGGCGATGAACAGGAACGGCAACCGCGCCGCGAGGCGCAGCACGAAGCCGAAGAAGTTGATCCGTCCGCCCCTCGCCAACGCCGCCATGTCGGCGCCCGCGCCGGGAGCCCCCGGGTCGGGTTTTAGTGAGCGGCGCCCCAATTGGCCCCCCAGCCGATGTCGACGTCGAGGGGCACGTCGAGGCTCAGCGACGGCTCGGCGGCATGCGCCATCACCCGTCGGATTACCGCCGCCGCCTGCTCCTCCTGTCCCTCGGGCACTTCGAACACCAGTTCGTCATGGACCTGCAGCAGCATCTTCACGCCATCGAGCCCGGCCTTGGCAAGCGCTGCGTCCATCCGCGCCATCGCCCGCTTGATGAGGTCGGCGCTCGTGCCCTGGATCGGCGCATTGATCGCCGCCCGCTCGGCGCCACCGCGGATCGACGGGTTGGGCGAGCGGATGTTCGGCTCGAAATGCGTCTTGCGCCCGAACAATGTCTCGGTGAAGCCATGCTCGCGGACGAACGCCAGCGTGCTGTGCATGAACGCCCGGATGCCCGGGAAGCGCTCAAAATAGCGGTCGATGATCGCCTTGCCCTCTTCCCTGGGCAGGCCCATCCGCGAGGCAATGCCCCAGGCGGAGCTTCCGTAGAGGATCGCGAAGTTGATCGTCTTGGCCTTGTTGCGGGTTTCGCGGTCGACCGTCCCGAACACCTCCTCGGCGGTAATCGCATGCACGTCGTGCCCCTGCCGGAACGCCTCCTTGAGCTGCGGCACGTCGGCCATGTGCGCGGCGAGACGAAGCTCGATCTGGCTGTAGTCGGCGCTCAGCAGCACATGGCCGGCGTCGGCGACGAAGGCATCGCGGATCTTCCTGCCCACCTCGGTGCGGATCGGGATGTTCTGCAGGTTCGGGTCGTTGGAGCTCAATCGCCCCGTCTGCGCGCCGGTCAGCGAGAAGCTGGTGTGGACCCGCCCCGTTTCGGGGTTGATCACCGCCTGCAGCGCGTCGGTGTAGGTCGACTTGAGCTTGGTCAGCTGGCGCCAGTCGAGCACCAGCCGAGCGCAATCGATCCCTTCCGCCGCAAGCCGCTCGAGCTCGTTGACGTCGGTCGAATAATGGCCGCTCTTGCCCTTGCGGCCTCCTTTCAACCCGAGCCGCCCGTAGAGCACGTCGCCCAGCTGCTGCGGCGAGCCGATGGTGAAGGGCCCGCACGCCGCTTCGTAGATCTTCTCTTCGAGCGCCTGGATGTCGCGCCCGAACTCGGCCGAGAGCCGCGCCAGATAGTCGCGGTCGACGCGAATGCCACGCCGCTCCATCCGCGCGATCACCGGCACCAGCGGCTTGTCGACCCGCTCGTAGACCCGCGCGACCTTCTCCAGCGCCAGCCGCGGCTTGAGCCGCAGCCACAGCCGCAGCGCGACATCCGCATCCTCGCCGGCATATTCGGTCGCCGGGCCCAGCGGCACCTTGTCGAAGGTGATCTGCTTCTGCCCGGTCCCGCAGAGCTGCTTGAACGGGATGCATTCGTGGTCGAAGTGCAGCTTGGCCAGTTCCTCCAGCCCGTGGCCGAAGCTGCGGCCGGCATCGAGGTCGAAGCTGATCACCATGGTGTCGTCGACCGGCGCCACATTGATCCCGGCCTTGTCGAACATCACCCAGTCATATTTGAAATTGTGCCCGATCTTCAGCACCGCCGGGTCTTCCAGCAGCGGCTTGAGCTTGGCCAGCACCAGCGCCTCGGGCAGCTGGCTCGGCGCGTCCGAATACAAATCGGCGCCGCTGTGGCCGACGGGAATGTAGCAGGCGCGGTTGGGACCGGTTGCCAGGCTCACGCCGGCGAGCTTGGCGATGATGCAGTCGATGCAGTCGGTCTCGGTGTCCACCGCGACACGGCCGATCGCGCGCGCCTCGGCGATCCAGCGGTCGAGTGCGGCTTCGTCGGTCACCGTCTCGTACTTCGACCGGTCGACCGCGATTTGCTCCGGAGGAGGGACAGTCCCTCCCGGGGACTGTCCCTGGCGATCCATTGCCGCCATGACGTCATTGTAGCCGGCGCCGCTGCTGCTGCGCCCCGCCGCGACCAGCGAGCCGCCGCTGTTCAAGCGGTTGAGCAGGGTCTTGAACCCCTGATCCTCGAGGAAGGCGCGGAGCGGATCCTCGGGAATGTTCTTGAGCTCGAGCGCCTCGAGCGGCTCGGGCAGCGCCGAATCGCACACCAGCCGCACCAGCTCGCGGCTCAGCCGCGCATCGGCCGCATGATCGATCAGCGACTGCTTGAGCTTCGGCTTGGTGATCTCGTCGGTGCTGGCGAGCACCGTCTCCAGGTCGCCGTAGGTCTGGATCAGCTGCGACGCGGTCTTGGGCCCGATGCCGGGAACGCCGGGCACGTTGTCGACGCTGTCGCCCATCAGCGCGAGCACGTCGCCGACCTTCTCCGGCGGCACTCCGAACTTCTCCAGCACCTGCTCGCGCCCGATCCGCCGGTCGTTCATCGTGTCGAGCATGTCGATGCCCGCATCCTCGTCGATCAGTTGCATCAGGTCCTTGTCGGAGCTGACGATGGTCACCTTCCACCCGGCCTTGGCCGCCGCGGTGACGTAGCAGGCGATGATGTCGTCGGCCTCCAGCCCTTCTTCCTCGATACACGGGATGGAGAAGGCCTTGGTGGCGGTGCGGATCAGCGGGAATTGCGGGACCAAATCCTCGGGCGGCGGCGGGCGGTGCGCCTTATACTGGTCGTACATGCGGTTGCGGTGGGTCTGCTCCGACGCGTCGAGGATCACCGCCATGTGCGTCGGCCCGTCGGCGCGGCTGAGGTCGCCGGCCAGCTTCCACAGCATCGTCGTATAGCCATAGACCGCGCCCGCCGGCTGCCCGTGCCGGTTGGTCAGCGGCGGCAGCCGGTGATAGGCGCGAAAGATGTAGCTCGACCCGTCGACGAGGTAGAGGTGGTTGGTCGTTTGCGCCGGCGGAGCGGCAGCGGCGGCGGGTGCTTCGGTGGTTTCGGTATCGGACATGGAGGCGAGGGGTTTAGCAGGGTGGCGGCGGGATTAAAGCCGACCCAATTGCGGGCATGAGTCCTACAGCAATTGTTCCCAGTCGATCGGAGTGAGGAACGTGCCGCCGGCCTCTGTTCCGAGGGCCCACCTGATCTGCGCGCCAAATTCTTGACCTCGCTCGACGCGCAATCTCACATGCTCGCCGATCCGGGGACTTTCAGAGACTTCCAGGCGGAAGCCGCCGCTGGAGACGTCAAGGATCATTACGTCCGCTTGAGCTCCATCCGAATTGATCAGCAGGGCCGGTCGTCGAAGATCAACTCTCGGAGCTCGCTTAATGATTCCCGGAGTTCGCGCCATGTTGGTCTCCTCCATCCCCACTCTAACATGGATTAGGCTTAGATTAACCTCTTACAGCCAGACCAAGTGAATGTGCTCGTCCGCTGCAGAGGAGCGCGGAATGGAAAACATCATAAGCGCGATGCGCGTCAGGGACGCGAACGGCGACGAACTGACGCTGTACGAGTATCAGCAGTTCGTACCGCATCTCACGATGCTGGGTGTACGCCGCGGCGCCGGCAATAAGCACCTGGTCCTCGATACCGGTGAGCCCGTCACGCGCATCGCCGACGACGCTTTCCTTATTGTTGCGACGGGAGAGCGGCTCACCAAAATCGCGTAGCGTCCCCGCACAAACGTCGAGTTGCAGGCAAGCGACAGGTCTCGGCTGACGAGGCCCCTCATTACCTGTGTTTATAAATCCAGATTGTGTATCTTCTGTGAGTCGCTGTTGGGGAGGTATTCCCATGCTTAGGGCGCACTGGTTGACGCGGGCGGCGTGTATCGGGTCGTTGTTGGCGACTGTCGCGTGCGATCCGACCCGCTATCTCACGCTGCAAGGCAAGAAATCGCTCGAAGGCTCGACTGAGCCCGTTGCGACCGACGCGGACACGACCTGGGGCAGCATACCGGGCAGAACCTGCGCGGATTTCTACACGAATCCGCCGGCCCCTGCGTCCGGATTTGATCGGGTCGGTTTCCTGCATAGCTTCAAAGGCGGCCCGCAGCCCCTCGTCTGCCAGTATCGACATAATCACGTGTATCGGCTGGCGGTGCGCTTCGACCTGTCGTCGATGCAACGCCATGTTCCGCGATTCTTCATGAAGTCGGCGCGCCTCAGCTTCGACAAGCGCCGCAGCGCGGGTGACCACGAATGCGCCGACAAGTTGCTGGTCATCACCAGTCCCGACGCCGCTCCCGGAACGCCGATCAGGCCGACCGGCGAGGAGTCCTATGACGCGCCGGTACCGCTGACCACCGGTCTCGACTGCGTCAACGGGCGCTGCTCGATGGAAGTCCGTGGCCAAATTAGCGAATGGCTTCGCGGCACGAGGGAAAATCTGGGGTTCGTCCTGCGCGGCGAGGACGAACGGCTGAACGCGAACGACAATGCGTCGTGCACTAACGAATATGCGAACTTCCGCCTTGACCTTGATTATACGTACGAAGTCGTCGCGCCTTCTCGCGTGCCCGTCATCCGTCCGCCGCTGACGCCGCCGACCGGTTCGACCCCAACGCTGCCGGCGCTTACCCTGGACGTGAAGCAAATCGACGAACAGGCGGGTGTCGTCACGTACGAACTGAGGTGGGCCGGCACCGCCCCGGGCGTGACCAATATGAACATTCACCGGGGGGCGACCATCATCAGTACCCTGAACGACCAGATCGAGCAGGATCAGACTGCGAAGGGCACGATCATCTACAAGGTCTGTGAGACCGGCCCGTCCACGCGCTGCTCGCCGCCCGTGACGGTTAAAACCTAGTTCGAATCAGATCGTTGGCTGGCCTGTTTGCTTTCCGCCTGGAGCGAACATTCAAGAAAACACTGTCCTACAGCGTCCGTTCTGTGATCCAAGCTGGCCGATGCGCCAGACGAAAGGATCGAAAATCCGTGCCGACGGCTGGACGGCCGGGCGCCAGCTCCGCTTCCTCGGCGCGCTCGCCGACACCCGCAGCGTCAGCAAGGCCGCCGACGCCGCGGGCATGAGCCGTGAGAGCGCCTATCGTCTGCGTGGACGCCGCGAGGGGGTGTTGTTCGCGGCGCTATGGGATGAAGCGCTCGCCGCGCGGCCGGACGAAGTTCACACCGCTGCGCTCCCTGACGGCCCAATCCTGCGCCTGCTCGGCAGCCGTTTTTCGGCGCAGACACGGCGATTTTAGCGCCCCCAGCGATCGGCTGCCATCGCTCATGCCCGGACAATGAGACCTGAACTTCGTGATCTTTGGTTACCGCTCCGTGCACCCCGTCAGTCAACCTCCGTTAATGTTTCCGAACTACGCCTAATTAATTGAGCTGTTTACGATTTTTTGGGTTTTCGAGTCGCATCATTTAAGCGAAACAGGACCCCGGGGAGGGATTGTCATGTCCAGCGTACATTCGGATGTATTCGAAGCGGCCGAGGGCCGCGTGCTGTTGAAATTCAAGGCCGGCGCGAGCGGCGCCGAGCGCGACGCCGCGCTGAAGAAGGTCGGAGGGACGATCGAGGAATCGTTCGGCTTCGACGGCCGCGAGCATGTCCACAAGGTGAAGCTCGGCGACGGCGTCCATGCCGACCAGGCGGCGGAGACGCTCTCGGTCAACGGCGCGGTCGACTATGCCGAGCAGGATTATGTCGTGCATTCCGCGGTCGTGTCCAACGATCCGGGTTTCACCGGCGGGCGCATGTGGGGGATGGCGGGCGACAAGAGCAGCCCCGCCAACCAGTTCGGGACGCAGGCCGCGGAGGCTTGGGCGGCCGGCTACACCGGCTCGACCAAGGTCGCGGTCGGAGTCATCGACAGCGGCGTCGATTACACCCACCCGGATCTCTACCTCAACGTCTGGCTCAATAACGCCGAAATCCCGCTGTCGATCAAGGCCAGCCTGGTCGATGTCGACAAGGACGGCAACATCACCTTTCGCGACCTCAACACCAGCGCCAATTCGGCTTACGTCCGCGACGTCAACGCCAACGGCCGGATCGACGGCGGCGACCTGCTCAACGATGTGCGCTGGGAAGACGGGGTCGACACCGACGGCAACGGCTATCGCGACGACCTCATCGGCTGGGATTTCCACAACAACGACAACGACCCCTATGACGACGACGGCCACGGCACGCACGTCGCGGGCACGATCGCGGCGTCGGGCGGCAACGGCGTCGGCGTTGCCGGGGTCGGCTGGAATACTTTGGTCGTGCCGCTGAAGTTCCTCGACGCGACAGGCAGCGGCTATACGTCGAACGCGGCCAAGGCGATCGACTATTTCACCGCCGCCAAGTCGCGCACCACGGCGGTCGATTTCGTCGCCACCAACAATAGCTGGGGCGGCGGCGGCTATTCGGCGACCGTCTATGACGCGATCGTCCGCGCCGCGCGCGCCGACATCCTGTTCGTCGCCGCGGCCGGCAACGGCGGCGCCGACGGCATCGGCGA
>Ga0307411_10000374_pt1 | contig 15218 bp, 4 predicted proteins | sample DK1Ometagenome_2_FD_203712 | JGI IMG/M metagenome (GOLD analysis project Ga0307411, IMG submission 203712) | Maize rhizosphere microbial communities from greenhouse at UC Davis, California, United States - DK15-O-1 | ecosystem: Host-associated > Plants > Roots > Rhizosphere > Soil | place: USA...
GAAGTGGCAGGCATCGTACTCCATCACCCGGCAGTGCGGCAGACCTGCGGCCAGCGTCTTGATGAACGCCGGCGAGACCTCCACGTCGCGTGACGCCAGGCTGAAGAGGATGGGGGCGCGAACGCGCTCCAGCGTTCCCTTGCGGTAGCGGGGCGCGTGCAGCAGGAAGCGGGCGGCGACACGGTTCTGCCAGGTCGGGCTGCCAGCGGCGACGGCGCTGAAGCGGCCAGACAGATCCGGATCGGCGAAGAAGGCCTCGCCGGGGCGGCCGTACACAGCCAGGTAGCGAGGGGCCATGCCGAGCGCGTCCCTCAGTGCGTCGATCACTGCCGCGCCCAGCAGGCGCAGGGTGACGAGGACCGCTTTGCCCGCGCTCAGGTTCGCCCGGGCGAGCTTGGCCTTGACGTCCACGCCGCGCAAGGCGTCCAGCGCCGGCATGTTGCACACGACTGCCGCCACATCGCCATCGTCGGCGGCGACCTCCACGACGTGGCTGCCGCCCAGCGATGTGCCCCACAGCGCCACACGACGCGCATCCACTCGCGGATGGGTCCGTGCATACGCAAGAGCCGCGCGCAGGTCCGAGCGCTGCTTCGATGGGTCGACCAGTTGCCGCGGCTCGCCGGCACTGCGGCCGAGGTGGCGATAGTCGAACACCAGGGCGGCCAGGCCTGCCTCTGCGAACCGCGCCGCGAACTCCGGCACGATCCAGTCCTGCGTTCCGGAGAAGCCGTTCGCGAGCACGACGGCGGGCACCTGAACCGATGGCGATGCCGCTGGCAGCCAAAGGTGCCCGCAGCAGATGAGCTCGTCGACGGTGAACTGGACAGGCAGGGACTCGGGGCGCATGACTTCTCCTGAGGGGCTGCGGCGACCAGGATGCGGAAGTGACAGCCTCCGATGGCTGTCAGGACAGTCACGACGATAGTCCAGGAGGCGTGCCGAGCGTGCATGCGGGAAGCGCGAGCGGACGTTGACCGCATCGCTCCCTGCGAGCCAGCTTCGAGAGACGGCATGCCTGGCTGCTCGGCATTTGAGCGCCGTCAGGCGTGCACAGTCGAAAGGCGCGGCAGCACTCCCGTGTGGCCCACGAGCTCATGGATGCGAGCCGCACGCGTCGCTCGGGCGCCTTGGCCCTGCGGCGCGGCGCGGGCGAGATCGCCGAGCTGCAGCCAGTCCTCCGCCGGCGCCTTCGCGAATGTGTTGATGCAAGTCGCCCAGACGCTGGAACACAGCGTCACAGCGGCTCGTTTGCCTGCGCGGAGGCGGCCTGTCAGCGTAGCGTCTGCCGCTTGACGGCCACGTCGTAGCGAAGTTCGCCGCGTGCCTCGCCGCGGCCGGCGGTCTTGCTGCGGCCTATCCACAGCCAGCTGCGGCCGTCGCTGGAGCGGGCGTACTGGAACTTGCGCTTGAGCGTGGCGCCGATTCGCGGCACTTCCTCTTCCTCCAGCAGCAGCGGGTCGCCGGCCAGTGGCACGGTCGGGTCGCTGCGCAGCAGCCAGCCGCGCGGGTGGAAGGTGGCGGCCACGAGATTGGCATCGAGCTCGTCCACGTCGATGAAGTTGGGCTGCCCGCGCAGGTGGGCGAGGAAGGCGGCGTACTCGGGCGAGTCTTCGCCAATGACATCGACGCCCGCCTGCGGATAAAAGCGCTTGAAGCCTGCGCGCGCCAGGCGGATGGAGAGCGGGTCGGCGAGGTTGAGCAGCGGGTCGCGCACGGGCAGCAGGGGTGTCCAGTTCGAAGGCACCGGCGTCTGCAGCCGGTAGACGAGGGTGGCGTCGGCGGCGGCCGCGCCGCTGAAGTCGATGCGCTGCTGGAAGGCCAGCGCCTGCGCCTCCTGCGTGCGGTTCAGCGGCTCGCCGGCGGCGCCCTGCACCGTGCGCTCGATGGCCCAGGCGACATTGGCCATCTCGTCGCGCGCCAGCAGCGTGTGCTCCAGCACCGTGCCTTCCTGCACGCCGTCCAGCGTGTCGGGCAGGAAGAGGGTGTGGGCGACGCGGCTGCCTCGCTCGGCGGCCAGGGCATAGAGCGTCCACTGTGAGCCGTCGGGGTTGCGCATGGGCTGGGGCGACGAGGCCACGCCGAAGCTGTCGCGCACGTCGAAGCGCGACACGCGGTGCAGCCAGCCGACCGGCAGCCGCACCGGCACGAGGAACCAGTCGTTGCCGTAGGTGAGGGCGAACTCGGTGACGCACAGGCGCAGCACGTCGGTCACGCCGGCCTCCGCGCCGGCGAAGTTGACATTGCCGTCCTCGAATTCCCAGTAGCGCTCGGCCGGCATGCCGGGGTAGGTGACCGGCGCGGGCAGGCGGGAGGCGACGGCGAAGGCCTGCTTTATTGGATTCGGGGGCTCGGCCTGTTCGCCGCCGCGGGCGACGAAGTCGTCCCAGTCGACGCGGCCGTCGGTGTACTCGTCGGCCTCCAGCTGCGTGGCGCCGGCGCGCAGCGCGAAGGCGTACTCGAGGCGGTTGCGCTGCCAGCTGGCGCCGTCGCCTTCCACGACGAAGGCGTCCAGCCAGCGCAGCCAGCGGGTCAGCACCGCGCGGGCGGCGTCGGCGTCGGCGCCGGCCAGCGGCAATGTGGGCGGCAGCGAGGTGAGGGCGCCGTCGGCATCGCGCAGTGGCTGCAGCGCGGCGGCCAGGGCGGCACCATCCACGCTGCGCCCGCTGCCCAGGAGCGCGGCCCAGCGGGCACCGGCGCGGTCGGAGTCGGCATCCGTGGGGGCCTGCAGCGTCAGCGGAAAAGCCAGCAGCAGTGCGTCGCGCAAAGGTTTCGCGGCCATGCGCAGCGCGTGCTGGCCAGCCTCCGCACGCAGGCGCGGGTGGGTGCGCCAGACGGCTTCGGCCTCGACGCGCGTCTCGATGGGCGGGCCGCCATCGTTGAGCGGCTGCCAGGCCGTGTCCGGGCTGGCGCCGGGCCGGAACGCGTCGACCCGCGTGCCGTCGATGGCGAACGACAGGTCGATCGGCGTGCCGGCGTCCTCGCCCTCGAATTCGTTGAACTGCCACTGGCGCGCCAGCAGCCACAGCGGGTCAGCCACGGGCGCCTGCAGGCCGGCCTGCAGGCCGACAGTGGTGGGCTGCGTCTCCAGCCGCGTGACGCCGGTGATGGACGGCTTCTTGGGCCGCGCCACCACGGAGGCATGCAGCGAAGCCGACTGGGTGTAGATCTCTTTGCGCATGGGTGGCCTCAGACCTTGCCGAGCACGGCGGTGAATTGGGTGTCGGCCGACTGCGAGATCGCTTGCTTCATGGCCTTGCGCCGCAGTTCCAGCAGTCGCACGCTGGGCAGCTCGTCGGTGTAATCGGCCGGCAGGTGATTGGCAGGCAGCAGCGCGCCCAGGCCGCTGCCCAGGTCGCGCGGGCGCACGGCGCGCAGCCGGGCGAGGTCGAAGGCCTCGTGCACGCAGTCCAGCACGTCATCGAAGGTCCAGGCGTCTTGCCTGGCCTGCGGCGGCAGGGCCAGTAGCACGCTCTGCGGCGGGCGGGCGCCAGGGGCGTCGTGGTGGAAGGCGATGGCCGCCGTCTGGTACGGGTCGGGCACGAACTCAGGCCAGTCGTCGCAGACGAAGGCGGCCAGCGGTGACTGCGCATCCGGCGCAGCGAGCCCGGGGGCGTGCAGCACCAGCGCGAGCTTGGGCGCCACGCGGTGGATGTTGCGTTGCCGTGGCGCGCCGGGCTGCTGCAGCCAGGCATGCAGTTCCTCCGGCGTGGCCTTCGGGTCAAAGGGGGCGTCGTCGGCCTCCCGCCAGGCCTCGGGCAGGGCCGCCCAGACGCTGTCATTCGCCAGCGGGAACTGCAGCACCGGCAGGTCGCTCGCGCCGAGCGGTGCGACGAGCGCCTCGTGCGCCGACAGCGCGGCAGCCAGCCGGTCCACGCCCTCGCGCACGCGCGCTGCCTGCGCCAGCCAGCCGTGCACGCGCCAGGCGTCGCCCGTGGTCAGCGTGGCCTGGGCGGCGAGCGTCATGCCGAACTCTGGCGCATAGGCACCAAGGGTGAAGCGCGGCAGCACGGGGAAGTCCTTGCCGTGGATGCGCTGGATGCGCTTGACGGCGTGCTGGGCGAGCTGCTGCGGCGTGGGCGCGGCCTGGCCGTCGAGCAGCGGCGGCGGGGCTGACGCCTCGTCGGCGATGGCGTCGAGCTGCAGTTTCAGCGCCGCCTTCGCCGCCGTGGCGCGGGCCTCGCGCTGCGCGGGGTCCGCGCCGGGGGCGTCGATGGCGTGCACCTGGGCGGGCCAGGCGGCCGGGGCGAGCAGGTCGTCGGCGATGCCGTCCAGCGCGGCCAGCAGCGCGTCGGCGTCAGCGCTGGCGAGCAGTGCGTCGCGCGCGGCGGTGAAGGCGGCGACGGCCGCATCGGCGCGCCCGACGATCTCGGCCACGTCCACACCCGGGTAGGCGCCTTGCCCTGGCGCGTCGGCCTCCTCCAGCACGTCTTCGGGCACGACGAGGTCGTGGCGGTTCGCCGCGCGCAGCTTGTCGACCAGCGCCTTCAGCGTCGTGCAGAAAGCCTCGAAGGGCGCAAAGCCCAGCGCACCGGCGGTCTCGGGCAGTACCTCGATGGCGGTGACATTGGCGACGTCGCCCAGCGCGTCGTAGAAGGCCGCCGCGATGGCGCCGCGCAGGCCGGTGTCGGCAGGCGCCGCGCCGGCGACCGGCGTGGCGTGCGGCGAAGCCTCGCCGCTGGTCATCAGCACCAGCGACAGTGCCGAGCGCGCGAGCGTGGCGGCGCCGACCGTCGGCTCCCCGGCGTCGATGACGAGGTTGCCGGCCACGTCGCGGCGGTGGATGCGCGCGGTGAAAACGTAGCGCGCCGGGTCGCCCAGCCGGGCGGCGAGCCAGCGGTCCAGCGCCGGCTCGGCAGCGGCGCGGCGGTCCTGCGGCCAGGCGCTCGCGCCCTCGGGGCAAATGGCCACGACGCGCTGCGTGTAGCTGGCACCGCCGCGCGGCGTGCGGCCCACCTCGGTCTCCACCGGCAGGGCCTGCTTGTCGGCAACCGCCATGGCGGCAGCGGCGCGGGCCGGGTTGCCCTGGGCGATCTGGTAGGCGCCCTCGGCCATGAGCAGGTCGGCGACGCTGTCGGCCAGGTCGGCGGCGTCCGCAAGCGCGTCGGAGAGGCGCGTCTTGTCGCCGTCTGAAAGGATCGCACCGGCCGAGGTCAGGCTTTTCAGCTTGTCATCCAGCGCCTTGAACACGGCCACGGCGCCGCTGCCTTCATCCCAGGCCTCCAGCAGCGCACTGCCGTCGACCACGTCGCGCGCGCCGACGGACTCCTGCGCCTCGCCCGACGCCGCGGCGCTGCCCGCGTGCCAGGGCCACACCAGCCGCAACGGCCAGATGAGGCGGCCCAGGCCGGTATCTCGAAGCGCTCGCTCGATGCGGTAGCCGTAGAGTGCAGCCAGCGGCTGGTCACGCGCCAGGCCTTCGAGCAGGCCCTCGGCGCGCTGGGTGCGGCGCGAGTCCAGCGCGATGTCGAAGGCGCCTGAATCGGCGTTGGACAGGAAGCCGCTGCGCAGCAGCGCCGCGCCCGCAGCCTGGGCCTGCGAGGGGCAGAGCAGATAGCCGTCGCTGTCGGGCCGGGTGTCGGACGACAGGTCTTCAACGAAGGCATAGGCGCCGATGTGCAGGCCGCGTGGCTGGCGCTTGCGCATCTCGTCGAGCCGGCGGTTGGCTCGGGCCAGCAGCCAGGCATCCAGCCGGTAGGAAAACACGTCCAGCGTCGAGCGGAAGGCGACGTTGAGCTCGCCCACGGTGCGGCCCGCCAGCCAGTCCAGCCCGAGCTTGACGATGCCCAGGTTGCGGGTGGGCCGCAGCATCGCGTCGACCTTGTCGAACAGCTCGCGGGCCACGGCGGAACCGTTGGCCGACGCCAGCACCGGCAGCTGCGTCGCCGTGACGTGGGCGACGTGCGCGCCCAGCGTGTCGGGCCCGGTGAGGCCGCGCACCTGCAGGCCCATCAGCTCCCGGTGGGTGTGGATGGTGAAGAAGGTTTCGTTCTTCGGCAGCGCCTCGACGTGCGGCATCGCGGTCATCGCGGTGGAGATCACGGCGCGCACGGTGAGGGTGTCGGCCAGCAAGTCGTCGGCGGCGTCGCCCTGCTCCTTCTGCACGGAGTAGGCGGCCAACGCCTGCAGCAGCGACGGGCCGTCCTGCGCATCGGTCAGCGTCTTTTCCGCCAGGGACGGGTGCTGCACGGCCGCGGCGGCGAGCCGCGCCAGGTAGTTCTCGCCGGCGGTCAGGAGGGTGCCGGCCGGGGCTTCCTTGGCCGGCTGCTGCGCGTCGGCCTTCACCCACGGCACGCCGGCCAGCGTGCCGGCGGCATAGGGTGGGTCGGGCAGGAAGTCGTTGCAGACGCCGGCATGCACCTGCGACACCTCCCACGGCCCGAGGGCCTTCAGCACGCTCCTGACGACGAGGTCGCGTGCGCCCGCAAAGGCGCCGCTGATGGGCGAGGGCTTCAGGCAGACGTTCACGTCCTTGTCGCGGTACTGCGCCGTCTGCGACCACGGCGCACTCTGCAGCAGCTCCTGCGCGTCCTTGAGGTCGCCCGCCAGCAGGCGCGGCACCTTGGCCACCGCCAGCTCCCACATCGGCCGCAGCACGGCGGTGACCTTGTCGACCGCCGTCTCGGCCTTCGACTCGCCATCCCGCGCGTAGCGCCGGCCGACGATGGGCAACAGGCCGATGGGTTGCTGGCGCACGCGCAGCACCGGCAGCGCGCCGGTGGGGCGCACGTAGCTGGCGGCGTAGTGGCGCAGGTCGTAGATGGCGCCGGGCGTGAGCAGCGGGTCACCGTCGTCATCGCGCGGGTTCCACATCTGCAGCAGTTGGTCGCCGAAGGTGCCGCGCCACAGCACGTTGAGCATGTGCAGCGCCGTGCGCTGCTCGGCGAGGTGGGCATTGGCGATGTCCCCGGGCGGCAGCGCGCCGGGGGCGAGGCCGAAGGCCCAGTGCAGCAGGTCGAGCGCGTCGGTGCCTGGTGCGGGCGCAGGCGGCTCGGCGCCGGCGCGCACGGCCTCGGTGTTGTTGGTGGGCGTGCCCAGCGGCACGAAGCCCAGACCGGTGGCGTCGCGGTGCGCGGCCAGCAGGCTGGCGAGGTCGTCGGCCGCGTCGTCGGGCGCCTTGGTCCACTCGAAGCCGACGACGACCAGCCGCTCCAGCGTGCCGCGCGCCAGGTCGAAGCGGCCGGTCACGTCGCTCTGCCGCACGACGAGCGCCATGCCGTTGGCCAGAGCGGCCTCGAAGTCGATCATCCATGCGCGTTCGCCGGCCAGCAGCTTCTCGGGCTGGTCGGTGGCCTGCCAGTCGGGCGTGAGCACGAGTTCGTCGGGCACCGTGTTGCCCCAGGCCCGGAACACCTCGCGCCGGCCGGTGGCATAGCCGATGGCGCAGAAGCGCTCGGGCAGCAGCACGGCGCGGGTGGTGCGGGCGCGGGCGTCGACCGTCTCGGTTGACGGGAACTCCGGCTCCGTCACCTGGCCCGCGGGTGGCATCGGGTTGGCGGGCGTGAGGGTGCGCACCAGCCAGCGCGCGCGGCCGCGGCCCTGGGCGGTGATGAGGTCGCGCAGCAGGCGCTCGGCCTCGGGTTCGTCGTGCGCGAACCGGGCACGCCAGATGGCTTGCGCAGTGGCGAGTTCGGGGGCGGTCGGCGTGGGCTCGTGCTCGATGGTGTGCAGGTCGTCGGGGTAGACGCGCACGCCCAGCACGCGCTCGCCGCCGCGGTCGAGGTAGCGGGTCTCCAGGCGCAGCGGCAACAGTGCGACGGGCCGGTCGCCGTCCAGGCTCTGCACCAGCTGCGACGGGTCGCGCCGGGCGCGTATGCGTTCGGCCAGGTCGTCGAAGGCGCGGCGGGCACCGGCGGCGCGCTCGATCAGGGACTGGCGGGCGCGCTTGGCTTCCTGCACGCGGCGCTGCAGGGTCGGTGTGTCGGCACCGCCGCTGCGCTCGGCGCGGTGCAGCGCCTGCTCGGCCTGCGTGATGTCGTGGTCCAGCCGGCGCCGCTCGGCGGCCAGCCCGGCGAGGTTCTCGCGGGCGGCGCGGAAAGGCGCGAGGTCGATGTCGATGCGGGGCATGAAAGTCCTCTCAGGGCGCGACCAGCTTGGAGCCGTGCCAGTAGCCGCGGAAGGGGCGCTGCATGGCGGCCTGTGCCACCAGCGCCGCATGCGGCGACGCGGGCCAGCCGTTGGCCGCCTGTTGCGCGAGCAACCGGGCTTGCGTGAGGTGTGCACCGCCGGCCACCTGCAGGTCGGCCCAGTCCACGTCCTGCCAGCCGGCGCCGGCCTGGCCGCCGCCCACGCGCTCGTCGAAGCCGAAGCGGGGCTCGGTCATGTGCTCCTCGACGATGAAGAAGTAGCTCTTCAGGTCAGCCGGCGCGATGCGAAAGCCCACGTATTCGATGTCGGCCAGCAACTGGCCGCGGATGACGGGGATGCGCAGGTTCTCGCCCGCCACCATGCCGGTGGCGCCACCAGGCTTGGTCTCGTTGCCGTTCTGCCGGTAGGCGTAGATCGTGAGGTTGCGGTAGCGCTTGATCAGCTGGCCGCGGAACAGCAGCACCACCATCGCGGAGGACAGCGGCTGCTCGCCGAGCGGCAGCGCGTTCCAGCGGTGGATGGGCTCGATGTCGATCTCGTCGTCCAGCCGCTGCCAGAAGTGCTGGAAGGGCGTGCCGCGCTGGTCGGTGGGCAGGCCGCGCCACAGCATCTCGCGCCCCATCTCGTGGTTGGCGCCCAGCATCAGCGCCTCGACGAAGCGCGGATTGGTCTGCACGGCCATGATGAAGTCGTCGGGCAGCAGGCCCACGCCGGGCAGGAAGACGTCCGGCGCCAGCACCTCCAGCTTGCGCGACAGCGGGAAGGGCAGGCGCGGGTAGGCCATCACGCGGTCGAAGGTGCGCGGGATCACGTAGCGCAGGCGCTCGACGAGGGCGTGGTCCAGGCTGTTGGCGACGAAGACGTTGGCGAAGGCGCCGCCGACGAAGGCGACGGCCTGCGCGCCCAGGCTCAGGCTGCTGGCCAGGCGCTCGGGCACGGTGCGGTCGGCGTCGAAGCGCTGGCGCGCGGCCTGGGCCTGGGTGGCGAGGGCGAAGTCCACCGGCTGCGGCGTCAGCGCGGCGTCGGCGGTGGGGAAGAGCGTCTTCTCATACGCCTTGAACGCGGCCGAGTAGCGGGTGAGGGTGGCGACGTCCTTGATGGCCGGCGGCAGCGTGATGGTGTGCAGGCCGGGCTCGCGGGCGGGCGGCACCTGCGTGAACTGGCCGCCCTTGCTGGCGCCGATCTGCACGTCGCCGTCGTCGCGCCCGAGGGTGCCGCGGGGCAGCGTGGTGAACACGGCCTGGTTGCCGTAGAGCTTGAGTGGCACCAGCGGCACGTTGGCCACGCGCTTCAGCGCCACAGTGGCCGCGGCGGCCGCGCGCTGCGGGCGGCTGCCGGGGTGCACCAGCAGCGCCGCGCCGGCCGCCTTGATGGCGCCGCTTCGGGCGTCGATGCGCAGCGCCTGGCTGGTGATGGCGCCGTCCTTCACGGCCAGCAGCACGCCCTCGGTGCCGCGCCGGGTGGCGTTGGTGATGGCGCTGACGATGTCGCCGGTGACCGGCGTCTTCGACGTGGCCAGCAGCTCCTCGATGCGGGCCATGTGGGTCTCGGTGACGAGGCCCTCACGCCAAGCCTGCTGCGTGCCGCGCGGCTTCTTCTTCAGGCCAGCGGCGTGGGCGCGCGCGGCGACGTTGGCCTCCTGCAGCGCCTTGAGCTGGTGGCCGCTCATGTGCACGTCAAGCCCGAGGTGGGCCTTCATGTTGACCAGCTCGTCCAGCACGCCGGGCAGGGGGACGGCGTCGAACGACTTGCTGCCGAGGATGCCGTCGGGCACGAACTGGCTGAGGTCGATGGCAGCGACGTGCTGGGTCGCATTGGCGAAGCGCTCGACGACGCCGCGCATCTGCACGGCCACGGGCGCGGGCGCCTGGGCGCGCCGCTTCCAGTGCGCCTTGGTGAAGGTGGCGCGGCGCGGGCTTGCGAGTCGCCGCATGGCGCCGTCGAACAGCTCGTGCGGCAGCGTCGCGGCCTCGATGCGACCCCACAGCGACGCGGCCGGCGCGACGGCCGTGCGCGCGCGGGCAGGCGAGATCAGCGCCAGCAGCCGGTCCGGCGGCAGTTTGGCGAGGTGACGCGCCTCGATGCGCTTGAAGACGTCGCGCGCCAGCCGCGCCATCGAGAACGCGCGCTCGGCAGCCAGGATGTCGCCGAGCTGCTCCCAGGCGGCCTGCATGAACTCCTCCTGATGGCGGCGCACGACCTCGGCACCCCAGCCTGCGGCCAGGCGGTAGCGGGGCTGCAGCGACAGGCCGTCCAGCCAGTGCGTGGACACCCTGGCCTGTTGCGCGACGTGACGCCTGGCGTGGTGTTCGCCATAGAGCGGCGGCGCCAGCGTGGGCTCGTCGGCCGCCGGTTCGGTACCGCTGGCGCTGCGCTCGGCGCTGCTGTTGAGCATGGCGGCGAGCTTGGCGGCCGGCAGCGGTGCGGGCGGCTCAGGCTTGAAGCCGATGGAGACCATCGCGCCTTCGAAGGTGGTGGTGGACGGCGTGCTTCCTTCGAATAGCAGGCGGTCGCCGTCCACCAGCGTCTCGCGCTGGCCGATGGCCTTGAGCGTCTGCGCAAAGCCGGCCCCGAGCTGCTGCGGCGTGCGCAGGCGACGGGCCAGCGTCTCGATGTCGCCGACCGGGCCGGTGGAGAACGTCCAGTGGAAGTAGACCGGCAGCTCGGTGTCCTGCGGGTTTTGGGTCGACCACGCCGGGCCCAGCGTGTCGCCGTTGACCGGCTGGCCCAGGCCCCGCCGGCCGCCGCCGTCGGTGGCGGGCACGACGCAGGCGAGGTAGTCGCGCCGTGGCAGCAGGCGGCGCGGGCAGATGAGGCGCGAGACGTTCAGCGCGGGCTGGTTGGCCAGCTCGGTCGGCAGGCTGGCGGCGGCGCTGTCGGACACCGCCTGGGCGTGCGCCCACAGCGCAGATTCGCGCAGGTCGGGCAGTTCGCCGGCCACCTGCTCCGCGCTCAGTGCGATGGACGGCAGCGGCGCGCCGGGCTTGAGCGTGGGCAGCAGTTCATTGACGCGCTCCACGACGATGAGCACCAGCCAGGGCCGCAGGCGCTGCGCGGCGTCGGGCGCCGCGGGCGTGAGCAGCCAGGGAAAGTCAGGCGGGTCGAAGTCGATGGCGGCGAGGTAGTTGGGCTCGAAGTCGGTAGCGTTGGCCTTGGGCTCGGTACGCACGACGAGGCGGTGGTCGATGCCGACGATGTCCGCCGGGCCATAGAGCCGCAGCGGCACGTTGCCGGACACGGCCGTGGCGACGGCGCCGTCGCGTTTGGCCTGCAGCGTGAGGCCGACGCTGATGCGCGGCGCCACGGCCAGCGGGGCCTGCGGCGCATCGGCATTGGCGTGGGCACTCGCCAGGCCGCGGCGGGCGAAGGGCATGAAGCGGTAGGGGATGGGCATGGGTGCCTTCCGTGGTCAGGCGTTCAGCTCGGCCAGCTCGGCGACCTGGGCCAGCCCGGCGACCGCCAGGCCTTGCGCCGCCTGCGTCGCCCGCCACACGCTGGTGTGCACGCCGGCAGCAGCGTTGAGGCCGAGCGTGGCCTTGTCGGCCACGGCCACGGGCGGCGGGTTGACCCTGAAGGCGGTGGCGTCCGCCGGCCGTGCCAGCGCCTTGTCGCGCAGCACCGAGCGGCCTGCGGCGCCATGCTCCAGTACGCGCACGTGGGCGACGGTGCTGAAGAGGCGGTCCACGCGCAGCCGTGGGCCGCGCGGCGCGCCGAGGTCGGCCTCTTCGTAGTCGAGCGGCGCGTCGACGACGGTGCCGGTGATGAAGCTGCCGGTCCCCATCTCGTAGCCGGCGGTGAAGCGCTCGAAGGAGGGCTTGGCGAGCTTGTCGTCCTCCGACATCTCCAGGAATTGCGCGGTGGCGAAGTGATCCTGCACCGCGTGGCCGCCGGGCAGTCCGGCCGGCTGCTCGCCCTGACTGACGACGAGGGCGCCGCCGAAGAACTCGTTGGCACCTTCGATGAGGCTGCCGCTGGCCTTGTCCAGCCGCAGCTCGAAGGGCACGCGCTTCTGGCGGAAGGTGAGGGTGCCCAGCGGGTGGGCCAGCACGTCGACGCCTGGCTGCAGCGCGGCCAGCGTGACCAGCCCGTCGCCGCCGGTGGGCAGCTGGGCCGTCCAGTTGGCGGTGTCGGCGATGTCGCGGGCCAGCTCGTCGGCGATGCGCACGGTGACGGCGGGCGTGGCCACGTCGGTGCCGAAGCTCTCGTCGATGTTGAGCGAGAAGTCGGGCAGCGGCCAGGGCGTCTTGACCTTGGCGCGCCCGGCGATGCGCCAGCGACCGGGGCCGGCGAGCTGGCCGTCCAGGTGCACGGAGGCGAAGTCAAGCCCGAACACCTCCACGGCGAGGTAGGCGTGGATGTCCAGCTCGAAATAGAACTTCGGAGCCAGGTAGCAGATGGCGTCGAAGCCGATGCCGCCCTCGATGCTGGCGATGCCCACGTCGGCCCAGGCCCGCAGCGCCGCGCCGGCCTGCACGGTGGCCGAGGTGATGGCGAAGTAGCCTTGCAGCGAGATGCCGACGATGCCGATGTCGAAGCTCGCGCCCACGCGGTCGAAGGGCATGGGCACGTCGGCCGGGATGTCCTTGAAGCGCGGGTGAAAGCCGCCCGCGCTGATGAGGAAGGTGGGCTGGTCGCCGAACGCCGCGCGGAACGCGAACTGGCCAGTGATGGTGATGAAGGCGACGCGCGAGTGGATGAGCTTGGCGTCGAAGGCGATGCGCAGCGGGTCGAAGACGACGCTGCCGACGAAGTCCAGCCGCAGGTAGAGCAGCGCCGCGTCGGCCGACAGCAGCGGCGGCAGCGCGACGATGCCCTGGCCGAGCAGCGTGAACTGGTTGGCCTCCACCAGCAGGCCCAGCCGCACGGTGACGAGGCTGGGCGTGCCCCAGCCCAGCTCCAGCATCGGGCCGATGACGAAGCCGCCGGACTTGACCGGGAACAGCGTGCGCAGCGTCTGGATGAGCTGTGGCGCGTTGGCCACCGGGTTGTCGGGGAAGAGCACGGCGTCGAGCTGGCCGGCGCCCAGCGCCTGCGACAGTGCTGTCGGGCTGGCCGTGTGCTGCACGCCGATCAGGCCGCCCACGCCGGTGAGCGTGAAGCCGAACGACAGCTGGATGGGCGGGAACTCGCCGAAGATCAGCAGCAGCAGCGAGAAGCCGGCCTCGCTCTTGGTGTTGAGCAGCGCGATCGCCTTGACGTCGACGGCCAGCAACTTGAGCTCCAGCACGCCGGCAAAGCCGTGCTCGTCCACGCCGAGGTAGCCGCCGCCCTTGACGATGCCGGCGTCCAGCACGAGGCCGATGCCGCTGGGCGGCTTGAAGGCGATGGCCAGCGGTGTGCCCCCGTCGAGGTCGAGCTTGAGCTTGATGCCGAGCCGGTCGACCGACGCCGCGAAGGGCCCGAGCGTGACGCCGAAGCTGGCCGACACCTCGATGCCCAGCTTGGTGAAGCTGCCGCCTTCGGGCACCAGGCCGAGGTGGATGAGTTGCAGCTCGAACGGGCCCGTGGGCAGCGTGGGCACGGGCAGGCTGGCCGACAGCCCGGTGCCGTTGACGAGCCGCAGTGCGCCGGCTGCGTCGGCCTCGGCGGCGATGTCCATGCCGACCGTGATGCCGTCGCCGAGGATGAGCTTCAAGAAGCCGTCGCCCGGCGTGATCGTGGCCTCCGTGCCTTTGGCGAAGAAGCGCAGCGCGGGCTGGCCGTTCTTCAGCACCAGCGTCATGCCGAGTTCCTTCGCCTTCAGCGTGACGCCGGCCTGCGCGCTGCCCAGCATGATGGCGTTGCCGGTGCGCTTGAGTTCCAGCTCCAGCGAGTAGCCCGCGTTGCTGACCTGCACCGGCCCCGGTGGCAGCGCCGGCAGCACGGCTTCGACGCCGCCGGTGGCGCGAATGGCGAACTCGATGCTCGTGCCGCCCAGCGCCTGCGAACGCGCCAGGTTCAGGCCGAGCGATGCCTTGATGGCGCTGGGCGGGCCGACGTCGAAGGCAAGCGTGCCATCCAGCCCCGGCGGGCCGGGCAGGGTGATCACGGGCAGGCCGGCAAAATCCGGCAGCGCCTGTTGCACGAAGCCGCCTGCGTTGGACGGCGCCGTGAACGAGCGGTCCAGCATGCTGCCGACGACGAGGGCGACGAGGCCCAGCGCCGTCTGCAGGTTCTGTATGTCGGCGGCGCTTGCGGCACCGAGGATCTGTGCGAGTTTGTCGGCCTCGTGGCCGGCGGCGGGCGCGGCGTCGGCATCGCCGCTGAGCAGCAACAGCATCTTGCCGATGGAGAAGGCGCTGGGATAGCGCGCATTGGGCTGGGCGCCGACGATGCGGTCGACCTGCTCCATGACCGGCCGCACGACCGCCAGCGCCGCCGCCGGGTTGCCGCCGCCTTCCTGCGCGTCCAGCGCCTGTTTCACATGGCCCAGCGCAACCAGCACCTCGCCGACGACGGTGCAGGCCAGCGCGAGCGAGGCGCTCGCGGCACCGTTGTCGCGAAAGTCCTCGACTTGTGGATTGGCCGGCAGTGCTGCGGCGTTCAGCACACCGAGCAACTCCCAGATGACCCGCTCGACCGCCGGCCGTTGCGCATCAGGCATGGGCGATGCGGCAAGTGCCTGGGCCACGGATTCGCGGTACCAGGCCCAGGCCTGCAGGAAGACCCTGTCGGGAGCTGTCATTGCCGCTGCCTTCGCAAGATGCGGGAGGTCGCGACAGTAGGGGGCGGCAGGGGTGGCGTATATCCAGACTGTTAGGGGGCCTGCACGCCGCCATAGCTTGCGCCAAGACTGATTTCAAGACAAAGGCTGCACACCGGTTGAAGACGGGGCAGTCGCGCCCCGCGCAGGCTGTGGGTTGCTCCGGAGACGGTCAGCCTGGGAGAGGCGAAGGACTCGATATCGCTGTATCCAAGGGGCCCTCCACTTGAGGGGCGTTGCGTCACCGATCGAAGGGTGGGTCCAGCAGGTCCTTCAGAGCTGATCGCGCGGGTGGCTGAAATCTAACTGATCTGTAGTGCGGCATGAGGCGGCTTGTCCATTCTTCCTGTCTCTGCGGCCGTGGCTGTCGACGCTATTCAGCTCAATGGATGAGTTAGTGAACAGCTCTAAGCCAACGGATTCGGGGAGGTTCGCCTGGACTCGATCC
>Ga0307411_10000376_pt1 | contig 15191 bp, 14 predicted proteins | sample DK1Ometagenome_2_FD_203712 | JGI IMG/M metagenome (GOLD analysis project Ga0307411, IMG submission 203712) | Maize rhizosphere microbial communities from greenhouse at UC Davis, California, United States - DK15-O-1 | ecosystem: Host-associated > Plants > Roots > Rhizosphere > Soil | place: USA...
CGCGACGTGGGCGTTGGCGACAAGATGCGCGATGCGGTGCGCGATGACGCGGGTCTTCCCAGAGCCCGCGCCGGCGAGAATCAGCAGCGGTCCGTCGGTGTGAAGGACCGCCTCCTGTTGTTCAGGGTTGAGGCTGGACAGAAAATCCACAGAACTCGTGAATTGGCGATTCAGTGATTCGGCGGTTGGCAATTGCCGATCCTCTAGTGTCCCGTCGTCACGTCAGCGAGTCAACCCTCAGCGATCCTTGAATTGGCGATTACGCGATTGGCGATTCAGTGATTGTAATTCGCCGCATTCCGGAACTTGCCTGTGTAGGCCGATCGATGCCGCGCAGGAACTTCAACCTTTGCATCGCCGTCGACAAAGACAGGCCACATTCGGCGCGGATCGGCTCGTGCTTCACCTGGAGCATGACGCCACAAGAACTCCGCAAGCGCACCAAGACGTTTGCCATTGAGAGACGAAAGCGGCTATTGGCTCGAGCTGGTCGTGGAAGCCGGGATCGTCGGGGTGCGGAGCGTTGAACGGCTGGCGGAAGAAGCCGAGGAGTTGACGCGAATCTTCGCCGCGTCTCGAGAGACCGCGAAAGCAAACGCGAAAACGCGCGGCGCGAAGCGCCTGATTACGTAATCACTGAATCGCCAATCGCCAATTCCCTATTCCACTGTTACCGACTTTGCGAGGTTTCTCGGCTGGTCGACATCACAGCCGCGGCGGACGGCGATGTGGTAGGCGAGCAGCTGCAGGGGGATGGTCATCACAATCGGCGTCAGGAGCGCTGTGGTCTCCGGCATCGGCAGCATCATGTCCTTGTCGGTGTCGAGCACCGCTGCCATGCGCGGATCCCCTTCGGTGGTGATCGCGATCACCGCGCCGCCGCGCGCCTTCGCTTCCTGCACGTTACCGATCATCTTCTCGAAGACGTGGTCGTTCGGCGCAATCGCCACCACCGGCATGCGTTCGTCGATGAGCGCGATCGGGCCGTGCTTCATCTCGCCGGCGGGATAGCCCTCGGCGTGGATGTACGAGATCTCCTTCAGCTTGAGGGCGCCTTCGAGGGCGATCGGGTAGTTGATGCCGCGGCCGAGGAACAGGAAGTCGGTGCGGTTGTAGAACCGCTCGGCGACGCGCTCCATCGCTGCCGATGCCTTCACCGCCTGCTCGACGAGCGTCGGCAGCTGCAGCAGTTCGTCGATGTGCCGGCGGATGGAGGCGCGATCGAGCGTGCCGCGCACCTGCGCCATGTAGAGCGCGAGTAGTTGCAGGGCCACGAGTTGCGAGGTGAACGCCTTCGTCGACGCGACGCCAATCTCGGGACCGGCGTGCGTGTAGACGGTGCCGTCCGCTTCGCGCGTCGCCATGCTGCCGACGACGTTACAGATGGCGATGCTGCTCGCGCCCTTGCGCTTCGCCTCGCGCAGCGCTGCCAGCGTGTCGGCCGTTTCGCCCGACTGCGTGATCACGATCGCGAGCGAATTCTTGCTGATGATCGGATTGCGGTAGCGGTACTCGGAGCCGTAATCCACTTCGACCGGCACCTGCGCGAGCGCCTCGATCAGGTACTTGCCGACGAGCCCCGCGTGCCACGAGGTGCCGCACGCGACAATCGTGACCTTCTCGAGCGACAGGAACGTCTCGGTGGAAATATGGAGATCCTCGAGGAAGATCTGGCCGCGCTCGAGCGACACACGTCCGAGGATCGTGTCGCGCGCCGCCGTCGGCTGCTCGTAGATTTCCTTGAGCATGAAGTGCTTGTGGCCGCCCTTCTCCGCGGCGATGGGATCCCACAGCACCCGCTGCGACGTCTTCGAGACGGTGCGCCCTTGGTAATCGGTGAACTCGACGCCCGACCGCGTGATGACCGCCATCTCCTCGTCGGCGAGGAAGACCACGTCGCGCGTGTGGCTCAGGATGGCCGGGATATCGGAGGCGACGAAGAATTCCTTGTCGCCAAGGCCCACGACAATCGGCGGGCCGTTGCGCGCGGCGACGATCTTCTCCGGGTCGTCGGCAGAGACGAGGACGATCGCGAACATGCCGCGCATGTACGACAGCGCGCGGCGCACCGCGTGCTCGAGGCCGTCACCGTTCATCTCGCGTTCGACGAGATGCGCCACGATCTCCGTGTCGGTTTCGGTCTTGAACTCGTGCCCCTGTGCCTGCAGCTCGCGTTTGAGCTCGAGATAGTTCTCGATGATGCCGTTGTGGACGACCACCACGCGGCCGGTGCAGTCGCGGTGCGGGTGCGCGTTCTCCTCGGTGGGGCGGCCGTGCGTGGCCCATCGCGTGTGGCCGACGCCGTAGAGGCCGTCAACCGGCTCCGACTTGATCGCCGTCTCCAGGTTGGCCAGCTTCCCGGCCGAGCGCCGGAGCGCAATCCCCTCGGCGCTCACCAGCGCTACGCCTGCCGAGTCGTACCCGCGGTACTCCATCTTGCGAAGACCGTCGAGCAGAACGGGCACGACAGGTTTGGAGCCGATGTAGCCGATGATTCCACACATAAAATCAGGTTCCAGTTCCGGGTTCCGAGTTCCCAGTTCGGTTCACGTTCCGAGTTCTAGGTCTTCACCGTCTTTTTTCGGTCGACCCAGCCTTCGACATTGGTCTGACGGCCGCGGGCGATGCCGAGCGCGCCGGCGGGAACGTCTTCGGTGATCGACGACCCCGCACCGACGTAGGCGCCTTTGCCGACCTTCACCGGCGCAATCAGCTGTGAGTCGCTGCCGATGAAGGCGCCATCTTCGATGACTGTCGGGTGCTTGCGTTCCCCGTCGTAGTTGCACGTGATCGTGCCGGCGCCGACGTTGACATTCGCGCCAATCGTCGCATCGCCCAGGTACGACAGGTGGTTGGCCTTCGACCCCTTGCCGAGGGAAGTCTTTTTGAGTTCCACGAAATTACCGATCTTCGCTCCTTCGCCCACCATCGTGTCCGGTCTCAGGTGGGCAAAGGGGCCTACCGAGGCTCCGTCCGCAACGCGTGTACCAACGATCACGCAGAAGTTGTTCACCGTGACCCGGTCGGCCAGCTCCGAGTCGACGATCCGCACGTGCGCGTGGATCTCGCACGCGGCGCCGACCTTCGTGTGCCCTTCGAGGATCACGCCCGGGTGAATCACGGTGTCGGCGCCGATCTCGACGTCGGCTTCGATGTAGGTCGTGGCCGGATCGATGATCGTGACGCCGGCGGCCATCAGCTCTTCGTTCTTCGTCTGTCTCACGATCCTGCTCACTTCCGCCAGCTCACTGCGGCTGTTGATGCCGCGCGCCTCGTGCGCGCCTTCGAGCGTCAGCGTTTCCACCGGCATGTGGCGGCGGTGGTAGATGCCCACCAGGTCGGTCAGGTAGAACTCGCCCTGGGCGTTGGCCGCTGCGATGCCGCGCAGCGCGTCCCAGAGCGGCTCGAGATCGAATGCGTAGATGCCGCTGTTGATCTCCTTGATCGCGCGCACATCAGGCGCCGCATCCTTCTCCTCGACAATGCGCGCAATGCGCCCTTCAGTGCGGACGATGCGGCCGTAGCCGTAGGGACGATCGACAACGGAGGTGACGACGGTGGCCGCGGCGTTGGCGCGGGTGTGGACGTCAACGAGCCGCTGCAACGTGCCCGCGCTGAGCAATGGAACGTCGCCGGAGAGGAGCACCAGAGTCCCGGTGCGGCCTTTGAGGACACCCTCTGCCTGCTGCAGCGCGTGCGCGGTCCCGAGCTGCGGCTGCTGGATGACGAACTGCAGCGGCAGGTGCGCCGTGAGCCGCTGTTTCACGGTTTCAGCCTCGTGACCGACGATCAGCGTGATCGTGGCGGGGTCCACGGAGCGTGCGGTCCGAAGGACGTACTCGATCATCGGCCGCCCGGCGATCGGATGAAGCACCTTGGGCAGGCGGGACCTCATCCGCGTGCCCTGGCCTGCGGCAAGAACTACGACATGCGTTTCAGCCAAATGCTACCTGCGTCCCCTGGCCTTCCCGTTCGCGTCCGCTTCGACGGCAGCGCGAATCGACGCATCCTGCATGAGCCGCTCCAGATCGGCATCCTGCAGGGCCAGGGCGCGGTTCTCGGGGTTCCGCTCGATCGCGCGCTGCAGGTATCCCAGCGCGGTCGCCGGATCGTTGCGCAGCGCATGCACCACGCCGAGCATGTAGAGCGCGCCGTCGTGGTCCGGATCCTGGCTGACAATGGTGCCGAGATGACGGAGAGCAGTTTCCGAATCTCGGGCATTCAGCGCGAGCGTGGCGGCGTACAGTCGCTCCTCGATGGTCGTCGGCTCGGGGGCCGAGCGGAGGTGCCGCTCGCAGATCGCGAGATACAGCAGCGCGCGTTCGTTGAGTTCCTTCTCTTCCGGATACTGCAGCAGCACGGCACGAAACGCCTCAGACGCCTCGTGAAACCGATGCTCCTGAAGCTCCCGCACGCCCCGTTCATAGCGGGCCACCGCTTCGGGGTAGGTCGGCCGTCGCGCGGGACCGTTTGGACGTGCGTCGGGGTTGTCTGCTGCTGAACTGGCCGAGGGGTAGGGACGACTCCGCTGTGGCTTGGCCATGGCGCCTCAACCGGGGGCCGAATAGGGCGTTACGTTAGCAGAATGCGTCAGGAAAGATCAAGAAAGCCTCCCTTTCACCGCCTCCAGCCGGGCATAAACCTCTCGGGACGGCCGTCGATATCGCCGCGCGAGCTCCGCCACAATCTGACGTCGCGTCAGGCCACCGCTATTGGTTAATTGCCTGAAATCAGCGACGACAACCTCGTCCGAAGGCAGTTCGGCGGGTGGCTCGGCAACCTGTTCGCGCGGAGCGACTACGACAGTGAACTCCCCGCGGGCAATTTTAAGTCGTTCGGCCAATTCAGAAGCCGTTCCTCGCAGGAACTCCTGGTGCACCTTGGTGATCTCACGTCCGATGACCAGCAGGCGATCGCCCAAATATTTCCTTGCCGCATCGAGAAAGGCTCCAATCCGGTGCGGTGCCTCGAAGAAGACCACGGTCTCTGTCCGATTCGATATATCTGAAATCCAACGACTTCTGTCGTTTGCCTTTATCGGGGGGAATCCAAGGAATGTCACAGGCGCCACGGGAAAGCCTGAAGCGACAAGAGCGGCCAGCAATGCGCTCGCTCCCGGGATTGGATCCACGGCAATCCCGGCGTCGATGCAGGCCTGAACGAGTTCGCGTCCGGGATCGGATACTCCCGGCGTCCCTGCGTCCGAGACTACGGCGATCGACTCCCCGCGCGCCAGACGGGCGAGGAGCTGCGGCGTCCGGGCGCGCGCGTTGTGTTCGTGAAAGCTGACCGTCGGCGTGCCGATGCCGTGATGCGTGAGGAGTTTTGCGGTGTGCCGCGTGTCCTCGGCGGCGATGACCGCCACCTCGCGTAGCACGCGCAGGGCCCGCAGTGTGATGTCCTCGAGGTTGCCGATGGGAGTGGCGACCACGTGCAGCGTACCGGACATCGGGCGAGCGGTTATTGTACCATTGCGGGATGGGCGCTCCCGGCCCAAGCGTGCAAAGCACCTCGAACCTGAATCGGGCATGTATCCATCGGAGCCCTTTCCGCATTTCGTCGACGACTACCTCGCCTACCTGCACGAGGTCTATCCGGGCCACGCCAGCCTGGACGGCGTCCACCTGCACGACGACCTGCTGGAGGATCTGAGCCGGTCGGCCATCGACGCGCACGTCCATGCGCTGGCCGGGTTCAGCCGCCGCCTCCACCAGATCGACCCCGCGCTCCTGCCTCCCGTCGAGCAGATCGAACACCCCATCGTCGCCGCCAACATCGAGGGGCGGATGTTCGAGCTGGAGCAGGTGCGGACGTGGGACCGCAGTCCGCAGTACTACGGTGACATGCTGGCGACGAGCCTGGCAAGCCAGACGCTCTTCGCCTACGCGCCGGAACCGGAGCGGGCGCGCCGGGTGCTCTCGAAGCTGCGGCAGACGACGAGGCTGGTGCAGGCGGCGCGTGACAACGTCAAAGAGAGCGCCGGGATCTTCGTGAAGATCGGCCTCGAGACCTGGCGCGGCGCGCTGTCGTTCATCGAACGCGACCTGCCGCGTGCCTTCTCGACACTCGACGATCTCCATCTGCTGGGCGATCTCGCGGACGCGTCCACGGAAGCGTCGACCGCAATCAAGCAGTACATCGAGTACCTCGAGAAAGAGCTGTCGCCGAAGGCGAAGGCCTCGTTCCGGGTGGGACGCGACAAATTCGAGCAGAAGCTGAAGCTGGATGAAGGCATCGACATCGGTGTCGATCGGCTGCTCGCTATCGCGAATCGCGAGCTGCACGAAACGCAGGAGGAGTTCCGCAGCGTTGCCGGCCGGCTGAACGGCGGCGATCCGCTCGTCGCGTGGCGCGAGGCGAAGAACGAGCACCCCGCGGCGGGTGAGCTGGTCAAGGTCGCGCGCGAGCAGGTGCAGGAGCTCGAGACCTTTCTGCAGCGCAACGCGCTCGTCTCGATGCCGTCCGCCGAACCGGTGGTGGTGGCGCCGTCACCCGAGTTCTATCGGTGGGCGTTTGCAAGCATGTGGACGCCGGGTCCGTTCGAGAGCAAGCCGAGCCGCGCGTACTACTACATCACCGACGTCGATCGCGGGTGGCCGGCGGATCGCCAGAAGGAACATCTGCGCGACTTCAACTATCCGACGCTGTGGAACATCTCGATTCACGAGGTGTACCCCGGTCACTTCCTGCACTACCAGCACCTGCGCAGCGTGGAGTCGAAGGTGCGGAAGTCGACGTTCTTCTCGCCGGCGTCGTTCGTCGAAGGATGGGCGCACTACTGCGAGCAGATGATGATCGAAGGCGGCTTCCGCCGCGGCGACGCGCGCATCAAGCTCGGACAGCTTGCCGAGTCACTCGTCCGCCTCGCGCGCTTCATCGTTTCCATCCGGCTCCACTGCGAGGACCTGTCGGTCGAACAGGGCATGCGCTTCTTCCGCGACGAGGCGTTCCTCGAGGAGGCGACGGCGCGGCGTGAGGCAGAGCGCGGGACGTTCGACCCGACGTACCTTGTCTACTCCGTGGGCAAGTTGATGATGCTGAAATTGCGGCGCGACTACAAGGAACAGCAGGGCGGGAAGTTCTCGCTCCGCACGTTCCACGACACGGTGCTCAGGCAGGGCACAGCGCCGTTCTGGGCGCACCGCCGGTTGCTGCTGCAGGACTCCTCCAACGCGGTGCTCGAATAGTCATGCCCCTTTACGAATACGCGTGCGACGCCTGCGGGCAGCGCTTCGAACTGATTCAGAAGTTCTCGGACCCGACACCCGAGACGTGCGCAAAGTGCGGCAAGGGGCCCGTGCATCGGCAGCTGTCGTCGCCCGCGATCCAGTTCAAGGGATCCGGGTGGTACATCACCGACTACGCGCAGAAGGGGAAGTCCGACTCGGGGAAGACGCAGGCCGCCAAGTCCGAAGGCGGCAGTGACGCGAAGACCGAGTCGAAGAGCGAATCGAACACCGAGACGAAGGCCGAAACGAAGGCTGCGACGAAGACGGAGACGAAACCGTAGCGCGTCCGATCTACAACCCGCTTCCCACGCCCACCTTCAAATCGAGCGATTCGAGATAGCGCTTGAACGGCTCGGCCAGGTCGGGCCGCCGCATCGCGAAGTAGACGACCGCTTTCAGGAACCCGAGCTTGTTTCCGGTGTCGTGCCGGACACCCGCGATCTCGCACGCGTAAATCGGTCGGGTCGCCAGGAGGCGGCGGAGGCCATTCGTCAGCTGAATCTCGCCCGTGCGATCGTTGGTGGTCCCTTCGAGCGCCGGGAAGATGTCCGGCGTGAGGATGTAGCGGCCGATGATCGCGAGGTTCGACGGCGCCTCGTCGCGCGGCGGCTTCTCGACGAGATCGCGAATCTTGTGGACGCCGCGTCCGAGATCGACGCTCTCGTCGATGGCCACCACGCCGTAGCTGGAGACGTCCTCGGGCGGGACGCGCTCCACGGCGAGCACGGGACCATTCACGCGCTCGTACACGTCGATCATCTGCTTCAGCGCCGGCGGGTTCGCATCGATCACATCGTCGCCAAGGATCACGGCGAACGGCTCGTCGCCGACGAGCGTCTTCGTGACGAGCACGGCGTGGCCGAGGCCAAGCGGCTCGCCCTGGCGCACGTACGACACCTGCATCATCTGCGTGATCTTTCGGATTTCCGCGAGCTGCTGCGTCTTGCCGCGCTGTTCGAGGAAGCTTTCGAGCTCGAAGGCGACGTCGAAGTGATCCTCGATGGCGTTCTTGCCGCGGCCGGTGACGATGATGATGTTGTCGACGCCGGACTGGACGGCTTCCTCGACACCGTACTGGATGACCGGCTTGTCCACCAGCACGAGCATCTCCTTCGGCTGCGCTTTGGTGGCCGGCAGGAAACGCGTTCCCAGGCCCGCCGCGGGGAAGATGGCCTTCCGGATCGTCATGGTGCCCATCGTAGCGCAGGAGCGCTGATGTAGGATCGTGGCGCCGATGGTCGACCCAGTTCTGCTGCGTGAAAGTCCCGAACTCGTGCGCGCCGGTCTGCAGAAGCGCGGCGTCGATCTGACCGCCGAGCTGGAAGAGCTCGCGACCATCGAAGCGCACCGCCGTCGCATTCTGCCGGAGGTCGAGGGCCTCAAACGCGAGCAGAATGCCGCGGGAGACGAAGTGGCGCGCGCGAAGCGGCAGGGGCTCGACATCAAGTCGATCCAGCAGGCGAGTCGCGAGCGCGCGGCAAAGATCAAGAGCCTCGAGGCGCAGCTCGATCAGGTCGAGGCGCGGCGCAATCGCGGCCTGCTCTTGATTCCGAATGTGCCGCACGAGTCGGTGCCCGTCGGCAGAAGCGCCGCGGAGAATAAGGAGGTACGCCGCGTCGGCGAGCCCCGGACGTTCGACTTCACTCCGCAGGCGCATTGGGATCTCGGGCCGGCGCTGCGGATCATCGACTTCGAACGTGGCACCAAGATCGCCGGTGCGCGTTTCACCGTGCTGATGGGCGCCGGAGCGCGGCTCGCGCGTGCGCTCATCAACTTCATGCTGTCGCTGCACACGCGCGAGCATGGCTACACCGAGGTCGAGCCGCCGTTCCTCGTCAACTCCGCGTCCCTGACGGGCACCGGCAACCTGCCGAAGTTCGAAGCCGACTTGTTCAAGGTCGCCGGCGACTGGGACCTCTATCTCGTGCCGACGGCGGAAGTACCGCTGACCAATCTGTATCGAGGAGAGATCCTCGACGGCCGCGAGCTGCCGCTGCGCTACACGGCCTACACGCCGTGCTTCCGAAGCGAGGCGGGCTCGTACGGACAGGACGTGCGCGGGCTGATTCGTCAGCACCAGTTCGACAAGGTGGAGCTGATGGTGTTCACGACTCCAGAGGAGTCGTACGACGAGCTGGAGCGGCTCACCGCGAACGCCGAAGAAGTGCTGAAGCGCCTCGGGCTGCCGTATCGAACGATGCTGCTGTCAACGGGCGACATGGGCTTCGCCTCTGCGAAGACGTATGACATCGAGGTGTGGCTCCCGAGCCAGAACACCTACCGCGAGATTTCGTCGTGCAGCAACACCGAGGCATTCCAGGCGCGGCGCGCGAACGTCAAGTTCCGCCCCGGCGGCACCGGCAAGGCGGAGTTCGTCCACACGCTGAACGGTTCGGGCCTGGCGGTGGGACGTACGCTAATCGCGGTGCTGGAAAATTATCAGCAGGCCGACGGCTCGGTCGTCGTGCCGGACGCGCTGCGCCCGTTCATGGACGGCATGGAGGTAATCAAAACTCAAGAATCAAGAATCTAAAATGTAAATGTGGAGGGATGGCCGAGCGGTTTAAGGCGGCGGTCTTGAAAACCGTTGTACCCGAAAGGGTACCGGGGGTTCGAATCCCTCTCCCTCCGCCAACCTTCGCTCCTGACTTGCGCGAAGGTTGTGTTCGATGTGGTGACCGCGAGTGCGGGTCGGATTGCGCACGGCAATCTCGGCCCGCTGTGTTGAGGTGAGTGGACCTGGCTACATCGTGCAGGACGCGGAGACCATCTTGACCGAGTCGACCTTCAGCTTCGGCGCGGCTGCCTTGGCGCTTCCGGTCGTGCCCGTCGCCTCTGTACTGGAGGCACCACTCGAGGCGCTCTCCTGCAGCGTTCCGGTCACTTCGACTTTGTGATTGACGTGCGCGGCGAGCTGCGCGTCGGTCCCATCGAGACTATACGTCTTCGAGGCCGCGCTGCCGCTCGTGCCGGTCGCTTCGGTGCCGCTGGTGCTGCCGCCGCCGGCCATCGTTGCGTTGGTCAGCTCGAACTTCGCCGCCGTGGCACTCGACCCTGTAGTACCGGCCGAGCCCGCGGTGCCGGACATGCCGCTCTCTGTGGCGCGTTGCACGCACCCGCTCACGGTCACGGTCTTGCCCTTTGCTTGTGTCTGCGACGAGCTGCTGGACGGCGTCTGTGCCAGCCCCAGTGTGACCGCACAGACCGTCGCCACGAACGTCAACCCGAGTGTATTTCGCATGCTTCGTTCCCTCCAGAAACTGTTGACGTCACGTAGTGCAACGGCGCCGCCAATCCAGAACGCGTTTGATGTCACGAAAACCGGCCCGAATCGACTGTGCACGCGTCGGTACGCTGTAGCGTGAGGGAAGTTACGGCCCAGTGCTGTATCACAGCACAACTCGACCGATCCCGGTCAGCTCACGCGATCAGGCGAGTGATCCACCCCGATATGGACGCGATGCTCGACCTCAACAAATCTCGCGTGAGCCTCTGCTTCGGGCCACAGGATCGCGACGAGATATCCCACGACGAACGACAACGGGATCGACACAAGGCCGGGATTGCGCAGCGGGAATGGCGCCGAGGCGTGCTTCAGCATGTCGACCTGGATCGTCGGTGACAGATAGATCAGCCCCAGGCTCGCGAGCGTGCCCGCCAGCATGCTCATCTGCGCCGCCCGCGTGGTGAAGCGACGCCAGAACACCGAGAGCAGCAGCGCCGGGAAGTTCGCGCTGGCGGCAATCGCGAACGCCAGCCCCACCATGTAAGCGACGTTCTGTCCCTTGAACGCGATCCCGAGCACGATCGCGAGAATGCCAAGCAGCACCGTCGAGAGCCGCGCGACGCGCAGCTCTTCGCCTTCGCGCGCGACGCCGTGGCGGAAGACGTTGGCCCACAGATCGTGCGAGAGCGCCGCCGCGCCCGCCAGCGTCAGGCCGGCGACGACCGCGAGGATCGTTGCAAACGCCACGGCGCAGATGAAGCCGAGAAACGCTTGCCCGCCGAGCGCTTCGGCGAGAAGCGGCGCCGCCATGTTGCCGCCGGCGTCAATCGATCGAATCGCGTCCTGCCCGACCAGCACCATCGCACCGAAGCCGAGGATGAATGTGAGCAGATAGAAGAAGCCGATGAATGCGGTCGCGTAGGTCACCGATGTCCGCGCGGTCTTCGCGTCGGGCACGGTGTAGAACCGCATCAGGATGTGCGGCAGGCCGGCGGTGCCGAGCATCAGTGCAAGGCCGAGCGACATCGCATCGAGCGGGTCGGATACGAGCCGACCGGGCCCGAGCACCGCCACGCCGTACTTGTCCGAGGCGGCCTGAAAGAGCGCCAGCGGGTTGAAGTTGAACTTCGCCAGCGCCATCAACGCCAGCATCATCGCGCCGACGAGCAGCAGCACGGCCTTGACGATCTGCACCCAGGTGGTCGCAATCATCCCGCCGAAGAGCACGTAGGCGAGCATCACGACACCGACGATCGTGACCGCGAGCTCGTAGTTCATCCCGAACAGCAGGCGGATCAGGTTTCCCGCACCGACCATCTGCGCGATCAGATAGAACGCAACCACCGCCAGAGATCCGATCGCGGCGGCCACACGCACCGGACCCTGGCGCAACCGGAAGGCGACGACGTCCGCGAACGTGTACTTGCCGAGATTGCGGAGCGGCTCGGCGATCAGAAACATGACGACCGGCCACCCGACGAGAAAACCGATCGAGTAGATCAGCCCGTCGAACCCGGACAGCGCGACGAGGCCGGCGATGCCGAGAAAGCTTGCCGCGCTCATGTAGTCGCCCGCGAGCGCGAGTCCGTTCTGAAATCCGGTGATGCTGCGGCCCGCGGCATAGAACTGCTCGGTGCTGCGCGTCCGCCGCGCCGCCGCATAGGTGATTCCGAGCGAGACCGCAATGAACAGGAAGAAGCCGATGATGGCGAGAAGGTTGGGCTCTCCGACTGGGTTCACCGGCTCCTCCTGATCGCCGCGACCGCGGCGTCGTAGTGGCGGTTGGCCCAGCGCACGTATATCCAGATCAGCACCCAGGCCGCGACAATCACCAGAGCGCCGAGCAGAATGCCGAGGCTGAGGCCGGGCATCACAATCGTCGTGAGCAGCGGCTTGTCGAACGCGATGAGGAGCACGAAGCCGAAGTAGAGAACCATCATTGCGGCAGTGAGCGCGATGGCGATCCGCCAGCGGGCGGCGTCGAGGGCGCGCAGGTCGTCGAGCTCGCTCACGAATCCTCCTAACGCGGTTTTCTGACGACGCGATCGAGATATTGCTGGATGTGCGCGCGGGTCTCCGGCCGGCCCCACGTGCGCACGACATCTCCAAGCGTGCGATCGTTCTGCAGACGTGCCAGGGCCTCGGCGCGCATCGCGTGCTTCGTGGCCGCAAAGACCTCGCGCGGAACGCCCGCGAACTGCCGCGCCACGTCGATTGCGCGCGCCAGCAGCTCGTCGGGCGGCACGACTTCGTGCACGAGGCCGCGGCGCAGCGCCTCGTCCGGTGCGCACGTGCGACCGGTGAAGACCAGCGCCTGCAGATCATGCGGCGACAGCACCGAACGCAGGATCTCAATCGCCGCGTTCGGGAACGGTACGCCGACGAGCAGCTCGGGCACGCCGATCGTGCCCTTGCCTTCCGCCATGATGCGGTAGTCGCACGTGCAGGCGACGATGCAGCCGCCGGCAATCGCGTGGCCGTTCACGGCGGCGACGAGCGGCATCGGGAACTCGAAGAGATCGGTCAGCAGCCGCGCCAGGCCGGGCACGAATGCCGACGCGTACGCCTCCCCTTCGTTGATCACGCGGAACAGGTCGACGCCAGCCCCGAAGATGGTGCCCGTGCCAGTGATGACGACGGCGCGTGCGTCACCCGCGCGCAGTGCAGTGAGCGCTGTCGTGAGATCCCGCATCAGCTCGGTATCGAGCGCGTTCGCCTTGCCGTGTTCGATGCGAAGAACCGCGACACGGTCCTGCTCGTGGACGTCGATCACGGTGCGGAGTATACGTCGAAGCGCCGGGGTATAAATGCAGTGTGACCCTCGCGCCTGCCCGTCCTGCATCGACCGTTGTCCTGCTCCGTCCTTCGGACACGCGGTTCGACGTGTTTCTCGTGCGACGCCATGACAAGGTCGCCTTCATGGGCGGCGCACACGTGTTCCCCGGCGGAAGGGTTGACCCCGCCGACGCGTGGCTGGGCGATGAGAAGGCGTACGACGTTGCCGCCGTACGCGAGCTCTTCGAAGAGGCCGGCGTCCTCCTGGCCACGCGCGCGAACGGCGCCGCAATCGAGTTTGCCGATCCCGAGGAAGCGGCGCGATACAGGAATTACAGGCCGGCGCTCGCAAACGCATCGCTCACAATGCGCGACGTCGTCGAACGAGAAGACATCGCGCTGACGCTCGACGCGCTCACGTGGTTTGCCCACTGGGTGACGCCCGAGATCGAGATCAAGCGCTTCGATACGCGATTCTTTCTCGCGGTGGCGCCCGCCGGTCAGCATCCGGTGCATGACGACTCGGAGACGACGCACAGCGAATGGCTGGATCCTGCGGATGCGGTCGAGCGCTGCCGGCGCGACGAAATCGCGCTGCCGCCGCCGACGTGGACGACGCTGCGGATGCTGGCGAAATTTCGGCGGATCGACGAGGTGCTGGCCTGGGCACGAAGCCGTCGTGTGGTCCGCGTTCAGCCCGGGTTCATCAAGAACGATCAGATGACCATGCTGACGCTGCCTGGCGATCCGACCTACCCGGCGATCGAAGGGTTCGAGACGCCGCAGGAAACGCGATTCATCCTTGCTGAGGGGCGGTGGCGGCCGGCGTGATCGGCAGCGGTCGTCCGCGGCCGTAGCGCGCGATCGCCTTCTGCACGACGTCGGCGAGCATGTCGAGGAAGCGGCGATCGTCGTTGGCCGCCTCGGCACGCGACATCGGAAGGCCGATCTCACGACAGACATTCGCCGCATCGTGATCGAGATCCCACAGCACCTCGATGTGATCGCAGATGAAGCCGATCGGGCAGAGCACCGCGGCGGCCAGGCCTGCCGCGCGCTCGCGGCGGAGGTAGTCGCAGATGTCGGGCTCGAGCCACGGGTCCTGTGGCCGTCCGCTGCGGCTCTGGTACACCAGCGCCCAGTCGGACATCCCTGCGCGCGCGGCGACTTTCCTCGCGCCGGCGAGCAGCTGCGCCTCGTACTGTGAGCCCGCCGCCATCGCTGTCGGAATGCTGTGCGCAGTGAAGACAAGGCGCGCGGCGCCGCGCACGTCGCTCGGGAGCTTCATCAACGCGTCGCGCACGTGCGCCGCATTCGTCTCGACGAACAGGTCGTGATCGAACCAGCTCTCGACGTAGGTGACCTGCACGTCGGGCTTTCCCGCGGCGGCGAGCGCCGCGCGTGCGTCGGCGACGTTCTCTTTGTACTGCTGGCAGCTCGAATACGACTGCTGCGCCGCGGCGATGATCGCGAGCGCGTGCCGCACGCCGGCGTCGCTCATCTCGCGCAGCGTGTCGGCGAGATACGGATGCCAGTTGCGCATGCCGACGTGCACCGGCAGCGGAATCCCCGCATCGGCGAGTCGCGAGCGCAGCCCGTTGGCCTGGCGGAGCGTGAGCTCCGTGAGCGGTGATACTCCGCCGAAGTGCTCGTAATGGACCGCGACTTCCTCGACGCGCTGCGGCGGCACGCGCCGGCCGCGGAGGACGTTGGCGAGAAAGGGGCGAATGTCGGCCAAACCCTGTGGGCCCCCGAAGGACACGAGCAGGACGGCGTCGAACATGGAAGGGATGGCTCTCGCAGCTCCGGCGAGGCAACCTGCGCGCGAGTCGGGAGCGAAGGTTGGCGGTGAGGCAGGGATTCGAACCCTGGGTAGGACTTTAAAGGCCCTACAACGGTTTAGCAAACCGCCGCCTTCAGCCTCTCGGCCACCTCACCGGCGGGTCACGGGCGCGAACGGC
>Ga0307411_10000377_pt1 | contig 15180 bp, 10 predicted proteins | sample DK1Ometagenome_2_FD_203712 | JGI IMG/M metagenome (GOLD analysis project Ga0307411, IMG submission 203712) | Maize rhizosphere microbial communities from greenhouse at UC Davis, California, United States - DK15-O-1 | ecosystem: Host-associated > Plants > Roots > Rhizosphere > Soil | place: USA...
CAATTCACCACCGGCAATAGCTGCGACGGGCTTTACGGCGACGTGCTCCCCATCCTTCCCAAGCTCGATCCGGCGATCACCACGATCGTGTCGGGTCACACGCACTGGGCCTACGTCTGCAACGGAACAGCCGAAACGGGCGCCGGGCGCTTGATGACGAGCGCCGGGAAGAACGGTTATTTCGTCACGGACCTGCGCCTGTCCTTCGATCCAGCCACCCGCCAGCTATTGAAGCAGGCAGCGACGAATGTCGTCGTCGGAAACGGCGAACGTGGCGTTGACGCGGCGGAGCTTGCGTTGGTCTCGCGCTATGCGACCGCAATCGCACCGATTGCGAGCCAGGTCGTCGGCCGGCTGACCGAAACGGCGGCCACGGATCCGGACGACGGCGAAAGCGCCGCGGCAGACCTGATCGCGGATTCGATGCTCGCGGCTACGCGCTCGAAAGAGAATGGCGGGGCACAACTGGCGCTCGTCAACGCGACCGGTGTTCGGGTGACGCTTCCCGGTGGCGATGTCCTCTACAAGGATGCGTTCGCGATGATGCCGTTCGGGAATAACCTGCTCGTGCTGACCATGACCGGAGCACAGCTGAAGGAAGCGCTGGAGCAGCAATATGCGATCCCCATCCGACCGGGCCGGACGAAACCTGCCGCCCTCGCCCCGTCCGACGGCCTCGCCTACGCGGTCGACATGTCGAATCCCGAAGGCAGCCGCGTCTCAAGCATGCGGCTGAACGGGAAGCGCGTTGCTTTGGATGGCCGCTACCGCGTCGCCGTCAACAATTACCTCGCGTCGGGCGGCGACGGCATCAGCGCCTTCACCAGGGGAACGGACGTGACGGACATGGGGATCATCGATCTGGACGCGCTCGTTGCCTGGATCGCGCCCGGCCGGACACCGCCCAGGCCGGACCGCATTCGCTTCGTGCCCTAGCGCAGCGGGGGCTCGTCGAAGCTGCGCAGCTTGCGTGAGTGCAACCCCTCGCCTTCTTTGAGCAGCAGGCCCAGCGTCTCAATTCCGATCCGAAGGTGCTGGCCGATCGACGTTTCGTAGAAATCGTTGGCCTGCCCGGGCAGCTTGAGCTCGCCGTGGATCGGCTTGTCGGAAACACAGAGCAATGTCCCGTAAGGCACCCTGAAGCGATAGCCCTGGGCGGCCACGGTCGCGGACTCCATGTCGATTGCGACCGCGCGGCTCTGGTTGAAGCGCCGCGCCGACTGGGTGAAGCGCAGCTCCCAGTTGCGGTCGTCGGTGGTGACGACGGTGCCGGTGCGCAGCCGCGTCTTCACACTGTCCTCGTCGCCCCCAGTCACGCCAACGGCGGCCTCGAACAGGGCCCTCTGCACTTCGGCGATGGCAGGCAGCGGGATTTCGACGGGCAGCACGTCGTCGAGCACATGGTCGTCACGCAGATAGGCGTGGGCGAGGACATAGTCGCCGATCCGCTGCGTCGGTCGAAGGCCGCCGCAATGGCCGATCATCAGCCAGACTTCCGGTCGGAGCACCGCGACATGATCGCAGATCGTCTTCGCGTTCGAGGGCCCAACGCCGATGTTGACGAGGGTGATGCCGGCGCGTCCCTCCGCGATCAGATGGTAGGCCGGCATCTGGTGCCGCCGCCACGTGCCGGCGGCAATCTGCGCCTCCGCGTTGGTCAAATCCCCACGCTCATAGTGAGCGCCGGGAACGGAAAGCGCCGTGTAAGGACTGCCCTCGCGGCGAAGCTCCGACACTCCGAAGCGGACGAACTCGTCCACGTAACGGACGTAGTTGGTGAACAGGATGAAATGCTGGAAATCCTCGGCCTCCGTGCCCGTGTAATGGCGCAGGCGCGCAAGGCTGAAGTCCGTGCGCGGGCCGTCGAACAAGGCCAGCGGCCGCGCATCGTGCACCGAATAATCCCATACGCCGTCGGCGATCTCGTCGCCGATGTGAGCAAGCTCGTTCGACGGGAACCAGCGCGACAACTCCGCCGCGGTCACGATGTCCAGATTGATGCCACTTCCATCGAGTACATAGGGATAGGGGATCTCACTGCGGCTGCGCCCGACCGAGATGTCGACACCATAATCCGTGACGAGATGCTCGAGCTGCGTCCGGAGATAGTCCCGGAACAGCGCCGGCCGAGCGATGCTGCAGGCGTAGGTGCCAGGCTGCGTCAGGCGGGCGAATGCGCGGGTCAGGCGCCCCGCCGTCCGCTCACCCGAATAGGTGACTCGGAGCTCGGGATAGGCGAACGCGCCTTCCGCACGCCCTATGGGATCGGGATGCCTGCCCTCATCGCAAAAGGCAGCGAGCGCGTCACGAAGGCTGGCGACCGACTGGTCATAGATGGAACAGAGCTGATCGATGATTGCAGAAATGTCGTTGGACTTCATGCGGAAGCACGCTTGGCCGCATCGACCGGAAACGACAAGAAGTTTGTGGCTCTAGTGCTGCATCTGCAGGTTCATCATGACGGGGTCCGGAGCCATGTTGGCGTCCATATGGGACATGATCCAGATCGTCCCGATCATCACCAGGAAGACGATCAGCACGCCGAAAGCGAGCGCCAGCACGTTGTTCGTATTGTCGGGACCGCTGGTAATGTGGAGGAAGAAGACCAGGTGAACGCCCATCTGGGCAATCGCGAGCACAACCAGTCCGACCGCCACCCCGGGACCCCACAAGGTCGACGTCGAAGCCACCCAGAACGAAACGCCCGTCAGGATCACGGCCAGCGCAAGGCCGATGACGTAAGCGCCTGTCTCGCTGACGATGTTGCTGTGCGGTATGCCCGGCGCGACATCGAGCAAATTGTCTTCGTTATCGGTCATGGCAGCGTCCCGATCAGGTAGACGATGGTGAAGATTGCGACCCAGATGATGTCGAGGGCGTGCCAGAACACGCTGAGGCATAGCAGCCGGCGTATGATGTGCTCGCGGAACCCCTTGGCCCAGATCTGGGCCATCATCGTGCCGATCCAAAGCAAACCGGCAGTGACATGTGCGCCATGGCAGCCGACCAGCGTGAAGAAGGCCGAGAGGAAGGCGCTCCGCTGCGGCCCCGCGCCTTCCCCGATCATTGTCGCGAACTCGTAGAGCTCGATGAAGAGGAAGACGGCGCCGAGCAGGCCGGTCACGATCAGCCAGCCTTGCGTCCAGAGCATGTTCTTCCGCTTGGCGGCAATCATCGCGAGCCCGCAGGTGAAGCTCGACAGCAGCAGCGCCATCGTTTCGATAGCGACCAGATTGCGGTCGAACAGCTGGTTCGTCGTTGGTCCGCCGTCCGTCGCATTCACCAGCGTCGCGTAGGTCGCGAACAATGCGGAAAAGAGGATCATGTCCGACAGGACGAACAGCCAGAAGCCGTACGGGACGACGATGCTCTTGGATTCCGGCCCGCGATGCCCGAGGCCGGTGTCTTCCGATCCGCCATGCGTCAGACCGATGGTTGCGGCTTCAGTGGTCATGTCGACTGGCTCAGCTTGTGGAGGTGTTCCATTCGGATGCGGCGGCGCTCGCGCGCATTCGCCCTAACCTCGTCCACCGGGATGATATGCTCATGCTCGTCCTGCCAAGCATACCAGACGAACACTGCGAACGCTCCGATGAGACCGACGATCGCTAGCCACCAGATGTGCCACACGATCGCGAAGCCGCAGACCGTAGCGAAGAAGGCGCAGATGACGCCCGTCGGCGTGTTCAGCGGCATTTCGATCGGCTGGTAATTCGGCTCGTCGATCAGTCGATCCTCGTTGATCGCGGTTTGCTTGCGCGTCCAATAGGCTTCCTCACCATGAACGTCGGGGAGCACTGCGAAATTGTAGTGCGGCGGTGGGGAGAGGGTCAGCCATTCCAGCGTTCGCCCGTCCCACGGATCGCCGGTGACGTCCATTCGCTGGTCACGCGTCTTTATCGAATACCAGAGCTGGACCACCGTCAGTACGATCCCGACGCCAATGATCACCGAGCCGAGCAGCGCCACGTGCAGCCAGGGCTCCCAAGTTGGATCTGAAATATGCTGCAGCCGTCGGGTCCCGCCCCAGAAGCCGAGCAGGTAAAGCGGCATGAAGGCTAGGTTGAAGCCGACGAACCAGCACCAGAACACGGCTTTGCCGAGGCCCTCGTGAAGCGTGAAACCGAACGCCTTGGGGAACCAGTAGGTGTAGCCGGCCATGAGCGCGAACACGACGCCCGGAATGATCACGTGGTGGAAGTGCGCCACCAGGAACAATGTATTGTGGGTGATGAAGTCGACCGGCGGAATGGCCAGCAGGACTCCCGTCAGACCGCCACCGACGAACAACAACATGAAGCCGATGAGGTAATGGACCGGGACGGTGAAGCGGACCCGCCCGCCGTACATCGTGAACAGCCAGTTGTAGATCTTCACGCCTGTCGGAATTCCGATGACCATGCTGGCGATGCCGAAGATCGCGTTGATGTTCGCGCCGGCGCCCATCGTGAAGAAATGGTGCAGCCAGACCATGAACGAGACGATGCAGATGATCAGCGTCGCAAAGACCATCGACCGGTAGCCAAAGAGCGGTTTTCCGGAAAAAGTCGCCGCGACCTCAGAGTAGATGCCGAACGCCGGAAGGACGAGGATGTAGACCTCCGGATGCCCCCAAATCCAAATGAGGTTCATGTACAGCATCGAGTTGCCGCCACCGTCATTCGTGAAGAAGTGGAAGCCCATGTAACGATCGAGCATCAGCAGCGCCAAAGTGACCGTGAGCACTGGGAATGCCGCCAGGATCAGCAGGTTCGACGCGAGTGACGTCCAGCAGAAGACGGGCATGCGCAGGTAGCTCATGCCAGGCGCGCGGATCTTGAGAATCGTGGTGACGAAATTGACTGCCGTTAAGACTGTCCCGACGCCGGATATCTGCAGCGCAACGAGATAGTAGTCGACTCCGACACCAGGAGAAAACTCCTTCTCGCTGAGCGGCGGAAAGGCCAGCCAGCCGGTTCGCGCGAACTCGCCGAGGAACAGGCTGATATTGATCAGCAGAGCGCCCGACGCAGTGAGCCAGAAACTGACGTTGTTCATCGTCGGAAAGGCGACATCGCGAACGCCGAGCTGCAGCGGCACGACGAAATTCATGAAGCCTATGACGAAGGGCATCGCCACGAAGAAGATCATGATCGTGCCGTGCGCGGAAAATATCTGGTTGTAATGCTCCGGCGGCAGATATCCCTGCGAAGCGCCAATCGCGAGCGACTGCTGAAGGCGCATCATGATCGCGTCGGCGAACCCGCGGACCAGCATCAGAAGCGCAAGCACGATGTACATGATCCCAATGCGCTTGTGGTCCGTGGACGTGATGTACTCGTCCCGCAGGTACGGCCACCAGCCCTTGCGCCAGACCAGAATACCCACCGCCGCGACCGCCAGGATGACCACGGCGGAGGTGATCAGCGGTATCGGATCGTGCAAGGGGATGGCGTCCCAGGTCAGCTTGCCGAAAATGATGCTCATCCTGCCGGACTCTCGGCTTGCGGATTGTGGGGCAATTGCTGCGGCGGTGGCGCCTTGTTCGAGACGATGGCGCCGAAAAGGCCCGGTGCGACAGTGCCGTAGGTCATCGGTTTCACATAGCTGCTCGGTTTCGCGAGTTCCGCGTAGGTGCGGCCGTCGAGCACCTGACCGCCTCCACGTGACGATTGCGCCCAGGCAGCGAATTGCTGCGCCGGCACCGAATGCACCTTGAACTGCATGCCCGGGAAGCCGTCGCCGCTGAAATGGCCCGAGAGCCCGTTGAAGACGCCCTGCCGGTCGGCCTGCAGGTTCAGCCGGGTCGTCATCCGCGGCATAGTGTAGATCATCGTCCCCATCTGAGGGACCCAAAAGACGTTCCACACCGTCGCGGACGTCAGCTGGAAATTGACCGGCGTCCCGGCCGGCACGACGAGCTGGTTGACCGTGGCAACGCCCTGCTCGGGGTAGATGAATAGCCATTTCCAATCGAGCGAGACGACCTGGACCTTGATCGGCTTGTTGGGTGACACGAGCGGCTTGCTCGGCTCGAGCTGGTGGCTGCCGATCCAGGTAATGCCGCCAAGAAGCATGATCGTCAGAATGGGGATGCCCCAGACGACCATCTCGACCGCTCCGGAATATTCCCAGTCCGGACGGTAGGTGGCCTTCGTGTTGCCGCGCCGGAACCACCAGGCGAAGGCGACGGTGGCGATCATCGTGGGAATGATGATTGCAAGCATGATCGCCGTGGAATTGATGAGGATCTGCTTTTCCTGGGCGGCCACCGGTCCGACGGGATCGAAGACGCCGCGGTTGCAGGCGGACGTGAGCAGGAACAGCGCGGCCGAAGTGAGGACGCGACGGCCGGCCCACCTTATGGACCAGCTACGCTCCGCGCCATGACCGCCGGATGAGTTCAACGTGCCCCCGTCAAACTTGAGATTCAAATAATCAGACGAACGCAGACAGGACGGGCTCCAATAACCGTTTGGACAATGGAACGCCATTGCAGAGACGGACGGGACGGTTAGGGTCGAATCCATCCTATGACACGAACCGCACTGCTCCTCGCCGCCGCTCTGGCGACGCTCGCCGCCCCTGCACTGTCGCAACCGGCTCCGCTTCCGCCGCCGACTCCTGCCGTTCCGCTCAGGAACGGCGCCGAAATGAGCAACGGCTCGGCGACGATCCGCGTGACCGCCCTCACCGAGTCGATCCTTCGCGTGCGCATCACGCGCGCTGCGGGTTTTCCGGAGGATGCAAGCTGGGCGGTGCCAGCCGAGGTTCGCGCAAAGAGCGTTCGGGTCCATTCGCTCGTAAACGGTTTTGAAACCGGCGCGCTAATCGTCGCGATCAACCCCGAAACATTGGCGCTCACGGTCAGCGACCGGCAGGGCCGCAGGATCCACGCGGACGCGCCGAAGCCGATCAGCTTCGATGGCAACGCATTCACGCTGCGCAAGGCAATGCCCGTCGGCGAGCAATATTTCGGCCTCGGCGACAAGACTGGCCCGTTCAACCGGCGCGGCGCGAGCTACGTCAACTGGAACACCGACGCCTATGGCTTCGATCGCGGCACGGACCCGATCTACAAATCCATTCCCTTCGCGATCGCGAGCGGCGGTGCCGGCGGCGCGTATGGGCTGTTCCTCGACAATAGCTGGCGGAGCTCATTCGACTTCGGCCATCGCGACGAGAACCTGCTCGCCATCTCCGCAGACAACGGACCAATCGACTACTACCTGATTGCGGGCCCCACGGTGCCTGACGTCGTCCGCCGCTACACCGATCTCACCGGCAAGGCGCCTTTGCCACCGCGCTGGGCACTCGGGTTCCAGCAATCGCGCTACAGCTACATGACCGACGCGGAGCTTCGGGAAGTAGCGGCGCGCCTTCGCTCCGACCGGATCCCGACGGACGTCCTGTGGCTCGACATCGACTACCAGGACCGCAACCGGCCGTTCACGGTCGACAAGAAAGCGTTCCCGAACCTCCGCGGCCTCGCGAGCGACATGCGCAGGCAGGGCTTCCAGCTTGTGACGATCACCGACCTGCACGTCGCGCACGCGCGGAACGAGGGATATGCTGCCTTCGACAGCGGGGTCGCGGGCGACCATTTCCTCAAGAAGCCGGACGGCAGCCTTTACGTCGCCCCCGTCTGGCCCGGACCGTCCGTGTTCCCCGACTTCACTCGCGAGGCCAGCCGTGAATGGTGGGGCGGTCTCTACAAGGACTTCGTTGACGACGGGATCGGCGGCTTCTGGAACGACATGAACGAGCCGGCGATCTTCGAGACGCCGAGCAAGACCATGCCGCTCGACACGGTCCACCGTTTCGACGCGAACGGTTTTGCGCCGCGCACCGCAAGCCACGACGAGGCTCACAATATCTACGGCATGGAGAACAGCCGGGCGACCTACGAGGGCCTGCTGAAGCTGCGCCCGAACGTGCGGCCCTTCGTCATGACGCGGGCGACCTTCGCGGGTGGCCAGCGCTACGCCGTCACCTGGACCGGCGACAACAATGCAACGTGGGACCACCTGAAGCTGATGGTGCACCAGCTCCTCAATCTGGGCCTGTCCGGTCACAGCTGGGCGGGCGCGGACATCGGCGGCTTCACCGGCGGCCCGAGCCCCGAGTTGCTGACGCGCTGGCATCAGATCGGCGCGTTCACGCCCGTGTTCCGCAACCACTCCGCGAAGAATACGCCTCGGGTCGAGCCGTGGATGGACGGGTCGGAGCATCTCGCGATCCGCCGCCGCTACATCGAGGAGCGCTATCGGCTGCTGCCTTACTTCTACGCCGTCGCCGAGCAGAATGCGCGCACCGGCGATCCGGTGATGCGCCCGGTCTTCTACGATTATCCGGAGCTGACGAAGGCGCCGTGCGACCAATCAATGGCATTCACGGTCGGACGCGACCTTCTGATCGCGCCGTCGCCGAAGCCTGAATCCACGCACGTTTATGACGCCTGCATGCCAGGGCCGGGGTGGTTCGATTATTGGACCGGCCTGGAGGTCGAAGGGGAGACCAAGCCCGACGCTCCCTTCGAGGTCATCAAGGAGGTGCCGTCGCTCGATCGTCTCCCGATCTTCGTCCGCGCCGGCGCGATCATCCCGAAGCAGGCGGTGACGCAGAGCACGTCCGAGACACCGGAGGGCCCGCTCGAACTGCACGTATATCCCGGCCCGAATTGCCGCGGTGAGATCTATTGGGACGACGGATTGAGCGTGCGCGGAGCCAGCCTGCGCCAGACGGTGCGATGCACCCTCGGCAAGGACGGGCTGATGCTTCATTTCGACAAGCGCGAGGGCCGGTTGAGGCCGTCGTGGAAGCAGATCGCCGTGACCGTTCACGGGTGGAGCGGACCCGCCAAGGTGCGAGGCGTGGCTCACGTCGACACCAATCCGGCGAGGCGCGATTTGCGGTTCGTGATCCCCGACCAGCGCCGCGCGACAGACTTCGTGATCAGCCGCTTCTGATGGAGACCGCCCGCCCGTCGAAGCCGCGGCTGCTGCTGTTCGCCTTCGGGGACTTCGCCTTCAACATCTTCTGGCAGAGCGTCATGCTCTTCCTCTTGTTCTATTACACGGACGCGCTCGACATCCCGATCGGGGTCGCGGCGACGACCTACATGATCGCATCGGTCTGGGACGGCATTGCGAGCTTCGCGGCTGGCGTGCTTGTTGATCGCCGGCACGGATCGCTGCGCTACGGCGCGATCATGACCGCGGGCGCCGTACCGCTCGGGCTTTGCTTCGTGCTTGCCTATCTGCCGCCAGCTGTAGGTGGGGCCTGGGCCATCGCGAGCATCCTCGGCGCGCATTTGCTGTTCCGGACTGCCTATGCTGCGGTCAACGTGCCCTATCTCGCGATGACCGCGCGCATCAGCGCGGACCCGGGCGACCGGGCCTTCGTCGCCGGAATGCGCATGCTCTTCGGGACCGCGGCGGCCGTCATGATCGCATTAGCGACGGTACCCGTCGGCCGCTGGTTGACCGGATCGACCGCCTCGCAAGCCTATTTCGGAGCGGCCGTCCTGTTCGCCATTATCGGCGCCGCAATCCTCATTCTTGTTGGCACAACCTATCGCGAGACAGCGCCGATCGAACACCGGTTGCCGGGAAGCGTGAGGGATGCGCTCGCAAGCCTCACACGCAACCGCGCCTTCGTCGCGCTGAGCGCTGCGATGATGGCCATGATCGTCGCCATCACGGTGCTCAACAAGTCGGTGCTCTACTACTTCAAGTATCTGCTCAACGATCCGGAAGCGGGGCAGCTCGCGCTAGCATCAATGGGCATCGTCAGCGGTATTGCGATCCCGCTCTGGATGCTGCTGGGCCGCGTCGTCGGCCTGCGCGCAATCTGGTTGCTGGCCGCCGGGCTGGGCATCGTCGGACTGATGCTCTTCGCGGCCGTCGACGTGCACCAGTCTGGGCTGACGCAATTGTTCCTGGTCGCTCTGCAGGTGATGATCGTCGGGCTGAACTTCGTCTTCTGGGCGATGCTTCCGAACACGATCGAATATGGGGAGCGCGAGACCGGAGTCCACGTGGAAGGCACCGTCTTCGGCGTAGCCGCGCTGCTGCAGCGCGTCGCCATCGGAATAGCCACCGCAATCCTCGGCTGGAGCTTCGCGTCGGCGGGCTATGTCGCGAACGTGCAGCAGAGCGCCGAGACTCTCAGCGGCATGCGCGCGACCGTGGTCGTCGTGCCCATGATCTTCCTGGCGCTGTCCTGCGTCGCCATGGCGGTCAACCCGCTCGGGCGCGGAACCCGGCGGGAGAACAACGCGGAAGCCGAACCGGCCTAGGCCGTCAGATCGAAGGACCCGCGCACACCCTCGGCTTCGGCCGATGGCGCGATCCACACGTCGAACGTGCCGGGCTCGACGACCGGGCGATTATCGGCGCCGTAGAATTGCAGGTTCGCCGGGCGAAGCGTGAAGCTGACCATCTCGGACTGGCCCGGAGCGAGCTTCACCTTGCGGAACGCCTTCAGCTCGCGGACGGGACGCGTGATGCTCGCCACGCGGTCGTGCGTATAGAGCTGCACAACTTCCTCGGCCGTGTGCCGGCCGCGGTTCGTAACGCGGGCCGTGACAGTGATTTCGCCGTTCATGCCCAGGCTGCGGGCGCTGAGGGCGAAGTCGCTGTACTCGATCTTGCCGTAGGTCAGGCCGTGGCCGAACGGATAGAGCGCCGTGTTGGTGATTCCGCGGAAGCGAGCCTTGTAGTCTTCGAGCTTGGGGTCCGGGTTCGGGCGGCCGGTGCGCTTGTGCGCGTAATAATAGGGCTGCTGTCCCGACCGGCGCGGGAAGCTCGCTGGCAGGCGACCCGACGGGCTGTAGTCGCCGAACAGGACGTCGGCGATCGAATGGCCGGTCTCCGTGCCGAGGAACCAGGTGGCGAGGATGGCAGGAGCGTTCGCGACTGCGCCCTCGAGCGCCAGCGCACGGCCGTGCTTGAGCACGACGACGGTCGGCTTGCCGACCTTCGCGACGGCTTCCGCGAGCTCCTGCTGCGGCTTGGGAACGACGATCTCGGTGCGCGACTGCGCTTCGCCCGACATGTTCTGCGCCTCGCCGATGGCAAGAACGACGATGTCGGCCTGCTGAGCCGCGGCGACCGCCTGTTCGATTCCACCAGCGATCGGCTGCTCGACGCCCGAGCCTTCGACCACGGTGATGCTGTTCTTGTCGCGAACGGCGGCGCGGACGCCGGTCGCCAGGTCGACTGCCTTCTCGTCCGTTCCGTAGACGACCCACGGGCCGACGAGGTCGTGCTGGCCGGCCGCGAACGGGCCGATCAGCGCGATCTTCTTGCCGGACTTGGGAAGCGGCAACAGGTCGCCGTCGTTCTTTAGCAGGACGATCGACTTGCGGCCGGACTCTCGGGCGAGCGCGCGGCTCTTGGGAAGCATCGAGCGCGACTGCTCGCGCTTCTCGTCGATGCGGCGGAACGGATTCTCGAACAGGCCGAGCATGTGCTTCATCGCAAGCACTCGGCGGACCGAGCTGTTAAGCGTCTCTTCCGGGACTTCGCCGCTGCGTACGAGTTCGGGCAGATGCTTGCGGTAGAGGCCGCTCTGCATGCTCATGTCGACGCCCGCGAGAAACGCGATCTTCGCCGCGTCGCGCCCGTCCTTGGCGTAACCGTGTGCGATCATTTCCTCGTCGCCCGTGTAATCGGACACGACGAAACCCTGGAAACCCCACTCCTTGCGAAGGACCTGGTCCATAAGCCAGCGATTGCCCGTCGCGGGAATGCCTGAGATTTCGTTGAAGGATGCCATCGCGGACAAGGCACCGGCGTCGAACGCCGCCTTGTACGGAGGCAAATAGACCTCGCGCAGCGTGCGCTCCGACATGTCGACCGTGTTGTAGTCCAGGCCCGCTTCCGCCGCGCCGTACGCCGCGAAATGCTTGGCAGTCGCGAGGAAATGCTCGTTGGACTTGAAGTCCTTGCCTTGGAAGCCACGCACGCGCGCCGCGGCGAACAGCTGGCCCAGCAGCACGTCCTCGCCGCCGCCTTCGACGCCGCGGCCCCAACGCTGGTCACGGGCGACGTCGACCATCGGCGCGAAGTTCCAGTCGATTCCCGCACCCGCCGCTTCGAACGCCGCGACTTCCGCCGTTCGGCGCGCAAGCTCCGGTTCGAAGCTCGCGACTTCGGCGAGCGGCACCGGAAAGATGGTGCGGTGACCGTGGATGATGTCAGCGGCGAAGATCAGCGGGATCTTCATCCGCGATTCCTTGACCGCTGCATCCTGCATGATGCGCGCCATGCGCGCGCCATTGCCGTTGAAGATCCCGGTGAGCTGACCCTTGCGCGTTTCTTCCAGCTGCTGTGGAAAATTGCTGTTGCTTGGGGGGTTGAGCGCGGCCGCCGCGCCCGGCCCCCAGGCCGATGCCATCAGGCTGAGCTGGCCCGCCTTTTCCTCGAGCGTCATGCGCGCGATCAGCTGATCGATGAAGGCGGGCACCTCCAGCTTGCCAGCAGCCTGGAGAAGCGCTCGTGCAGGGCTCGCAAGCCATGCGGTCATGGCGCCCGCGCCGATCAGCGCGGCCCTGCGCGAAATGCGCGTTTCTAGCATTCTCTCTCCCCTTCCTCTGCGCTCTGGCTGGCGCTCCGAGCTACCGCCGGATCAGAGTCCTTGACGCTTTGTGTAACCGGTTACATGACCGAGCCCACGGGCAATTGCAATCGATCAAACCGTGACTTTTACCCCAACAGCCGTTCAAAAGGTGCCCATGGCTGATGCGACGATCCGAGATGTGGCCCGCCGCGCGCAGGTGTCCGTAGCGTCCGTGTCGCGCGTGCTCAATCGGCTCGATAATGTCGGCGAGGAAATGCGTGCCCGCGTTGCCGACGCGGTGCGCGAGCTCGGCTATGTTCCGCATGCCGGCGCGCGAAGCCTGAGCCTTTCGCGCACCAATGCGATCGGCGTCGTACTTCCCGATTTCCACGGCGAGTTCTTCTCCGAAATCGTGCGCGGGATGGACCGCGAAGCGAGCCGTCGCGGCTACATGCTGCTGCTGTCGAACGTTCACGCGGGAAGCGAGCAGTCGGCGAATGCCATGCGTGCCATGCGCGGCCGCGTCGACGGCCTGATCGTCCTCGCGCCCCATCTGTCGGAAGACGAGCTTGTCGAGGCGCTGCCGACCGGCACCCCGGCCGTGCTCATCAACACCCGAGAGGGTGTGGGCGGCCACGCCGCAGTCCGGCTCGACAATCCCGCGGGTTCGCGAGCGGTCGCGGAGCACCTGGTGTCCCTTGGGTGCAAGCGGATTGTCCACATCGCCGGTGCTACGGGCAACATCGAGGCGCAGGAGCGTGCGGATGCGTTCCGCAGCGCGCTCGAGGCTCAGGATAGTGTGTCAGTCGAGCTGGTGCAGGGCGACTTCAGCGAAGAATCCGGCGAAGCAGCCATCAAGGCTTTGCTGGAATCCGGACAGAAATTCGATGCGGTGTTCGCGGCCAACGACATGATGGCGGCGGGTGCTCTCCAGGCGCTTCGACAGGCCGGCCTCCGCGTTCCCGAAGACGTCGCAGTCGTCGGATTCGACGATGTCCCGCTCGCTCGGCACCTCGGCCTGACGACGGTGCGCGTTCGTATCGCCGAGCTCGGCGAGCGTGCGCTCGATCGCCTCGTCTCCATGCTCGCCGGCGGAGAAGACTCCAACGGGCAGGAACTCCACATGCCCGAGCTCGTGATCCGTTCAACCACCGACCCAAAGGCCCGTAGCCGTTGATCTTACTCGACCGTCGCTCGCTGCTTCGTAATTCATCGCTGCTGATCGCCGGAAGCGCGCTCCCCGCGTGCACTTCCGTCCAATATCCCTCGATCGGCCGCACCCTTCCCGCCTTTTACGAGGACATCGAGAAGCGGACCTTCCACTTCTTCTGGGAAACGGTGAACCGGAAGAACGGCCTTGTGCCTGACCGCTGGCCCACGCCAGCCTTCTGCAGCATCGCAGCCGTCGGCTTCGCCCTTCCGGCTTATGCGGTCGGGGTGGAGCGCGGCTGGTGTTCGCGCGCCGAAGCACGCGACCTCACGCTCACGACCCTGCGCTTCTTCTGGAACGCGCCTCAAGGACCCGAGCGCACAGGCATCGCGGGGCACAAGGGCTTCTTCTACCACTTCCTCGACATGCAGACGGGGCTTCGTCATCGCACGGTCGAGCTGTCGAGCATCGACACGACCATCCTTCTGCTCGGCGTCCTGTTCGCGGGTCAGTATTTCGATCGGCATGATGCCGCGGAGAGCGAAATCCGGCGGCTCGCAAATGCCATCTATGCGCGTGCCGACTGGAACTTCTTCCGCAGCGACGGCCGCAAGCCGATCTCCATGGGCTGGCATCCAGAAACCGGTCTGATCCCCGCAAATTGGGTCGGCTACAATGAGGGAATGATGGCCAACATCCTGGCGCTGGGAGCGCCGGTGCATGCGGGGCCGGCACATCTTTGGGAGCAGTGGACCGCGCCCTACCCGAGCTTCTGGCGCGGCGAGGGAGTCACCCGCCGCCTGGCCTTCGCGCCCTTGTTCGGTCACCAGTACAGTCAGCTGTTCATCGATTTCCGCGGCATCCTCGACGCACCGATGCGCCAAGCCGGGTTCGACTATTTCGAGAACAGCCGCCGCGAGACCTATGCGAACCGGGCCTATTGCGCCACCAACCCGATGCGCTGGAACGGCTATTCTGACCGCATCTGGGGCCTCACTGCATGCGACGGACCAGGTGGACGAACCGTGCCCTTCAAGGGCGAGCAGCGGACCTTCTTCGGCTATGCGGCACGCGGGCCGCTTGGCGAGCCCGACGAGCGGGACGACGGGACGCTGTCGCCTACAGCAGCGCTCGGTTCGCTGCCCTTCGCCCCGGAGATCGTGATCCCTGCGGCCGAGGCATTGCTTGCCGACCACGGCTCCCGCATCTTCAAGAACTATGGATTCCTCGACAGCTTCAACCCGAGCTACACCTACCTGGACGTCCGTTCGGAGACCGGGACCGTCGATGCCGCTCACGGCTGGGTCGCGAACGATTATCTCGGCATCGACCAGGGGCCGATCCTTCTGCAGGCCGCAAACCATCGCGACGATTTCGTCTGGCGTTACATGCGACAGGTCCCGGCGATCCGGCGCGGGTTGAAGCGCGCCGGGTTCACCGGGGGGTGGCTCGAATGATCAGCGGATCCGCACGGTCCGGCTGAGCTT